>Ga0179593_1333495_pt1 | contig 10845 bp, 10 predicted proteins | sample CZODoug2_1_08_16_FD_185931 | JGI IMG/M metagenome (GOLD analysis project Ga0179593, IMG submission 185931) | Vadose zone soil fungal communities from Angelo Coast Range Reserve, California, USA - CZODoug2_1_08_16fungal (PacBio error correction) | ecosystem: Environmental > Terrestrial > Soil >... | reverse complement strand
TCTTGTATTTTTCTCTTTGGTCTTCTCATCGTTCTTTCATCTTTCGTTATTTGCCCTTTTTTCCGTTTGAGTTTGGCGCGCGTGCGCTCCCCTAGCTTTTTTTCTCTTCCTCCTTATTGAGAACGTTGTGTATGGCCGAGGGTAGGTCCCGGACCTTACCCTCTTCCATTTTGGCTCTTCTGATGGTTTTCTTTTTTTTGGTTTTTTTTTTTTTTTTGGGCTGCCACGAGTTCGCTCTTTTCTTTCCTGCCCCCCGTATCTTTGTCACCCCAGCTCCCTCGATAACCTAGCGAACAACTTTTTTTCGGGTACGCACGTTTGGCGGCGATGATTCCTGAGATCCTGATAGGTTTTGGGTAGCACCCGTCTCCCCCCCCCCTCTTTTCTGAGTCCTTTCGCCGCCTATGTCTCTGGCCTGGCTTGGTGTTTTTTGAATGTTTCATCTTGCCCCAAACTTTCTTATTCCTAATGCGGAGACTCGATCATGTGTGGAGGTTGCTTTTAGAGTTCCCAGGCGAAGGGCCCTATTTCCTGTTAGTTCTTTTTTCCTGCGGCTGGCGTTTTCTAGCCTTTTTGATGGCGGCTCTTTTTTCTTTTTCCCCACGTTCCTGGAGTTTCCTGTTTTGCCTCTTCTCGCTGCCCCAAGGGTGCGGGTTGGGATTTTTCTCTTAAGCGTTTCGAGCGTCCCAGCTGGCATTTTCAGGCGTTTTTTTTTTTTTTAATTTTTCCTGCATTTTCTGATTCCGTTTTCTTTTCTTCGGGCTGGTTATATGTTTGACCGGGTGCGGTCCCCCTGGCTCTGTAGTGCGGACTGGTCGCACAACGCCTCCAGTTTTTTGGCTTTGTCTATGTTACTTTTTGTTTGCCGGCTTTTTGTGTGGTTTCCTTTTAAGGCTTTAGGGGTTGGGCTCTTGCCTCACCTTATCGTGTGTCTCGTCTTTTCTTTTTGAGGTTTTTTTTCTTTCCTTTCTTACTTGGTTTCCTTCCCTTGCTTCCAGAGCTTACTTTCCCGCTTTTTTTTTTTTCGGCCAGATGTTCGTTTATTGGTGCGTCCCTTCCCCCAACGTTTTGCCACCAGCACCTGGTTAGCTGCTTTGTTTCTGTCCCGCTTTCCCGCACTTTTTTTTTTCGGTAGTGCGAGCTTCTGGCACCGTTTGGGGCCCCAACGCGTGGACCCCAATGTTGTTCTCGCCTCAAGAAGTGTACCGCCCCTTTATCATGACGTTGTTCCTTTCTGTGATTGTTGCTGTGTTTCTGCGGGCGACCTTTTTTCAACGGATGCTCTTTCTGATCTTCCCCCTTCCCTGACCGTCTGCTGCCCAACTGGAGGGACTCCTTCCTTGTTCTGCTAACGGCGTTGAGCGGAGATCTTTAAGACGGGTCGAACGTTAAACACCCCCCCTTTTGTACGTGTTTTTCTTTTTCCAACTCTTGGCAGACTGTTACGTTTTGCTGCGCACCTCTCTTCCCCCCTTTTAATTGGCGTCTTTTTTAGCTTTCTTCGAGTTTTTTCTTATTGTACTTTTTAAAAGATGGCGCCCCTGATGTTGACGTTTTTTTTACGGTCCCCTCACGCTTGTTTTGGGAGCCATCCTTTTATGTCGGTTTTTCCCCCTTGGAGTGTTGGTTTTTCTGTAGTTTTTTGGATAGTGTTTTGCCAGGCCATGATTCTGCAAGTGGACGCTGTCTGGCAGCATTTTTTTTCCTGCAACTTTGGTTTTCTTCTATTCTTTCCTTTTTTCTTATTTTTGTTGACAGTTTTGGCGTCACTCGTGGACCCCTTTTTCTTGTGGAGGCGTTGATCTCGCGGCTCAACATTTGTTTCTGTTGGTGCTGGTCTTTCCTTTCCTGAGGGTTTGCCTCTTTCCCCCCTTTCTTTCAGCGATTACCCCTCCCTGCGACAAAGGTTGCCTTTTTCAATGAGGTATTAATCCCCCTCTGGCCTGCTGTTTCCGGTCTCTCCTTTTGATCTTTTTGATTCAGCCTCCGAGACGTGCTGACAAGTGCAGTTCCCCCTCGGTGAGATCTTTGTTTTCTCCCCTACGCTGTGTCTTCGATTCCCTGCCCATTTTTTCTCGGACGATTTTTTCCTACCCGATTTTTTCTCCCGCTTGACCACCCTCAGGGTCAACTGTCTTGCCGTGACCTGTAAAGTCACTTTTCGTCGGTTAGCATGTCAGCGATTCCCTTCAAGTTTTTTTTTTTTTGCTTTTTTTGGACGTTTGGCGGACGGCGACAGAAGGATGATTGCCAACTTTTGCACGCCCTTTTTTGGTTATTACTTTCTCCTTTTTTCATTGTTTTGCCTTGGTTGTCGCCCTGAGTCGTCCCCTCTCTCACTCCCCTCCGTGCCGCTTGTGCGCCCGCACGTGACCTTTGTTTTGGTCATTTTTTGGACGTCCTGCCACCCACGCCGGCTTTTTGTGACTCCTTCTCCTTCCCTTTTTTTTCCCACTGTTTGGGCTTCATGCATGCCCGTCTCACCTTCCCGTTCGAGAACCCGTTCTTCCTCTGTTCGCTCAAGTCCGGGCGCCTGTCTTTTTTTTCGGTTTGTCCCCCCTTTTTCCCCTCCCCGTTTTGGGTGGTGTTACTTCTTCTTTCTTTCTCTATCGAAGGCCCCTTCACCCATTGCTGCTTTGTTGACGGCCTCTTCTTCCCCTTTTTCCTCCTCTCCTTCTTTTTATTTTCTCTCTAGAAAGATTCTTTTCTTGATGCCGTTTTCCTCGCGCCCCAGTCGCATGTCTGTTGGCCGGTTTTGTCGTCCTTCCCTCTATTTTTCAACACCCCCCCTTGCCTGGCTCCCCCCCCCCTCCCGTCCTACACTTCGTCTTTTAAGTGGGGGCCCCCTCTATGGATCGTGTCCCGTGCTCTTGCCTCGGGGTCCGCTCCCGCGTGTTTTTTTTTTTCTTGTTTCTTTCTCGGGCCGGGTCTTTCGTATCTTTCCCCTTTCTTCGCGTTTTTGTTCTTGTGAGGGTGTCCTTGTGATGCACGTGGCCCCGTACCTGCAGTTTTCCCAGTTGTTTGGAAATTTCCTCCCTCCCCACGGTGTCTTTTGGTATCTTTTCACTGGGACCGCCCAGTTTCTGTTTCCTTAGAGCCCCCCCCACTTTTCGTGTTCTTTTTATTCCCCCGCTTTTCTATTCCGTACCTCCTGCCTGGGAACTGTTTTCCCAATTTCTTGACAGTTCTTCCTCGCTGCTCCCTTGGTCTTCGACCCCGCCCCCTTTCCACAGGCCCCCCGCTTGTCCGGGCTGCTTTGGATAGCTATTTTCTCCCCTGCCTTTTTTTCCCCACCATTCTTTTTTTTATGTTGTTTTCTTTCCCCGTTGGCCGCAAGTCTGCGTCTTCCCAGTCCGTTTTACGCCGGGTGCGTCGGATTGCACTCCTCGGCCACCCTCAGTCGCGCTTTATTCTCCACCCTTCCCTTGGGTTTTGCGTGACGACACAGGCTTCGTGCTTCTGCATGGCGGGGTTCGCCTTCCGGGGTCGTAAAGCACCTCCACGAATTGGACTTTAGTGGAGACCTTCCGGATTTGTGTCTTCCGCGGTATCTTTTCTCTATCTTTTTGGCAAACTTCCCCCATTCCCTCGCGACTTTCTTGGACTCCCTAGTCCCTTTTTCCCCCCCGTGGCCCCCCTCCATCCACCAGGCAGTATTTTTGTCCCCCCCCCCCTTACGGCAGGCTGATTCTCCCCGTTTTTTGGGCCGCAAGGTGGAGTCCCCCGATTGTCAAGGTGCCCCACAGCTTCCTCCAGCCCTCCCCCCCTGTCCTCAGAATGGTACCGGAACTTCACGGGATCGACCGCTTGCCGCTTCTCCCAGTCTTGGTTCTTTTTACCCAATGCTGTTCTGTTTCCCCCTCAGTGACTTCGGGCCGTCCTCAACGCTGGTTCTCCTGCACCTTCTGATTGCTCTTCTTCCCTCCCGTTTATTCACATTCTCAGTTCTGCTTCTTTGTGAAAATTACGTGTTGCAAGTTTGTGACCGGCTTTCTGTGTGGTGTATCTTTTGCGTACTCCCCCCAGCTTACGTTCGGCGGTCTAGTTTTTTCTAGTCCTTCCCTTGCGGTCCCTGCCGCTTTTCACTCTTTAAATTCAACCAGATTCCCCCTGAACACTTTCCGTTTTGAACCTTCTTCCCCCCCCTGATGCCGCTATTGTCTGAGATGGTGACCTTGCTCTACAGAGTTACCCCTTTTCAGTGTGGCCGGACCCTGGCTTTTTCGGGGCGTATTATGCAGCTGATGGAGTTGATCCTCTTTGATCCTTTATACTCATACCCCAAGGTTGCTGGACTGGTTGCAGTCCCTTTCGGTGTTAAAACGTCTTCCCGTCGCTTTTGCGGCTCTTTTCCTCCTCCTTCCGACGTGCGGTAAAGTTGCCACCTGTGGGCGACTTGCATTCCCCAGAATCCCCCGAGCCCCTTGTCTATTTTCGCCGGCCGCGCCACCTGGTCGTGCCGGGGCCCCGCCAGGTTTTGTCTCGCCCCCCCCCCAGTTTCTCACAGCTCGTTTGAGCCTTTTTGAGTGTTTTTGGGACATCCTTTTCGTTTTTTGGCCCCCAATGTAACCAACGGCGCGTCACGAACTCGGCGATTGGCACAAGTACGCCCTCCGTGTAAGCTGGTTTTTTTTACTCGGTGGACCTGTCTTGAAGGTTTCGGCCGAGGCCCAGTTTTTTGCTGGTGGCCCTCCCTCGGCAACCCTTTTTTTATCCAGACTATGGAAACACAACTAGGTCTTCGAACCGTTTCTGAGCTTAGCGGCCGTGTCCATTGGTACCTCGTCTTTCTCCCCGCGCGTTATACTCATGTTTCTTTTTTTCTCCACTGACCCAACCGTTCGTCCTCCTTCCGGCAGCTTCTTTTTGCCAAACCCCGCGACCTGTGCCGCCGCCCCTCTTTCCCCCTTGATTTCCTTTTAGTTTTTGAAGTGGTTAGCCCTTTTATCCGCTTCTGTTTCCTTTTCGCTGATTTCTCACTGTGGTTGGTTGTTATATATTTTTTGTGGTCTTAAACGCCCTACGCATGAGATCCCACAGGCCTTTAGGTTTTTTTTTCGACCGCCTGAGACCCTACATTCTTCCGAGGCCCTTCTTTCTTCCTTCTTTGTCAACCGTTTGTTTCTTCATGGTGCAATTTCACTCACCCCCCCTCCCCAAGGCTGAGAGCTCCCGGAGGATTATGATTTTTCTTCCACTCTGGTTTTTTGGGCTTTTTTTTGAGGTCTTTCTCCGAGCTCAGGGTCTCTTTCCTTGTGTGTGCCCGCGGGCCCCCGCCGCACCTATGGCTGTCCCCCCATTTTTCGGCGGGTTTTCTCAGACGTGACTCGCGTTCTTTTCGTTTTTTTTCCCCGAGAGTTCCTTTTCTTTTGCGCTTCCCGAGCGCACATGGGAATGTTTGGACAGGCCTTGCCCTCGGCCACATCCCACCTTTGCTTGCTCGGAAGCTTTCAGTTCACGCTTCTGAATCGACTCTGCGGCAATACACCAGGCGGACTTTCTCCTCCTCCTTTTGAGTGATGGCGTCAGTCCGCCTTTCTTATTCTCCTTCTTCAGTTTTTTTTTTTGGTGTGCTCTCTTGGAGAGTATTATAGGGGTCTTGCTTGCGATCTTGTTTGCCTGATAGCCGTACACGGCCGCCGTTTGTTGGGTTTTTTCAACCATGTGAAACGGTTCGGGTCCTTCTATCATTTTTGACGTGTGCTGTGTTTCCGTATGGGTGACCCTTTCGACACTTATGGCCCATTTCTTTTCTTTTATAGGCGCTTTCCACGAGGGGCTGGAGCTCGCGTGAACGTCTACATTCCGAGTCTGCACTTCACTGACCATCATGTCTACTCCCCCGGACGGTTTTCATTTTGTTTCAGTGCGGCTTTACCCAGTGTTTTCTCTTTTACTCCTTTTTTTTCGCCTTTCCCCTCTACAGATGTTGCTCTGCTTCGCTCCTGTCGTTTGCTGATGCTTGTGAGTTGGTTGTTGTTTTCTGGTTTTTATTTTTCTTGCCCCTAAGTTCGGTTCACCCCCTTCTGTTCTCATCTTCCGTTGCTGGCACCTTTCAGCATTTTTTTATTTTTCTCCTGTCGGGTTTGCACAACCTGTTCACCTATCTGGATGGAGCTTTTCCATTCGGCTTGTCCTTCTTTTCTCTTGATGTTTGCTATAGGCTCTGGTTTTCCACACCCGGTGCGGTCTTCGGGCCTTCACTCTCTGCCCTTTCCAAGGCGTGTTTGATTCATCTTGTTTCCGGCTTTTTGGGCGACCGTCCTTTCACTGGCGTTTATTGATTGTTTGTTTTTTTCTTTTCTTAAGTTGCCTGCCTTGTCATTCTTCAGTTGTTCTCTTCGTGGTTGATTTTCCTTCGGGTCTCTGTTCTCCGACCGGGGTCCCCTTGCCGCGTTGTGGCCCCCCCTCGGTAGTTGGGTTTCAACGGCCGTGGCGGTGTTCCTCCCAGTTTTTATTTGCCGGGCTTCCCTTCCCTCACCTTACCTTTCTTTTTCCGTCGCCTCTTCGAGGGCGTGCAATAGTTTTTGAGCTGCGTGCGCTTTTTGTTCCCTAGCTGTCCGTCACTTTTTTCCTTCTCGTCAGCTTTGCGTCTTTGGGGGCGACCTTTGGTTGACAGGTTTCCCCCCCCCCACCCCGGGTCTTTTTCGTGGCGTGAAATACGCCGTTCGCTTTGTGTTCGGCTTTTTTTTTTTTTTTTCGTGTCAATCTTCACCTTTTTTTCTCCTCCGTCTACAGTCTGATCTGGATTTTTTACCGAGGACGCCGGCGCCCTTTTTTGGCTGCGGAGACCGCTCACGTGTCATTTCCCGCTATTTCCTTTTCCCCCCTGACTTTTTCCCTTTTGTCTTCAAAACTTTCTGGACTCCCTGGCGGCTGCTACTCGTTTTTTCCCCCCCTCCATGAGCGGTGTCCGATTTTTTATTGTTCATACAATTTGTCTATTTTTGCAGTTCCCCCCCATGTTTTATAGTTTTTTCTTTTCCTTAATGCTGCGTTGATTCCCCTCCGGTTGTTGAGCAACCCCTATCGTCGAACCGTTTTTATGGGGGGGTGGGGTATCCCGTGCTTTCGTTAATTTCACAGATGCGTTGCCTTGTCTGTTTTTCTTTAATGTGACTGCATCCTTTTTCCAGTAGCAAACACTCCTTGAGCGGCATCCTTACGGGTCTGTTCAAGGCGCAAGCTCGTTGTTAAATGGCAATTCGCCAGAGTCTCCGGGTTTTGGATAAGTCTTTTCCTAATCCCCTTGGTTCTATTCGGTTGTATGTTTTTTAGCGATATGTTTTGGAACGGAGGACTAGTTTGTCCACCTTCTGGTGTGTTTTTTTATCTATAATGCCGTACCGTGGATTGCACAGTTGTTGCTGCTGTCCTGTTTTCCGCTTTAATCCTTTTTGCTTTTTGCTATGTCGATAGGTGCCCCCCTTTACCCTGAGTCCCCGTTCTCCCTGACGTGCACGGACGAGGGATGTTGGTCACGCGTTCTAGTTCTGCTCCCTTCCTTTTTCCCCCCCGGCGAGGTTTCCTCCCCGTTTTTTGGTCAAACTCATGCGTTCGAGTTGTCTCGTCCCTCAGCGAATTTTCCTTTTCCTTTTCTCCGCGCCTTCTCTGCATCGTGTGACCTTTCTTTGCCGTTCCCCCCCTTGACCGACCGTTTCTTTAGGGGGAAGTGATCCTTCCGTCTCTTGACCGCTTCTTTTGGCTGCTGACCTTTTTTTTTCCGCCCTTTTCCCCTCCCGGTATGGATGCAGAGCCCGTCCGTTTTCGCCCTTTTTTCGGTTTCGCCTTCTTCCACAGATTTTTATAGCACAGTTCCCCCCCTTCCCTGGGTTTTTGCTTTTTGCCTACCCCCAATTGACGTATTGCCTGAGCCTCCATTTCTTTTGTGTTGATGTGTACTTCTCCTTTTGTGGACCCTTCCCGGCTTCTGTGGCCTTTTTTTTCCTTTCAACCCAACACACCCCCCCTAAGTTGCCCCTGCTGGCAGAGTGCTTTGAGCATCACCTACGCGATTCTTTCGCGAATGCCCTTTCTCCACCACACGACCGCTTTTTTTTTTGTTTGTTTTCATCGCGAATCTGACTGACTTCCCCAATATGTTTTTTTTTTTCTCGGATTACGGCCTCGCCTTTTTTCTCCTTCATTTTTCTTTTGGTTTGCTGGACTCGATATGTCGGGCTTATCCCTAGCCGCAGCATTTTGCTGGTTTATATTTCTTTTCCCTTCATTCAGTTTGATTTGTGTGGGTTGGTTGGTAACACCGTTCGGTCGTTCTTTTGTCATCTTTTTTTAGAGCTGCGCGGATCTCCTCTGTGTTGGTGAGCGCCATGTAAGTCTTTTTTCGCGCTTGTTGGAAGGGAAGTGTCCTGTCTTTCCGGTGCGGTTTTTGTATTCGTAAGTTTATTACCTTCCCCCTCCCAGGGCGTGGGGGCTCTCACCGTACGCCCCAGCCCCAGTTCGTGCGTCGCACCCCCGTGCCTTTGTATGGTTGCTGTTTATGTGTTCTTGGTCCCTCTTTTTCCCTCGGTTACTCCTGGTTGAAACTTGTTGAAAACTTACGACTTCTGGTTGTTCCACCCATGTCTTCAAGTCGGATGTCTTGCTCATTCCCCTTGTTCGTTTTTTTTCCGGTTTCTCCGCTTCAAAACTTAGTGCCTGCACCAAAGCGTTCCAGGGCGACTTTTTATCGGCTCTCCCCCCTGCGACAAGTTCTGGGGTACGTTTCCTTTTTCCTTCTTGGGATTTTGGTACCGGTAAGCAGCGTGTGATGACAAAAGCCTTCGCCCCTCAGTCGTGTTGCTAGTTTTTTTTTTCTTTATTTTTTCGCGAATTTTTCGTGGTGTTTCTTTTGGTCTCCACCCAAAGTTAGGTTCGAAGTGTGTCTCTTGGCGTCGCTTCGTTTTTTTCGTGCACTCTTCCCCTTTGCCCAGGAAGTCTCAGTCATCAGGGTCGTTCCTTATTCCTGGTTATAGGTTCTGCTTATCGCGCGGCACAGCGCTGCCGCTTAATGCCTGTCAGCGCGCACCTCCCATGCACCCCAAGTCTTTTTTTTGCCCCAATCCCCCCTTACGTCCGGGCAGGTTTTTGCGACCCGGTTGTGGCTTGACCTCGTCCTATTTCCACATGATCCGCCGGCACCCCGTTTTTTTTTTCCCCCCCGGTGTGTTTTTGGAAAACTCCGTGCTCCCCAATGGCGCGCCCTTGTCTCCTCCCTGTGTGTTACACGAGTGCTTCGCCTGGGCGCGTTTGCCCTTTCTTCGCTCAACTGTTATGTTTTTTCTCTATGATAGTCTCTTCTAGCTAAACAGCCTTCGGCATCTGTGCTTTTGGTTATTACTTCCACCCCCCCAGTGATTTGGTAGGGTCGTGGGCCCTCCCCGTGTCTGTAGCCATAGTTTTTGAGTTGTGTTTGATCTGCTTGACAAGTTGATACCCCCCCCCAGAACTTTTTTGTACTTCCCCGACCCTTCTTTTTTTTTTTTCTCTTGTGTCTTCTACCAAAACTGATGCCCATCATCTCCTTTTATGTTTCCCCCGTAATGGTATGTACTTGTTTTCTCGCGGACCGATTAATTCCTTGTGATGTGGCGGTTGTAGTCTTGTCTCGGTTCTTTCGTGATTTGCCGTTTTTTTTTCCTTTTCTTTCCGCATACAACAGGGCAGTTCAGGGGCGTCTTTTCCTTTTCGGTTTGCCCCCCGTCTCCTCCCTTTGGTACCGTGCGGTCCGAGCGCAGAATTTTACCTTTGCCCTGCCAGCGTTTGCGCCCCTATGGCCCTCTCGGTGTGGATTTTCCCCTCTCGACCGGTTTTTTTTTGCTTTTGCACTACGGTTTGATTTTTCCACCCCTCCCTCGCTGCGGGCTCGTTTTGAGGGACCACATTCTCTTTGGCAACCTCTCCGTCCTCCAACATGCTCCCGCATGCCTCGATTGGCGTGACCTTTCTGCTCTTATGTTGATGGCCGTAGCGGCCGCCGCTTCCCTCCCCACCGCCCCCAACTTTTTTTCGTCATCGGGTCCCCCTCTTTTCCCATTGGAGGAGTGACCTGGGGTGGCCATGGCTAGCCGGTCCCTTGAGAGGCCCCTCGGGCCGATTCACGTCGCGGATTATCTGCGGCATTCTGCCCCACCCCCCGAACACCCCTTGTCCCCCTGCCCGGACTTTCCCGGACACACCTTGCTTCCAGAGATCGGCTGCCCCAGCCTTGATGGCGCGGCTTTAATGCCCTTTTGGCTCAGTTGGATTTTTTTTCTTTTGACGACCTCTCTTTGATCACTATCGAGAGCTAAAGCCCATTTTTTTACGCATGTTTAGGTCTTCTCGTTTGACTGGTGGGGGATGTGCGATTTTCCCCCGTCACACTCCCAAACCAATTCGCAATGCGGTGACAGACGGTTTTGATCTCGGGGATGCCCTTCGGCGGCCCTACATTTCCAACCCCCAAACCCACAGACAATGTGAACCGGAGTTTTTGCCCTGCTTGTCTGCTGTCCGTGGCGTGTCATCGCTATCCTGTGAAGGGGGTGACTCTCTCTACAGTTTTATCCCTCACCACCTCCGCCGGTAACTGAACTTGCTCTCTCCGGGTGTTTTTGTCGTTTCTCGTGGTTTATTTTCAATGCCTTGTTCTGTCGTTGACTCTTTTTCGTCTTGCGGCACGATGACTCGCAGCCGTGAGCGCTTTTACTTTTTTTTTGATTGCCTGCTTCTTTTGTGCCAGCACCTTTTTTGCAGGGTGTAGGCCGAGAGTTTTTCCTTTTGACTGTGATCTCTGAGTCCACCCGCACTGCCCCTTCGTCGATGTCAGCTGATTTTTTCTGGTACATGGCCAGATTTTTTTTG
>Ga0179593_1303176_pt1 | contig 10845 bp, 13 predicted proteins | sample CZODoug2_1_08_16_FD_185931 | JGI IMG/M metagenome (GOLD analysis project Ga0179593, IMG submission 185931) | Vadose zone soil fungal communities from Angelo Coast Range Reserve, California, USA - CZODoug2_1_08_16fungal (PacBio error correction) | ecosystem: Environmental > Terrestrial > Soil >... | reverse complement strand
GCTCATCTCATTCAAGGCCCCCCCTCTCCCTGCCCCTCCCACCCTCCCGAGGTGAAAGCCTTCCCCTTCACGATTAGGGTCCTTTTTTTCCAGACTTTCAATGGTTTCTGCAGGGAGGGACTCCGCGCTGACTTGGACTTTATTAGTCTCGAGCGTTTTTTTCTCCACCTACCAACGGTTGCATGCGTCCCTTTACTTAAAAGGACAATACTTTTCCTGTTTTAGGATATGGACACAGGAAGAGGGACGAAGGGTGCTCACCCTTTCCTGCTTTGACGTTGTACTGTTCGATGTTGCATGTTTCCTCCTCCCCCCAGCAGTAAGTGTTTTGGGCCAACTTTTTCCACTCTTGTTTACCATTTTCCGTTTCTTTCCTCTATAAATCGTGGTTGAAGAGAGTCCATTTCGAACGCCTCCCATTGAAGTTCTTTCCTTTTGCACTCCAGTTTTCTCCTTCATCTATATGCTCGAGGTGAATAGCCCCCAGCCCCGCACATCACGGTATAGACGCTCCCCCGGGAAATCGCCTCTTTTTTTTACCTCCCTTATACCCTCGATGCTTCTTCCATTGCCTTTGTTTCCCAGTGACGTTTCAAGCATAATTGTCTGCTAAATGTTCACCCCCCTCTTGCTTCTACGTTAGTGTTGACCAGTCTTCCCCCCCACCAGACCTCTAAATATGTGGCTATATTTGCTTTTTCCGTTCGGGTTGTCTTTTTTCCCTGAAAATTTGCTTACTTTTTGCTTGGTTTCAGCCGGTTTGCCCGGTGGCGAAGTTTTGCGCCCGTTCATGCCCACGCCTCAATAAGAAATGCTGCCAGGGTTTAACGGACTCCCCATTCTTTCCCCCTAAGAATGATCGACTGTGAAATATGCCGCTTTATGCCCAACTACTCTTGATCTCTTTTGGCCGAAATAGTTCATCAAACATTTTCTTCTTTTTTTTGCCGGTCTGTCCCCCTTACAACTGACCTTTTGTCGCACCAGTATGATAAACCCCCCTTTTCATCCCCGGCATGCGTCTGACTCCACCACGTTTAATGGTCGCTTTTTTCCTTCTTTCTCCTCTCTTTCGCTTCATTGATTCAGTGCAACTAATGTGATTCATCGTTTACACCTCCCAACCGCCTCGGATCTTTGTCTTGGTAAAATTTCAGGCTCCTGTCCTCCGTTTTTCAAGTATTTTTGAGTCTCCCTTTTTTTCCCCTTTTTGAGTCCCCCCAACAGTTTCTTCCGCTTTACATTCGTACCTTCTGACCCGCGATAATTTTCAGATTTTCCATCATTTTTTCTTCTCGGCCCACTTCTGCAGCCGCTTTTTGATGAAGGATCAAGACTTCCCCCCACTCTCTGGATCATCGCAGAAGGAGCTGCCGTTCCTTTTCCCCGAACCCCCCTTTCCCGATTTCTCCTGTCTGAGAGAGCAGATCTATATAGTTACTTCTCCGTTGTTTTTTTTTTAGACTCTAGCTTCCGCCTCGAGTGTTCGCCTTGAGCGGGCGCTGCGATTTGCTCCCCTATGACAGAGGAGGTTTTCCCACTCTTTGATCTCCGATGACTCCCTCGATTCCTGCGTTGCCGCCCCCCTTTCCCTTTTGGCCGCTTCCCGCCTTGCCATTGAAATATTTAAAATATTTGCTGGCAGCCTTCTAATTTCTTCAGGGCGGTTCCCTATAAATCCCTGATTTCCCGCAAGTCCTTCTTTATAATTGAGCGACTTTTTCCGGAATTGACTCCCCTCTCCTGGCGCTTGTTTTTCGCCCACCTCTCTCTTTCTACATACGCCCTGCCGGAATGCTCCTCCAGGTAGCGCAGAGCGCCCGTCGCAAGCGGGAGCTCTAGCCCTCTTTGCCGGGGTGTTGAGTTAGTTATGGCCTTTTTGTTATATTTTCCCCTCGTTTGCTCCCCCCAGTTTTGGGTTCCCCGGGACGAGCGCCCTTCCCTCAAAGCCCCGACGTCTGTGAAAGCCTTCGGAACCAGCATCGTCTAAGAGTGAAAAGAAATCTTGGGGTCCCCTCACCACGCTCTGAATCCAAATTTGTTGTTCGCTTCTTTTTCCCCTCCTGTCTTTTCGGCTCTCGCCTACCCTGGCGCATTTCTTCTTTATTTTTTTTGTCCGCCACGCCCCCCAAATGAGAAACCGCCCCCCGTCGCGCCTGCCGGAAGCAATTTTTTCTGAACCTCCCTTTCTGCCCACCCACTCAAGCGTTTCAATTAGAGTCCCATGTACATCTTGGATTTCCGGACTGTCACCACGACTCCCCTGTAAGGGCAAGTTTCTTACCTTTTCGGAGCCAAGTACCCAATGTAGTTCCGTCACCGTCTCCCCAAGGAGCCGATTATGCAGCTCGCTGAGTATTCGTGTTCGACCCTTTGTTCGCGTCCTAGCCGCTGTACGGGAGTTTGTTGGTTGACCTCGATTTTAACTTTTTGCTTCCCCCCTTCCTCCCCTGGCTTTCCGACGTTTACTGGACTAGGCCCCATTGCTTCCCCCGAGTCGCACTGACGTCGTCACCCCACCCGATATAGCTGAATGACCCTCCCTGAAAGAATTTTTTGTTTCAACAGCGTGGACCGACCCCAAACCCGTTTCACCTTCGTATCCTGGTGATTCGCCCCCTTTTTCTCAAGACGTACTCAACCCTTCCCTTCCCGTCTATCCCGGGTCTTAACCAGCGTACCCACGCCTTTCCCTCTTTCTCGACGAGCAGTTCCTGACCCCGGCAGACCTCTTTTGTTTTGTCCGGTGTTTTTCAATGAGGTGATGCACGTTTTTTATTGGAGGAATGCCCCTCTCCGCGTGACTTTGCGCGGCTTCCTCTCCTCCCCTATTAACCCCAACTTGAAGGTCTTTTTGACACGGACGTCCGTTTTGACTTCGGCCTTTTTTCGATGTGGTTGAGTTCCGTTCTTTTTTGCATTCCGATGATCCTCTTCTCTTTTTTTTCCCTTTTCCCCTTTCTGAGAGCTTCTTTTCATTTTTCAAATTCCTGAGGGCAAAACCACAAACCCAAAACCAACCCCCATAGCCATTTCCCCTCCCCCATCACGTTCCCCCTTATTCCCCCTAATTTTCCCATTTTTTTTTAAAGCCCTTCATGGTTGTCTTCTTCTTCGCTTTCTACGGGCCTTGAAAGAGCGGCCGGTCTTCCTCCCAATTCAAAACCCCTGCAGCGCAGATTCCCCCTTCCCCCCCTGCCCGTACTTGCTTCTTTTTCCTATAGTTCTCTCTCAGGTTGAGTTTTGACGGATTAATTCCTCATTTTCTCTTTCATTTCTGTCAGTCTCTCCCCCCGGTTTCGCCCCCACTTCTGCCATCCCCCACGAAAAACATAGATCGTTTCAGTTTTTTGAATTTTCTCAAGCCGTTTCTCCTTCTTCCAATGTTAATTCGGCTATACCTTTTTTTTGGGATTCCACGCTTTGCCGGACTTGCCCGGAAAGTATCGCCCCCTTTTTCTTCCCGGCATTGAGGCTTTTGTTTGTCCCTCAAGCAACTCCGACAGAACATTTGAGCCCCCAGGGACTCCGCATGCCTCCCAGCGATTCCTTTTAATAGAGGTGGTCCTCCCAGTGGCGATTTACGTGGCACAGAACTGGCGTTTCTAACTCCCCTCATCCTTGCGATCCTTCTTTTGACAAAGATTTCGCCAGACCCTCTAAGATTTGTTTTTTTCCTGTTTCTATCTTATTGGCTGCACGCGTTGTGTGTTCCTCACTGATTGGTGAACCACTTTTTGTGCTTTTCCCCCTTTTTCCTGTGGTCGACGCCGAGTTGCTTAGAAGATTTGCTTTTTTTCCCAGCCCGTAAGAACCGGGACCCTGAAATGCTGCCCTTGGTTCCAGCAGTATAGCCGCGTTTTTCGCGTACTCCCATTTCTTTCAACCTCCATCTTCTAACTTTGAATCTGCCGCCCCCCGCTCTTTGAAAAACTACCCTTCTTGTTCTCTTTTCCTCCCCGATGTGCTTGTAAGAAATCTTTACTGCCCTTCCACCCCGATTTTTCTTTTTTGTCGCCTTTGGACCATTCCTTCCTTTTTTTTCCTCACCCCGTTCACCCCGCCTCTTTAGATGCTGCGCCCCCCCTCATCGGTGTGGTTAACTGTCTACTCTTTATGCGTCTACCGTGAGTCGTGGTCAGAAAATGCGTTCTTCACCTCGTTTCAAGATCTTGTGTTTTTTCTAACCCCCCTCAGTCGTATTGCGTCGGTCCCCCAATTCGGCTGCCTCCTCCGCCTCTCCCAAACCTCCCCTTTATCTGGTCCCAGTGCTTTCTGCCGTACTTCAATTCGTACGGCTTCCCCCTACTAATTTTAGTTGTCCTCGTCGAGCGCTTTCTTTCGGAAACGTTTTCACCTCTTCTTCTGCATTACAGATTTCCACTCCTTGGCATCATCCTTCCATCACGCTCATCACCGCTCCGTCACCAAAGCGCAGTTGCGACTGGTGCTGCGTGGACGCATCTCTATTTTATCATAATCCGTTTGTTGTTTTCCGAGATGCGGCACCTTCTCGTCTCTGACGGAATCTGTCGCTCGCGGGCCCTCCTTGCTCTTTTTTTCTATTTTGAAAGAGGAGTCATCTGGAGGTCCCCCCTCTCGATCCCTTCTTTCATAGTTACACGAGGCTCCTTTTGATTGTCACCCCCCTTAAACCGGATGGGGTTTTTTTGGTGCAGCTTTCCAAATTGTTCCCAGGCCTTTTTTCCTGTTTGCCCCAACTATTCCCCCCTCCGTTTTTAGTCATCTGTCCTTCTTTTTGTATTCTGAGTCCTGAAAGTCCTGGCGCGATTTTGTTTGGACACGCGATTTCCTTGATGCCAATCCGCCTCGCATTTAAGAGCGCACGGGGAGCTTCGCGGTCGGTCCCTTTACCCCCCTCTTCTCCTCTGCTTGGGTGGCGTCTTTATCGCATGCCCTCTTTCCCCCTTGTCCACTTCTTCCACCCCCTTTCTTCTGGTTTCCGTGACGGGTATCCGCCCGAAGAAACTCTCGACGGTGATGACTGTCAGTTTTGCTGTTTTTTTTCACCCTTAGGATTCTTGAACCCCTCCCCTTGTAGGTTGGGGCAAAGAATTTCGGTCTCATTTCCCCCCTTTGCGGGGTCCGCTTCTTTGACCCACAGAATTGGATGGATAACCGCTTCTGTCGATCGCCTTCAAACCCTGAAGCATTCTTTTTTCCCCCCCTTGCGTTTTCTTCCGCGCCCCCCCCACTTTCACCGAAAATTGCCTCTCCCCCACCCCGAACCGGTCCTGCGAATGGCTGGACCCACATCCTGGAAACATCCCCGGTGCAGCCCATACCTTCTAGCCCACTTCAACATCTTTCTCTCGTTCTGGCTTGCATTTTCGAAGAAGGCCGGGCAAGTTGATTCCACGTTTCCAGCAAATTCTTTCGTTGCCACGTCACGGTCAGCCCTAAAAGCATTTTCTTTTCCAGCGTCTTTATTCGCGCCAAGAATTCGATTCCCCCGTTGTTTTAGGAGAGACATTTTTCTTTTTAGGGCGTGCTGGCTTCACCCGATATTTTTTTGATGCTTCCCCCCCCCCCCCAATAAATCGCGAAGACACGCAAGTCCGGCCCCCCCCCCCGGCGGAGATAGCCAGGAGAGCGACTTCTGTATAGGCTTCCTTCCTGCCATTTCCTTCAAACCCGACCCCCCCCAACGCTTGGCGCCACTTTCCCCCAAACCCTTTGAGATTTTTTTTGATGATTCCATGGCGAAACGCCCCCTTAACAATGGACCTCACCACGCAAGAGATATAAGTTGAGTCCTTCCTTCCCTCCTTTTCTCCTCCTTACTGAAGACGTGGTTTTTTTTTTTTTCTTTTTTTTGTAGCTAGTCCCTGGACCTGGTTTGGCATTCTCTGACCGTTTTGATTTTTTCTGATGAAGAGAAGCTATTGTCCCCCCCCCCGATCTTACAGCTCTGTCTTCCCTCTACTCTATTACCCAATGAAGGTCTTGTCACAATTGACGTGCCCTTTGCGGTGCAGCCCCCGTGCGTTCCTCTCTTTGTGTGAGTTCCCCGTGCGCATTTTTCACACTTCCTTTATCTTCTCTGCTATTACTAATCCCTTAGTTTTTGTTTTTCTCTAGACTTCCTCCATTTCCATAAGTGCCAAAACTGATCACTGGAACCTTACCGAATCGCCTAACTGATCCCCACCACTCCCTCCCAAGATTCAAGTTTTAAATCCCTCCATGTTTGTCTTTTTAGAGTTTAGCCGCGATTCCTTGGCCTCTGCCAAGAGTTTTTTTGATCGGCATTCCACCCAATCAAACGGTGCAGGTTCTCCCCCATTTTTCCCTTTCCCCAACCACGTTCAACTTGTGACGAGGCCTATCTTTCTTTTCCCACTCCCCGGACCATTTCCTTTTTCCTATGGCAGTTTTTCCTCATGGTGCTCACCGGACGTTGCCGTGGATTTCCAGTTCGTCTCCCTTTTAGAAAGGATTGCCTCCCCCCTTGAAAAAGCTCTTGTCCCCCTTTTTTTTTTTTCTTTTTGTTTCAGCCGCGGTTTTAGCCTTGTTTTCAATTGCATGATTTTGCCTATTACATCGTGTTTTAAGATTTCCACTGAAGCCCGTCCCCCACATTTGCCGTACTTGCCCCTTTTGCACTCTAGCATGTATTCCGCATCCCCGCGTTTGCAGCAGGTATGACTCCCAAGAAAGCCGCACGGAAGACAGCGAAACCCAGGGTCCTTCCCCCGGAGCTTGGACTTAGCCTACTCTAGCTTCTGAATCGCATTTTGTAAGGAGAACGTTCCGTTTCCCATTTGTCATCCATTTTTTTGTTCCTCCGACCCTTTCATAATTTCTCGTGTCCCCTTTTCCCATCCCAGTCCTAGAAGAGTTTAATTTGTTTCTTTTTAAGTGGTTCGAACTGCTGCGTGTGTTTGTGTACTACGTATTTCATTCCCCTTTTATCAACAGGTTTTTTCAGTTTGTCTCCTCCTTTGCGGTGGGCGCGCTTGTTGTTTTCCCCGGTCCCGACCCGCCAAGCCCGGGAAAGAAATGCTGGCCATTTTTTTTAGCGATCCCTGGTTTCCCCCCCTCTTTTCCCCCATCTGAACCTTTCTCAACTTTTGAATCATTGCAGCGATTTTTTTTGACAACCCCACTTTTCTTGCTTCTGATGCTTTTTTCCCTCTTTCTTTTCATGAATACCTAGAGGAGTTTATCTGGGCGCTACCCCGTATCACCCCTCAGGAAACCCCTTTCTCCCCCGTCATATAAACCGTCCCTCGTTCATGCTTCTGGCGCCCACCACCTCCCCCGGGCCATAGGTCCTCCGTTTTTCCGCCGTGGCGCCTTTTTCCGTGCCAGAAACAAGACTTCCTCCAGTTCTTAAAGAAGCGTGGGCTCTCCCCCCCCCCCCAATCTCGTCAATTCTCTTTGTAAAAGTCCTCGCAATCGCCCAGATTTTCCAAGCTTACATCCCCCCCCCCCCTTCTTTATATTCCCAGTGATCCGGCCACTTTACATTTAGGCTGCCCTTCTTCCTTTTCAGAGTGCATCCCGGCGGATCGCGCGTCTTGCTCCTGGATTGAAGCAGATGATCTTCCATCTTCCTTTATCCAGATTGACGGCTTTCAGCACGCGCCGTCGCCCGCGCAAAAAAGATGCCCGCTTCGTCTGTGAGAGCGTCGCACTCTTCTTCTTTCCTTCCTCCTTCCCTTTTTTTTTTTTGAGCGACGGCAACGCTCCTCTGCCCGTCTTTTTTTTGTTCGCTCCTTGCTTTTACTCCGACAGAGGTTTTTCAATTCTTTCTAGAATCTGCATGAGATCTGATGCAGCGTTCCTTTAATCCGACTTGTCACCTCTTGATGCACACTCCCCTATCGGTCATCCTCCCCTTGCAGGTTTTTGAGCATCTTCAAGCTCAATCCTGATTGTTTTTCCGCTTTTCTCACCCCTTCCCCTTCGATTCCTCTCTTTTGTGAACGACGAAAGATCCGCGCTTGTGGCTCTCACTCTTGAACGGATTTCATCCCGAATTTTCTTCCCCCCTTCCGCGCAGTTTCTTTTGAGCTTCTATTCGGACCCTGATTCTCCCTCGCGTGTTCCTTAATATTAATCCTCCCATGGGTTATCTGGGAAGGGTGCCCACTGTCTTTAGGGTCCGTGCCTTCTTCCCCCTGTCAGAAACGCCTCCCGTTGTGCATCTTCCAATTCCTTCCTTTCGTGTTTGCACCCCCTACCTTGTCGTTTGGCAACGCAGAGCTGAGATTCACTTGTTCTTTCGCTATGTTTTTTTTCACCGACATTTTTTTTGAGAACTTTTTCTCGCTTAAACCTTTGTCATCCTTAGGTCCCTTGTTGTCTTTCCACCTCCGCACCCAAATGAGAAACCGCCACCGTCTGCGCACGCTACCCCTTCTAAGCCCTTTTTTGTTCCGCAGAATAAGTCTGTTTCACACGGCGCCTGTGAATTTTTCCCTCCCTATCTACAGAAAGTCGGTCCTATTTTTTCTGTTGATTGCCAAGGCGTCAACCCCGAATCCCTGGGGCACGCTTCTGAATTGGAGAGAAAGAAAAGTTAGACTGTGCACTTACCTTTTTGCAGGAACCCTTCCCTCGATTCCTCAGATCGCTTTATGGAAGTCACACCGACTCCCTTCTTAAATGGGGCGGTATTATACCGCACCCACCCCCACAGTGTGGAGGGATTTTCTTGGAGTAAAGAGCTATCAGAGCTGATTACAAGGAGACGGGGTACCGTTCCTTAAAATGGAGAGATGTCGGAAGTGAACTCGTAAAAAACGATGTAGAGGCCTGTCCCGGACATGAAATTAATCAGGAGAAACGCTTGGACACCTCCACAAAACATTCAGGATTGGAATTTCGTGTTTGGTTTTTTCTTTTTTTTTTGTGTGTTTTCTTGGGGGGCGTTTGTGGTCTTTTGGGGTTGTTTGTTATTTTTGTTGTGGGTGTCGTGGGGGGGTGTGTGTTTGGGGTTTTTTCTGACGTTTTGTATACTCTATATTTGGGGATTTAACGGTGTTTGTGTGGGGTGTTTTGGGTCGTTTTTTGGTTTTGTTCGTTTTTTCTTTTTTTGGTTTTTTTTTTTTTTTTTTTTTTTTTTTTTTTGTTTTCTTTTTTTTTTTTGTTTCTGATTCTCTCCCCCAACTTTTTACTTTCCCAATCAACAGGCCAGCGATTATGCTGTCGCTACCGTGTTACACGCTATTTCCTTCTAGTCCTGAGGCCGATCCTGCCCCTTCCCGGCATATTAAGGGTGATTTTTTGCAGTGTTTTTGCCGGCGCTCACTTTAGGAGGAAATTCGCGCGCCCTCTGCAGTTTATTTCCCCCCTTTCCTCCTGGATGACGCTCGCCTATTCTTTCCGTTGAAAAGGACGTGTTGATGCGTTCTTTTTCAGGCTCCTCGATCGGTTTTCAGTGAGATTTGCACTCAGGCATGTATTCAGCATCTCTCTCTTTCAATCCTCCCTTGGTTTTTTTTTTCTCTATCTTTTGCTCATAATCATTACTGCACTTGTCCCCAACAGCGAAGGTAAAAGACAAAGCCTCTGAGGGAACCGTTTTTTCCCCGAACCCCCACGGCTTCCCTTGAAAGTATTCAATGGTGGTATAGCTCGAGTTCTCTCTGACGCTGATTGGATTTCTTGAGAGCGGCGTCCGTCCTTCACTCCAAGTCCCCCCCCCCCCCCCACACTTTTGAAGTTCGGCGCCTGCCTTCCCCTTTCCCGACCGTCTTTTTCAGGCCTCTCCTTCTTTCGCGCTACATAGAGGAGAGGGCTGTGTCCGCCCGGTTTACTTTCCCCCCCCTGTCTCTTCCGGTTTTTTTGAGTCCAGGAGAGGTTCGCCACATGATTTTTCACTCACATCCCCCTCCCTGCCGGTTTTGGCCACAGTTGTTTTTTTTTTTTTTTTTTTTTTGGTCATTGTCGTCACTCGGTTTCAGCCTGCTTCTTCATGGCAGTTAGGCATTTTTCTATAAATCTTGGTTTGACGCTCGTCACTTCCCCCCTCCTGTTTTCTTTCCCCTTGCCGGTTGCACGTCTCGCATTCCCCGTCGAGAGGTTTTGTGACTCCCCTCAACGACCGACTCCAGACGGTATCGACCTCTAACAGGGAATCGCCTGTGGTCCCTCGCTAAAGCGAGCTTCTGCATCGCTGTTGTTCCTTTGACGGTTCCCCCTCATCCCGGCTGGGCCCCAAATGTCATTCTGCTTCGGATCCGGTGTTTCCCTCTGCAGAATCCGAGCTAAGATGTCATGTCTATAAGGGATTGCTGCTGCACCGGCGTTGTGTCCGATGATTGTCCCTGTCACCAATTGCTTCACCTTTTCGTGCGCCTCAGGTTTGCGTTTGAAGCTTAGTTGCCGCCGTTCCCGACCACCCGAACCAGTAAGGTAACTCTACCCAGGGTTGAATTTTTTTTTTCCTTCCCTCCTTCTTTTCCCCCATCCCGTGAAATCGCCTTTGCACATGCCGCGACTTTGACCCCAACTACCCCTTTTCTTTTTTCAGACCTCCCCCGTTTTTGGTCCGACCTCTTTAATACCGTCGCGGCGTTTTCTCGCTCTACGGGACCCGGAAACGTTTTGTTTCAGAACCCGTCTATCTCCCCCCGGATCGCATTTCCCCTTTCTGCGCACCCGGCTAGTACTCTTCCTTCTTCACTCGCTTCTGCGACTCATGTCCGCCGAATTTTCCAGATGGTCTTTTTCTCCTCATATCTCAGTTTGAATCCCCAATCGCGCTTCACTTTTTTTTCGTGTGACCCCATTCGGTTCCTTCCTCCCTCAGTATGTGAGCTCCTCTTCCTTGAACCCGATCCTTTGATCTTTATTCCAGTGCTACCTGTCCCG
>Ga0179593_1268949_pt1 | contig 10845 bp, 19 predicted proteins | sample CZODoug2_1_08_16_FD_185931 | JGI IMG/M metagenome (GOLD analysis project Ga0179593, IMG submission 185931) | Vadose zone soil fungal communities from Angelo Coast Range Reserve, California, USA - CZODoug2_1_08_16fungal (PacBio error correction) | ecosystem: Environmental > Terrestrial > Soil >... | reverse complement strand
TCCCTGTTTATCTCGCCTCCCCCTTGCACTCTTGTTTTTTTTTTGCTTTCACTAATCCCCGCCACATTTTTTTTTCTTAAATTATTACACCCCCCGATTATTCTTTCGGATCTTTTAATAGTTTTCTTGAGCCATATTATGATATTTTCCCATTTTCCTGGGCGGCAGTTTCTTCCATTAAGATAACGGTTTCATGGCCGGGCATTCCCTCAGTGTGTCTTATTGTAGTAAAGATGTGGGTTCTGCAAACCTGGCGTATTAATTTTCTCCTTAAACTGTTCCCCCTTCACATTTGCTCTCGCTTTCCTCGGCCCTCCTCTTTTTTCCATGGCGGATCCCGCAATTTTTGACGGTCTCGAGGCTGAGCCTGCGCAGCCTGCATCCATTTCCTCGTGAGGCGTTCTCTCCTGTTTTTCAACCTTTTTTTTCCTTCTCGGCGTCGTCCCCCTCTTCTGGTGAAGCGCAGCTTACCTTGGGACATGGCGGTACTTTTAAGTTTTCTCGTATCCCTTCCTCCGCCCTTTCGCTCCTGCGCTCCTCTATCCACGATAAACCTTTTTTTTCCCGTTTGTTTTGAGCTTGCCGAGATCCCTAGTCCGCTCTCCCCTGTTCTTCTTTCCCAGGCACAAAGGCATCCCCTCCATGAACCGTCACCTTCCTCCTATGGTCCGATGTTGTTACAACGACCGTTATGCCTACTCCCTCCTTCCCAGTATGGTATGCTCTCCGCCGATCAGTTTAGACCTCCCATTATAGTATGAGAGTGGTTCCCTATTTTTTTCGCCGGCAACCCTCTCCCATTTGACCTCTGTAGTTGAGCGCCCTTTTACGTATGGACGTCCCCTGACCTTTTTAACAGTCTCGCAGTGTATCTCCGCCCCTCCCTCTCCCGCCAGTTTTTGTCTCAAATCGTATTTAGTTTTCCTTTTTTAGAGTGCCAGCCAGTCTCCCCTCCTTCTCTAGTGATTTATCGAATAACCTCGAACAACCCCCCTTCGCCTTGTGTTCAGCCCCTTCACCGTCCAAGACTGTTCCTGTCTGATACGTTCCCCCCTCCTTTGCTCGGAAGCGCCTGCCGTATCCCCCTTGTGCCAGTTGAGTGTTTCGAGTTCGTCTGGTTTCTCCAGGTCGACTTCTCTCCCTTCCCCTTCTCGATGCAGCGATTCGACCAGCCGTTTCGTGCCATGAGGTTAGGTGTAAGTACCGCCCCCCCCTTTTCTTTTCTTCCTCTTTGGGCGGCATTTCCCCCCATCACCTTCCTCGCCCCTGTTCATGCGAATACCTTCTTTCCTCCGACCCTTTCTTTTCCCTTCTCTTCCTCTTTCCCAAAAAAGACGTTTTCTCCCACTTCTAATCCAGGCCTTCCTGTTTCTTACGTCTCGGCTGAGACCGGGTGTCTCTTTTCCCGCTCCCCCACTTCTGACTTCTCGTCTAAGACTTTCTTTTTTTTTCCCCCCTTTTCGTCTCGAGACCAGCGTCTTGCTTCCCCTCTTTTTACTCCAGGAGCGTTTTTTGCTGATGGCGCCGCTAGGGTCACGCCATATATTCCCTCCTCTAGTTTTTTTTCGAGATGCTTTCACCCTCTCTTCCGACATAAAACATGTCTACCTGATTCCTGGCCGTGCCCTCTTTCTTGTTGCTATCGTAGATGTTTTTCTCCGACCTAAGGAGCTTTATGATTCTCGTGGTCCTCATTTTTGTCTCGCTATAAGACCCCCCCTAGCGAATTTCCTCCCCCGGATCAATGGCCATTCTGGTTTCTTACCAAGCAGATTCCGCATTAGACGAAATCTTCCTTTTCGTAGACGAGGGGATTCTAACCTGTTTTTGCTTTACCCTTTCTGATCCAGCAACTATTCGAAGCGCTCCCTTCTTAACCCAACTCCTCTGCGCTGTTTTCCCCTTCATTATCCGGTGCTCGAGAAGGTACTCGTTCCCCATTCCGCCGACGTAGTCTAGACTTTTCCTGTGGTTCCTCCTTTCCTCTATCACCTCAAGGGAATAGGCGATTGCTTCCCCCTTTAACCCAGTTTCTGAGCCACCTTTTCTTTGCCCTTTTTGCTGAAGTTGGTGTCGAGGTTTTAGGGAAACTCCCCTTCCCCCCCCCCCCTTATCGAGGCGTGGCGGTTACTTTCTCCCCACGCCGGGCATCTCAAAGCTTCTTCTGCTTTCCTCGTCATTCAACTTTTTATATCCCTTCCCTGGTCCCTCCCCCCCCCCCCCCCCCCCCCCCCCCACCCTGGAATTCCCATAACCGGGTCTTTTCTCGCACTACGATCGATTTCCTTTCTTTTTTTCCCGAGACATGGATCTTCCCGCTCAATAAGTTCTAAACCGTCTCGGCGAGGAACAAGGCATCTCAGTGTGGTGAAATCCGATCGACCCCCATGTCGTTTCTTAAACTCAATTTTTCCCTTATAGACGTTTTCTTTTCCCCCCCTGTGCCTGCGAACATGCATGTTGGCCCCCCACGCCTTCTGTGCCGAGGTGGGCTTTTGAGCGCGTTTTAGTTTCCTTTCCTCACTAACCTGGGAACAAGGCTGTTGTCGTTTCTCGGCGGGAGCGCCAGCCGATTACCAGACCTTTTTCCCTTCTTTCTTCGGAAAGTTACCCTGATTTCCCGTCCTGCCCCGTCGTTCGGCCTTGCACGAATTCCCCGCGCTCGCGTTATTCGCCCCCTTCCTTCTTTTTTGCATGGAGAAGCCTTGGCGATGTCCCCCTTGGAATTCTGCGCCCGGACTTTCTGCCTAAGAGATAACCTCCCGGGCCCTTTCCCTCCGCCTGAAAAAGGCGGGCCCCGTTTCCCCAGCGCTACTGCAATTCGAGCCTTTTTCCCATTCTCGCCTGCATTTGTTTTCCCCCACACATCTTTTTTCCTACAATGACGACAATGAGGCCCTATTTCCATTACGCCTTAACCGTTTTTTTCCAATGCCACCGTTTTTTCCCCCCCCGCAGATCTGATTTTTTTTTCAAAAGACATTTTTACATCGTTTTGTTGACTCTCCCTCCTTTGATTTGGGGATTTTTAGGTAGCTAGGTGTCCCCTGGTGGTAGATAAAGAGACCCTCTATATTCACCTCCTCAGTTGTTGTGTTTTTTTTTTTTTGTAGAGCTGCCCCCACCTGGGTTCCCAGCCCCGCCCACCTAATTGGCGCACCCCTCGACAAAAATTTTTCTTCTCAAAATTTCCCAGGAGGTTCAGTAGGATTTTCTGAGGCCGCCCTTCGGAGTGAAATCTGCTTTTCTTATCATTCGAGGTTCCCTTTCCTCAAGGGCCTTTCTTCCCCCCCGTTTACTTCGTTCATGGATCTAAACTGTTTTCCCCAGAATCCCCAATTTGTACTCCTTTCCTCTTTTGGTTGGAACCTGAGTTTTTTTCTTAGAGCTCAGCGTCCCTCCACGCCTTTTAGCCGACTCCCCCCCCGCCCCATGGATGTGAGTCGCTAGCTTTTAGGCCCGCTTTTCCGAAGCGCACGCCGGATCTTCCATAGGCGAACCCGTTGCTTTTCTCTTTTCCCCCTGCTCTGGGCGCTCGTTCGTTTTCTTCTCTCCCTGTTTTTCGGCCATTGCCGCTTTCCCGGTAAGGGGAGTGACTTATTGCAAGCAATTTAGCCCTTGTCTCTTGATTACCTACTCTCCCCTCCTACACATAGGGTTAAGGTTAGGATCGCGCTCTCCTCTCCCCAGCTCTGCGCCACAATGTGCGGATTCGGACGTCCCCCCCCCCCCTGCATTTTTCTAGACATAGACCTCCCTTTTTTCCTTTCTTTTTCTGGAAGATTGAGTTATCACCTCCGACATTTGGTCTCCCGCTTTCACCTTAGTTTTCTTTTCTGCATGCCTTTTCCTCGGATCTTTTTTTCGAGCCCGGTTTTCTTTTTCTTGCAAGATCATGGGTCCTTCCTTGAAGATAACATCGCGTCCCTGAGCGCTCTCTTTCCCCCGTTAGGCTGTTCTTCTTCCCTGTGCAGCTTTTTCTGGCCCGGTGAATCGCAGATATGATAAGTGAAATTGATGTTATCCCTTTTTTTCTCGAACGTTCCAGCTACGCCCCCCTTTAGTGAGCTTAATCCTGCCAGAGTTTCCCCGAACCAACCACACCTTTATGCGTCGCCTCCCGTCACTGCCCCCATGTTTTTCTTTGGCAAGCGCCCTTCTCGTATAAGGGCATGCAGTCTGTATACCCCTCCCCCCTGACAGTGGAGGTCGGCGTTGCGAGGTGGATAAATCGACCCTTTCCCCTCCCCTACTCTCGCGAATCAAAGCGACTGCGGCCCCTTTGTATTTTTCAGCATGTACGTCGAAGCTTTTAGGAAGATCCTTTGATCCCCCTTCCCTTTTAATTCGAACTGGTTCCTTTCCGTGCACCATATAACTCCCTATGAACACCAAGACTGCGTTTCTGCCACCTACAGGACCGGCCTTTTTTCCCCCTTCCCTTTCTTCGGATCGACGGGCAGGTCCTCTTTTTGATCCCTGGACCCACTTGAGTCCTTCATACTTCCCTTAGGCTTTTCCATCTCCAGAGCGCGTCACCTTGCTGCAGTTCCCTCTGAGCGCAGGGGGTGCTCCCGGTTGAGCTAGGAACCTCCCCTCCCTCTTCCTATTGTGTTGTGTTAGATAGAGATGGATTTGACGAGGGCGATCATTTTTTCCACAACCCCCCTTCTTTCTTTCCGGCCGCAATTCCCTCTTCCGCCTCTTTCTGTGGCAAGCCCGCTTTTATTTGCCGGCTCGTTTTCCTTTTTCTGCGCGCGGACCTTCAGTAACCTTTTTACTCCCCCTCCCGCCCTTTTTTTTTTCCCTTTTGCCGTTACTCTTAGTGGCTCCAAGCCTCTTTTGGTTTTCCTTAAAGATTTTATTCCCCTCGAGAAACTCGGGGTTGAGGATTTTCTCCCCCCCCCGCATTGGTTCCCGGTGATGATATTCCTAACTCTCGAACTTGATCCTACTCCCCCCATGGCCAGCGAGCGGCGTCTCTGAATCATCCAGATAGGCTGATAGGTATCCCCGTTATCCATCACCCAATCGACGTACCCATCAACTGGTCCCCCTTCTTTTTTCTTCTCCATTGATCCGGCTCCCCCACCAACTTGGCTCTTCTTTCTTGCGCTAAATTTCCCATGCGTGAGGTATTTTAGTCCCCTCCCTGCAAGGACGGTCCCCCTCTTTTTTGGATCTGATAATTTTTGACGAGGGTTGTTTGGACTTCTCTCCCCTTTGCCTAACGACTATCTACATTTTCCCCCCCTGATTGCTTTTATTACAGGTGATACCCTCCCCCCCCCTCTTTTTGTACACCGAACGGACCTCATAATTTTTTGGTATCGTACGTCCCTCCCCCTATTTTAAAAGTTTCTCTCTTTTACCCTCTTCCCCATGCCTCCCCGAGGGTCCATAAGGGCGAACCATCGACTTCTCGAAAAGGCATTCCCAACTCCCTTCTCTTGAATCTGATCGCCCAATTTCTCCCTTTTCTTAAAAAATTATACCACTCCCTCCCTTCTGATGTAGCGGTGAATGCCAACCTACTTTGGATGGGCCCCAATACGAACATTTTCCCCGACGGATGGTGGTGTTTCCCCCTTAAGAGGAGCTTACGTGGACCCCCGCTTTTTTTCCTCCCCCTTTGATGCGGGATTCATCTCTTCTTAAAATCCTTTCCTTCCCCTAGTGCTCGCTTCCCTCCCATTGATCCTTCCAAGGTCCTTCTCCTGCTGTCACGCCCTCTCCCCGCGCCTTTCGCGGCGCCTCATATTATGCGCTTTAGACCGCTCGGCGAGCCCTTTTTCACTTAAGGCCTCTCCCGCGGCTCACATCCCTTTTTAGTTCCCTTAGTCTTTCAAGAGGCGGCCCTCTTTCACGATAGGGTCCCTTCCGTCTGCAGTTTGAATCCTCTTTCATATGCAGGTGGGCCACCCCCCATCTTTTTTGAGCCCCCTTGTTCACGTCCACGGCCAGGACATGGACCCCTCCGTCCCGTTCTTTCTTAGTCACCGTCCCCTCTTCCCCGCAGAATTCGTCCTCCCCCCCCCGCCTCCCTTCCTTTTTTCATCCTTTTTTGTGAGATTGACTGGAGGGCTTCTTACCCCTTCCCCCCCCAATTGGTCTCTTTCTTCTCCGGAGTAAATCTTCTTTCCTTTTTGTTTCTTTGAGCTCTTTACTTTCTACTTACGCCCCCCATCACCTAGGGCTAAACTCCCCCCCGAACCTCCACTATTCCCCACAACCGGATTGTCTTTTCCCTTTTTGATGCCATCTTCTGCCCCTGTGAAACTTTTTTGCTTGGCCCTCTCTCGTCGACTTGACTGGTTTTTTTGAAGGTTTTGACCTTTCTTTTTTTCCTTCTTAGCACCAAAGATGTGGTGGTGCCCTGCAAATGCCTTACCCGAAGTCTTTAATTTTTCCTTTTCTTCCCCCTTGCCCGGAATGCATCTCTTGCTCGGTCCCTCCCCTCTTTCCGGCATTTAAACGCCCTTATGTGATCTGTGAGGAGACCTCTTTCCCCTGCAACCTCTTGATCGTTTTCCACGGCGCCCCTACTGCTGCGCTTGACGTCGCGGGCCCGAGTCGCTTCTCCCGGACGGACATTTCGCTTAGGCTCGGGGTTCCCCTTAGCCCGCACGGTCCCCTTTTCCCTCTTCAGCTGCGCGATCAACGGATCTACACTTTTTTCCCGGTCTATTGATCTTTCCCCCTCGCCGCGCACTCCCCTGCTTGCGCACCATCTTTTTCATGCCCACCCTTTTTGTAGAAGGCACCGGAAACCATCCCTTTTCTTTTCGGATTGGGTCCTCGTTTCCCACCCTTTCCCTCCCTGTTCTGATGATTGCACCGCGTCCTGCAGCCTGAATTTTTTTTCTCGGCGACGTTTCCCTCTCCTTTTTTCCCTTATCGTTTGCGGCTTCATGTCTTTCCCTGGCAGCAGCCTTCTTTTAAAATCGATTTTTTCGTAGTTCTTTCCTCTCATCCCCTGGAAAAGCCGTTCCCACGTCTTGTTACCACGGATGTCCGTGTATTCCCGTTGTCACGCTCTTACGGAACTTAGGTCTTCATGCAGGCTCTGGAAAGGTTTTATACCAGCTCCAGACTCCTCTAGTGGCTCGATATATTAACCGCCATCTCCACCAAGTTCCCCTTGAGGTTTTTTTCACCCAAGTCACGAAATGGTTCTTTCTTCCCCCTTGCTTTTCCGGTGATGTTTCATCTCTTTTATAACCGCATTGCCCCCGTGTGAGGTCCCCTCTTCGCGGAGCTTTTGATATCCCAGTCGACCTTATTCTCGTAGATGATCTTCTCGCCCCTGAAGTTGGTTCTTTCGGGAGGCTGTACCCCTTATACGTGGTCTCTTTGCGGAAGATTTCACCCGTGCCGCAAAGGGTCATTTCTTTTATATGCCCCCCTTTTCCCATGCCCAAAAAGAGATTCTGGAACCCCCCCTCTTTCTTCCCCTTCCCCTTTTCGGTCCGTTTTTTCTTTATTTTTTTATTGCTTCTCCCCATCACCCCTTCTTCTAAAGAGCGGATCAGTAGTTCGAGCGGCCTTTTTTTCTGCTGCACAGCCTGCTCCCTTTTCCTGTTGATGATAGGAGAGCTCGGTTCCCTAATCCCCTATACCTCTTTGTTTTTTTTCGATCGCTTTTTCCGATGCGCGACGATCATAACCTCGGCTCCTAGACATCCTTTTGACCATGGGCACTCCTTCTATTTTTCCCTCGGTCCTTTTGGACTCCCTCCCTCCCTTCGTCGAGCCCGACGCCCCTGATCGGTCATTCTCTTGGCTCCACTTTAAGTACACACAGTGAGGCTAAGGAACCTAAGCCTCTTCTCCGATGATTCAGCTGTCAGAGAGATAGAACGATAGGATCTACTAAGTCTTTCATGTTCGAAGACAGACAGCTAGGTTAGAGCTCCCCCCTCAGTATTGTTTTTTATTCATCGAACCGCGAAGTACATATCATCGAGACGATCTCTCAGGATCTCTGCTAGATGATCCCGAACGTCTCGTATCCGTTCGCTATTAATCCTTAATTTTTTCCAGAGGGAGGATCAGTGAGCCATTCCATCTCCGTGCGAACGACTTTCTAGCTCCCCTCTAGAACACTAGATGGTGAAGAGAGCGCACGTAGAAGAAGAAAGAATTTTATTCTGACCCCCTTATGTGTATGCACACTCATGGACAGACCGCTGGGTGGCACAGCGCTGTCATCGTTGATATCGCTGTCTCCTCCACCAACTGACGTATCCCTGCCCCCCCCACCCGGTCCGGCTTTTCCGCATCTCCCTTACAACGAGAAACTGACTGGTCGGCGCATGCTCCCGCCACCAATTTGTCCCTTTTCTTTCGTAACAGCAATTGTTTTGGTGATTTTTTTCCGAGAGCTCACGATCGAAGGCGTTGCCGTTCTTGTTACACCGATTCCTACCTTCCCCCCAGGATGCGGATCGCGTATTCCCCCTGATCCCGCTCTTTTCCTTTGTCCACAGTCGATTCCCTTTCCCCGAGGTGTCCCTTCTGCGACTCCTTTCCTAATTTTTTTTTCCCCTCGGATGATCCTTCCCCACCTTCCCTCAGTTGCTAAACGGTGCCTCCCCTCGTTCCCCTTCTCATTCCGCGCCTGCAGGTTCCCCTGTTCTTCCATCATGCTTTCTTTTTTTTTTTTCTTAAAACCCTTCCCCCTCCACTCGAAGATGATGGATTGTTTCGACGTTCCGGCCTCCCTTCCATTGTGCGGTCCTTTTCTTTTTGACCTCGGCTTTTTTCTCCTAAAGCTTTTTTTTTTTCCCCCGATGTTTGTTTTGATCGGTTCGTCTCCTCCCTCGATTTCAAGACGGCGTTCATTAGTTTGGCTGCACTCCACACTGTTCCTAGCGGGCCAATTCTTTTCTTTCCCGGCCTGTACCCGAACTTCCCTCCCCCGTTCGCGCGTTCCAGGCGTTTTTCATCATTTCTTTTTTCTGCCCCGCGCCCTTCCCCCCCGATGGCCCGCTTGCCTTTGTCAGGACGCGTGTCGCATAAGCTAACCTCCCCCCCCCTTTTTTGATCGAATATTGCCCAATTTTTTTTCGTGGACGCCTTTCCGCGCATCCCTCTCCCTGACCTAATTTTCCGTTTTCCATGATGCTTCTTTTCTTTCCCCCCCCTCTTGGGATCAATGACCTTTGCCTTCCCAGGAAATTGCCCATTTCCCTCCCGTCTATCAACTCTCCCCCCTCCTCCGACTGTCACCGACTTTGGCTAAGAATACTAGCATCCTTATACTTTTTTGTAATCTGATTTTCTGATTGGCGGGCCATTAGTACTCCTACTTTAATGGTTTCCTTTAGTCTCCCGAGCAATCTATATCTTTCCCCCTCCCCGTTTTGTCTCTTCCCTTTTACTTCCCTCGCCCCATGCACCTCGTCCCCTCGACCCCTCCCTTCCCTCTTACACATCACGATTGTCTCCCTGTATGTTCTTCGAGATTTTTCGGTTCCTGCGGTGGCACTTTTTTCTTCCTTTTACTTCGTCAAGGTCCCTTTCCTCGTGTTTTTAGTAGTAGTGGAGTTCCCCCTTGTGGACACATTCTGACGACTTCCTATTTCAACTTGTTTTTTTTTTAGGAATGTGCGCCTCTTCCAGGTCCCCCTCCCCCCTACATAGTCTGATCCCCTGTTGCACTATGAGGCTTTTTCCCGTACTGCCTCAGATGTGCCCGCCATTCATAGGTTCTCCTTCTCGCCATAAAAGGGATTTTTTTTCTTGCGACGTCGATTTACGAGCTTTCTTCTTCCCCTTGCCGCCCCGGCTACCTTTTGCGAGTCTTTTTTAAGTTTTTGCGCGAGCCCGCAACGTCCCCCTGCTTTTTTCGCATCTCTCGCCTTTTTTTTTTCTTTTTCGACAACTTTGCTCTCCCCGGTGGGAGTTTATTCCGCCCGCGCGATCCCCCACTCACTCTCGTGCGACCTTGTTTTGGAAAGGCCCCCCTTGCTTTGTTCCATTTTTTTCAAAAGAGTCCTCCCCCCATATTAGGTTTATCTTAGTTGTTCTAAATCCCGGCCTTTCCCTGCAGTGCGCGGCTCCCTCCCTCGCGCTTTTCTTCCCCGCTGACCGTTTCGAACCTAGTCTTCGGGGGGAAGTTGGTCAGTCGCACCTGATAATTTTAACTCCCCTTGTGTCCCTTAGTCCGCTCAGACAACGTGTCACAGTCCGGTCCTGGTTACCTTAATGAGTCAGTATCGCCTTTTCATAATCCCCCCCCTCCTCTTCTGAAGCTAGGGCCTCGTTGTCTTTCCCTTATTCCTTCCATTTTCCTTCCGATCGTGAGCTTATCCTCCGACCAGACAGCATACGCCACCTTTCTCCCTTGCTGGTTTGCCCCCATTCCCCCCCCCAGTCAACGCCCCTTTCTTGCCCTTGAGGCAAGTAATGTGATCGCTGTCCCCAGCTGCCAACGTCCCTTCTTCTTTTGGATGTCGGCGAGTCTTCTCTTTCTCCTTCTCTTCTTTTCCTATGATCATCGATCCTCCGTCCCCTTTGGGGAGCATTGAGGTAGTTGTACAGTACCTACGCTGCGAAGGCGTGTATCCCCCGTGAACTCGCCCACTCCGTTCCTTTCCCCACATCTTTTTTCTCTGGTTGCAACACTATTTTCCAAGATTTCCCCCCACAAACGTTTTGTCCCCACCTTTCCTCCAAGGCCTCTGTTTTGAGCCTCATTCGTCATGCTTTTAAGTTCTGCTTCCCCTTCGGACCGAGCCGTCATACCGCTGAGGCGGTTGCCTTTTTCCGCGTGCCCTTTTTTTTCCTTTCCCGTACACTTTTTGCGCAGGGTTTGGTTTTGAATTCTTCCTCTATCGGGCA
>Ga0179593_1687189_pt1 | contig 10846 bp, 11 predicted proteins | sample CZODoug2_1_08_16_FD_185931 | JGI IMG/M metagenome (GOLD analysis project Ga0179593, IMG submission 185931) | Vadose zone soil fungal communities from Angelo Coast Range Reserve, California, USA - CZODoug2_1_08_16fungal (PacBio error correction) | ecosystem: Environmental > Terrestrial > Soil >... | reverse complement strand
CCTTCCTTTTCTCCTTTCCTCGTTCCAAGGTCCATGGACCGGAAAAGAGTCAGGATCCCCTTCTCATCCACCGGACCAGCCTTTTCCTGCCTGATCAGTTTTGTGGGTGGTCCTTGACTTGTTGGTTGGACCTTGGCTCTACCTTGACAAACTGATGACAGCATCGACTCCGAAATGTGATGAAGGGGATCCCCCCCATGGAAACTCACATTTATACCGCGAGATTCCTGCTTATAAAAAGAGCACAGTTTGCCCCCCCCGTTTAGCTCTTCGCAGCACCCCCCGCGGAAAGATACTCCCTCCCCTTCTTCCCTTGTAATTGAATCCTTCCGACCCTCGATAGAACACCCCCCAGCCTCCGCCGGATGGCCTACACAACTGTTTCCCCTCTACCCAATGTATCCTTTTCCCCGCGGCCAGATCTCTATACATGCGCATTCAGCATCAAAAACATAATTCCCTCCTTGCACCTGCCCCTTTCGTACGGCGGTGAGCCGTACTCTCTCTTTTTTTGATGTACCTCGGAACCCGCCACCTTCACCTTTCAAGATCTGAGGATAGCTCTGTAGGTTTCCGCAGATGAACTAGAGCTTTTAACCCCACGGAAAGACCGGTCCTGACACAGATTTCGCCTTTTCGTCGAACCTCCTTCTGTTCAACATTAGGCCTGAACCCATGGATTTCTCCCAGCTTAGGATCAAAACCTTTCTACTCTCTGCACGGGAAATATTCTCTACGTGACTTATCATTTGTCTCCGCTTCCCTTTTTCCGAACTTATTTTTAGCTTTTCTGCCTGACCAGCCAGGCCCTTCGCGTTTTGTCTTCGTCCTGGGAGAATGGCATTTTTTGATTTGAACCACCGTTGCGCTCCCCTTCCCGAGAAGTCATCCCAGAGAGTGGTCTTGAATCCCTCCAATGCCATTTTTCCCTTTATAGTGCCTTTCAACAACCTAGTGAAAGCCATTTGGTTTTGCGTGCATGATTTCCGGGGCTTCTTAGAACCCGATTTTTTCTGCGAGCCCTTTTTTGTCAGATAAGGACCCCCCCTTTGTCGCACTTTTGGTGTCTGTGACCCCTTTTCTTTGCCCGCTTCACCTGAATACCGACCGCTTAACCTTTTCCTATGACCGCGGGCTGTCCCTTTTTTCGTTGGGCTCCCTAGGGGTATGAACCAGCTCCGTTGGGTCGTGGACTCTCCCCTCCTTTTTTTTCTGCCTCTTGTCGTTATACGCTCCTTCCCGTCTTGTGTGGACTTTCCTCCTCCCTTCCCGGCTACCGTCTAAAACCAAGTCTTCTTTCTCGTCCTCACCTAAGAATGGTATCTGCGACTTTGTAGTTTTGTTTTGCGGTCCGGCAGATTTTTTTCTGTTTGCTTGCCCCCTCGCCTCCGTCAGGCACAAACGCCGCCCCCGGCCATACGCGTTTAGAACCCTTTTTTTACCCCAGCTTGCCCCTCCTCGCCTTTCCTCTGAAAATTGGACTTTTTCTTTTTCGCCGCTTTGACGTTTTCCGCTTTCCCGCGACGATTTTTGTTTCACAAAGAAGGGGGGGCCATGTGTCCAGCCCCCGCCCGCATGCAGTAGGTGTAGTGTGTTTACGTAGACCCAAAATTGCCCAAGTCCCTCACGCAAGTCCTGCAAAGTCTTTGACGCTATCCGAGGTTCCTCGGTACTATAAGCGATAAAGTTTCCTTTAAGTTTATACTTGTCCCCCTCACTTATCCCCCGTGACGCATCGGCCCAGACAATTTAATTCTTTTCTGATGATGGGCCCCTCATTTGGTCAACCAAAATCCAGCCCCCCAGACAGTTTTCCTTTGTAGCCCGGTTGTGGAGCAATCCCTAGTTGCTTGGTTCCAAACTTTCTCCTAGCCCATTTTTCGTCGATTGACTTCTATAATTGCCTTTATCTGAAAGTAGAACTGATCACTGCTTCGTTTCCCCCCTTGCCCTTTTCCCCATACTTTTCTTGATGAAAGACCTCCTTCTGGTCCTCAAGCACACATGGTCACTCGCTCCTCCTTTTGATACGTACTACAGTCCTGTTCCATGATCTTCCTTAACCCCCCGCCCTACTCTCTCAAAAACCCTTCCCCCCTCTTCAGATATCGTTTAACCCTTCCTTTCTGTTTCCCGGTAGTTTTTTTTTCATTACTTTATGTCTTCGGCTCCCCCCTCTGTGCCAAAGCTGGTTCCCATCGTACCCTCCGCCAATCAACTATCATTGCCCTCCTTCCAAACTTAATAGTCATAACCCAACTCCACTTTTTCCTGCGCGCCACCCTTCTTTCTGGCCGTCCGCGGTACGAGAGGGCCTCTCGGCCTTCTCGACGTTGTTTTCCTCTCTTCTCCCCCGCCCCTCCCCCCCGAGTTTCGACAATTTTTAGGCTTTTCAGCCTTCCCACCCCCGCCACCTAGGGTTTTTGGGTTGAGCGGTAAAGGTACGTCCCTCGGCTTCTACCGATCTTTTCGTTTTACCTTTTTATCTCTCGCCCGAGTTTTGCGAGGCTTCCCGGAAACTTTGAGACAAGCTTACCCCCCAATTTCTTCTCTATAGGAAGCCCCAAATTTCTTTTTCTTACGCTACCCTGTACCGCCCCCTGTTACTCGCGCCTTGTTTTCGAGACCCTTGCCGCTTTTGCGATTCCCCCTTTTAAGCATAGAGGACTTGAAGGTTCTTTTTTTTCGGAAATCATTCGGCCCGGTTCCGGTGCCGCGACCTCTCCCCGATGGTGCCTCTCAAAGTTATTCGTTTTTGAGGAATTGACTATGCCCGCCCCTGTCTATGTCGCCGCAGACCTTTTTCCCTCCTCGATTCATCGGCCAATTGTGGCGCGACGGCGACGACTATTCCTATCAGTATCTGTTATCTAGATAGTTTCCGTTGCCTTTTGAATGTTTCCCCCCTGCGCCCTTTTCCCCCTCATGCTGACATCCGAAGTACCCAATGCCTCTCAGGCCTTTCTTTTCAACACGCAATCCCGAATTCCCCCTCTTTTTTTTTAGTCCGGATGTCCTTCCCCTAAGGGCTCCAACGGTGCTACCAGTGGCTCTGACCCTTTCATGTCGGCTCGATACCTTGTCCCCTCGCCTCTGGCCATGAATTCCCACTGAACGTAACTCATTTGTATGAAACCTAATTCCTTTAGTTCCCCAGCGATAAAGATGCCGACCTTACCAACAGAGCCCTCCCCCCTGTTGCCCCTGCCGTGATCAACCCCGGCACCATGTTTGCGGTACTGCCGATCCCGGCTTCCAATTTTCCTCGGTAAACACCTGTGATAGAAGAAAATATTTTTCTTTCTTTCCTCTTTAATAATAATCCGTGTTGGTTGCTCTCTAATTCCAATCGATTCTGAAAGAAGAACGGACTTCCGGCCTGGTAGGCTACAACCCCCTCCTTTGGTGTTAAGGCCGGAATAGGTTCCCAGTGACAAATCCAGTTACAGTTTGGACAGCTTGACCCCTCACTCCATTTCTTTTACCCCTGCATATACCTTATGCCGTCCTAGTACAGCACTTGAGATTTCCCGTTTTTCCCTCCCTTTTTTTCGATCGACACGCTTTCTTTCCCCCTTTTGCTCCATGGTGCAATCTCCAACTTTACCTTAGTCCGGTCATTCAGCTCCGCTCTGAATTTTCTCGGTTTTTTAAAATCCCCTTCGTCTTGCCTGTCCCCCTGACTGCTCGCCACGAACCGGAGCCGAGAAAGTACAGACAGCAATTTCACGGCGTTCTTAAAGTATTGAGAGAGTTCCCACTATCCTATCCCCTAGGCGTCGGAGGCACGAGAAAAAGACCCGCTTTCCCTCCTCTTCACTTCACCTTCTAGGAAGCCCCAGCCTTGTCCTGCCTTACGTGTTTCTCCTTTTTTTTCCCCGCCTTCCCCCCGACCCCCTTGGCTCTACTCTTTTCTTCAGAGTTTCTATACGTCGGGGGGCACATATTGCGAGTATGACCCCTTAACCTCCGTCGGATCCTGTATTCCTCCCCCCTCTTCTTCTCCCTTGCAGTAGGAAACTTGTACCCCGCCATTGTTCCCTTTCTTTTGATCTATCGATCTGAAAACTTTTATTTCTTTTCTGAGAACCTTTTGCAGTCGAGAGATAACCGACTGGACCTTCGCGGCCTGTTCCCTTTGGAAACAAGACAGACTTCTTAGTTCCTCCCTCTTTCTACGAATTTTTTCGCGCCCCCCCAAACAACTTACGGTGTGTACGTGGCATGATTAAGCTTTTGGTATCTAAAGATGACGGTAGGGCTCCCAACTATGTCGTGTGGGCGATTTACCCATCGCACTTCGCGATCTATCCCGGTCGAGGTTTCTCATCGCCCTAACATTTGAGGTTGGCGTTAATTTTCATTCTTTCCGGCGTTTTTTTTTGGCTCCGAGCGGGCTTTTTTTTTTGGTCTATTTTCTCTTAAACAAACGCTGGATGGCCATTAGCTTTGAATTTCTAAAGATCATTTGCTGGCCTCCCCCCCCCCACCACTTCCCTGGTACTTCTTCCCCTTTACCTATATACCGTCGGGGACATTAGAAGAGATCAGCTCCACAACCATTCATCAACGGGCGATAGTGCTGACCTCTCACTATTCTACTCCCTTTCCCATTGGTGTGCTTCTCCTTTGTAGGAGTTCTCTTTCAAGTAGAGACCCCGCTGTTCTCCCATCCTGATTTGAAATACGACTGAATTTAAATGTAATCCCCCCCCGCATTTCCACCCTCCGAAAGGCCCCTTGCTTCGTCCGACTGAAAAGACTCTTGGGTCAGGGCCGCCGCAAACGGGCTACATAGGAAGCATCTTCTTTTCTGATTTTTCTCCCCTTGAATCTCCTTTTTTTTCCGCCTTAAAGCCAGTCCATCTCCGTGGCGGGCGGCTTTAGGCAAGGCAATTGCCCCCTTGCAACTTTAAACAGCATGCGGCCTCTGTTTTGCCCCTTCCTCTCCTGAGTATTTCAGTAACCCCGTCGATTCAAGGGACTTTGCCCATTTCGTCTTAGGGGCAAAGGCCTTCCTTCTCTCCCCCTCAACGCATGATTACGCCTCACGATTCGTATTGTAAAATTCATGACCAACATCGTTGTTGACATTTCGAAACCCTCGTCACGGCCCCAAAGGCTCCTGATAAGTTTCTGGCGACGAGCTCCCAAAGGGGCCACGCCAGTTTTCACCCTTTAGTGTCGGAAATCTTTCCTCCATTTCTCAAGAGTGGGGACTTTTTCTCTCCCTTATCTGTAAGTTTTCTTCCCCATAGGAGGCTGGTGGCCGCCTCATTAAACCATTCTTTTTAGTGTACGCAGATCCCCCGCCTCCTAAGAAGTTACTTCTCTCCCACCATTTTATTATTGTCGACCTTCCCGGAAGTCAAGCTTGGGTAGGACTTGTTGAGGGTCGACGGAAACTTTTCCAAATCCCCCCCCCCCCCCCCCCTTAAGTCTTCTCCCTCACAAGAGAGCATTCCGATGGAAGAAGTACATAAAACCCAATCCCCATCCCCTATTACGCTTTCCCTTTCCCAAAGTACCGGAACCCGATCCCCTTTATTATCCCCCCCTCCTATGATAAAGTGGCGTTGAGTTCGCTTCCGTAGAATATTACTCCCCATCACAAACCCCCCCCCCTCCGGCCCTCTATGTGAATGCCCCTTCCCACAACAAGGAGAGGAGACTTTGCAGTTCCTCCTCTAGAACTTCCCGCATCACTCCCCCCATTTTGAAACCCCCCGGATTTTTTGTTAGGCCCCGGTTTGATCCCGCTACTTCTATTCCCTGCTGGAGATGTCTACCCACCCCTCATAGGTCTCGTAGACTAGCGCGGCCGGGGGGTTTTCGCACCGGTTATTATGACCCCCCCGTGGACCGGACTAATGCGCCTGCGCGTCTTTTGTTTAGGCCCCCCAAAACCCTCCCGTCTCCTCCAAGTGACTTAGACATGGACTCACGTTAAGGATTGTCGCCCTTTTCATTGCGTAGGAGGTCCCCCCTTCTTTTTCATCTTCTTTCTGCGCCGTCCCCCCCCTTTGTTACACTTCCCCCTCCCGGGTATACCATGAACGTTGCAATGTTTCTCCATTTACGTTGGCAAATGGAACTGTCTCGCCTTCCGCAATAAATTACTTTCTCTTTTTTTCCGCTGTTTGGGCTCTGAGGATACCTCTTTCCCTACATCGGGGCTTCTCCCGCTTGTACCTTGTGCGTTTTTTTTGTCCGGCCTGTCACTGGGAAACATTTCCATCCCTATCTCAGGTTTTCCTCCTCTTCCCCCGCACTACTCTCTTTCCGGCTAATTTTGGTTAGGCTGGATTTCTACCTTTCCTTCTTGCCCTCGTAGTTCTCATCCCCTGTAAGTTTTTTTTATTTTTGTGAGAATTTCTCACCCCTCCTGCGATCTTTTTTTTTTCTATCATAGGAGTCCCTTATCTTCCCTGTCCTCGTCTAAGGTCCCCAACTGGGATTGCGGGATTTTATTTTTGTTTTCTTCCTGTTTCGATTCTGATTGGTTCTGAAGGGTGCAGTGATCCGTTTTGATACCCTTCTTAATCGGGCTAACCCTTTTCTTCCCACATCCGGTTTCCCCCATTCTTGGTGCTTTCACCGTTTCACTTTCCCCCCCCCCCTCTTCGTTCTGAGCTGTGTCTGGTCTTCAAAACCCCCAACTACCCCCTCAGGACCACAAACAAACCCCCCTTTATCTATTTGTGGAAGTCCCCCCTTTTCTGCTCCTTTGGCATAGACGGTGCAGTAGTTCAGTCTTTGGCTTTCCTTTTTCAAAGCCACTTTCTCCCCCTACTCCTTTCCTTTGTTTTGAGATCTAGGTTTCTTCTTTGTCCCGTCTCTTTCCCCCTGAAAAGCAATTCCTTCCCTCGAGCCGAACCGGCTTCCCCCCTTCCCCGTCATTCCTAATCCACCTCGTCTCAGGGTGTTTTTTTGGTTCGGGTTGGTTCGTTTTTCCATTGCGGAACACATGCTTACAGTCCTCCTCCATCCTAAAAAGTGTCTCCTTCTTCTCCCCCCGGAAATTTTAAACCAGTGTCTTTTAATCCCCCGGCTGCTCCCTCTTCTGCATTTCCCGCGCAGTTTTGCGCGGCGAATGGACGCCCCCCCCTCAGCTCCCCATTCCAACTCCCCTTCCCCAGCTAAAAGTCCCCCCTTTCTTCCCCGTTTGGCCCGTTTTCCATTCTCTGCCGTCCGAGCTAACGTTAACCCCCCCCCCCCCCTTATTCGCCTTGGCAACTTTTCTCCCCGTCCCCATCCAAAACGGCAGGGGTCCTTTCTCCTTTCCTCTTGCCCCGATCGCCGAGCAGTCGTTGAAATACTAATATCAAACCCTTACCCTAGACTCTGCCTCAGTAGTACGGGCGGGTCAGTTAGGTCACCTTGATCTCTTTGATACAATTGTTAAATTCTTTTTCCCCGCACACCACTGGACGGCGCTAAAGATGTAGGAACAGCTCTTGCTTGAGAAGACCCCCTTCCCTCTTTGAACATCTTCCTCCGGAGCCAGATTGAATGTTATCCTTCCAGGAGGTATTGCCGCCAGATTTACCCCTTCTTTTATAACCTTTAAAAGTTAATAATGGGAATAGTCCAGTATTCTTTGGACATTCTCTAAGAAAGCTAGGCACCCGTTTTTTACTTGTCCCAGGAAGCCCTGACGGCAATCTTGACCGAGACTTCCCCTTTTCTCCCCCTCAGACCTTGTCACTCTCGGAATTCCCGTGGAGGAACTTTGCCTCTCTGGTGAGGTAGGTCATCTTTTTCCGATCTAGGGATACCTTCAGTCATGCGCCCTTCTTCGCGCTTGGATTTTTTGACCCTATACCACCCCCCCCCCCCCACCCCACCACCCTATGGCTCCAACCCCCCTCCTCCAGAAATTGATTTCGGGTTTTTTTTCCGTTGGGCGATGCTGCCAACTTAGAAAATCAAGATTCCCCGAGTTTTTGTCGCGCCTGCCCCTTTTGCGATTCGAGGGGGTTCTTTTTTCAGAAAGCTATCGGCCCTCCTCCTGTCACCTAAACTGGCCCCGAGAAGTTCCCCCTTTCCTTACTCCGCGTGGAAGAGGTGTGTGTTCCGTTGCTCTTACGGCCCTCGGCGATGTTGTTCGTGTGGTCATTAATCTTCCCCTCCGTCATTCCTTTTGTTTTAAAGAACGATCCCCTCCTTTTGGTGGCCTATTTTCCCTCCCTGAATCAGACTGTTGACCCCTGAGCTTTCTTCCGCCCTCCTGACTTAACTAATGACGACTGTGACCGTTGAAGATTCTCCGCCCCTCTGCTTTGGTGTTTCTTGTGGTTCCCCCGCCCGAGGCCTCTCCTACTGACACCTCAAGAATCCCCCCCTTCACGCGTTCGCAATTAACCTTTGCCTCTCCGGCTATTTATTCTGCGATATTTTTTTGCGCACCGATCTTCCTCTTTTTTTCTGGCTTCGATCACTCAGTGTTTTAGCTGATCCCTTTTCGAGATATGCTTTAGTTTCCGTGGTTGTCGGTCAGCCCTTCGAATTGCCACGCGGGAAGCGGTCTTCACAACTTCCTTGCCTCCCCTTTCCCCCTTTTGCATGACCCTCGTTACCGTTTCAGGTCTCTTCTTTCATTGAACTAGCCGGCTTCAAGTATTTCTATGCCGGCCCGCGTTTTTTTCCCTTCTTTTTTTGCTTGAGCTTCTCTATTGTTCCGTCTTTGACAACAACCTCCCTCCACCGTGGCACGGTCGACTTGCGGCGGGCGTTTGGTAACCCCCCCTCCCCTGTCGTACTCAAAATTTCCCTAGCCAAATCTTGGGTCCCATTTCTCTTGTCTTCATGACCCCTCCCCCAAAACTTTTCCGTCGGCCTTGGTACGGATCGAATTCAATTTTAAACTTCTTACGCCTCCCTTCAGCTGTTCTGACTCCCCACGCACCAGCAAGATCCCGTCTTCGTAAGCCAGTCTACTTAGGTTCCTTATTTTTCTCTCTGAGTCCTACTCTCTGGCCCGAGATGATAAGTAGGCTCCGGTAAACTTATGAAGCTTTGACCCCCCTCTTCTTTTGGGAGGAGGCCAATACTTTAGTTCCCCACCCTCCGAATGCCAACTCGGTGTCCTTTGACCCCATCCTCCTTCACTGACTATCTTCTCCTTCCCCCGAACCCTTTAATTCATGAACAACCACCCCAACCCCCCTGTTCAAGCGTCCCCCCCCCCTGGTTCGCTGAGAAGTATGCGAGCATCCGGCTACTGACGACCTGATTTTTTCTTTTTTTTTTTTTTTCCAACAGGAGTTGCTGAAGTTCACGGACCCCAAGGGCCTTGTCTCTTACTCCTCCCCTCTGCCACGTCTCTTCGGTCAGGAAGCCTCGTTCCGCCGACTCTATGTTTCCCTGACCGGTCTAGAACTTTGACGCAGTGTCGCGTTCTCTGCTTCTATACCTTACTTAGGCGAAGACCTGGCTTCCCCCCTTTCCGGCTCTATAGCTACTCCCCGGATCTCGGGCTCTGAGTACCGGTGCTTGGAAGTAACTTTGATCTACCAAGGATTTCTCTTGTGAGGCAGTGCGTTCTCATGCCCTGAGAATGCGGATGCCCGACGCTTCCTTTCCCCGTACTCTAGAGTTGGGTTCCCTATTTCTTTCGGGACCCTTCGAAGGCTGTAAGCCCCGGAAACGTGCCGTGAGACGATCATTTTTTGCGATTTTTCTTCTCCAATTCTTGCGATCTTCCCCTCCGAACGGAGATCTCCTCTTCTGGTCAATATCTCAATAGGGGCCTTCATCGGTGGCAATGGATTTCCTGGGACCTACTTTTTCACGCGAAGTTAGGAAACGGTCTTCCGGAATCCCCCCTCCCCCCGACTGACAGTCTTTTCTTATTTGCCCCCAAGATGTCGCCGCCAAGGTCCCTCCCCTTGTATTTTTCCACCGCTTCAAAGGAGGTTGTCTTCTTGTCCCCTGAGGGAACTCCTGTCCCATATTAAACCTCTATCGTCATTTTTTATTCCCCTATGCAGTACCCGGTTCTTCCCCATGCCTCCTTTTTCAAAAGGGCCCTCTCCCGGGAGCCCCCCGCCGATGCTTAACCACACCCATAGAGGTTTATTTCGAGAAATTGCTTTTAAATTCTTTCTTGTCCCCCCCCAGATATTGCCGCCAAAATACCCTCCTCATTCGTTTTTGGAGAGAGTCTTTTTCGTCTTCCTTTTTGACCACCTCCAATTCGAAGGGGTGCGTTACAGATTAAACACCTCTGAGTTTTTTCTTGAGGAACACTGTGAAACCCTGGTTCGGTAGTTCCCCCAGTTTCCTCTTTTTTCCATTCCTCCTTGCCTTTGTCATTGGGTACTCATAGCGTACCCTGCGTTCAAGAACGGGTGATCTTTCTTCGGTTCCCCCCTGAGTATCTCCCCTTTCGCGGACTTCCATTTTGTGAACGTCCGTGGGATTTCTCCTGCTGTGTCCCAATACTGCCTTAGCCAACTCGCTTCATTTTTCCCTACGCGACCCGTGGCCGTCTTAGGCAGCTTGTTTTCAGAAGGCCAACCGTGCCTTTCTCCCCGCTAAAGACCCCCTCCCCCCCCCCGGATGTTCTCCTCGATTAGAGATTGTCAATGAGACATTTTCGCTACCGTAGTTCGCGAATAATTGGTTGACCTTTACGCGCCGACAACACGCGTCCTCCCTCTCCCCCTTTGCTTCCTAAGTTTTTTGTTCGCAGAATTTCATGCTTTTTTCCTGCGGATAAGGTAGCTTTCTTTCTAGAAGTGCCTAGATTAAATCCATTGTTTAGATTTTTCTGTTGACCGTCAATTGTTTTGATTTCCCTTTCACATGGCTTACCTCCTTTTCTTCAAGCATCTTTTCCCTT
>Ga0179593_1664229_pt1 | contig 10846 bp, 17 predicted proteins | sample CZODoug2_1_08_16_FD_185931 | JGI IMG/M metagenome (GOLD analysis project Ga0179593, IMG submission 185931) | Vadose zone soil fungal communities from Angelo Coast Range Reserve, California, USA - CZODoug2_1_08_16fungal (PacBio error correction) | ecosystem: Environmental > Terrestrial > Soil >... | reverse complement strand
TGTCACTGGAGAGTTCCCCCTCTCCCTTAGTCAGTTCCCAACCCTTTTGAGGATCTCTAATCTTAATACAACCGGCGTACCCCACTTTCCCCCCCGATCCCCCTTTTTTTGCGTGAACCCCCCTGATCGTTTTCTCTCCTCGTCCTTTTCTTCCTCCCGAACTTTCCCCCCTTTTCACTTTTCCGGGGTCTGTTTCGGCTGTCTCCTTCCCAAGGCCCCCTGCCTGTGTTCCCCCCAGCCCTCCTCAGGTGTTCCCCCTGGCTTTTTTTCATACCATCGTTATTTTTTAGAACCTTTGATGCCTTTCAATTTTTTTTAGAAGTTCAAACCCCATTCTACCTCTCCCTCTTAGTTTCTCGAAAAATTCCACCCCCCTTGACTTTTGCCCCCTTGGAACCCCGCTCAGTGTCCCAGATGGCAATCTTTTCGATACCTTCGTCTTTCCCTTCTAGAATTTTTTCCTCCTTAGTGATCCTCCGGACTTTGACATTCTGTTATGCTTTTTGAGCTTCCCAAACTCCCAGGTCTTCATAGCCTTTGTGCCCACCCCATATCTATTTGTCATCGGATGATCCCGTTGGCTGGATACGGGAAAGTTCTCCCACCCCTAGCAAATCCCATCTTAACACTTGTTTCACCCCACTTCCCCGAAACGCAACTCTCTTTTTTCCCTTTCCCCCCAACGGTTTTCTCTTGAACCCCGGTTTGCCGACATAACTCTCTTCCGGCCTCGCAAATTTTTCTTTCCTAGGACAATGTCGAACTCCCCTTCGGACGACTCTGGTCCCCTTCCCCGCCTTACCTCTGAAAACCCCTTCTCTATTTTAATCTTTTTTTTTGTTTTTTTATTTCAAAAATCTTTCGAGCGTCTTCTCTTTTGGACCCCTCAGTCCCCCGTTTTCCCCTTTGCAGCAAACTTGGAACTCATAGGGATTTTCCCATTCTCTTTTCGAGCTCTTGGAAGGGTTCTTTTATCTTAAGTTCCCTACGAATCCCAACGCAAGCCTCAGAACGCTTACCTGGGTTCCCGTCTTTTCCCCCTCCATTGATCTGCTTGAGCCTTTGTTCTCCTTTCTGGGTCCCACTTGAATTGACGTTTGTTCCCCATGAATGCCCCTAAAGTCCCCCCATACTCGATAGGATTCTTCCCCCCCTTTCCCTTTTCCTCCGCGTTTCTGTAAATTTCCCACCCCTGTTCCATAAAGCCCCCCCATTGCTTACCCAGGAGGGTGCCGTCTCCCGATGGAGAACTCCGACTGTTAGGGTCTTTTCCCCAGCCCTTTTGCCTTTTTTCCGCCATCGTCCCCTTTTTTTCCAAATGAAGTTCCACAGCTCTGATTTTTTTTCCCCCCGGGACTCCTTTCCTTGTGAGTTCCTGTGGGGAGAATTTTTTGCCTTCCTTTTCAAAACGGCCAAGCCCTTCACCCCGGTTTGGTCGAATCCCACGTACCCTTGCCCTCGCGGACCCTTACCTTAGAAAGCCGCTTTTATGGCTTTAATCCGCCGTTTCTGAAGAATTTGCCTTTTACCGTTCGTCCCCCATCTTGCGCACCTTAGCCGTCTCCCATTTTTTTTTTGTCCATTTTCCGATCCTTTCTTTTAGCGCCCTCTCTTTGGTCTTTTTTCCCCTCCCGGTTTTTTAATTTTCCCAGGTCACTTTCTCTCCCAAGCAAAAGTCCCCGGACCTTTTGAAGGTATTTTTTCTACCTTCCTCCCTCTCCCCTCTTTTTCACCTCCAACCTCCCCGGTTCCCCTCACCCCTTCCTTTTCCAGACTTTTCTCTGTGATTTTCCCTGGTACAGGTCTCTTCTTGGAACGTATTTCAATCTCATTTGCTGGACCGTTTTCCCTTGGTGTATAGGCCTCCTTTAGGTACCCCCTTTTTTTGGCGAATCTCCCCTGGCGGTTCCCCCCTCAATGGAGCCGTTCGTTGTACCATTAAAGACCAGGCTCTTTTTTTTCGGCGCCCCCTTTTTTTCGACCCTTTTTCGACGCCAATTCCCCCCCACCCTTTTTTTCCCTGAGTCCCCCGAGTGCCAATTTTTGATTTTTTACGTGCCCATTTTTTCCGACTTTCCCCCACTCTCCGATTTGAGGCTTCCCCCCCGGCAGTTCTTCTTTTGATATGCAGCCGATGGGCCTCTTTAATCCCCCCTTCAGCTGGTCCCCCAGGGCGTCTTTATCACAGTCTTTTTTTCGAGGGGCCTAACATCGCCTTTTTCACTAAACCCCCCCTTTCGAATGCGCCGTTTTTTTTTTTTAGGGCTTTCGTTGGTTTAGTTCTTCCGCCCCCATCCGTGGAGTTTTTTCCCTTTTTCATGCGTCTTCCTCTCCTCTTCCTCCCTCATTCTTTCGAGAGCTTCTTCTTCATTTTTCTCTTTGAGTTCCTTTCAAGTTTTTTTTTCATACCAGGCTGCTTCCATTACCCCTACAGAATTCCTGCAAGTTTCTTCTTCGGTGGTTCTTCCCCTTTTATAGCTTTTTTTTTTCCTCTGCCCAGAATCTTCCCCCCTTCCAACTCCCCCTCCTACTTTCTCCATTTTTAGGCCTCGGTGTCCCGCCCTTTCTGAAACATAGGCCCGGCAGTTTTTTTTTTTTCCCGCAATTCCTTCTCCCGTGGCACTTTTGGTAATGCCAGGTTTTCACTTTTCTGACCCCCCCTACTCCTATAGCTGTTGCGTTTCCTCTTTTGTGTGTTTCCGTCTTTTCCCTGAAGTCTTTCTCTTTAATCCCCCGCAGTTCTTTTCTTTCCCCCAGGCTCTGTCTGACCTTGGACTTTCTTTTGTTCCTGAAATTTTTCTTCAAACCCCCTTTTGAGCCTTCCTTTAAGTCTTATCCTTCCTCCTACGGTTTTGCCCCCCGATGGTACCCCCCCTAATTCCAATTTTTTCCAAGGTTTCCCCTAGCCACTTTTGTGGACGGTCCCCCAGCTTTTTTTCTCATTTTGAAGTTTGATTTAGCGTTGCGAAGTCCTTAACAAGTTTTCCCCCCTGTGCTCCCATGTTCACGTTACCCTGCGACCTTTTTCCGAACCCTGTCCATTTTTTTGCTAGCTTCCCAACTCCAACAAAGGCGTCATCCTTCCCTTTGGGCAAGCTTCCTCGACCCGGTACAACGGCCTTCCTACTCTTTCTCCCGAGTTAGGTTCCCCTCTCTTATTCTTCGTCATGGTCGCACTCCGACCCCGGCACCCCCCTCGAAGTTTCCCCCCTCCGATCACCCCTTTTATCCCCCAATTTTCTATTGCGCAAAGTTCCTCTTTTTTCCAACACTTATCACACGATTCTTTTCCCCCCTATGAATTTTTTTTTTTTCTTCCTTCCCACCCTCGGTTGCTGCGCTCTTATGATTACTACATTCCTTTCCCTCTTCGGTGTCCCGGTTTTTCACCTTTGATTTATGGTGCCTTTCCGTAAGCTGGTTTACTAGCCTCTTTTTCATCGGGCCCATGCTTTTTCTGCTTACCCAATTCTTCCCCAGGCAACTTCCCCACTGGAACCACTTGTCCCCTCCTTCCAGCCAATTTTTTTCACTTTGAGGTCTACGGGTTTTTTCCATATCCTCTTGATCTCCCACCTCCTTCCTTTCCTCTGACCCAATTTGCCCTCTTTCCGTCCCCCGATTCCAGCGGTTTTCCCCTCAGCCATGATGCCTTTTTCCTTTGTCCCCATCTTCCCCCTCTCTCTTTTGCAATCTCTTCGTTGTGTTGTTTAGCTCTCAAGGCCCTTTCCCTTCGTTTTTTTACAATCCCTGCCAGAGAGCCTTTTTTGCGGTCCCCCTTCTCATAGGTATAGGCCCTTCTTTTTCCGGCAAGTCGGCTTGGTTTTTGTTTCCTTTGAGGCACTTGCGCCCGTTTTCCCCAAGTCCCTTCAAAAGGGAAGGGGTGGGGCTGGTGTTGTGGTACCCTAACGCAAATTTTTCCCAAGACTTTTTTTTTTGCCTTTCCGGGTTGGGTCCCCTTTTGTCTACTTGATGCTCCTTCGTCTAATGTTCCTTCCATCTTTCCTTCCCTTTTTTGTCCTCTCTTTTTTATTTTCAATCCTCAGCTCGGAAGGCCTTTTGAAATTTGCAAAAAAGCATTCCCCTTTAGGCTGTGTGTTTTCCTCGATTTTTGCGCCCTCTCCCCCTCCTTTCTTTTTGATTTCTCGCCCGCAACTTTTTCCTGCCATCTGTCTCACTTTTGTTGCTTTTTTTTTTTTTGCGCCCGGGCCTTTCTTCTGTTCCCTTCCTGTTTTTTCTTTTTTTTTTTTTTTTCAAACGTGTTTTGTTTCTCCAGTTTTTTTCTTTTCCCCGCTTTGATCCCTGTATTCTCGCCGTTCTTTGCTTATTGACCGCTGCCTCTTTGCCCACATGCCCTCTTACGCACACACGCGTTCTTCTCCCACACTTCAACCCTGGCCTGCCTTGCGTTCTATCCACTTTTTTTTTCCCTTCAAGCTTTCACACTTACAGTCCCCCCCCCTCTCCCTTTTCGCCGGCTCCCCACGGCTGCCATTTTCCCCTACGCACAACCCTTCTTTTCCACACGCCCCCGCCACAACCGTCGAGACACACCTACCTGCCCCTTTTACCCCCCACCTTAACCTTTTGCACTTTTCCTCCCCGCCCCCTCCCCCCCCCACTTACACCTTCCCCACACACCATCCCCCTACCACGCCCCGCAACCCTCCCCCCCCCCCCTTCCCTCATTTTTTTTCCTTTCCCCCCCACTCTCCTCCGCTTTTTGCCCCTCCCCCACAGATACCGCTCTCCAGAAGCTACCTTCACCCGTTAGACCCCCGCACGCACTTTTTTCCCCAGACGTTTTTTTCCAGCATCAATGCGCTCGCACGTTCCGTTGGCTTCAGCACTTCCACCACCCCCCCCCCCCCCCCCCCCCACCCCCCATCCCCCTTTGAGACTTCCACCCCCAACCAATTCGTTTCTTTTCCCACAACCCCCCAACCCCCCCCTCTGCCGCGAGTTTCCCCTCCCTGATCTGCGGATTTTTTTCCCCATTTTTTCTCTGACTTCACTGATCCCTCCCTCCAGGATCTTCTTTCGCCCACCAACGGCCTCCGGTCTTTTACGCCGTGGCTCTTGACTGAAGTGTTGAAACTCCTTTCCCTGTTTTTCTCTTTGAGGCGAGCGGGTTCCAGCAAGAAACTTTCTTCCCATCGATCCTCTTCCACAAACCTTCCTTTTCGCCGGTCTTTATTCTTTTGAAATGCTACCATCCTTTTTTCCTGAGCGGCCCCCCCAAATTGCACTCCGATCCCTCCCCCATTTTTGTGTTGTTGATTTTGACGCATTTCCTTTCCTTCTTCCCCTTTTAACTCTCGAATCTCCCCTCCTAATACCTCCCTCCCCCCTCGCCAGCGTGCTCCGTTTTTAGTCGAGTTGAGACCTTTTCTCCCGATAGACTTCCTGTTTATAAACCCCCCGGTTCCGCTTGCCTAAGGCCTCCTCCCTGCACCACGGCTCTATTTGTTCCACCTTCAGTTTTTTTTATACGAACTTTTTTTCAATTGCCCTTGACAAGTTCCCTCCCGGTTCCCCCTTGAACCCCCTCCCTCATCCTCTCGCTAGCGCACTCTTTAACCCCAGTTTTGTTTTTTTGTTTTTTTTTTCCACACGTCGACTGGGGTTGTTTTTTCTGCCCCAAGTCGACTGTCATCCGCAATCCCCCCCCAATCTTCGTTCTCTTCAGGGACTTTTGTCGCCCTTGCTACGGTTCCCCTCTTCCGGGTCTTTCCATCCTTCCGCTTCTCCACAATTTAGTCCCCTCTTTTCCCTATACCTCTTACCTCCCCTCACTTTCTGCATTGCCCCCCCCCCTAAATCCATTTTTCCCACTTTTTTCTCTGTTTTTCCCGTGCTCCTGGGACGGCCTCTCTGCTCGAACTTTGTATTCTCTGACCAGTCATGTTCCGTTTCCCTCACTTCGTCTCAAATTACCTTGTTTTTCTAAGATCACACTCTCAACCTAACCGGATCCTTCGCGGATTTTTTCTCCCAAGCCCTCCTTTTTGGCAAAAACCCCTTTCCCCGTCCTCCTTCAATTCCTTTTGGCACAGGCCTCATTTCTTTTTCCTTTTGTAGGTTCTTCCTGACCCCCCTGAGTTCTATACTGAGGTTAACATTTCTTAATCCTTTTTTCCCTTAGTCCTTTCTTTTGTGTCGCCTCCGAACCTATGTTTTAATCCCTGTTTTTTTTCCAAAATTCCCCCATTCTTCCCCCCCTTCCCCTGTTACCCATCTTTTTCAGCAAACCCCCGGCTTGCCGTTTGGACTCCCCCCCCTTGATCCCCCACAGTCTTTCTTTATTCCATCTCCCCCCCGTTCTTCTCTCCCCTTTCCTTAGCGCCTTTCCAGTGATCTTTTCCTGACCTCTGTTTTCTTTTCCGGGTCCCCTTCTTTTTATTGCTCGTTTCCTGTCTGAGTCCGTCTTCTTAGTGACATTATTGTTTCTCCTCGTTTTCGGTTTTCCTCCTCTAATATGGGTCTTCAACTCTGCCCACTCCCCCCCCCCCTTCCATCAAATTCCCCTAGTCTCCACAACGTTTTTCACACCATTTTTGATTACCCTTTTTTCAGAGGCGTTATCGTCGTACTTCCCCCCCTCACCCCCCCTTCATGATTTCCCCCGATGGACCAACATTTCATGTTACCCCCCCACACTCCTCTTCTTTCTCTATGGACATTCACGCTCCGACGTTACCTTTTTTTTCCTCTTTTATCCCTTTTTTTTTTGGAGAGATGATGGTAAACTTTTTTTTTCGCGACCCCTTTCCCCTTCCCCCTGCCCCTCTTACATAATGATTCTTAAGTTTTCTTATGGATGTACTTCTTTTGACTCGGAAATTGGCTCTTCGGATGTGATGACCCCCCCTTCTTTAACGATGTTCCCCCGCTGACTCCCTTCTTTGGGTACACAGACCTTGTTTTGACACATCTTGATTGTTCCTTTTTCTTAAAGGGTTTTGATGTGGACTTCCGCTTTCAATCATGATGGTATTCCTATTTTTTCGCTTTTCAAGGTTCTGAGGGTTGAACCTTGGAACTTCTCCTCCCCTCGTGCCCCCCTTCCCATGGGTTCCCCCTCCCCAGAAAAAAATCCAGTCGGTGACCGTACCTTCCATTTCCCTTATCTTCGAGCATGGTCTGTTTCCCCTCTATTAATAGTATCGATGGGTTGTTCCTCCTCCACGGAATCTGTCCTTTTCGTGTGCTTTACCCGCACTTCTTCAATGGGTGCTAATTGGCGAAACATTTTCGGCGCTTGGCTTCTCGTTTCGAAAAACCCCCTTTGAGTTGAATTCCTTTTGGTTCCTCCAACCCTTCCTCGGTTCCCTTTTTTCTCATCCCCCTCATGGATGGAAACCTCCCCTACGGCAGGAATTTACCGCTTTCCAGTATTCCTCAAACCCTTCTCCAGGCCCTCTTCCTCCATCTTCTAATTCACACGAACCCTTTAATTTTCTCCTTGGCTTTTTTTCACACTTTTTGAGCTTCTTTCTCCGCTTTCGGTCCTCACGATTTACCTTTGTGTGATCTTACCGGCAGACCTCTGGATCTTTTCTTCTGGACCCCCCAGACTTTGATAGTCTTAAAGACCGGATGATTCCTTTTCTCGAACCGCAACGTTCCATCACCTCTTTAGCATCCCCCCAAGGCGGGACTTAATTAGAGTCCCTTACGCTGCTAAACGAGCCCTTTGTGAAGTAGTTCATTCATTCCCTTAGGAGGACATGTTTCCTCCCCGGAAATGTTCTTTTTCCCCCCCAGACGGCTTCCAGGGTTTTTCATCTGATTCTTTCCCCCAGACCTCTTCTCACCCGGTTGATTTTCCCAGGCACAATCCACCCATTCGGTCCCCCTACCCCTCGCTTCGCGTTCGTTTCGACTTCCAAGCTGCGACGCTGGGTGCGTAGCAAACGCCCAGCCCGTACTTTTTCATTCCCGACCTTTCCCCCAACCTTTTGGAAATTTAAAGGGCTTTTGAAAAGGTTTGTTTGGTATTCTTTTTTTGGTTTTTGAGGCATTGGAACCTCTTGCCAACTGCCCACCTTTCGTTGCAGGCGGACCCCCCCCCCCACGGACCCCTTTCCATATGCCTCTCAATCTCCGTTGCGCCCCTTTCAGGTGCGTTCTTTTCGAATTGGATTGACCCCTTTTTTCCTGCTTTCCTCCTTCGTCCTTCTCACCTCGATCAGAGCGGCCCCGACCCCCAACCTGAGAATTCTTCCCCCTTTTTCTGGTGTCTGATTTTGTCCTTGAAGCCTCCCTCTTCCGTTTATGCCTTCTTTCTACAATTTAGCTCTTACCAGAATATATTTCCTTGTTGTTGTTATCTCTCTTTTTCTTCCTGAAGCATTTTCGTTCAAGGTACTTCTTAAGGAAAAAAAAGCAAACGGTATTCCCCCTGTCCCCTCTCCACATGCCTTCCGGGTTTTTTCTTTTCTCTGATCGATGTCCTGGTGTCCTTCTTTTCCCCCCTTCACGAGATTAAAAAGCCTCCTCTTTTCAGCGGAACGAACTTTTGCAGACCTACTTGAACCTCTCCTCGGGTCTAACAGGTTTTGTCTTTGGAAGAATCGCAAGGTAAACGTTAAGTTTAACTTATTATGAATTTCCCCCTTTTTACTAAACGCGTCTATCCCTGCCGGAATAAAAGTCCTTCTCCCCCCCCACCCCCCCCCCCTCCCGTCAGATCCCCCTCTCCGTCTAAGTTCGTAGGCAAATCTCGAAACCTAGGGAGGAAAAAATAATCTCAAACCAATCTTAACCCCGACCTGGACTTTTCCTTCTCTCCTCTTTTTGCCCCAAATACTCCCGCCGTCGTCCCCACCAACCATCCCCCGATCCCCCCTCCGCCCCTTCCACCCCCTTTCCCTCTAAAAAGCATTCCTCGCAGCATTCTCTTCTCTCTTTCACTTAAAGCCCCACGCCTTCCTAATCTTTCCTTCTTCCCTCGTAACCTTAGCTCTTCCACACTACCCTCCCCCCCGTTTATTTTACCCATTATATTATCATCAGAAGAACCGCCCCCCCATATTACCTAGGGGATAGAACTCCCGCCTCCCCCCCTCCCCCCCCCCCCCCCCCCCCGTCCCCCCCCCCCCACCCCCCCCACCCCCCCTCACCTCCCCCCCACCGCCCCCACCCACCAATCCCCCCACTTTCGACCACCCTCCCCCCCCCAACAACGCACCCCCCAACCTCCCCCCCCCCCCCCACCCCCACACACACCCCCACACCCCCTCCCCCCCCCCCCCCACACCAAACCCACCCTCACCGCGCCACCCAGCGCCTCGCCCCCCCTTCGACCCCCCCCCCCCCACCCCCCCCCCCCCCCACCCCTCCCTCAAAAAACGACACCAGAATTTTTTTCCCCCACCCCCCCCGAGCCCTCCCCCCCCCCACCCCCCCCCCCCCCCCCCGCCGCCCGCCCTGGGACGTCTTCAGCCCCGCCTTTGCTCCCCTTTTTCTTGGCCCAAAAGACCCTCCTCCTTCTTTTTTCCCTTACGCAAGTACGCTCCCTCTTTTTCCCCGGCCTTTGAAACGTCCTGGTCTCGTTTGAACCACTCCTTAGAAGCAGTATTCTTTAGCAACCCAAGGGCGGAGCTTCATTTTATGAAATAGGACCCTATATCCCATACAGGTTAATGCAACCTAGGATAGCCCCCACCCTACCTTTTCTTTTCCCCCGGTTAGACATCCATGGGACTTATAAAGGGGCTGCTCGCTATACCCAGTTTATCTGGGCATGTCTCTCATCAACTCGGGGAGAAGGGCCAGGGAGGAGGAGTTGGAGAGAAGCGGACTCCGGGCCATGTCGTTTGAAAACACGCATATGTCTCCCCCTTCCCGTTTTTGCAGATAAGATAACCATGCCTTTGAACCATTCTCTTTTCTTCCCTCCCTCTTTATATTCTTCTTCCTGCCTTCCTGTCCGTGCAAACAGGCGGTCCAGTCCTCCAATTACAGCTGTTTGCTTTTCCCCTGTCCCATCCCCCCCCCCCCCACCCCTCCCCCCCCCCCCCCTCCCCCCCCCCCCCCCCCCCCCGCCCCCCCCCGGGGCGAAGTACTTGGGGGTGTTTTGGTTTTTTGTGGAGTCTTTTGGTTTTTTTTTTTTTTCAACCCGAGAGCACCTTTTTTTTTCCGTCGTTCACTTTTTTCTCTTGAGTCATCCCTCGGCTTTCTTAATACTCCGCGAGAACGGTCGTTCTCCTTCCCCCCGCCTTTTTCCCTTCCACTAGGCTTTTTTTCCTCAAAATTGCCCCCCAATTCTACAACCAGCGCAGCAATCGTGTTTTCCTTTCTGTTCCCGGTGAGCACCTCCAAACTTTTTTTTTAGCACCCTAAACCACAGCTCCTCGATTGCCTTAACCAACAAAGTTTTCCTGCGCCTGCGGAATTCCGAATCCCCCTTTTTTATCTCCGTTCCCTTATAAGCGGTCATTCTTAGGCCCTTCCTTCTTCTTTTTTAGGGTTTGATCTTTTAAATCCCGCAACTCCCTCTTCCTCTTTTTTAGTGCCCCCTACTATTTTTCATAGGTATCCTATTGCATGGAGGAGGAACGCCACCCCCCCCACCCAGGCTCCCCCCCTTCCCCCCCCCCCCTTTTTCCCGTCCAAAATCTGTCCACTGTAACCCTCTTCATCCCCACCCCCCACACCCACGGCGCAATTTTGCCCTCGACCCTTCCGACACCACCTTGCGGTTATTTTCCCCCATTCTTAAGGTTCCGGCGGGTTTTGCCTCCTCCACCGGTCTGTGTCCGGACATCAACTCCACACATTCCGGCCTACTTCCAATTGCCCGCATCATCCCCACTCCCCCACAATTTTTTGCACCCTACCC
>Ga0179593_1500998_pt1 | contig 10846 bp, 11 predicted proteins | sample CZODoug2_1_08_16_FD_185931 | JGI IMG/M metagenome (GOLD analysis project Ga0179593, IMG submission 185931) | Vadose zone soil fungal communities from Angelo Coast Range Reserve, California, USA - CZODoug2_1_08_16fungal (PacBio error correction) | ecosystem: Environmental > Terrestrial > Soil >... | reverse complement strand
GTGACAGGGTTTTTTCGTGGTTTCGGATATTTCCTTTCTTTTCCCCCTCAATCACTTCTTTCACGTTTTCCGCCTAGCCCTCCTGCCGCCGCCCCCATCATAGACTGCTCACATCCTCTACGCAGGCAGCCCCCGGTCCCGCCATTCGGAATTTTTATATATCTATTTTACTTTCCCCCCTACTTGTTGTGGGAGACTTCCCCTTCGCAACCTTTCCCCTTTTCTTGCCCTTAGAGGGATGGGCTTAGGCTATGATTGTTTTGCGTAATAATATTGCGAAGTCTAGTTTTTTGACGATTCCCTTTGCTAGATCTTCATATACTACTTCACTCTTTTCTCAAGCACAAGCCCTTTTTGCAAAACCCCCCTCCCCCGAAGCGGTAAAGATCATTTCCTTTCCTTCCCCCCCTCAAGCTTGGTTTATGCTTTGCGGCAGGCCCGTTTCTGGTCTTGATGAGCACCACCTTTTTTTTAGCTACCCGCTTCTAGCTTTTATTCAGCGGGCGGCTTACCTTTGTACCGGCTGGGCTCTTTCGGGACCTTCCGTCGAAGATTCCCTATCTCTTCCCCTGACTTTCAGTTTTTTGGGTCCCGTCTGTTCGGTGTTAAATTTCTTTTGACCCACCCCTGCTTCCCCTTCTTCGAATCTCCTCGAAGGGGGGTCCCCGCAATCTGAGTGAATTCTTCCGCACGGACCAAGTCACCCTCCAAGTCGTCACCCACTTGACAAGACTTACATAATTACTCCTTTTTTTTCTTCCAGACCCGCCGTTAATGGCGATCCACTTCTTTCAATTTCTTTCGCTTTCTGTCTGAAACGTCAATTCCTCTTCCTATTGTGGAGTTGTTTACTTTCATTTCCTCCCCTTTTGGATGCCTGAGCGCAGGGCCCCTTAGGCCAACGTTTTTCCAGATTTTTTACTGTTTGACGGGCTACCGCATCTTTTCCGCGACCCACTCCCTTTCCTTTCTGATATTCATTAGCGAATTCATTTTCTAGTTATGATTAAGTCTCCCCTTGCTTCAGCATTACCAGCTCGTTCGTTGTCTCTTGGCGAAGCTATTTCATTGTCCACCAACAGCCCCCCCCCTTTTTCACGTTTATCCCTGTGCGCTTTAAGAGGCCTCTCGAACGCCTTGCCTCCCCCTTGGTCGGTCTAATTCTGATTGGGCTTGTTTTTTTTTCCTGAAACCTACGCGAGTGGAAACAAGCAGAGACACAAAGGACTCCCTCATTATTTCGAGTTTTTTTCTTTCCCCCCACCTGGACCCTTTAAATAAAATGAATATGGCCCTTGCCCTTTTTTCCGCCGTGTTTCGTGCTAGTTTCCATGGAGGGTGTATTTTTGAAGGGGGTGTTCTTTCTTCCCCCTCGCATACCCCCCCCCGTGATGCTCCCCCCTTTTGGAACCCTCTTTTTTCGTATTTGCGCAATATCGTCTATTTCATTCTGGATGGCCTCAGAGGATATGAGCTCCAGCTTAGTCCCCCTGTAGTGGTATTTCTCTCTGAGTATGTCCGGTGACCAAGCCCCAAGTACCTTCGCGTACCTCTATTTTCCATTTGAGTCGGTGCTTGGGACACCCTCTGGTCCGGTGCATCCTCCCTTCACTCGTTCAATGGGGGGAGGAGATCTTTGGGATTTTGCCGGTCAGATCGTGCGTGTGTGATACCCAACGTATTTTTCCGAACTTTCCCATGCGCCTCTCCTCAAAATGCAAGGATGCGAGAAGAGCAGGTCCCCTTTGTGTGTTTCCCTCCTTTTGAGCGTTTTTTCCCCTGTTTTTATGCGTTTTTCCCTTCCATTTTGGTTTGCATCTACCTTCCCATCTTTGGCGTTCAGTGATGTTCTTCCCATTTGTATGCGGATCAAATTTCCCCCCCTAATCATTTACTTTTTTTCTCCTCGTTGGGAATCTCTGGAAATGTACACTCTTTCCCCACCCTAGTCCATGACCCTTGACCCCCCGGGCTACTGCCTTTTTTTGGCTTGCGTCTTTTTTCTCTTCTTCTGGTTCCCCCCAAACCTTCTCGGAAGAGTCCTTTTTGATCCCCCCCAATTTTTATTCTTTTTATGATTTGCGTACAAAGAGGGCAAAGCATTCTGACACTTCTTCGCACTTGCTAGGCGTCCCCTTCCCCTGATAGTCGAGCGGTTGATAGTTGAAATCTTACTGTTGCCCGTTTCTCTTCCTTGCTCTCTCTGCATACGTCGATGCTGCCGATTTTCCCATTGGTTGGCATTCTGAAGCTTCCGTCGTTCACGATTGTCCTTTTTTATTGTTTCCTTCGATGTTTCAGGATTTAGTCCAGGACTTAAGCCCTTTGCCCCGTCTCTTTTTGGATTAGTCCGACAGTTTTCTTTTGTCCCCTTCCACACTTTTTTTTGTTCGAGACGAACAGCCCTGTCAATCTCCTGAATCTTCTGCCATCCCGCCCTGCTGATCTGGCTTGCCAAGCCCCCCCCGATAATACTTCTTCTTTTCCGCGAATTCTTGCTCGCCTGCAGAAGGAACCCCCCAATTCCTTATGTTTTTCTTCGATTCTCCTGCCATCGCCATTGAACTAGATCACCTTTGCCCCCCTTAGCTGGTATCTTTCCAACCCGATCAAAAACGGCTCGTTCTGACTGTCCCCCCACTATTCTTTCCAAAAGAATACCATCATGTCGCTCTAATTTCACCATCAAATATTTAACTAAGGCAATCATAGCCTAGGCAGACGTTGGTTTTTTTCTAACATGTCTGCGGTTGGTATCTCTCATACTAAAACTCTAGCAACAGACCCCCCCTGAGAGCCATCTCCCTTTGTCCTGGGGGACTTTCCTCCAGACACCAAATTTTAAAAATTTCGGCCGATCTTTGAACCCAGTAACATCAACTTTCCAAATCAGCTCAAACCCCCAATTTTTATGTGAGTCCCTCTACATATGAGGAGGTATTTCCCCAAAGCTGGAACTTCCCCTACCTCCCCTCGAGGCTATCCAAAGGTGGGGTCCCTGCCAGTCTTCCTCATTTTTCCGATGATTAGCCATTTCCCCCTTTTTCAGATTTCACTTCCTATAATGACCCCTTTTCCATTCGTTCCCGTCCCCACTCAAAAAAATCCTTGTCTCCTAAATCTCTCCCGTGAGGTTGCTATGCCACTGACGTTTTCCCCAGGTGTCTTTCCCCCTCAACGACGCATTTTGAAAAGAGAAAACCCCATTTTCATACTTTAATTAGTTTGAACCACCCGCCGCTTGTTCTCCACGAAATCACCAGATCCCTGGGGCGCTTTTTTTGAAGCGCTCGGCCGGCCGATGAAGAGCCTTTCATTTGCGCCCTCTTCATAATTTTCCGGTTCTTTTTTTTCATAAAAAGCCTTGGCGTAATTTTTTTTCCCTCCTCCACCCCCGGGACCCTGTTTTTTTTCTGACATAGGATTCTCCTTTGGTGCCTCGCTGTTACCTTAATCTTTCCAGGTTTCCCCTCCTTTTCCCACTTTTTCTTCCCCTTTTTTGCCTCAGTCACGGTTTTTACTTTCCACCTGCTCCCTTTTTATTACCCTCACGGTGGTTTCCTCTTTGGGTGTTGACACCCGCTTCTGACCCAAGCATCCCTCTACCATGGACGCTCTTTCGGTTTTCCCCATTTGCCGTGGGAAGGAACCTCCAAAACTTTCCGACTAGTTGAATCTTTCTCCTTCCGTTAGTCCGCTCCTTGACGGCTTTTTCGCCCAAGATGCTTTGTTTCCGGCAAACCGTCCTTCCGGGCCTCCAACGGGTGCTGCCTCATCTCCGCATCCGGGCCTTTCACCCCACAATCTCTTATTAGGAGACGTTGAAGAGTGGCCCGGCTCTTCCTTTTCCGAAATGGATACCTTTGCCTTGACTCCTTCCGCGCTCCATTTTCCTTACTTCTTTGTCATTTGGAAGCCGGTGTCCCCCTGTTCCTGACTTCTCGCCAGTCCTCTTGCCATACGTCAACCTAAATTCTTATCCCCTTCCTCCCCTGGGAATCTTTTTAGGATCTTTCCTTTGGGGAAGAATTACCTCTTTTTCCTTCTCCGTCCCTCCGCATTTCCTTTCTATTGAAGGGTTGCTCTGTTTCCGTCCTCCCTTCTTGACTAGGTGTGGCAGATATAAGAATTATTAACAAATGGTGTCTCCCGCGTCTTTCAGCATTCTTTCCTCTTTTCTTTTGGCGTGTTTACTCCAATTCCCCCGAAAGCCCCCAATCCCCCATTGCAATTTTTTGCATTTCCTTGCGCGTGGAAGTAGATGTTAACGAGAGGCTTGTTCGCGGCTACCCCGTCTCCTTTCCTAGATCATAGCATGCCACTTTTTCTCTTAAAAATTGACTCGTCAATCGATTTCTCTCCGCCGCCTCCTTCTGGTCCTGTCCCCAAAGCCATCCTCCGGATCTCTTTTTGTAATTTTCGCCATAGGAACTCAATCTTTCACCTTGTTGTTGTCCTCCTCTCCCTCCTTTTCGAATGTCTGACTCTTCTTCCCAGTTCCTCCTTGCCGGAGAGGTGGCTTTTTTGGCTTTACATTTTTTCTGAATACTTTCGTAATTTTTCCCGATCCGCTAAGAATTATCTCTCCAAGCAATTTTATGCCACTATATTTCTCTCGAGTTAAACATCGCACGCAGAGTCCCGGTGACGGAGCTGCACTCTTGGCTCACAGGCCCTCCTTATTTTCTCCGGTAATTCTTCCTCCTTGGCGCCATCTCCCTCAGAGGCGCCTTCCTGACTTCTTGATTCGTTCTTTTTTTCCCTTTCGCCTGCAACATCCTCTTCCGAGCGGTCCCGATGCTCCGCCATCCTCTTACTCCTACACCCCTCCGCCTTTCGCCTTTTCTCTCCTCCGAGGGTTCCTTAGGTCCCCCCCCCAATTGTCGTTTCCTTTTTTCCCCTCCATTTTCCTTCTCCTTTTTGGATTTCGATTCTGTTTAATGTGTGCTCTTCGCGACCAGTCATTGACCCTCACCAACGTTCCCCAAAGCTTTGTCTTCGGGACCCCCCCTTATCAGAGCTCTGGCGCGAAGCTTCCTTTCATCCAAGTGATGACAGAAAACTCCCCGGTGACTTGGTTCCCTTCCTTCCGGCTTGTGTGTCCCTGGCCTTCTGATCTGCTTACTCGTCCTTGCGCCCTTCCCATACTGAGTCTTCAACGAAGTTCCTCGGACTCTTTTTTTTTGTGACCATTTTTACGCCACACACGGCCTTCAGCTTTCCTACGTATTGAGAGACTTCCCTTCTTCTACTTCTTTTTTCTTTTGCATGTACGTCTCCACGGAATTCACTCATTCCCCTGTCCTTCCCCCTCTCCTCTTCGTTCTTCTTGGCTGCCCTTTGGTGTCCCACCCCTCTTGCGCCCCTTTTCTTGCCATGTGCGCTTTCATGTTTTGACCCTCCCCCACAGTCTTTTTCGGCAACTTTTTCCAAGACCTGATTTGTAGGTCCTCAAACTGTTCGGCGTCTTTGCCCAGCAGACCACCCCCCCCTAGCCTCCTCGCCTATGGTCACGACCAGTAACCCCTGACCCCCTGGCTTCCCCCCCGCCAGTTTTTTTATTCAACCCCCTTTTTCGACGTGAGCTTTTCTCTTCTTCCCAGTTATACGTCTCTATTAATAGGTCCTGGTCGTATCTGACCCCAAAGTCTCCTTGCCGTTCCCCCCCCTGCTTTCTCCCTTTTGTGTTCCCCAGAGAAGTTCCCTTTTATAGATTCCCCCTCTCTTTTCTTTTCTTTTTCCATTTGCGTGTCTGATTGGGTGAAACCACCCTTGTGATCCTTGCCCCGGTGATCTCCCCCCTCATCGTTTTTTCTTCTGGGGCTGACGGGCGAGTGGGGCAGTGCCTTTTTCCCGTTCTATTTCCGCCTTATCAGAATCCCAAGCCACCGGTTTTTCCCCCCTGCGCCGCATAGACAACCTGCCCCCGATGCCGAGAATCCTTTCGTTTAGGCTGGTTTCGGTACGATGACCGACTAACCTTATGTTTCCTCCATTGGATTTTGTCTCTCTAACTCTGATACTCTCCCCCACTTTTTTTTTAGTGAGATGGAAATTTGATGGGATCTTCGGCTCCCCCCCTGGATTGTTTTCGTTTCATTCCCCAAGAAATAGCTCTAACTTCCTTTCCACCTTTTTTTTGCTGCATTTGGTTTCTCTCAGGTAGGGTAGTAGTCTTCTTTCCCCCCCCCCCTTATCTTCGCGTCAGGTTGTCTCCCCCCCCCTTGGGAACCTGTACCTTGTGGTTCTCGTTTTTGAAAGAGGTCTATTTCTTATTCCTCTTATGTCTTTTTGAGAGTCTGTGGCTCCTTCGCCTTTCTTAAGCCCTTAGGGCCTTTGATCGTTTTCACTCTTGTCAGCTACGCCTTTTGACCTCTTCCATGTTTTCATATTCCTCTTCGGTCCCGCCTAGATGGTCAATTTGTTCTGATAGTCTCCCGAAAAATCCTCCCATCCCGAAACAGGAAGCTAATCTCTGATCGGTTTCTTTTTGTCCCTTCCCCCCCCGTCCTTTTCCTCTGTTAGAAGTTCTCTTTCGATGTCTCCTCCATATTCTTTAGTTTTTATCTCTCTTTTTAACTTTTTGTTTCTCTGGAGATTACACCCCTCCTCCGGACCTGGCATCATGAAATCTATCTTCTTTAAAAGGTTTTTCCTTTTCCTTTTCGCAAGCGGCCAGCTTTCAGCGGTTTTTATTTCGCTCCTTCGGAGCGATGTTCGAGCTTCTCTGCATCCTCCCCCATAGATCCTCTTGAGCCCTTTCATCGACCAATACGTCCCCCTGATTCCGCGGGCAACGTAGCTGTCCTCTTTCCCCTCTCTCGCGACGATCTTGGAAGTCCTTTTCTCCGTCTCGCCACTTCCTCTCCACCTCTTCTTTAATCACTGTCCCTTTCCTTCCCCCCCCATTTTACCTACCCACCACGATCCTGCCGGTCGGACGTTGGTCGTTTCTTCTTCATACTCTTTCCGGGTTTGAACCCATTATCCTAACACCTTCGCGAGCAACCTCCACTCGAGAACTTCCTGGTTTGGCCGTTTATTGATTGTCGAATCTTTCATACCTCCCCAACCTCTTAAGAAAAGAATTAATTTGTTCGGCGACCCTTTTCAGCCATTCAACAGCCAACCCCTCTCCTCCCCCCCCACCAGTGGGGAGCTTGAGCCCCCTCTTTGCTAAACTCTTCCTGGTGATTGCTAACCCCTTGGCTCATTTTCTTTCCCCTCAAAACCCGTTTTTCTTACTATTCCACTTGTTTCCCCTCTTTCGCGATTCTTTGGTTCTGCGTTTCCATTTTCCCACTGACAGATTTTTTTCTTTGAACTCTTTAATTTTTCTCCCACTGCGTTTTAACCATCACCCAAATACTCCCCTTTCAACCGTGAAACTATCGGTCTGCCCCGCCACTCCATTGCACTCCCCTTCACCCCAAAGAAGTCCCCAATTACCTCCCCTCCCCTCAATACGAGACCACTTCTCTTGTCACCCAGAAAGTGATTGACGATTTTCCCGGGCACCCCCTTTAGAGGGTGGTAGGATCCTAGAAGAGATTTCTCTTCCCTGCTATCCCTTCCTCAAGAAGGAAGCAATTTCCAATGTGGCCCTACATTGTTCCACGCTTACTCTTTTCTGCACAAATTTTTTTGATTGCTTGGGACAGGTTTTCTTTGCTTTTAGGTCTTTCTTTTGAATGCTTGGTAAACTACAGCCGCGCCGGTTTTTCTCGTTTCCATAAAACCTCTTCCTCCCCTCTTGTACGGCTGTGTAACCTCTGCCTTTATGAGCTCCCCCCCCCCCACACGCCTTATTTTGGTCGGGGCCAGGCCACCATATTTTTCGCCACCGATAGAATGCCCCTCTCGTGCTCCTTACGAAAGGTCATTTCTTCTTGAGAAGTGGTCTAGATTCTCCGTTTGGCGCGCTTGCAATGCTCCTCTCTACCATGGAACTTTCTCACCATCTTTTTTGTGCGCGTTCCTGGAGCGCTGGTCAAGATTTCCCCTGCCGCCCCCTTAATTCTTTCCCTCTTTACCCTCTGGCACGCTTCCCCTGCCTCCCCTCCCTTCCTTTTCGCATTGTCCCCTATTAGCAAAACACCCCGGATGTGGCTCTTTTCGTCTGCCGCGTTTCCCAGCAACCTTTTTTCATGCCCTTGGACATCGTATCGCTAATTTCCCTGCCTTCACTTCTTCCCGTCAATTTTTTTTGTTGCGACGGCGAGCTCTTAACCCATACCTTTTTCCCCCTAACCCTGCTACTATGCTTATTATCTGCTTTTTGTGGTCGACTTTTTCCTCGTTTTTACATCGAAAGCTTATCATTTCCCTTCTTGATAGCTTAGTTAGCGTTCTTCTCCTTTAAGGTGCTGGGATCAATCCGGTCTAATTTTTCCTCCCCTGGTCTTTTTTTCCTACGCGTCATCTCTCCTGTTAGTATTCTCCCCCTCTCCTTTGATTCTAAATCTCCAGAAAGTACGTGCCCGGTTCCCCCCCTTCCAGTTCTTTCTTGGCCGTAAATTGCGCTGAGTGAGTCTTTCCTCCCGTTTATGGTGTTTTTTTTTACTCATTATTATATGAAGTTTTTCCTCGATCCCTTATGACTTCTTCTTCTCGCTCCTCTATAGTTCTCCGCCAGCCGCCCAGTTAGACTGCCTTCCCCATCCCTCCCTACTCATTGCTCTTCCTGTTTCGCAATTATGAACCTTACCTCTCTTCTCTTTTTCCCTCCTTTTTTGAGATCTCTCTTTCCGTCCTGGCTACACAGGTAAACCCCCTCCCCTTTGACGATCTTTTCTAGTTCTGTGCGGACTCGATACGATCGAGATAGTTTTTTCCGCGATGGCATTCGACGCAAATTTATGCTATGCTCGATGGCTAAGCACAACGCCTCTTTGTTTTTCCCGAGGTTTGACTGAAATCTGCCCCCGAACTGAGAAATTTCCTTTTCCTCTCCTTTTGGCCTCAGGTAACTTGCTCCCACGCATACAGGAGAAGAGACACTCTTATTGATGACTTTTTTCCTTGCTCAACAGTTTTCTTTATTCGAGGGTTCCCCACGATGCCCTCCCGACCATACCCCATGGATCTCTCGAACCCCCCTAACTATTAATTACTCCTATGTATTGCCTCTCTTCGGTTAATCCCTCTTTTGGTCTTTCTTGTCCCCTTCCTTCCAAAACTTTTTAGACTTTTTTCTCAACATTGATAAATAGTTTAGCTTTGCCATCCTCCGTTTTTCAAACAAGTCCCCCAAGCGTCCCACCTTTCCCCCCAAAGAAAGTCATTCTAATTCCTCTCATCTTGGCCCCCCCTCCTCCCGTTTTCCTTTTCCCCAGGCCCCCCCGGATGCATGTATGAAACTGCGGACCGGTCACTATGCACCCAATTAATGTTTTGGAGTTCCCTTTTTCAAATTTCAGTCTGCCCTGATCCAGTCCCCCGAGGTCGCTCCCTCGGTAATTAGGTTTTCAAGACGCACTCGTGACCCCGACTCCCCACCCTCTTCCTATCCCTCCGCACCCTCCTCGCACGGTCCTCTTATTCTGCGTTGCAGTTTACCTTCCTCCCCCTTGATTCCCCACAATGCCCTTCTCTCTCTTTCTCCCCAGGATTTCCCCGGTGCGATCTTGGAGAAGCTATGTCATTTCAACTTTTTTCCAACCCCTCAACGGTTCAATTTGCGATCCTCTGATCAGAAGCGCCTTGCCCGCCTGACCTTATTAACTTCCCCTCATGTCCCCGCTTCTCCTTCAGGCGTCCAGAGAGGAATACGAGTTTTCTTTTCCCCACCTAGTTTGATAAAAACTCGCTCATGCCTTTTTTAATTCTCACCTTTTTATTTTTTTCAAAAACCCTTTTCTTGAGCCCCCCTTTTAATTACCCAAGTCCCCTTTCTTCATCCGGACCCTAAGCTCGTATCCTACCCCGTCTCTCTCTTAGCGCGGGAGATGTCCTGTTCGGGATTTTGTAAAGCCTCAGTGCCCTTCTCCTCATCGGATTTTCAATTAAATTTTGTATTTCCCCCCCTGTAAAATAAAAAGCCTTGTACGCCTGACTGCCCTAGAAACCTCGTTAAAGGTTGTGGGGTCCTGTGGCCCTTTTCTTTCAGTTTGATTTACCGTGCAGTTGCTCCACTTCCTTCCCCCTTCCTCCTTTCACAAGACATCTTTTTTTTGTCTTAATGCAAAAATTCCCTCTTTGGAATGAGAGACTTATCCCCACTTTTCTTACAGACCAGTTTGTCAGACTTCGCCCGTGGACCCTGTTTTATGAGAATCCCATTCTTCCCATTCTCACTATAAGATTGACATGACCACCCCCTTCCCTCTGGGTCTATCCGATGGGAGGAAATTCTTTGGATGTCCCGAGCCCGACCGCGTTTAGATTTTAGGCACCCCGCAAAACCCCCCCCCCGTCAAACTCCACCACTTTCTTCTTTCCCTCCTTCTTCCTTTGAATCCCCCCTTTCTATTTCAGGGGTTTTCCCCACTTTTCCCCTCCTCCTGCTTATACTGACCCGTCTCAGGTTTTTCTTGTATGTTTTCTTAGTATATGGGCCCCATTCATTTTTTGAGCTCCTTCTGAGTCTGGAGATCATGGCGCATCCCTATTCGTTGATAGCGTTTTGACCCTCGCTATCTGTGACTCTCTTCCATTGATATATCTCAAATGGCGAATAGTTTCTCGACGGAATCCCCTCCCCCCCGATGGACATTGGGGCCTTCCTAGCTCCCTTCTAGCTTTCACGCCGATTCCTTCTCCGGGGTTGATTGACGCCCTTTCCTTACCTGCCCTTCCTACCGCATCCTTGCCTCCTTCCCTGATTCCCATTTGTTTTTTTCGGTGT
>Ga0179593_1373840_pt1 | contig 10846 bp, 16 predicted proteins | sample CZODoug2_1_08_16_FD_185931 | JGI IMG/M metagenome (GOLD analysis project Ga0179593, IMG submission 185931) | Vadose zone soil fungal communities from Angelo Coast Range Reserve, California, USA - CZODoug2_1_08_16fungal (PacBio error correction) | ecosystem: Environmental > Terrestrial > Soil >... | reverse complement strand
AAGTTTCTTGAGGCCTTGTGGCCTGAGGTGGGTCCCTCCCCCCCCTCTCACGTTTTTCCCCGTAGTCTGACATATTGCCTTGACTCCTAGAAGGATCGACGCGGATTTCCTTCTGCTTCTTCCAATTCTCTCCCTGCAGTACTTTCCTGGAGTTTTCGTTGCCCCAGTAGAGTATTCACGCCTCAGTTGAATCACGCTCCTTATATCGGGCGCATTTGCCGACAGCGATCTCCTTCCTATTAAAGACTAGGTAGTTTTATTGGTCCCCCTCGGTCTCGCGTGCCGAATTCTGACAGAATTGATCTCCACTTTTGCTGGGTCGTTTTTAGTCGTCCTTCCCCCATAGTTATTCTTGCGACTTTCTGTTTGTACACTCCGCCCCCTCCTCAGTTTTACTTTCAGGCCCTTCCAGAACTTTCTTTTTTCTCTCAATTTCGACAGGATAGTCCCTTTTACAAAGATCGACGTTTCAGCGTCAAACACGTTTTATTCCAACCGCATAATACCCCCTTCCTTCACCCCCTTTCGGCGGTCCTTCAATCGGGAAGTTCTTCCCTTCCGGTTTAATTTAGAGTGGGTGGTTGTTGGGGACACGATTGCAAGCTTGTTCGTCCGTTTCGTTGATGCCGGTTAGTCCCCTCGTTTCCATCTTCCTTTTTAAAGTCTTCCTGCGAGACGGGCTGCTTTTCTTTCCTGACCGTCAAGAAGGTTTTCTCGGCACGTCAGCAGCTCGAGCACGCGCGCCTGCCATAAGTACCTCCTCTCTCTTGCATGATTTTTCCCCTAGCCTTTCTGCCGGTACTCTTATCTTCCTTGAATTCCTTGTCTTTTTTCGGTTTTGTGTAGAGATCTATCTTATCTCTCCTGATAACCACTCCCCCCTCTCTTTTGTTTTGGTTCGCCTTCTCAGTCTTCGAAGGAAGGCGAAGTCGCCCTTCGCTCTTTCGCTGCTCTCGAGAGCGACGAATCTTGTTTTTCCCCCCTTTGGGCTGTTTCTTGGTTTATGCCTTCTTTCTCTTTCCGGTCATTTTCTTCTCCCCACGAGATCGGGCGCAGGCTTTGTTTTGAAATGCCCAGTTAAACTGCTTCGCGGACAAGCTTTCATCGCCCGTGCTCCTTTCTTTCTTTCTGCTGTCTTTATTTTTTCTTTGTTTTTCCCTGTTATCGCTGAGTTCCAGGCTTCTCCGTTGTTCGTTTTCCTATTGCGAGGTCCCTGCCCACGGTCTTCCCCTGATCCTTTCAAACTCGTTTTCTCCCCCAGTGAATGATTGCTCACCGAGTGCCCTAGTCAGATCAACTGTTGTCAGAACGGAAGCACCGGTTTTTGTATATGTCTTTGTTTCTGGTTGTAGAAGTGTTTGGCGCTTGCCTTAGCCGGCGGTGGGTGTTCTTTTTGTCTCGGCGACACCATTCTTTTCCGTTGACCCTCCTTAATTTTTTTTTTTTTTCTTTACCCGTGCTTTGTGTGTATCAGCTTTTGTGCTACTTTTGGACTTTATCTGCCCCAGTTTTTCTACTCTCTTGTTGCGCTGTTGTCTGCTGTGCTTGGCTGTGATCTGACCAATTATTGATGGTTACACTACGATGATGGCCACGCCCCCATTTGTGCGTTTTGATTTCTCTCTTTTCCATTCTTCCGTCGCACCTTACCAGTGCGTTTTTCCCCTAGCCCTTTGTACTGTGGCGTTGCGATCGGTGGGGTGGGCACTTTCGGAGGCAGTCCCGACGATGTTAAGCTTTCCCCTTCCTTTTTCGCACGTGATCGACGCTTGAGTTCCCACCGGCGTACTTCCTTTCTAAGCGGGTGTTTCTCTTCACCGCACGTAGGAGCGGGGCTTTTTTTTTTCTTGCGGTTCTCACCGCCGGTGGTGGTCCGCCGAGGATTTTTTCTTTTTTCTTCCTCCTGCGTGCGTTTCGGGGTCTCCCCACTCCCATCCACATGAATTGCATGACCACTTGCCCGGAGGTTTGTGCTCCCGGTCACCAATCTCCCCCCGCTTTTTTTGAAGCGCCCCTTTCCCCTATCACATCTGACCCCTCCTTGAAGTCATGAGCTTTTTTTCGTGGAGCCTGACATCGCCTGATGAATTCTCCCTTTTTTTTTTGCGTCAACCCTCTCCTGTCCGTTCCTCTCTGGGTTCGGCTCTTCCTTGTTCGAGACAATTATCAGTTTTTTGCGAAACTTGTTTTTTTTTCCCTTTTTCTTTTTGAAAATGTTTATTATAGCCTTTTCCGTCGAAAATGCGCTGAGTTTTTTTGTTCTTTTTGCTGCTGGCACAGCTTGCTTTTTTGCTTTTTTTCCTTCGTTCTCAGATCGTCTGGATTTTTTTTTTTCTTTTTATGGTGACCCCCGACATGATCTATTTCCTCTTTGTCAACCAACCCATTCCCCCCTCCTTATTCCTCTTTTTTCTTGGCATTGCGCTCTGTTGTCGCTGTTTGCGGTCGTAATGAAAGCCCTTCGTTCGTTTATGAGCCTTATCGCTGCGCGGTTCTTTTGAGAATTTGTCTTGTGGCGACTGCTGGGGCCGATGGCCTTTTTCTCCTCCATTTTTTTCCCCCAGATCCGCCCTCTTTCCCCCCTGGCCCTGGTTCTCTCTTCCCGCCCAGCAGCTGGCATGGTTTTTTGTGATAGTGTGGCAACTTGGAGGACTTCATACTCCCGGTTCGTGATGTCTGTGTCCGTTGAGTTGGTTTTGGGGTGCTTTTTTTTTTTCCGAGCCTCTCTTTTTTTGCGCTCCTTTTAGATTGCTCTTTTCCCCTCTTTGAGTATTAATGGGTTCCGACCCCGTCCCCTGTGTGGTCCCTTCTTGTCCCTACCCTGGAGGGGATTCCTTACCCCTATTTTCCGGGCCCCTTGCTGCGCCTTTTGCCCTTCGTTTTGCACTGACCCCCCTCCGGCTCTTTTTTTTTAGGAATGTCCCGCTTCTTTCTTCAAACAGCTTGTTTAGAGGCGTACTTTTTGATGGTATCCCCAATTTTCATTTGGCGCTCAGAATTCTTTGTTTTTTTCTCTCTCGAAATAGTCCCACTTTTCCTTGGCTTTTTTCCTCCCCCGTTTTCTCATGGTCTCTTCTCCCTTATAAGATCCGGCCCTTCCGCCGGCGATGCGTTGCGCTGCCTTTTCGGGCTGGCGGGCCCGCCCTGAGATTTGTCTGGAAAGACCTTGTGCTCCCCCCCTCATAACTGAAGCCTTTATTTCAACCATCAGCCTCTTTTGGGTACAAGTTTTTTCTTCTCGAATTTTCAAGTTTATCTCCGGTCTGACCACTACCCTATTTCACCGCTCCCTAAGCTAAAGACCCTCAAATCTGAGCCTGCCTCCGTCTTTTTGAGGGGAGGCCGTTCTTCTTCGTTTTTACTCCTGACTATTGGTTCTGCACCACTCCCTCTCTTCTTTTTTTTACTCTGTCCTTCTCTGAGATGACTCCCTGAGACCTCCTCCCTGTTGTTTTTTCGTGATCTCTTCCTTGATTGATCTTTCTCCCGTCCCTCCGCTTGTCCCAGACCCGAGAGGACCTTTTGCTCCTACTGCCTCTTCCGAAGCGTCCTCTTCCTTCTCCTTTTTTTTTTTTTTTTTTTCCGGGATATTCCGTCGGCGTGTTCCTCCCTTTTTTTCCTAGGCCTTTCTTTATTGTACACCAGCTATTTCCTAATGATCTCTACCTGAACCTCCTTCCTCGAACACACCTCAGTCTTGCGTTAGACTACGGATCGTGATCATTCTTCAGCTCAATAATCTCCATAAATTTTCCCATATAGGAGTTGCAACCCCCCCCATTCAGACGGTCCTTTCGAAGGAGCTCCGTCTGCCCGCTACCCCTCTTTTCTTAATTTTTCAGTCTTTTTCTATTGTCTGTTCTTTTCTTCGTGAATCCTTGTTAGGACTCTTCTGATTCTTGCTTTCCTATTGCACAACCTTGTTCCCCCTGAGATCATTCTCTTTGTACCATGAGAGACTCTGATGATTTTTGCTCCCCCAACTGTAAGGATTCCTTTCCTCCCCCTGAAGCGCCGTCTGCCCTACCTCATCCAATTCATCGACCCTCCTTCTCCCTTAAGGTAACGGTTTCTTTCTTCTATCTGAGTCATCTCCATTATTCTCCCTTCTCTACCTACCCGGTAAATTCTATGCGTCGCGACCAGAGCCCCTTTTACCGCCTTTCTTTGGAACCATGACAAAATTACATCCCCCTATCCCCCCCCTTCTTTCCCATCCTTGCGGACAGGCTCCCCTCGTCTCCTTGATCTCCCTGTCCCAGTGCTTGAAGAGCTTGCAAATGGTCTTTGAAGTCTTAAGACCCGTCTGTAACTCCCCTTTTTTTGTTCCTTTGTAGGCCCCCCCTGCGCCCCCCGATTTTTAACATAGCCATTTGCAATGTTCCGCTATAACTATCCCTTTGCTTACGAAAATCCCTCCCCTCCGACAGAACCTCCTGTCCAGGACTTCACGTTCCTCTTTTTTCTGGATCCTGACATTGGAATTTGCTGCGTGGCCCAAGTTCCAAGTGCTTTTTGTTTTTTTTGCGTTTTGCTTTTGTTGTGGTGTTTTGTTGTTTTGTTGGTGTTTGTGGGTGTGCTATGGTTTGCCCTTTCGATCCCCTCCCCGCCCTAAAGTGTTCCCTCCGTCAAATTGCTCGACATCTTTTTCATCGGCCCCGCCGCCCTTTTCACCGGGGTTTGGGGGGCATGCGGCTGACCCTTTTCCCCCCTCTCCTCTCGGTCCTCTTATCTCTCCCCCTTCCACGTGCCTCGCGCCCCCCCACAACTCGTCCCCCACGCGGAATTTTTTAGTTTTTCTTTCTATATAGTTACCTTTCTTGATGTGTCCCCCCTCTATTTCTCTCCGGATTGTACAGAAGAAAGACCCAACTGACCCCCTTCGCCCGATTCCCCCGGGTTCTCCGTCGCCCCCCCGCTTTTCCCTAGGCAGCACCTTCCTTTGCTTTTTTGTTCTACTCAAGGTCAAGTTCCCTTTTGTTCCTTCATGCTTTTTCCTCCCCTCTGTATCATTTTTTCGAGACCCCAACGTAGTCCCGGGCCACTATGAAAGACTCCTTTTATGAGCGTGTTTTCTCAACACCTGAGTTCTTCCTTTCTCCTGTAATTCGCTCTTCCCCAAAGGACGGGTCTGTCAAATACCAGGAACGATGTGATCTTTCCGTAGGTCCTGATTTTTTTCCCCCAGCTTCATTTTTCCTCCCCATTCTGCGATGTGCGCCACATCCGTTTGTGATATGGTATTGGTCTTTCTCCCCCCCTATATCCATGTTCCCCGGTCCACTTTGCCCCCTCTCTTATTTGACCCCACTTCTTTCTTTTTGCGCCCTTTGATCGACCACACCCAGCCCCCCCTGTTTCTTTCCTTTTTCATTGCTTTCTTTTCTTCCGCCCTTTCTCGCGGCTTTCTAACAGGTGATAAGTTGAATAGAATTTTCTTCTTGCTTGTCTTCCCATATTGTCGGCTCCCCCCCCCTCTCGACAAAAGGCCCACCTGTGCACGTGCGAAATTTGTGCCCCCCCCCGCACTTGTCCCTTGTTTCTACCCGTCGAGCACTTCCCCTCACTCCCTCCCCCAAATCAATTCGAAATTATCTTTTCTATTTGTCCACCTCCCCTCGGGTAGCTCCCCTTCCCCGGCCAAGACTCCCACTCCCTAGACCCCCCCTCCGCTTTTCCCCAAGGTTTTCCCTGACGAGAGTAAGCCCCCCCTGTCTTGCCTACCCCCACGCTAAATCAAAAAACCCCCCCCCTTCCTTGTAGTCCTACCCCCCTGGTTTCTCCTGACTCCCCCCCCCCTCTTGGCACGAAATCTTCTTCTCCTTGCCGCGCCCCACAAACCTTTCGTCTCCCTTCCAGAACCTTAATCTCCCCCCTGTCTTGTCAACGTTTTTCCCCCTTTTTTCTCCCTCATAGGATCGGTTGATCTTCCAATCGGTATGAAATATCTTTCCCCCCTTGCAGGTTCAGCGGTTTTCCTCTACCCTCCTATTTCCTTCCCCTACCACGAACCTCTCGCCTGCGAAATTCCAAACTAAAAAGAACTCTTGTTTCACTAAACCGACAGTGACTTTCTCTTTTTTCCCCCTTTCCTCTCTCATTTAATATGAATTTCAGCCCCCTTCCATTCTCCCGATTCTATATCCTCCTTCCCATCCCTCCCTCCACCCCTGCAGAGTACACAGTTTCCCTACACCCCAAGCCCTCTTCTTCGAGTCTCGAGGATCACTATTTTGATCCTCTCCTCCTTCATGGTCTTTTCCTTCCTGCTTAGAACCCTCCCCCCACATATCGGAGTTTTTTCTGTCTCGTTAGTTTCCCTCCGGGACGTCACCCAAACCCCCACTTTTGCCCTTACTCCATCCCAGAGAAGCTTTTCTGGCGACCACCTGCTTTGCAAAAGCATTTTTTCTTCCCCGTGATTAATCTTCCCCTGCTCTTTTCTTCTGCTGCTCTATGGTGACTTCGTCCTCTATCTTCTGGTCTTTCCCCTCATCCCCCAAGAAGGAGGTTTTTCTCTTCATCGGATGCACTTTAGCCTGCAAATTTCTTCCCTCCATCCCTTCCTCTCTCCACGTCTGAGGCATAGTTCTCGCTTTTTTGAAAGGCTTTTGGGTCATTAGCTTTACTCTACTCGGACTTGGCGTCCTTAAGATGTGATAGTTTTTGCCCTTGACCTTCACTTTTTTTACCCCCCTTCCCCTGTAGATCTTTTTTCCGTTCCTTCCTTTAGGCAAATATTCCCCTTCAGAACCATTGTCCGGGCCTGGATCGCAACTAGGCTCTTCCCGGACGTGTCCCCGACCCACAACTTAAAATCCCCTGAGCTTTTTCCGTTACTCCTGTATCCGTTTCAAGTTATTTGCTATACTACCTTCACCATAGGTTTCATACTTATGGACTACGCGTGATTCGTTCCATTTCTCTTTCCCAGCCGGTATTTTTCGCGGTCCCTGCTCCTTCTGATAGCATGTCCTCTTTTCTTTCTTCTCTGAAGAGTTTTTCCCGAGCTTATTTTTCCCCCCACTTAAAGACTGCTGCCGAAGGGATTATCTCTTTCTCTCCTCTCCGCACCTGACATCTCCTATTCGGAGATGGAGGATATCCACCTAAATCTTTTTTACTCTCCGACTCCCGTTTTTCGTATCTTTCCGACCATTCCCATACCCTCTCCTCTTATTTTTTTCATTCCTTTCCCTCCTGTTTCAGAAGAGGACCTTCGATTGGCCGTTTGTCCTGGCCACTTCCCCTCAGGATCCTTTCTCTGCCTATTGGTTCCTCTCCCTAGATCTTTTGTACTCTGCTTATTTGATGGTCTTTAGGCCTTATTTCTTCCCAGTGGCCTCCCCTCTCCCCCGTTGACACCTTGGTTTCCCCTTCATCGTCTCTCAATCCTGAAAGTCTATAAAGATACCTTCTCCGGGAGACTTCCTTCTACCCACTACCCTCTTCTCTAAGGCATCTTACCGCCGCCCTTTGTCTTTGGACATTTTTTCTTTTTCTCTCTCTGCGGTAGATCATTTGACTCCCTCTCTGTACTGCTACTTGCTTTTTAGCTGACCATATACGGCGATTCATGGAAGTTTTTTTCCGGTTTCCCCCTCTAACTCATCCTTTTTCTATCAAGGAAAGAAATATTATCTATGAGTTTTCCGAGTTTCCTTCCCTGATCACCATTTGCTGGTCACAAAGAAGAAGGTAATTTTCCGCCCCATTGATTTTCTTCCCACCGTAATCCCTCGTAAGAGACCCGTGACTCCGGTCTCTCCTCCAAGTTTGGTTTCCCGGAACAATCGTTTTCGTCCTCCTCGAAAGTCTTGCAGACTCTTTTTCTTCCCGCTCGACCCGGTGGTTTTTTATTCCAGTTCCCTAGTTTTCCCGCACCTAGTTCGCCGCTTCTGTTTCTCTTCTGGCTTTTTTTGCTTTACTCCCGCCGGCTCGGCGCGGGGCCCCTTAAAGCTAGCCCGCTCGCTCCTCTCGAGGCTTCTTCCCTTTCCCCCCCCCGTTAAGTCCTCTCTCCGTGACCCCCTGATTTTTTTTCTCTGGTATGAGACTTTAACGCTTTCTCGTTCATGTAGATAACTTTCCCTTGGGCTTTGTCTCAGGGAGTTTTGCTTCCTTGCTCCATCTCCCCCATACTTCTTTCGTTGGTATGGATCCTACCCCTCCCATCTACCTACGGAGGAGACTTTCTTCTGGACCAGCGTTCTTCCACGCTCCCCCCCCTCTTCTTGATTCTGATTGCGATTTTTTTTTGTCGACCACTCTTTTTGCTTCCCTTTGTCTTTTTTTTTTCCTCTTGTCCCCGTGACCGGATGGCTGCAGCGAGAGTGCCGAAGGCCGTTCTGTCCCCCCCCGCCCAGTTTTTTTCCTCCATGATTAACCGATGTCCCCTGTCACGGTCCCTCTTTTTTTCATTGAGAGGATTTCTTTTTTCTTTTTCCCCTTTTTGTAGAATCTTGTTCCGTCTTTCGTGGGATGTAGCCCTTTCTTACGCCTTTTCCTCCCTTTTCTTTTCCTTGTCGCCTGTTTCAAAATGCTATGGTTCTCCCGATCCGTTTCCTCTCCCCAGCTTCCCTGTCATTCCCCAACCTGGAATTCCTCCTTTTTTTCTGAGGCAGTGTCCCTTCTTTCTGTCCGAAGGTTTTGAGGTTCTTAGACTTAGGCTGTTTAGTCTCCATTCTTTTTGGAGGACTCCTTCTCCACATTATTCAGTGAAGAAGAAGGTGTTTTTTTTGTGCGTTGTTTGCTTTATCAAGTAGGTGTGCTTCCAGAGCATTCCGTTCACCCCGAGAATTTCAAGCGCGGTTGGTTTAGACTTTTTTTTCTTCGGTTCTTTCCTGCGTGCGACTTTCCCCCCCCCAGTAGTTTCTTTTTCACCTCGATTGACGTCGGCTGGTTGGTGGAGGGCTTAGTTTAGCCGCGGGACTTTTCTCCCTTCCCCCAGTACCCTACTTTCCTTTTGTTGGCAAAACTGGGCGCCTTTTTTTTCGTGGTTTTTCTTTCTCGTTGGGCCTCAGGAAAATTATTCCGGTCCCAGCCTCCTTTTAGTTCATAGTCCCTTCCTTCCTCCCCCCATTTCTCTCCCCAGCTTCGTGTTTTTTCCCAAGACCGGCGACTCCGTTCTACCGCTGTGGTAGGCCCAAAGAGATTAAGCCTCTGTTAGTTTCTCTGTATTTTTTCTTGTTCTTTCTTGTTTTTTTTTTTTTTTCCCAGATTCTGGTCAAAGTCAGTCTTTCTTTTTAATAATTGAACTCGGTCGTCTGGCTCTGTTTGTTCTAAAACTTCCCCTCACTCCCAAGCACTCAAGTTCCCCTTCTTTCTCCCAATATACGTTGTAAAAATCTTCGCGTGATGACGAGTACTTTGGACCTTCTCACATCAGGGCTTCTTTTCTTACCCCTTGAGCTTGGGGTCCGATCCCTCTGTAATGCCCCCTTGAGTCTATTAGTCCCCCTTTCTTCAGGTAATTGCATTTTTTTTCGATCTCGACTTTTTTGAGAACCCAATTCTAAGTCCTCCTCCCCCTCCTGTCCCTCCCTTCCCCCCTGGTCCTTATTTGAAATTTCCAAACCCGGCGAAGGTGGTGATGTACTCTTAGGAACAGGCTTGGTATATTGTCCTTCCCACCCTCCCCCCCAGGTTTCCTCCCTTACCAGAGATGGTGCTGTGCTGTCTTTTTTCCCCTCCTTTAGCTCTCGGTTGGCCACCCTCAAGATTTGAGCGATTCTCAGCTTCTGAATCCCCCCCTTTTTTTGTAGCTGTTTGCTGTCTTTACTGAAAGGCCGGTATTTTAGCGACTCCTTCCTCCCAGCGCTTGCTCTTGTTTGTTACGACCGGTTATGAAGCACTGTGGACTGCTCGGGCCCTAATGTTCAGTCGTGCGCACTTTTCCCTTCGATTCAGAATTTTTTCCCCCAGGTTTCCTCTTCTCATCCCCTCCCCTCCAGCTTGGAATTTTTTTGAATTTTTTTGTATCTCGTTCATTCTTGCTTACCTATGGGAAAGTGCGTCAGGGATTCGGGGGAGTCCAGGCTGCTGTTCGGGTGTATTACTGCGCTGGCGAGGGCATTGCGCTGTTCTTCCCATTATTTTTCTTGGGCTAACGACCCCCTTCCCTGTAAGGATTCTACGGTGCGACTTCGCAAAGTCCATTTTACCGGGCTTTTTTTTTCCGGCAATTAGGTACCATCTCTCCTGAGACGTCTTTTGACTTCCGTATGTCCTTTGGCAACAAGGGTTTATCTTTCTGCTTTCAGTGGTGTTGGTCCTCTTTTTTCTTCTCATGGAAGAGTGGTGAAGACTTTTTTTTTCTTCCGACATAGTCCCTCCCTTGATTGTTCTCGCGAGACGATGTTGATGTCGATTAGCTATGATCAGGAACAGTTCTTTCGTGCTCTGAGGATCTTCCCCTTGTTTTTTTCTCTTTTTTGGGCCTACATCCCTCTTCTTCAGCTTGATTGAGGAGCCGTATTTGCTCCACATCCGCCTCTAGATAGGGGACAAGCTAATCATTCGAGGCCCCCCTGTTGTTTTTCTTCTACCATACTTTCCTTCCCCCCCCCTCCTGACACGTCGACCGTCAAGACCTAATCCCCTTCTGCCATTAATCCCGATCTGTAGTGGCGCCGGTTGAGGCCTGATTTTTCCATTCTCCTTGCTAGTTTGTTGATCTCCCCGCCAGAGCTTCGGTTCTGGCGCGTTTTTTTTGAAGATGAACCCGCTGTCGCGAAACGGGCTTTCCTTCTTTTTGATCAGAGATTAGTTTTCTTTTTTCCCCTCCTTTGTTCCCCATGCAGCTTCTTTGACCTCCGAGCGCCTGCGCGAGGCGGCGGACCGAATCCGG
>Ga0179593_1628967_pt1 | contig 10847 bp, 15 predicted proteins | sample CZODoug2_1_08_16_FD_185931 | JGI IMG/M metagenome (GOLD analysis project Ga0179593, IMG submission 185931) | Vadose zone soil fungal communities from Angelo Coast Range Reserve, California, USA - CZODoug2_1_08_16fungal (PacBio error correction) | ecosystem: Environmental > Terrestrial > Soil >... | reverse complement strand
CTGCGAGAATGAAGAGGAACGGCGCGAGCTGCGGGCAGAGAGGCGTCTTTTTTTCTTTTTTTTTTTTTTTCCATTCCCTCCTCTGCACATCGTGACCACCCGCGACCGAAGAGAAGATGCAGCGACCATGAAATTCGAGGCCTGTTGGAAACAGCCAGAGGCGCGTTTTTTTCCTTTTTTTTCCCTTTTCCCCCCCCCCCCTCTCTCCTTTGTGTCTGCACCCTCCAGCAGCAATTCACCTCCGGAAAAAGAAGGAATGCAGGAGATGATCAGGCAGCGAGTATCTTCCCCTTTTTTTTTTCCTTCTTCTTCCTTCCCTCCCCTTCCCTACCATGTGTGCTACGATAGATGATATTAGAGACCGAGGATGGTAAGCGCGCAGGCGACCACCGGCAGCCAGAATTTTCTTTTTTTCTTTTCTTTCCCCTTTTCTCCCCCTTTCTTTCGCTCCCCCTGCTTGCTCATCAGCGCAGCGACGCGGGGGAGCACGTAGAGATGCTGGTCGAGGATTTTCAGCACCTTTTTTTTCCTTTTTTTTGTCTCCGGCCATCCGTCCCAGCTCTGCATTGCCGAGCTGTAGCATGAACATCGAGAAGAAAAAGCGCAGAGCATGTCCCTTTTTTTCTTTTTTTCTTTTCCCCTCCCTCTCTCGCGAGATCGCGCCCGCCGCAGACCGGAGGCTAGATGGAGGCGAGCGTTGGCGGTCTTTTTTTTTTTTTCCTCCCTCCTTTCCCTTCCTCTTTCTCTTTATGTCTGGGTCGGCCGAGAAAGGTGTAGTTGCCGAAATAGCCGGGATATTTACGACAGCGTGTTCCAGTATTGATGAGGACCTCGACAGAGGTTGAGATGTTTCCGCCACGCTTCCCCTTTTTCTTCCCTTTTTTTTTTTCTTCTTTCGGGGGGGAAACCCAAGGTCCTGGCTCTTCGGCGGAAGCTTGACGGGCCGAAGAGTCATAGAATGCAGCTCTGTAGCCGTCTTCTCTTTTTTCTCTCTCTTTCTTTTTCCCCTCCTCCCTCCACTTCCCCTTTCATCGCCGCGCGGGTGTTGAACATTCGCGCTTCCATGACGTTCGATGAAGCATCAAAAAAACGATCAATTCGGCGCCTGCGTTTTGGGCCTTCTCTTTCCTTCTCTTTCCTTGTTAGACCACCGGCGCCATCCTTCTTGAAACGCCGCCACCGACGACGAAGACCGCTTCTTTCTTTCTTCCCTCCCTTTTCCCTTCTCTTCCCCTTATTTTCGACGGCGCCCAGCCGAAAAAGCATTGGGGAATTTGGTTGGTGTAGATCAGGTTTAAAACCCCCTCTTTTTTTTTCTTTTTTTTTTTTCTCCTCCCCTCCCTTCATTGAACGCGCCCCAGATAGAGTGACAAATTGGAATGGAGGATAAGTTACGGGTGTCATTTCTTTTTTTCTTCCTCTCCCTTTCCTTTTTTTTGATGGAGTCGGTAGAGAAGAAAAAGCAGCGGGTGAGACATGTTCTTTTCCTTCTTTTCCTTTTTTTTCTTTCTCTTCGTCGATGCGCGGGTCTGGAAATGGAAATGTTTGCGGCGACCAAAGCGCAGACGGCAGATCCCCCCTTTCCCCTTTTTCCCGTTTCTTTCCCTTCTTTGGCCGCGACATCCGAACCTGTATTGCCACCTCGGCGAATTAAATTGAAACGGATATTGGCGGTGTTCAGACATGTTGGAAAGCGTCTTTTCTTCTTTTTTCTTCCCTTACCCTCTCCGTTTACATTGGCGGTTTTGTTCGGGGCGTCGCGGCAGTAATAGGTGTGATGGAGTAGGGGATATATAATATGTGTAGACTAATACGTTGTTTTCTTTCTTTACCTTCTTTTTTTTTCCCCCCTCCCCCCTCATCGCCTTTTCCTCGCTTATCGTTCTTGGGAAGATGGTATCTGACATATAAAGGAGAGGGGTAAGGCAAGGCGTTTTTTTCCCCCTCCTTTTTTTTTTCCCCCCCTTCTTCTCCCCCCTGTCCCAATCTTTACAACCTTACCAAAGGAACACACAGGGGAGAGAATACATGAAAATTTCACGTCGTTCTCTTTTCTTTTTCTTCCCCTCCCCCCCCCCTTCCCCTCTCCCTCCGTAGGGCCAATTCAAGATCGGATTACTGGCCGAGATGACGGGAAGAGATAGGCGCCTTCTTTTTTTTTTTTTTCCCTCCCCTCCCCCTCCCTCCTCCGGCGGCATAAGGGCCCGCAAGCTAGAGGTCATCAAACGCGACACCCCTTTTTCCCCCTTTTCTTTTTTTTCTCCTCCCTTCCAATGTTGCACTGCGATCTGGGCCGTCACTCAGGGGAGGAATGGCACCACGCCAGATAATGGAGCGAGCCAAGATTTTCCCCTTTCCTTTCTTTTCTTTTCTCCCTCGTTCGACCGCCCAGTTGGGACGACGCAGCGTGCGCAATTAGTGCATCAATATCGTCAAGGACCACCCCTTTTTTTTTTTTCCCCCAATTTCTTCGGCGCGTCTGTGGCGGAGTTAAAGAAGGATGGACGAAGATGTGGTCTTACCAGGCCCCTTTTTTTCTCTCCCCCCCTTCTTTTTTCTTTTTTTTGTGTATCCTTCTCGCCCGGCTATGGAAGCGCGAATGTTCAACACAGCGAGGCGAGAACTGGGAAGTGGAGTTAGTCGGTTCCCCCCTTTTTTTTTTCTTTCTTTCCCTTTCCCCTCTCCTGCCGCTATGGACTCTGCGGCAAGCTGCGCAGAAGAAAAGAGGACTGGTCGACAGCCGACCAAGGCCCCCCCTTCTCTCCCCTACCTCTTTTGTTTGGGATCGCCGGCGGCGTCGATGCCATTGATCTGATCGCCAGGCGGTGGCGGAAAACAGCTCCCTTTTTTTCCCCTTTCCCCTTCCCCCCCCCCCTTTTTCCTTCCTCCTACCCAGAATATAAAGGCATCTGAATGAAGAAATCGTTCTTTTTCCCTCCTCTTCCCCCCCTTTTTTTTTCCCTCCCAATTCTCTCCTACCAATCATAGAATAAGGGTCTTGAGGAGGGAGTGGGCGCGATCTCCTTTTTCCTTTTTTTTTTTCCTCTTTCCATCTGCCCTGCTCGGCGGCGTGTTAGGCTCGATGTTATTGCTTAAAGATCGGAATGCAGAATGGGTTTTCCTTTTTTTTTTTTCTTCCCCCCCCTGTGCTTAAAAGCCTCGACCAAGCATCTACGGGCTATCAACGCTGGCGCTGGCGCTGATGAGAAATCCTTTTTTTTTTTATTTTTTCCCCTTCCATTTTTGTTGGACGAAAAATTCTGGCTGACGGTGCGTCGCCTGCGCGATTTAAAATATAGGTAAGAATTATCTCATATCGTTCCCTTTTTTTCTTCTTTCTCTCTTCCCTGCCCGAGAGCCAATCTGCGGTGGCGAGATACGCGATGGCCGGAATAATAGGAGGCAATGAAGGCTTTTTTTTTTTTTTTTTTTCTTCCCTTTTTTTTCCCTTCCCCTCCCATAACCGCGGCGCATCATCGGGGGAATCGACGCTCGGGGAGGTTTTTTCCTTTTCCCCCTTCCCCCTTTTTTCCCCCTCTTTTTCTTTTTCGTGTGCTGCGGCGGCGGCCGCAAGGCCTGTTCGGCTCCGCCCAGGCGGAGGAGAGGTGTGATGACCGCTTTCCCCCCTCTCTTCTTTTTTCCTTTTTTTTCTCTTCTTCCCCCCCCCCCCTTTTTTTTTTTTTCTCGCGTATGCGAGAAGCCGAGGAAACGGCGCGAGCTGCGGCAGCGCGGGCGCGGAGAGTGCGGCCTCGATGAGTGGCAGGAGTTGAGGGAAGGCGCGTCATCTTTTTTTTTTTCCTTCCTCTCTCCTCTTCCCTCCTACCCCTTCATTCGCGCCTGTTGGAACAGCCCGAGCGGCAGGACACGAGATGGCGCAAGAGGTTATTGCCGAGGCCTCCTCTTTCTTTTCCTTCCCCCCCCCCCCTTCCCCTTTCCTGCTCCCTCTGCTTCCGCAGCGCGTAGCTCGCCACACGAAGATTGCGCTCGGGCAGGCCGAGCGCGCGCGCGCAAAATTATCCGCGGCTTTTTCCCTCCCCTTTTTTTTTTTTCTTTTTTCCCCCCCTTCCCTCCCCCCCCTAACTTTTGCGTCCCCTGACCCCACTGCCGAGCCCCGACCAGCCGCGGAAAAGGCTGAGTAGGTGACACAATTGATAGAAGCAACCTGCTGCCTTTTTTTTTTCCCCCCCCCTTCCTCCCCCTCCTCCTAACAAAAATCTTTTTTTTTTTTTTTTCGGTGACGTGCCGATGATGGCGCCCGACAGGGTAAGCAGGAAGCCGTCCCCTTTTTTTTTTCTTTCTTCTTTTTTTCTTTTTCCCCCCTCATTCCCCTCTATGTCGAGAACATGGTGTTGTAGGGTGGGAAGACGAGAGCGAGTAGATAGCGCAAGACGCCCCCCCCCCCCCCTTTTTCTTTTTTTTTTTCCTCCTTTTCCTCTCGTCATTTTCCCTTCTTGGCGGATGCTGGCTTCAGACATCACGAGTTATTAAGTTAAGATAAGCCGTTATGATGGTCGGCTTCCCTTTTCCTTTTTTTCTTTTTCCTTCTCCCCCCTTGTCGCCTGTTTGCTCTTTTTTCCGGCCACAGCCTTGGCGAATCAGATCAATGGCATCGACGAAGAAGGAGATCCACCCCCCTTCCTTTCCCTTTTCCTTTTCTCTCCCCCTTCCTGCGTCATAGCTGCAGCTCTTGTAGCCAGATGGAATAGAACTTATTAAAGTTGGAGGGATGTTTCGACCAGACTTTTTTTTCTTTTCTTTTTTCTTTTTTTTTTTTTTTTTCCCCCTTTCTCTCTCCCCTTCCTGGTCGAGAACGCTCCACACCACGATCACTTCGGCGCCTGCGTTTTTGGCGCGCAGCATGTCCGGTGTCATGTCGGGCTTTTCCCTTTTTCCCTCCCTCCCCCTCTCCTTCCCTCCTCCTTTCCGCCCATCGCCTGTGGTGTCGCCGATCACCGCGAAATGTTGGCCTTGACGATATTGAGGCAATAATTCGCACGTTCCCCTTTTTTTTTTTTTTCTTTCATTTTTTTCCCCCACGCAGGGGTGGATGTCGGCATCTGGCGCGCGCCATGAGCGGGAGTGGTGGCCCTTTCCTTTTCTTTTTTTCTTCCTTCCCCCTTTTGTCTATCTCCCTTGGTCTCGGGTGAGACCTCGAGCTTGCGGCCCTTGATGCCGCCGGCGGCGTTGATGCGTCGGTCGCGAAGTTTTTTTTTTTTTTTTTTTCTCCTTTTTCTCTTTTTTTCCCTGGACCTTTTTTTCCGTCCCGCCCGCGCGCCGCGCCCCAAAAAACGTCAACGACGTAAATGAAATGGTTCAGTCTTTTTTTATCTTCCCCCCCCCCCCTTTCCCCTTATCTGCGCTCTGTCCATCCCTTGTTTTCAGCGTTATCGCCCGATGCCGCCTTGCCGGACCATAGACTGGAGAGCAGATAACATCTTCCCAAGAACGATATCTTTTTCTTTTTTTTTCTCCCCCTTTTTTTCCCCCTCTTTCTTCCCTCCTTTTTTTTTTTCTCTAGATCCCCGAAGCCAAGCAAACCGATGACGGCGCGAAGCCCGCACAAAACGACCCCCCTTTCCCTTTTTTTTCTTTTTTCCATGCAATGCGGCATCGGGCGATAACGGCTTCCAAACAAGGATGGACAGCCGCCAAGATCCGAGTTCAAATTGAAATTTCCTCTTTTTTTCCCTCGTGCCCCCCCTACCTTGCACCCTTACCCAAGGAAACACAGGGGAGAGCAATACATGAACATTTCAAGTCGTGAAGTTTATTGGGGATTTTTCTTTTTTTTTTTCCTTTTTTCTTTTTTCCCCTCCCTCTTACCTTGGCCGAGCTCGGCGCCGACCATCGGCTCAACCGAGGCGTGGTCTTCGAGAACGACGAATCAAGACGCCGTCTTCCTTTTTTTTTTCCCTTCCCACCCATGACCTATCAGGCAGGCCAAGTGCACGCGATAGGGGGGAAGTTATAAAGTAAGGGGAGGCGCGAGAAAAAAAGCCTTTTTTTTTCCCCCCTTCCCCCCCTGCTTTCTTGCTGGCGCCGTCGGACGCAGGGGACAGGGAAGCAGTGAGAAAGGAGGGAAGAAAGGAGGGAAAGGAAAAAAGGGATGAGGTGAGACGGTTCCTGCTCTTTTTTTGTGTTGGACAGAATCTTCTCCACACCCCCCCCCACCCTTTTTTTTTTTCTCGTTTTCGCGGCAAAATATAGATTCTCTCCCCTTCCTATTCCCTTTTGTTTTTTGTTTCTCTTTCTCGACCGGCATGGACGCGCGAATGTTCAACACCCGCGCGGGCGATGAAATGGACAGTTGCGTTTTCTTTCCTTTCCCTTTTTCCCTTTCCCCTCTCCTTCCTCCTGCCGCTTCCGGCAAGCTGCCGACGAAAAGAGCCAGGAAATGGTCGACCGCCTTTTTTCCCCTTCCCCCCTTCTTTTTTCCTACCTTCCTGTCTTCCGATGCCATTGATAGGATAGCCAAGGAGGTGGGGAGAAACAGATAAACCGATGGCTTTCTTCTTTTCTCCTCTCCCGGCTATTTCGGCAAAAACTACCCAGTCTCGCGACCCAGAATAACGGCTATCTTGATTTCTCCTTTTTCTTTTTTTTTTTTCCTACCATAAAGCAACGGGGAGAGCACCGCCAAAGGCTTCCCCCCCCTTTTTTTTTTTTTTTTTTTTTTACCCTTTCCCCACACATGTTCGCGAACCTCGAGGGTGGTAGGAGTTTCTCTTTCTTTTTTTTTTCCCTTTTCTTCCCTGTCTCTGGGCCTGCTCCTGATGACACTGCTCGCTGCGCATCATCGAATCGTCAAACGAAGTAGTAGCCGTTCTTTTTTTTTTTGTGTTCTCCCGCAGGGTGGGCGGCGGGCGATCAAGGGGGCAAACAGAAAAGAAAAGCCCTTTTCTCTTTTCTTTTTTTTTTCTTCCCCCTTTTTCCTGGTGGTCGCATGCCGCGGAAGTACAATCAGCGGTCTAGAATATATATATAGTAGAAACAGGGTCGTTTCTTCCCTTCTTTTTTTTTTTTTTTCTCTTCCTCTCTTGCCTGTAATTCAATCGCTCGGCATTGACGGATTTTCCGGAGGGGAATTGATGATGGAGTTTTTCGCCCCCCTCATCTCTTCCCTTTTTTTCCGTCTCCATCATCGGGGGCCTCGCGGATCGGGCTGTTCCAAAAGGAAGAGAATTTAAGGTAGGAGAATCTTATAGTATCCCTTTTTTTTTCTTTTTTTTTGATGCACCTCCGTCACCGCAACTCCCTGCACCAGCGAGGAAGCAAGCTCGCGCCGCGCTGACGAAGCTAGCGCCGTTCCTCTTTTTTTCTTTTTTTCCCTTTTTTTTTTTCTTCCTCCCTCCCTCTCTTGAATTATTTGCGGTGACGGCGGTCATCACACCATTTCAGCGCCTGGGAGGAGCGAACAGGCCTTGCGGAGAAGAAAGCAGCACGACGCCCCTTTTTTCCCCTCTCTTTTCCTTTTCTCTTTCCCCCCCTCTCTTTTCTTCCGTCGTGCCGCCCAGCGCCACCGGTACGAACCCGTAACAGTTCAACAGCGCGACGTTGGCGAAAAACAGCCAGCTCCTCTCTTTTTTTTTCCTTTTCCCTTTTTCCCTTCTCGCGCGCCGCGGGCAAAATTATCCTAGGCGATCGCAAGGAAGGCGCGGTTTTTTCCCTTTTTTCCCCTTTCTCTTCTCCCCCCCCTTCAGCCAGAATTTTTAGTCCCAGAAACAAAATGCCGAGAACGACAGAAGCTTTCCCCTTTTTTCCCCTCCTCTTTCTCTCCTTCTCTTTTTCCTCTTCTTTTCAGCAACCGCGCACCGCGACGGAATTCGGTGCGATGCAGATTTGATGGAGCAGCCGAGGCAGTGTCCCCCTTCTTTCTTTTTCTCTTTTTTTCTCCTTTTTTTTTCCCACCTCCCCCGCGAGGTCGAGACATGTGTTGTAGTGAGGCAGACGAGAGCGTAGATCGCAGAAAAGAAGAAAGACCGTATTTCTTCTTTTTTTTTTTTTCTTTCCCTCCCCCTTTCCTCTCTCTTTTTCTTTCGGCTAAGGTGTAGTTGCCGAAATAGCCGGGTATTTCGACAGCGGGTTCAGTATTTGATGAGGCCCGAGCCAAGGTTGAGATGGTTTAAGCCCCTTTTTTCTTTTTTTTCTCTCTTTTTCCTTTTTCCCTTCGTTCTACCATGTCCTGGCTCTTCGTGGCAGCGTGCCGGGCCGCGTCATAGCTGCAGCTCTTGTAGCCGATGGCCTTATCCTTTTTTTCTTTTTTTCCCTCCTTCCCCTTTCCTCGCCGCGCGGGTGTTGAAAACATTCGACGTTCCATGACCGCGTAGAGAAGCTCAAACCACTTTCTCTTTCTTTTTTTTTCTTCCTTTTTCTCCGCCTCGTCTCCCTCCTTCTTGAAAGAAAGACACCGAAGAGACGACAGCAAGTGAAGCCATAGGCATGTGGTGTCGCCCCCCCTTTCCTTTTTCTTTTTTTTCTTCTCCCTCCCCGAAACGCATGGGGAATGTGGTGTGGAGATCAGGGTTAAAAAAAGAATTTTTTCTTTTTTTTTTCCCCTCTTCCCCCCTTCTTCCACCTTGGCCTGTGCTTGATCATTCCTGGGTGGCATTACGGCCTTGGTCGGATCGCCCGGGGTGTCGCGGTGATGAAATAGAGCTTGAGGCAATTGGATGCGCGGCTTTCCTTTCTTTCTCCTTTTTTTCCTCTTTTTCCCCTTTTCCTCTCTTCCCGGAGCCGATCTTGATGGCTCGAGTGCAGAGGAGGGGTATGGAAATGGAACTGTTGAGGAGAACAGAGCTCCCTTCCCCCTTTTCTTTTTTTCTTTCCATCCTAACCTTTATTTTCCTACCTCGGCGGGAAATTCAAATTTGAAACGATATGGAGGAGTAAATACTTGTTGGAAGAAGGTATCGACAGATGCCGCCTTGCCCTCTTTTCTTCCCTTTTCTTTCTTTTTCGTTTTTGGCAGGGTAGAGGAAGTAATCGGTTTGCTGGCTTTCGGGGATATCTTCCCCTCTTTTTTCCTTTCCTTCCCTCCTCCCCTCCCGCACAAAACACCGACACTTCAAATGAATAGCGGATTAATATGATTATAGTTCTTGTTCCTCTCCCCTTTCCTTTCCCTCCTTTTCCTTTGCTGCAGTGCTTCCCACAAGGATGGGACAGCGCCAATATCCTGGTTCAATTGAATTTCCGGCCGAGGTCGGCAATAACAGGTTAGGATTTCTTTCCCCCTCTTTCTTTTTTTCCCCCCTTTTCTTTCCTTTTTATTGGGGAGCGCCGGCGCGCTGGGCGCCGCACATTTCATTCCAGAAACGCGCTCCTTCTCTCCCCCTTTTTTCCCTCCTTTTCCCCCTGTTCTTGGTTTCGCGCCGACGCCATCAAAGACAGCGGCGGCATCCAAGGTCCCTTTTTTTCTTTTCCTTCCCCCCCCCTTCCTTCTCGCCCGGCAAGGTGCACGCGATCGGGGGGCCGATTCAATTAAGGGAGGAGATGGACAAAAAAGCCGAACCTCTTCTCCTTTTTTTTTTTCCCCCCCATTCCCCCACTTGCTTTTTCGGATGGAGCAAGTAGAACAGCAAGTGGGAAGAAGAATTCCTTTCCTTCCTTTCTTTTCCCTCTTTTTCTCGTCGGTGGCTGCGTCAAGAAGGAGGCGACGATTGGTTCCTCCCCCTCTTCCTCCTCCTTTCTCCCCCCACTCCCTTTCCTCAAGTGATAGTGGTGTGGAGCGTCTCGACCGGCATGGAAAGCGAGAAGTTTCAACACCCCCTCTCCCAATACCAAAAATCCTGGTCCCCCCTTCTTTTTCTCCCCTTCCCCTGTCCCTCGCCGTTCTGGTCAGAAAAGCCCGCCAATGGAAGAAGAGAAGGGATATGACATAGGCGACAATCTCTTCTTCCTTCCCCCCCTTTTTCCCTCCTGTCCCAGGCCAACGTTGCGATGAAACGATAAGATGGGGTGGTGGATCGAAGGCGGCGTCGAGCCCCTTCTTTTTTCCTCCCTTTATTTTTTTTCCTTTTTTCCTCCCCCTCCTTTTGTCGAAAATATAACGGATTAGTTAAGGAAAAATAAAGTATTAGAAGAGCCCCCCCTCCCTTCTTTCTTCCCTCCTTTTTTTTCCCTCCAGTCCATTCTGGAGAGCACAGCCAATGCTCGCCTCAACATTGAGAATACGGTATTGCGCGGGAGAGATATACGCGCTCGTCTTCCCCCACCCCCCCCCCTTTTTTTTTTTTTTCTTAGTTCTACCGCGGGACAGCTTGCCATGCGGACGGCTTTTTCGGCTCTATGTTCAGCTAAAGCTCGGCATGCAGACTGGGCCGGCTTCTGATGAAAAATGATCGGCTTCTCCCCTTCCTTTTCCCCTCCCTTTCTCCTTTTTCTTTTATTTCGCTTCTCTTCCAGCGGTGGCGGCGATCAAATGGGGGCACCGAAAAGCAGAAGTTTCAGCGTTTCCTTTTTTTTTCTTTTTTTTTTTTTCCCCTTTCGTTTCTCCTCTCCTCATGTGTCGCACCCTGGTCGGACGAGACTAATTGCGATAGCCGAGGATAATTTGACGAGCGCGCCCCTTTTCTTTCCCCCTCTTCCTTCCCCTTCTTCATTGCCGGCTTTTCCGGAGGTGAATTGCTGCTGGCGTTTTCGCAAAACGGAGTTTTCCCTTTCTTTTTCTTTTTCTTTTTTCTCTTTTTTTTTTCCCACCCTTCCCTCTGCTTTCATGGTCGCGGCATCTTCTGTCGGCGAGGTGTTCAAGATGGTAATAGTAGTGAGATGGAGGAGAAGAAAAGTCTTTTTTCCCCTCTTTTTTTTCCCTCTCCCTCTCTCATTCTCCGTCCTCGGCATTCTCGCGC
>Ga0179593_1619037_pt1 | contig 10847 bp, 6 predicted proteins | sample CZODoug2_1_08_16_FD_185931 | JGI IMG/M metagenome (GOLD analysis project Ga0179593, IMG submission 185931) | Vadose zone soil fungal communities from Angelo Coast Range Reserve, California, USA - CZODoug2_1_08_16fungal (PacBio error correction) | ecosystem: Environmental > Terrestrial > Soil >... | reverse complement strand
TCCTTCCCCTTCTCTTCGTCGACATCGTCTAGGGTTCCCTTACTGGGCCCAGCTCAGAGTAGTCGTCCTTTCACCAGAAACCTTCCTTCCAATGAGGCACTTTTTACATCTTAAACCCCGAGTGAAGTTTACAGTTAGTACTCTGTTTACATTTTAGAGATCACTTCCCAGTCGCAATGATCACCCAGGTCGACTTGGGTGAATGCGCCGTCGATAAGTAAAGAATTTTCCAACTTCTTTTTAGAACCATTTTTCTCCAAGGTGACAAGTAGAGCCCCGTTCTCTTTCAGGAGATGCAGTTGAAGACAATGGGCACCCACGTTTCTTCAACAAATTGGGAATCTCTCTTGCTACGGCGCTCCCTTTTCCAGCCCCAGGCGAGGTAACGTGGCAGGGCCACCGGCTCCCTTAATACTCGACCTGCCGCCTTTTCTTTCCGCTTTCTTCAGGCCAACGGTGACCGCTCTGCAGGCCACCGCGGATCAAGGGACCCGTCTTGTAAAGAGATAGTGTACCTTGCGCGCACCTTAAGATTCCCCCTTGATCGTCTTCCTAAGCAATGCGTTAAAAGCGTACGCCCCAAGCCTAATCTCGGTTCCGCTGCGTACCACGGTAGTTAATTCCCCGTACGGATTTTCTTTTTTTTCTAGAACCGCGACCCTGAGAGAACCCCCCGTTCCGATCGATCAGATGGAATGACTGAATATGACGCGGTTACCTAAGAGGATTCATGAGTATTCGTGTTAGATTCCGTAGTTTAACTGCCCCACCGTTAGACCACTGTCTGGAAAGTCCCTGATGACCAACACGAGGTACTTTTACGATTTCCCCCCTTGCAAACCGAATAGAAGTGCCCAGACCTTTTTACTTTTCGGATAGCATAGGGTGTCCACTCGAAGAGGCTGACGCCGCCGGTCCGCATGTTCCCTTTTTCATTCGAAGGCGATGTCCGTCCTCCCGGTCTGGTTTCGCTCGAGTTTCGCTCCACAGCTTCAAAAGCGTTTGAACAGAGTCGCTTCCTTACCCTGCGTGTGTTTGTTACTCTGAAATTTCCTCAAACCGTTGGATTCCGGCGAAGGTGCCCTTTGTTCCCTGAACTGTTTGGTTCCGAGTATCAAACTGACGGTGGTTTTCTCGGAGGCGATTTCAAGTCGCCTTTCTGTGTGGTAGATTCCTAGTCGATCTTTCCCTCTGGACTACCAGGTGCAGTTTTTTCTCCCCACCATCTTACCACATCCTCTTCTTTTTTGCAACACGACGTGGGATCACAAAAAGTACCCCAAATTTAACGACTTAGGATTCTCCGTTGGCGGCAGCATTGTAACCGGCGCTATCCTTACCTTCGCTGCAACTATGGTTGTTTTTTGCGTCTTTACTTTTCTCTGGTTTTGACCCGTCTTTCACGACCCACCCCCTCGTGTCTAACTTTTTCCCCGTTCTTTTCCCCTTCACTTTGTCTCTTTTAACCGGCTGGAATAGGCCACTTTTGAGTTCATTTCTCTCGCTCACCCTTCGCTTTCCCAAGGTGACCCCCATTCTACAGTTGGCAAGAAACATGTTTGCAGGGCTTACCCTCTGGCGACGGTCGTAAATCACCCCTCTAAGCCCTTCTTTTTTTTCCCCAATAGGGTGATTTCATCGGATTGCTGGTTCCAAGGGTTTCCCTCCTCCCCTTTTCAGCAGTTAGTTCCTTGATTCGTTACAGGCCTGGGCTGTTCGTGAACTGATTTTTGAAGCTTCACCTCCTCCCAGAGTTACGGGGACCCTTCCCCACCCTTGTGTCCCTTTAGCCCCTTTGTTTTTCTTTTTTCACTTGTTTGTGGGGGACTTTTTAATACCTTTGTCCCGTGACCTGAAGCTTCGCCCTTCCTGTAACGAGCACGTTTAACCCCGAGTTTTCCTGGCAGTCCTAGTCTCGACTTTGACGATTGTACGAAACAGAGTACTTCACCTCCTTCTGAACCACCAGTTCTTTACAGGTTTTTTTCCCAGACTGTGTCCTGATGAGTCGCTTCCTTTCGCCACCGGTGTTATCCCTTTTTTCTGCCGGTTTGTTGTTGTTTTGAGCCGGATCTCCCCTTTTGGGTACGTGGTATTTTCCATTGCATTCCCCGGAATTCCTTATTTTTAAGTTCGTTTCCACGTTTGGTGGCGTTTGATGCGCAAGTTCCGTTTTGTCGTTCCCCCTTTCCCTCCCCCCTTCCCCCCTCTTCGTTCCTCGAGATTTTTCAAGTAGCTTTTGCAAGCCGCACCAATAATATCATTTTAAAGGCCTTTTTTGACTTGGAGTGAGCCCCTTCTTTGGACTCAATTCCATGGAAGTTGCCGGGTTTAAATTCCCCTTGAATTTTTTTATTCGTGTCAGAGAGGGCCCCTGGCCAGTGTTTGGTTTTTTCTTGTTGTGTTGGGGTTTGGTGGGTTTTTGGTGGGGTCTTTTTTGGGGGGGGGTGGGTTTACCCCCATATAGAACAGGTTATGGAAACTGAGTACATCCTCGTGCTGACCTGCCCCACACTTGCATTGGGACGACTTTTCTTGCCCCTTGTCTGACCCGCCCGTTCGGCCTCGGCGTACCCGCCCACGATTCCTCTTCACACAGTTTTTTTTCCACCAGATTTTTCCTCGTTGTGATTCTCGTTCATCGCTGTCGCCCTCCGAGTGTGCCATCGTATTCGTTCCCCACTTTCTTCTCCCTGTCGTCAGTCCTTGAGCCGTTTGACATTCTTTTCCTTTTCTTCCCCGCCTTCGCGAAGGCGATGTCGAGCAGCTTCGAGCTCCTGACAGCCGAATCACCTGACCCGCTTTTCTTCCTCCCCTCCCTTTACCCGATGACTAACTCGAGCTGAAGATTCTCGCTCCCTCCGGTCCACCCTCAAATAGTGTCGAGTACGTCTCTAGAGGCCGGTTTTACTTTTTTAGTTGTACCGTTTGCGCTTGTTTTCCCCTTCCCTCCACGGTGCCGTTCTCTTCTGAACTTGTTAGCATCCGTCGAGGCCCCTCTTTTTTGGTTGGTTTTTTTCCGTTGCCAGAACGTAAGGTTCGTCTTTTTCGCGCCGTTTGATTTACCCTCGTGAACGCAGCCCGGCCCGGTTGAAGTATTTTTTTTTCTTGAAACTGAAGAACGCGAAGAGTTTTTTTAGGTGGCTTATTGACTAGGCAGGCCGTCCCTTGAAAGTTTTTCCCAAATGGAAAATTCAGACCTTTTTTTTCCGTACTCTTGAGCATGTCTTTCACAACTAGGGTGGTTTTCAGATATGTTTCCCCTTCCCCCTCCCGCCACGTCTTCTTGGATATCGATTTCCTTCATGTGTGCTGACGGATCCCGTTTTGGAAGTCCGTGATTGTGTTCCTCATAGCACTTCTAGTCACAAGGGATTCTCTATGATTCAGGAACCTTTCGATCACTTCCATCGCCTTACTGAACTGAAATAGTGTTTCCTTTTTATGATCAACCTATAATTTCCGCGCTCCCTCTCTTTTGACCCCCCTTTCATGTCCCCCTCTTGTCATGATGTTTAGACCTCGGTCTCGTTTGATAGAGTTGGCGGGGGATAGAGATCCGTTTCTGGGAGTGAGGGCCCCCAGTTGGAATCGTGACTTTTTTCACCCCCCCTGCTTCTAATCCTTCGCTACCCCACGCCTCTCTACCCCCCCCCCCATTGTCCCCAACTTGCGGACTGCGTAGGTGCTATTTTTCCCTTCTGAGGGTTCCTCTAGACCCCGTGTTCCCTGCGGTGGGAATGCGATAGGCGCTCGTCCCAACACGGATCCAGACTGGATGAAGTTCGCCCTTGGTCGTCGCGTATCTTCCCGTCATCGATTTCTTCCACTCGTCCGGTTTCCCCCCACACAATTTGATCCTCTCCCTTTTCCCGGCGGCGGCCTGCCTTCGGATGACTCCGCTGTCACAGGCGCGGTGCCCCCGGCGATTTAACCACTACAACCCGGATGATGAGAGGGAAGAGGCAAAACCCGTTATTTCTTCCCTCCGGATCCCAGAGGGCCCCCTCCTTCCCCTCAGTCCTCCGCAGCGGCATAGATTTTCCGCCTCAGACTTACACCTTCCCCCTCCGCATCACAATACGCGTTATCTGTCCCACTTTTCAAGGTATTTAATGCATGAGGCTTATGGCGAGCCGTTTCCCGTATACGGCATCTCCAGACGGGACTTTTTTTTCCGACGTTTACAGTAGGCTTAGCCTTCGGTTCATTTTTTTTTGGTTGCAGGCTCTTTCAAACGGTTAGGGCGTTACCTACACCTGGTCGACCACAAACCATTGGATTTTCTCTGTTTTTTTCTAATTCTCCCCTCCTCCCCCCCCCTCTCCTTAGACTTTTGAAAGTTGAGTATACATGCTTTCTTTTTTCTTGTCCTCCTTTCCCCCGAACTCACAGTGTAGCCCCCCTTTCGACTTCTCCCTGCTAGGGCTACTTAGAGGTCCTACATTTCCCTCCTATTCGAATGATTAAACACTCTGGGATCACACCTCTTAGTGCCCCGGTATTTTTTTGATACTTCCCCGTGACTCAACCCGGGTGAGGTGCCGCGCAGCGAGCGGGGGGTTATGGGGCTCCCCCTCTTTCGGGGCCTGCCCGCGTGCGCATAATGACGTTTGTTGCCCGTTTTTCTTGCAGGATGTTTCCCCCCCCCGTGGTGCCGAAGCAGGGGTTTTTCGAGCCCGCGTTTCCGTTTCCCCTGGAAGCCCAGGATGCTGTACCTGAATTAGAAAAAAGGTAAATCTTCCGGGTTGCCAGCCCCCCGGCACAGGTTTCACAGGTTGACCCCCCCTATACATTTGTACTTATTGATTTCCTGTTTTTCCCCGCTACGGCCTAATGCCATCCACTTCGATTTTCTCAAGACTTTTTGAGTGTTCTCTCCTGCAAGGTTGGAACCCCCCTTTCCCTCTGCTAAGAACCAAGGAGGGTCATCCCTCTGCACCTTTGGTCCTTTCTGATTTCATGCGTTAAGCGGCTCCCATCCCCTCCACGTCCCCCTTTTCGGCAAAGCATGTCTGTCTTTCCTTCAACAGCACCCCCCAATTCCCCCTTCCCCTTTTTTTTGCCCCCTCCCCTTGACCCTCGGGAGTAAATGACGCTTCCACTTATCTTCTTCTGCTCTGAGGAGCCGACCCCTCTCTTGTGTATTCCAAGTTTCTTTTCTTCCCCACCTAGATGGGTAAATTTCGCACTTCCCTTCTTCTCCCCCTGCATTCATTCCGGCAAGCTTTCTGTGACTCCTTTCCTCGTCATCTCTCTCGGAAAAGTTTTAAGGTCCCTTTTTCCCCCTCCCCACCACTCCTCTATCATAATATTGTTCGATGACCCGCCTGTTTTTTGTCGTTACAGTACAGGTAACGTGTTCTCTCTCCGCTACCTCCCCGTCTTCTTTACCTAGTCTAAGATGATACACTGAATTCCCCCCTTCAATCCTCCCGTGCTCGGAATCATGAAGACCAGTAGCTTTCCACTTACCCATTTCCCCTTGCCCGTAATACGTGGTTATCGACGCATTCTATCTCGGATAATGATGATTCCCGTTCTCCTCTCCAGTAGTCCCTTTTTTTTTCGTTTGGCCTTATCCAGGGTAATTAAGATTTATTTTGGAGGCTTGATCCCTTAGCTGGTGTTTTGGCAAGTGTGTGTACGGACTCTTCCCAGATTTCCCTTTAAACTGAAAATCGTGTGTCGAGTCCCCGACTTTATGTTTTAGCAGGTTCAAGATCGTTTTTTCCGTAGTACTCCCTCCCACTAATCAAAATGTCAGTTATTTCAGAGGCGAGATGAATTAGGGGTTATCTCACCCCCACACTTTTTCATTCTGGTTCAGGGGTTTTGACTCGTGTAGAAAGTGGCAACGGTCCGGAGTCTCTCACCATACTTTCTGTATTCTATGACCACTGCCCAAGGTAATAGAGGCGGAAGTACTCCCCCCCCTTAATACGAACTTGCGAGACCCGCGAGTCCTTGCCCTCCCCCACGTTTCCTGAACCTAGAGCAGCGCACACCGCTTTGGAAAGTCACCCCTCCTCTTTCCTCCCAAGCCCTCTTTTCCCCTACTCACCGTACGTTAGAGTCGACCCACCCAGTTTTTTTGAAGGTCGAGACCCGGAGCCCACCTCATCTTGGAGTACCCTTTTTTTTCATTAGCGCGGCTCGGACCGCCGACGTGAGCCGTCATACCTTTCGAGACTTTTTTTTCAGAATGCGAGTGTCAGCGTCTCCTTTAAGTTGACCCCGTTTTCCGCTCCTCCCAGCTCCTTTTCCTTTGCTATGCTGAAGGGATGCCGTGAAGAGATTCTCAGACGAGTGTTCCCCCCCTTTGGTCAGCCTGGCTGGACCGTCGTCAAGCTATGCCCTTGCCTACCTACAAGATACCCGATCTGACCGGCCTCCCTCCCCCTACCTATAAACACGCCCGTTCGTGGATAGACAGTCTCCTCTTCCGAGTCCCTTGTTTTTCCCTCCTATCGGACCCGTTCCGGTTCGCGAAGCCCGTCCTCGCCGTAACACCTTTCCCGTTTTTTTTTTACCAGACTTAGCTTTGCGTCGGGTAATGGCGAAGATCCTCACTTCTTATGATCGAGACGCAGGCTGGGCCGCGTTGTTTTTGCAAGAGAAGGATTCGCAAGTACCGTTGTGGGCTGTCCTAGCTATGCCGGTCCGGTGTACGTCACACGCCCGAGTATCATTTTTTGTCCTTCTGCCCTTCCCTACCCCAGCAGGAAGTTTCTGAGGCATGCCACCAAAGTTTGTTCCTGTCTTGGGTCACTTGCTCCCCTCCATCGAGTTGACATTCTGATCTCCATAAGATTTTCTCCCCTTTTCCTCCCCCTTTTTCCTTGAATCCAGGGGTGTATTCTTGACATCATGTCCAGCATATTTGCGTCCCGGGCTCCGTGGAGCGTCAGATCCTTCACTGCAGGCAAGCCAGAGTTTTCTCCCCCCCTTTTTTCGCTCAACGGATTTCTGCGAGAAGGTATACCCCGGTTTTCCCCATTTTTTTTTCCTTGACTTACGAGACCGTTCGGATCTCTCTCTTCCTAATGTTGTTTTTTGAGCAAGTCGCTTGCCCGTTGTTACCGGGTTAGGGGCACCTGGGTCAAGATTCCTAGACCGTAGCTACATGAAATTCGCCTGTTTCCCCGAACCCACCCCCCCCAAAGTAAGAACCCCCTCTATTTGAGGGAGTGACCAGTAGGAGCGCATGGTCAATGGGACTCCCCTTATTCTCTAAGAAAGCTACTCTTCAGCATTGCTTGTCCTTCTTCCCTACGGGCCGTCCCCTTGGGTAGGTTCCATTCGTCTTCACCGAGTTACTCTTACTCCAATGCAATCCTTTCAGAGGCCCTTCCTTGCCCACCGCATAAGGTGACTCTTCTTATCCAGAATTCCATTGGCCTTCCCCATCTCTTGCCACCCCTCCCTTCCTACCCCCTTTTTTTTTCCTTCCGCCCCTTTCGAAGGCGGCTTCCTTTGTTTGAATTTCTCAACCAATCGGCGCTGCCCCAGTTCGCGGTGCACCGGCTTCATAATTTACACCCGTTCTTTCCGGTATGCCGCCTTCACATGTCGCGCGAGCAACAGAAGGCGGACGTCACGCGGGCCACCCCCAGCCTCGCGGAGTTCCCTTTCCGGGTCTATTTCGTACGCCACCAACGGCTCAACTCTACCTCTTTTTTTTTGATACTAAGCCGGGGAGAGGCGACCGGCACGTCTGTTAGGACGCAGCCCAACCGGTAATATCCCCGGCGGCAAACCCGTCCTTCCCTCTCAGGGGTCCTACCCCACTACCCGACTGTAGATCGATACTCTGCGGCGTCAATTGATTGAAGGTTGGGTCCCCAGTTGTTAGTCGTTTCCTTGGATTCTAAAAGCAACGTATCACTGAAGCCCCTTTTCCCTCAGCCATACAGCCCAAAAAAAACCCACGATTTTTGCGGAGTTCCCTCTTGCGAACTTTCAAGAGCTCTCACGGTATCTAGGACCGAATTTACTGATTGTTTAGGCGACATCGGTTGTTTGTAATTTCCCACGCTACGCTTGCCTTTTCCCCGACCTGGTTAGTCTTCGGTGTTCTCCCGGATCTTCCCTGGTGAGCCTTCCCCGACTCGGGTAGACCTTGGTGTCTACCCTCTCTCGGTCCCCCACCCCTCGGGGCTCACGGAGAGGCCCCGAGCTTTGATCGCCCGGCGGACAACGGCCCGGCTCGAAAGAGACTCCTTCGTTTTTTAGCTGTTCTACCTGTGTTCGACCTGAAACCCTGTCCCAGCACCACCGGTTTGCTCGGCAGGAAGTGTACTTTCCCGTGTCTTCTCCTGGCAACCGCATGCCCAGAGTCTTCTCTCCCTCCGCGCTCTTGGCCCTCTTTCGTATACGGTCCCCCCTCGAGACGGTCCCTCTCTCCGGGTGTTAATAGTGAAGGTGAGGAAACCAAGCTAACACAAGGAAAAAGCAGACTGGTCCCTAAAACTCCCCCGGTGGGAGTAAAACATGAAGTCCCCTTACACCCCCCTTTTCCGAGCTCGAGTAGAAGTCTGCTTGGCGGCCCGTCGCGTGTGCCTCATCTTCCCCTCCCGCCCTCTCCCCCCTCGTTTTAAATGGTGGTTTGAGTCTCCATTTTCGGAACTCTTGGTCCCTTTTCGCGCCTTTTCCTCACGACCCACCACAGTCCCTCCTGAAGACCTTGCGTCCCTTTCCCAAAGTTCTATGGAACAGACGAGAACAAAAAGTCTGCGGTACCCCTCTATTGCTATCTCCCCCTTGCGTCCCTTTACTTCAAGCCAACTTTCCCAGCCCACCGCAACGTTTCCCTCTTTCTTCCAACTAATCCTTTCCGACTGCAACTACTTCCACGTCGTTTAATGGAGCTCGTCACCAGTGTTCTTTATGCTAGGAAGTTTCTTGGCCTTTTCCCCCCCCCCGCGAGGCTGTTCTCGCCCTGAGTCATGAGAAACGGCCTTTCCTCTCCCTTTTTGCGACTTTCGGGTGTCCTTGATTTCCGTTACCCCTTACCAAGTCTTTTGGAAGATTTCTTCTCTCTCCTTCACTGTTCACCTCCTCCCCCCCTTTTCCCCCACCCGAATATAGTTTTTTCCCCTCCCCCTGTTTTTTTTTTTTCGCTCTATGCCGCGATTTTTGACGAAAGACGCTTTAACCTTTCCCTTTCCTCGGTCTGAGCTCCTTCCTTTTACGTATTGATTGAGTCACCCTACTCTTCGAATTACGCTGGAGAGCAAGTGCCCTTCCCTACTATCCTCCCCTACCCCCTTTCCTATCTTTTGACTAAACCTTTTTGTTTCAAAGGGAGTCCGCATTTTTCTTCTCCCCTCCTTCGACTGATCATTAGACCTCGGCGAACCCTCTTCCCTGTGTGCGTTGCCCAGAAAGGGGGAACTAGAACCGGGGTTGAGCAGGTGATCAGCCCCCGCGGGTTGGTGACCCCACAGTTACTTCTCTTTTTCCCCTCTTTACCTTTTAAAGGGGTTTAATAACCGGGAAGTTGCGGGGGCTGACACATCTTGTTTTTTCCTTCCCCTGTCTCAACATAATGGTACGCGACACTCACACCCGTCATTCCGTCTCCTAGAGGTAGGAGCCCTCGCCCCGTTGAACCGGCCGCCAAAGTGATTGCGATCCGCTCGGGAAAAGGTGTGGCGACGTGAGCACGGGTTTTTTTTTCCTTCAACCAGCGATGTTGTTTGCTCGGTTGATTCCCGGTTCTGTCCGGCGGCCGGTCTTTGCAGTCGATTTTCTCAGGCTCGACCGGCGCTGCCCATCACCTGAAGTCCGATTTTGCGCTTTTTGCTCAACACCTTTCATTCGTCGTCCGCGTTCCGACGAACCACGCCGTCAGTCGAGCTTCGCGGCTCGCGCCGGTTTTGACGCCGTCGCGATCACAGCGACCTCTTTCGCCCCAGCTGGAGCACCGTTTGTGGAACATCTTTATCAGAAGATGCGATCCCGACAGTTCTAGACGGACCACGAAGTAGAAGGGGGAAGGAACATGAGCCCGGAGGCATGACTCTCAGCCCGGTTTATCTCAGGCCCAAGAAGATTAGAAACTCCAAGAGTACCTCGTAGAGTTAGCCCCAGGCGAGGTATATGTGGAAGACATTTTGAGATAACGAGACGCTTTTTTCAATTGTTGTTCAGGAAACAATACGGGTACGTTACCTTTTGTTTACGGTTTACGCTTCTGAACGTGCCTCGGACGACGCGCAGCCCTACCAGAGGAAAATACCGGGACCCGCAGCGAGTGTCACCTTTTTTTGTGAATCTTTTCCCTCTTTGAGTATAGGAAGCGAGAGGTGGTCCCCTATCAGACGGAGACAACGTCTGGAAAGGAGCCGCCCCCCCCCCCCCCCTCCCAGCCCAGCCCACTATCATACGCTCTCATCGAGCCAATCTGCTTAAATTCCGAATGCCCACCCCCCCCCCCCCCCCTATACCTCCCCCCCCCCCCCCCCAACACCCCCCCTTCTCAGTCTGCTATGCTGGATCGCGTTGATTCGTACAGACATCCTATCCCCCCCCCCTTCTTTCGTAGAGCCTCGAGATTGTTTTTTTTTTTTTTTTTTTTTTTTTTTTTTTGTTGTGTGTGTGGTGGCCAGGTAAGGGACGCGGTTGCAAAGATCTGTCCCCTTTATTAGTAGACGACTATCGACTAGGTGGCATTATTTCCTTCCTGCGTTGCAACCGCGCTGAGAGTCGTACAGTTTTCTCCTTGAAGAGCTCTCAGACCGTATGAAATCCGACCTTCTTGGCCTGGATTTCCAAATCCACCTAACTTTCCTTTCGGCTCTCACATGAGAACCTTTTCGACTCTCGAAGGGATTCTGTTTCCA
>Ga0179593_1496805_pt1 | contig 10847 bp, 12 predicted proteins | sample CZODoug2_1_08_16_FD_185931 | JGI IMG/M metagenome (GOLD analysis project Ga0179593, IMG submission 185931) | Vadose zone soil fungal communities from Angelo Coast Range Reserve, California, USA - CZODoug2_1_08_16fungal (PacBio error correction) | ecosystem: Environmental > Terrestrial > Soil >... | reverse complement strand
AACATCACACCTTCGATTTCTTGTACAAACACTTCTAGGAGCTTTGGCCACGTTACCTTTTGCAAATATCCTTCCTTACCCCTCTGATCAGAGTGAGTGACCTCTACATGCCCCCTGCCTGAACCAACCTTTTTCTACGTTCCTCCGAACTCCGTTCCCCCTCATCCTTTGTCATCTCACCGCCAGGACCGCTCACAAATTCTCCCTCCCTCTTTTAACATTTTGGGAAGCGCCCCTGTCAACACGACGACAACCCACGCTCGACAGCCTCTATCACCTTGGTGTATGTCTCTCTGGCCTGGAATGGATCGGCAGCCCCTTTTCCCGTCATGAGTGCATACCCAAAACTCATTTGAGCTCCCTCCTCTTCCCACTCGCGTTAGCCGGTTTCCTTCGTCCGTTTACCTCTTTCAAATTTTCTTGCGTGGCTTGTTTTTTTTTCCCTTTTGAATTTAAGGAGGGAATCATGCATAGTCACCTCAAACCTCTCGGATTTGATTAGTCACCATTGATTAAAATTCTAATTCCCTTGCCCCCCTCAGATCAAGCTTTGCCGTGTTGTTAGGCAACCCTCTCTCCTTGACTGCATCGCAACATTCCCCCCGAAGAATGCCCCTGGTTCATGCGCGAGGGCGCCAATCAAGCCTTGTTGTTTTTTTCCTACCGGAGCGAGCAAAGTGTAGCCGGTTCCCAGTCCTCCCTGGCTCTCACCTCTCTCTTCCCTGCTCTACTCTACTTAATACGCCCCCTTACCTTTTTCCCAACCCCCAATGCAAGAGAGACCCCGTTTGAGGGCTTATCAGGTAACGTTGGAGTGGCACTCCTCTCCCCTGCCTTATTTGACGATTGCGACCCCCCCCCTACACGAACGTTCGCCCCCGCCCCTTTTCTATTTTTTCACTTTCTCGGGTCTTCCGCCCTTCCGGGACGCGCGCCCCCCCCCCCCTGGGAACAAGGGTGATTTGCCCCCTTAAGGATTCTTTGCCTCGAAGCCTCCCATCCCACCACGATCGTCTCCGGTAGTTCTGTTTTCCCTTCAATAGCGCTCCCCAGCCGTAATCCTCTTTTGTCGAGCTTCTGCATGTTATCCAGCTTTCTTTTTTTAAAATTCATGAAGGTCCCAAATCATCGCCCAGCCCTACTACCCCCCTCCCCTCAATCCCAAACTCTAATACGCCGTCCGCTCTGAATCGGGGTTCTGGAATAGGTGCCCTGCAACGAACGCCTTTGTTAGTTTTTTTTTTTTTTTTCCCCAACCTTTTTTTTAGATCAAGCGATCCTTCTTCGCGGTGCAGCTTTTCCCATATTCTTCCCCCTTCGCCGTTCAGAAGGACGTTTGATTTACCCTGATAATTTGGATCCTATGCTCGATCCTTTCCCTGGAACACATCCGATACTTCTCCTCCTGAAACCCGAAGGATCGCGCCATGTCCATCTTTTCCTCGTCTAGATCGGGTCCATGCACTGCTGTACCAATTTAGCCTTCCCGAATCCTCCCCCTTTGAAGGAAGTTTTAATCACGGATGCATTTCTTCTTCCCCCCTCCCCTTTAAAAGCCAACCTTATCCTTCCTTTTTCTTTTGACCATCCCTACTTCCCCCCGAATTCTCCAACCGATTACATTTGGTAGGATACCTTTCTCCCTTGTCCGTGAGATTTTACTCATCCCCCCCCATTCTCCCCCCCTTCCTCCCCACGAAGTGCCCTTGTTCGGTAGCGTTTCCTTTTTCCTTGATTTTTCCATCTTTCGGTTGCTCCAGTTAAATCAACTCCCCGTCGCTCAACAGTTGGCGCGCCTTGCAGTGTTATTACGCATCGGTCCATTTGCACTCAGGTTAATTTCAATGTAAAGGGATCTTTTGCAGCGCCTTCCAGTCGCCTTTTTGTTCCCTGCAGCTTCATCTGCCGGCAGGTTCCCCGGGTCGGGTAGGCACAACCTTCCGGCCATTCCCCACTCCTGTTCTCCCCCGAGAGATTTAATTTCCTTTCCATTTCCAAAGGATTTAACCTTACAGCCGCTCTTTCTTCTCCCGATTCTTGCCACGCGAAAATTGGCCGACTTTTTTCTTTGCTTTTTGCGATAGCTGCACCCATCCTGCCCCATGTGATCTTGCCGGTTCCCCTAAGGTCGACTCGCCTCTTTTCGTTCCACACGAAAGGAATGGTTCCACGTTTGTACCGCTATCCACTTCCATCCTCCTCATTTCCCCTTGTTTGTGAGAGACTGGATTATTTCCCCCCTCTCTTTAAACGGGCAAGTCCTTTCCACGAACGCCGCAGCTGTTCCCTTTTCTCCGGCAACGGAGTGACGCGCAATGATACGTAGGTCTTCCCACTTTCGCTTTTTACTCCCGAGCACGCACCACGCGGCCTGTGACTTTCTCCCTGGTGAAGCGAAGGAAAGGTCTCCCCCCTCCTGTTTGCGACAGCGTTTCCAATTGCCGACTCAATCCCCAGAATATCCTTTTCAGTGAGAAGAAGAAAAGATCTCATCGGAGCTGCATGAAGTTTTCCCGATCCCCTTCGTTTTCCTCCGATCCTGTCGTCATAACGGTGATTCGGCGGGCGATCAACTTGCTGAGGTGACCTAAACCCCCTTGTTGATTGGAACTTCGACCCTCTTTTCCCCCCCCTCCGTGCTCCTGTTCCGAATCGACCCCTTATCCCCTCGACCCGGCGGGGCGTTTTGCCTTGGATTCGGACCACCCTCCCCGCGCGGCACGAATCGGTCGTCGTCCTTTTTAAAACCAGATCGTTCGTGCACAAGGGAGTGGTTTCGTGACAACCCTTTCCTTTTTCATATGGTTTCAGGGTTGTGATGTTCGTCTTTTTTTACGACGTCCTTTCTCTTGAAGGAATTTTCATTGTTTTCCCGGGCTGCCTTGGAGCGTTCATGGTGCCGCATCGTCCTTCGGAACCTTAGACTGGACCCTCCTCCTAAGATGGATGGGTTGTCTTCATCGGCTCCCCTTTTCCTCGCAAGGCTTTCCTCTGGGCTTGATCCCGAGCCTCATTCCTCTACCGCTCTATCAACTTTTTTCATTTTCTTTTAAATTACAGGAAGTTTCTCCCAAAGCAAGCCCCTACTCCTCCTGGAAGTCTGGCTCCTCAGGTGGTTCCACCCCCAGCGAAGCCAGGCGTGTCCTCCTTTCCATTTTTTTTTCCCCCCGCTCCTGGTCTTGGGCAGCGGTCTAGGTGTTCCCTTCAAGTTGCGCTTGATCTTTCAGTTCTCTTTTTTCCCTTCTTGGGTTTGAACCGCCAATCCCCCGGACACTCTAGAAATGATATCTAACCTGATGTCTGTGGACTTTCGATTTTTCCCCCCTTTGCCCCTTCCTCTTGAATTTCTGAAGGAAAGTTGTTCCTCCTGTCTCGAGGCACCTTTCTCAACTCAACCAATTTCATCAAGCGGGTCCATTGTTGCTTTTGAGCGAACTTCCATGTTCCGACCCCCCTAATACCCCCGTAACTGAAGTGTGCTCCCCGTTCAGTGAGGTCTAGTCCTCTAATAGTGCGCCTCTCTAGCACCTTTGCCTTTCATCCAGTCCGGGGGACGTCTCTCATGGTGCGTTTTGCCTTCCTTTTAATTATAGCTGAGCCTTGATTCTCGCCCATGATTCATTCTTTTTTTTTGGGAGCGGAGGCCTTTTTCTCGTTAACCCCATAACGACAATTGCTTGTCTTCCCCCTCTTTCCGCCCGGTAACCGAGGTTAATAGGCGCCACCTCTTTTGAATTGTAATAAACCGCAGGTTCCTTGGCGCTTAAGGCTTCCTCATTTAATCCCACCCCCCCCTCTGGTTTGCCACTGTTGTGTTCCCCGAATAATTCATTTTTCTTAACCTTTTTAAAAGAAAAACCCGAAGCCCGCACTGCCTCTCTTTCTTCTCCCAGTAAAGGCCGCGCCTGCTGACCCGGCTGCATTTTCTTTTTTTCCGGGACCCCCGTTGGCTTATTTGGTTATTCCAATCCCAGTTTCCTCTGATCAGAACATACCAACTGCCTTCGGTGCCGCTCGGCTGCTGGAGAAGTGTTGTGACCGAAATGTTAGATAACAAGATGACATGGCCTTTGGAGTCTTTGAGTGCTGTTCCTGTTGCCTTTCTTTGCTTACAGCCGGAAAGTCTTCCTGCGATTTAGTCTTTCTCTAAACACAGGTCCAATTAGTTTTCTCTCCGCCCTCTGAAACGTCTCCGCTCGTGTTTTGTCAGGTGAGAGATTTTCCCCCCCTTCCTCCTAAGAAAAAACCCAGTCGAGAAGTTTTTGACGTTTTCCCTGGAGTCTTCTTTCCTTTTTTCTCCCCCCCGTGTTGTTTGTGATCTTCTTCTCCCACTCATTTAGTGGGAAATGACCGTTTCCCCCCCCCTTCTGATTCTGATCTGAGTTGGCGTTCCGTCGGTTCCCCCATTACAGCACGCGATGTCAGCTGATACTTTCATTCTCTCTTAACCCGAAGTTCAACCCGCCTTTGTTCTACCGTCTCGTCCCACGCAGTCCAAATCCTTTGTCGCTCCAGACCTTCCAAGGCCAAGGACCAGCCGCATCTTTCAAAATGCTTCGCGCCATGGTTTCCGGTCCCTACGAACCCTCACGCCCTCTTTCTCGCCGCAGCAGAGAACACGGCGCGTTTCCTTTTGTCTTTGATATCGTTTCTTTGATGCAGCCCTCAAAGTCTATATTTCAAATCTGGGAGCTCCCCCGCTTTCTAACGACGCAAACGCAGACGGGTCCTCATTTCTTTAATGTTGTTCCCAGTCGCCCCTCTCTTTTTTTTGGGTCTTGCCGTCTTCTTCCTTCCTTCCTGCATAGGTTTTGCCACAGTGGCCGCAACCCAGGGATTATCAATGACTCCTAACCTAATCCCCACACCGGATTTAAGTGTGTTCGGGAAAACTCCTTTCATTGGCCCCTTTTGAGCCTTACGCCGCACTCTTCATGGTTAATTCCTTCATAGTCAGAAATAAGAGTCTCGATTTCTCGTTCCTTTTTTCTACCAAGGACTAAGCGTGTCTAAACAAGGCTGCCCCCCTTTTTTTCTTTCTTAGTTCCTCTACCTGAAAGTCAAGGTCCCCCTGAACATTTTGCCCGGTGCGGCTATCCCGCTTCCCTTTCTGGTTGAAGTACGCCCCCCCTGCGTGCTCGGTCGCAAAGAGTCCCGATTCGCTTTCCCCCAATCCCGCGCTCCTGCCCGTCTGTACGTCGTGAATTGTTTCTTCTGCAGCTCGCACTCTTTTCTTCCGAGCCGCACCCATCCAAAACCAAAATGGGACCCCCCCGATGAAATTCCCTCCTTCAGCATTGTTTTCCCTTCCCTTCTCCGACCTGAACTCTTCTCAGGAGGACTTCATCGGCTTTTTCCCCCTTTTCAAAAATAGAATGCATCCCCCTTCCGTTTTGTCTCACTATCGCTATCGAGAGAGATGGCACCTCCCTTCACCGACAATTATAACCTTCATTCAAAGCCATAGTGAAAAAAACCCCTTTTTAACTTTCCTTAAGGAGATCGAGAGGTTTCCCCTAATACGGGAATGGAGGCCTCATCCCGTTGCTGTCTAAAGTTTTTTCTTTTGTTCTCCCACAAATTGTCCTTTTCGTCGTTCGCTCCCCCGTCCGCCGGTATTAACGAGACGGCTAGATATGTTACCTTCCTTCTGCGGACTGCTTGTAGCGTCTTGTTTTCCCTTTAGCATCTCCATCCGAGCCATCGAGCATGATCGAACAGAATGACATTCGTTGCCTTATCCCCCCCCCCCCTTTTTTAAAGAAGGAAAGGTGTCCGACCTGTTCACTCTTCCTCCGGCCTTCCTTCCTTGAACAGCTTTCGTCATCAAAAGTTCCAGGAGTTAAATCAAAACCCTGATTTTCGCCCTCTCCTTCGGCATTACCACGCTGAATTTTTGGTAACAGCGCCCCCGTGCTCAGTTTGTTCCGCGAGTTTTCAGCACCCCCTACGCCCCCTTCCCCCAAGAAGGTTTGCTGAACTTTTCCTTCTGATTCAGCCCCTGTTTTTCCTATAGTTCACCGGTCGTTCACCACAACCCCTTCGAGCACCCCCCTCTCCTTTTTGCTTCGCCCCGTTGATTTCCCATCCCTTTCTCCCCTTTCATGTCAAAGGAATGTAGGATTCTCCCCCGCCCAGTTGCCGTCGCCTTCTTTCCCTTTTTTTTTTTTTTTTTTTTGTGGTTTCGCCTCATCTGGCATTAGGGTAGGGCCAAATCGGCTCTGGACCCTCCTCTTAGACACCAAGGTATTTTTTATCTCTCACCCCTTTTATATCACGTGGCGTAAGTTCAGTTGATGCTCTCCAGCTGTCCTTTTCCAACGAAACCCTTTCCCTCTTCCGATCTTGCGCCGTACACATCCTGCCATGTTTCGCGTGCTAATTTTTTTCCAATCTTTGAAAGGTCATCTTCAGCCCTTCTCTAAACAGAAGGACGGGATGGTACGGAGCTCCCCCCCCTTCCCCCTCCCCCCCTCGTTGTTTTTGAGAGAGCTTCTATAGCTCGGACCGTTCTCCCCCTTACTTTTCCCAGCAGATGGTCCGCGAGCGGCCTTACCTCATTCCGTTTTATCTTCTGGAAGGTGTGTCACAAAAGCCCTCGTCAAATCCCTTTTTTTTTTTACCTTCGTAACGACTCACGCCCATGGAAGGCCTTTCCTGGGAGAGTGGGACGCTTCCTATGCAAAAAAAGGGGAATAATTCGGTCCGAAGCGCGTGTGTCAACCCTTTTTCCCCTGAAAAATGACTCGTCAGATGCGTCCCAAACGGATGAAAGTCTGCGACGGCCGGCGGGCGCTGAACCGAAGTACCTACCCCCCTCTCCTCTCATGAGGTTGCATCAAACGGTCAGTCAGGTTAAATGCACCTGCACCTAGCGAACGTTTGAGAACCCGTTGTAGTTGCCCGGTGCCCACCCCCCCCCCCCACCAAACTGACCCCCGATCAAGGTCCGGGGCGATCTTCCCCGCCCCTTCCCCATCAAACCTTGGCATTTTGTCCCTGAAGTTTGTATGAGGATCTCACCGTTCCACAACGTGTGGTCACGGATTTCCTGCTGAATGCCCCTATTTCTCGTTTGTTCCATTCGGGAAAAAGGATGCGGCGTGCACCCTGAGAGGTTTTGTTTTTGGATGTTCCCCCCCCCTGCTTATTCATGCCTTTCTTCCCCGATTTCCTTCAAAATTGGTCCGTTTTTTTCCTAATAGGACGCAATCGTGTCCTTTAGTGGCCCCGCCCTACTCCCCCTCATTCCCTCCTGAAGATCTTGGGCTCGGGAGATCTATTGATAGGTGACCTCTTTTCTTGATTGGCCCGATGACTGGTTGCAGCCCTCCGCAGTTCCGCCTGAACCCCCATCACCCTCCTCTCCGGCTTTCCGTTCATCCCCCGGAGGCGGGGGTTCATGTTTCCCGTTTCTCAGCCACTACGAACTTGCTCCTTTGAGTTTCTGTGAGCCATTTTTCCTAGAACCACAAATTCAAGTTCCAAGCCCCCTTGTGGGCCTCCATTCCCCCCCCCGTTTTCTTTTCACCAAAGTATGAGCTGCATAGCGGCGGCCTGTTAACTTCACGATGCGCTTTGCCTAAGTCCCTTTTCTGATTTACGGCATTACGCCAATCGCTGCTGTAACAAATTTTTACTATAGAGCGCCCCCCACATCACGGCTTTTTCGGTGGCGATTTTAAAGACATGTTCCCCTATTCAGATCTGCCGGATATTGGTACTCCGTCTTCGAGTTCCCTCCACGGCATGGATTTCAATATTTTTTCATCCCCCCCCCCCTGTGTTTTTGGAGTTCGCCAGTCCCCCTTCTTCCCTACGCCCTTCATCCCGATAAAATTCCTCCCAGCCCGCCTCTATTTGCGTCTCCCCAGAACATTGTCCGAGCAAGCCCTTGAGCGTAATGCCCTGAGTCCTTGCCTTGCTTCTAGCCGTCTTTCTTCTGCCATGGTTTTTTGATCTAATTATTTGTCTACTTTGTAACCTGCCTCCCCTGCTTGGTCAGTTACCCTTTCTTGGCGCGGAGGCGTACGTGTCGGACTTCTTAACTCCAAGGAGTCTTCCCTATTCCAAAGGGACGACTTGAAAGTTCACCGAGTTGCGGCGCCCCGGCCCCCCCTGACCGACTTCCCGGTTGCGGAACCCCCCCTGCGGGGCATCGTTTCGGTTAGAGTTAATAAATTGCCCACACTCACCCCTAAGAGTTGGTCTCCAATGTTGCCCTCTTGTTCCCTCCCACACGGCTTGACTTTCAACTCACCAACGCCCACATGCGTCCCCCCCCCCCTTGGATCTTCCTCAAATTCCTGCGAGGAACGGATGTGCCCGTTCCTCTGTGCGGTCGCTCCTGATTTTCTCTGCGCTGGCCCGGCCACATGCCTCGACTCTACCCTACCAAAAGGCAATTCGCCTGATTTTTCTTGCCTTCTAAAGTTCTTGGTGCGTTGTCGTCGTTTCCGACTGAAGCTTAACATGCTTGATTTCGCTGTTTGTACGGTTCTGATTGCCCCTCGAAAAGGATTGCCTCCTTGCCCCCCGTCCCCACGGGACTTATTATCATAGTCATGTAGTCTTTGAGCGCTAACGCCCATCGCTACTTGTTTGCAGGTTTAATTCCCTTTATTGCAACCGCCCCTGACGCCAACGTCAGAACTCGACCCAACGGGAGTTCGGATGTACCCGTATCGGTTTCTTTTCGCCCTCCTCTTGACGAACGCAGGTTTTTGAGATATGATATTTCCACTTCCCCCTTTTCTAGGGGACATGTACATCCCCCAAAAATTTTCACGATCGTTTTCTGTGATCCCCCCAAATCTCCATTCAATGACCACACGCCTTAGCTCTCTTTTAGAGAGTAATTCGGATCCCCCCCCTTAAAATCTCTTTTTCTCTCGGCAAGCTTCCCCTCAGTACATTTGTCGATCTTCCAGCACCGGCAAGGTTTTTTCCCCGCCCCCGCCTCTTTGAAAAGCCAGCCATGTCTCAGATTTTCATTCCCCTTCCCCCCAGAATCACCCAAACTTTTTTTAACGCCTTTTAATTTTTTGTCCCCTACCCTGGAGAGTGAATGTGTTTCTTTGTTTTTTCCTTGTCTATGGACGTGGATGCCGCCGACGTATGAGTACTAAATACCCCCGTGGGAGTTTTTTCCTAATAACCTCGCGTCCTATGCTCTGCTCTTTATGGACGCTCCCCTTTGTCAGTGAGTGGATTTGGGGAGTTTTCGTCCGCCTTGGAGTTCCTTTTTCCATGAATAGTAAGTGGAGTCAAAAACCCTGCTCTCTTTCCACTTTGAGTAACACCCCCCTACTCCCTCTTCCCCCCCGCGAGTTCAAAGCGTCCCTTTTCCCCCGCTGTTTATTGAAATTTGCACCTATTTTCTCCGGTGAACTGTTCATGCGGGCTGCATAAACCTGGTTACGTACGAAGGTTGTAGCCTTTTAGCACACGAGCCGTCCCCCGTTCACCTTAAAATTACTCCCGGATCGATTAACGGTGAATTTCAATCCTTTTAAAGGCCAACCCACCATGGCATCTCGACTTTCGTGTATAAAGGTCCGGACTCTGCATCATCTCTCCCCTGACGTAGAGTCAAGCTCTCAATAACTCCCTCCCTAACTTGCCTATGCGTCTTCTTGCCCTTCCTCCCCTGTGACTGAGAAAGCTCACACCCTTGTGTCTTCCCGATTTAGTGGTTTTTTCTTACCAGCAGGTTCTTCACCCTGAGGTCTTTCTAGTCGCCTTTTCATCTGCGAACCCATTGAACTCCCCTCATCCACCCCCCTCGGTCTGAGTTCTACTTCTTCTCTCTATCGGGCTTTTCTCTTTTCTCATCTGTAGCCCCCCTTTGCCCAGAAAGACTCTAGAATCCACCTGCTCTTCCCCTGCCGCCTGGCACCGGACCCGATAAGGTCCCTACTAGTCCTTAGCTTAAAGAAAAGAAACTGGGCTGTTCTGCTTTGACCCTTTTCCCACCTTGTTCGATAACTTATTATTTCTTTTCAACTGAATCCCCGGTTCCGTTGAAACGGTTCCCTTCCTATTTAGTACCCTTTGCGGAATGCTCCCTCTTTTTTTGCATCCCGTCCGCCAGTCCTTGAATAGATGACAGATAGATCGCGGCGCCATTCAATCTCGGAATGTCATTCCCCCCTTCCCTCTCTTCTTCTTTCGGTCGGATGAGCGAAAATGATCGGCCGTTCCCGCCCGTCCGCCTTCAACTTCTCGAATACCAGTTTTTTCTTCTTCCAGGGGCCAACCCCGATCAGAACGACACTTGATCCTTTTGCAATGCTCATCCCCACTCAATTTGTCCCGGCGAACACGGATCTACATTGATCGACTTAGTGTGGCGGCGAGCCCCCGCCATCATTCCTCCCTTGCCCCGCCCGTTCTTCTGTTTGTCCCTTCTTATTTCTCCCCGTCCCATGATCGTTTTCACGAACGAGTTTTCCCCGTTTCAATCCTTCTTTCAAAAGGATAATGCAGGTCATTCGATCCATCAAATTTTTTTTGGGGAATGCAAAAGGAAATGAGATGTTCCAGGCGACCCTCCCTCCCGTAGAAATATTGTCTCTCGCTTGGTTCTCCCTCTTGCTTCATGGACGGGACTTAGGAATGGATAGTTCGTCATGCCCTCTAGTATCACCGTGTGTGTATACTCTTCTCGCCCCCCACCTCACGGCGTTTTCGGGATCCGGTTCTGCCCCTTTTCACGCACTCACTTAATTGGCCCCCGGTGATTTGCGATCGTGTGACCCTTTTCTGACAGAGAATAAATTTGAACTAGTACAAGTGGGCTTCCGAGCTGTATCCCCTTCCCAGGTCCTGGCTCCGGGGTCTCCCAA
>Ga0179593_1344748_pt1 | contig 10847 bp, 9 predicted proteins | sample CZODoug2_1_08_16_FD_185931 | JGI IMG/M metagenome (GOLD analysis project Ga0179593, IMG submission 185931) | Vadose zone soil fungal communities from Angelo Coast Range Reserve, California, USA - CZODoug2_1_08_16fungal (PacBio error correction) | ecosystem: Environmental > Terrestrial > Soil >... | reverse complement strand
TCATACCCGTACTTATTTCCCTCCATAGTAGTTTCTTCCCACCTTTCAAGGGATAGTCTTCCCTTGTAGTCTGGCCAGGCTTCCCTTTCCCACTCTCCACGGTTTCTTTTTTTAACTGCGGGTGGACGGTCATCGTCCGTATGGGGTCGAGGTGCCCCTGTGCGTCGCCCTGTTCTGCTGGCATGCTTTGGCCCATGGGTCTGCTTGCTACTTTTGACTTCTTTAGCGCTGTTAGGGCGATCGACGTGACGGACTCCATGCTAGTGACATTGTCCCTTGACCGTCCCCCTGTGAATGCTTAGCTGGCCTTTTCTTTAACTTTCCATTGACGTATTGGCGCCTTGCGTTTTAGTATAAACCTTGCCATTGCCTCGCCTTTTTTCCCTGTGCGGTCTTGGTCGGTTGCAAAAGAAGAAAAAGTCCTCTGAAGCCTCAGCAGAGTACCGCCGCGAGGAAACGCGCTTTCCCGCCTTCCTTCCCCACTAGGCACTTCACTCCGTTACCCCCCTTCCTTCCCATAGCGTGCTTCAAATCTTCTTCTGTCCGAGATGACTGCTGTGATCGGCACGCAGCGAGTTTTTACTCTCCGCGATGCGTTGAAGTTTCTCCTCCCCTTTTTTAACGAACCTTCCTTTGTCTTTTTTTCCAGTTATTTTTCGGCGGGAACGTCTCCTCTCCTGTCTGGAAGTACCCCCAAAGCGGGCTTCAATTCTCACCCCAGACAGGTATTCCAGTCCCTCCTGAGTTGACAGGCCGCCTTCCCTATCACAGGTAGTTCGTGGTCTTGGCGTTTTTTGGTCTATCTCCAGACACCGTCGGTTGCCTCCCCGTGTAATATGGTCGCTGACCCCGAACGTGTTTTCCCGCTCCTTCCCAGTCACACGATCTAACAATTCGTGTCGTTTTATGTGTAGGCTAGTACTTACGCGTCCTTACTAAGCCCAGTGCTAACCCTTAAGGTTTTTTTATATTTTTGACGTTTTCCCCCCACAACCCCCATCTCCCTATAAGTCTAGCAGCCAAGTCAATATTAGAAACCGGATATTCACCTGCTGACACCCCCCCCCCCCCTTTTCAGACGAATCTATTGGCTCCTTCCAGACGACAGCTTCACCTCCCCTACCCTTTGTTTCTCACTGAACGGCAGGGGTTCCCCGTAACGCTCCACCCTATCCTTTCTCTGCCCGGTAAACGGCGCACCGATGCGCCACTTCTTTTCTTCGCCCAAGAATGTCTGCGTGTCCCCGATCTGTTGCTTTCTTTTTTACGCCATAATATGGCGGAACAGGACACCTTTAGTAATGCCGTTTTCCCTCCGCTTTTCAGATGAGCACTCCATCTCCCGGTGTCAGGCTCCCCACCCCCAACCCACCAAACCCAGTCAAAATCGCGATAGTACGTCCCCCCCGTATGTTGATGATCGCCTACAGAAGCATTCCGTTGAATTTTGTCGGGAGACAGCAGACTTTTTCTTCAGATCCTTCGTTTTGTTCTTGCCCGGATTCCCCGTCCCTCTGCTTTCCCCCGATAATTAAACCCAGCGGCAGACTTCGGCAACGCATGGACCCCTACTGCGTGCACTGAGGGCCCTTTTGTCAGAGTCGTGACCAGTTTAGTGTGCCGGGTAACTGCTCGGCGTGACTGGCCTATTGTCCGGCTTGCAACGCATCTTCTCCTTCCCTTTTCCTTGAGAACAGCGGCATCGTTTCAGCCGAGCGGTCATTACAGGACCCCTCAGATGATGTCTGTACACTCGCCAGATAGGGAACTTCCTAAGCGGGCCTCCGTGAAAGCCCCACTCGTGAGCGCCGATGGCTTGTCCCCGACTGTTCTCCTGGGTTACCGCTAGTGGTGAACAGCTGTGTAGCGATGCCCTTTGTAAAACCTCCGAAGAGCGGCCTGATTCTTGGGGCTTCCCTGACTTTCTTTCCCCGTACAATTCCCGAGGGTTTTGTTTGATGGAATCTTTCACAGCTTTCAATACCTTGCTTGCATCTTGACTGTTGTCGAGATTTGATGGGGAGCGGCGTGGATTTACTGAATGGCTCTGTTCGTTCTCCCTACGTTGCATGGTCCTTTTCTAACGGCAAGCTGATGAAGGGGTTTTTGTTTGTGTGCTTTTTTCTCCAGTATATTTAGCCAGATCGGATTTGCCTTCCCAGTTTTGAGGTTGAAGGTCTTTCAATGGAGCGTCGATAATGTCCGGTTACTTGCCGGAGAAGACGATCTCTTGTTTACGCCTCCTTTGACCAAGCCCACACTTTGCAGCTCCGATTCCATTTTGTACGTGACCGTTCATCTGTTTGTCATTGAGCCGGCCAAGGCCTTTATTCGCGGCTATTGCGCGATTGCTTCTGGTCGGTGTTCTTCCCCCTTTGGCACGAGTCCTTGGGACCTTTTTATGTTTCCACCTTGCTCAAAAACGCCTACCAGGACATCCCCTCTTCCAAGGTTTGACTAGTAATCTAACGGCTCTTAAAGGTGCCGAGTATGTGGAATTTGGTAGCAGTCTTTTTTGGGCAAAAACTTCGTCAGGGTTCAGTTTCCTCTCCCGCCTACTTCAGGATGACTTGATCTTCGCTGCTGCACACGCTCCATCCCCCTTAAGTAGCGATGGACTTCTCCTTACCCTCGAAGAACTTTTATGGACAGGTCTGAAAGAAGGAGCCCAGGTTTTGGGCCGAAACCTGACCCAGGGACGATACGTTGCTCGTAGTTTCCCGTTCCTGGCCGTACTTTTATCAGCCTTCCCTTTCGAGGACGCCACCTGTTTTATAAATGGTTCATCCCGCCCTCCTGTTCAGTCCTTGAGGACATGTCGCAGCACGTGCCTCTCTTCCCTTTAGCGTGGCCGCATCTTGACCTTCCGTGGCTCTCTTTGTCCTGGACTGCACCTGGCTCCCCCTCTTGGGATTGAGTTACTTGATTGGTTCGAAGGGCGGCGTTTACACAACTTGCTTTCCGCGTTAGCTTCCGGTAATACGGTGTTTTTTCTGTCAGGGTGTCGCGGCCTAGGTGGAACCCGCACTTCACCCGCTTCCTATGGCAATTCATTTTACACGCGCAATGCGCCACATGTTCTCCGCGGTTGGCTGCCTGAACGCCTTTACGTCCGATTACATAATTGATTGTGGCCGTTTCACGGTCAAGTCACGAGGCCCACTACCCCCCCTTCTTCCACTCCTTGAGGTCCGCACTTTTCTGGACTTTCTTCGTTTTCCTCCTTCCGGGGCGAAGAACCATTTTTCCCCAACGAATGACAGAGTTTTCGAGCCCCGGCACCGTCGACTGCCATTTTGACGTTCGCTTTATTCCCCCTGATGATTCGTCGCAGCGGTCAGTCACTTTTTCCATAGTTTCCCTCCTTTTTTGCGTTGGCCCTTCTCACCCGATACACGCAAGAGGTTTTCAGTAAGGAGGACTTTCCTACGGGTCCACGGAATCCTCCTGTTTTGTTCCCCTTCTTCTTCGTGGCGTACGTCATGTCCTCCCTTTTGTGGCCCATTTTCTTCTCTTCCTTGTCTTCCGTCACTGCCTGTTCCCATGAAGCGTCCTCGTTGAAAAAAGGTCTGCTCCTGCTACCTCCCATTCAGCTGCGGTTGGGGAAAGCGGTCCTCGTTCACCGTTATTGCTTTTGCTTGCCCTTTTTTTTTTACCTGGTTCCTGCTGGCATTCATTGGCCCCCTTTTGTTCTTGTCCCTTTCCAGGCCCTTTAAGTGCTTGGGCCAAGGCAGCATGACGTCTTTCCTTTGCCCCCCTCCTGGAAAACCCAACCCTCTCCTCCGTTCCCCGCTCCCTCCTTCTCCCTTTCTGTCGTATTTATGCTGGCCGTCTTTGCTCTTCCTCACGTTTGGGCTGAGGATAACTTTCCTTTAGTCCTCCTCTTGGTTAGTCGGGTCACGTTTGTTGGTTTACGAACCCACGGCCTTCCCCCAGTCTCTCCAGAAGTCCCCCCGCCCCGCCTCAGAAGTACCGGCTCCCTTACGCATCAATACGTTCCTATGAGGTCCAATCCCGTGCAGTTCTCCTTCCCAGCATGCACTCCCTCTTAGCTTGCCACGTTTTTCGCCCCCGTTTTGCTGCCGATCCGGTCTTCTCCTCGAGGCGGCCTTATTTAAGGCCATTGATCGCCACTGACAGACACAGCTTTAGATAACCCCCCTTCTTTTTTTTTGACGTGCTCCCCCCGCCCCCACCCTCGTGCATTCCCGCAACACCTTCCACGCCACGCACGAGAGCAGCCGCCCCCAGCCCCTTTCCAAAGGGTTCTGGCCCGGTCCGTGAACCCGCACCAGTCCGGCGGTCGTATTGTCGCGTTGATTTTTCGTTTTGTGTGTTGACTCGCCAAGATGACCGCTTTCCACTGGTAAGATTAGATGTTTCTTTTACAGACGTGGTGTCCGCTTCCACCTCCGGATTACCTTTCCAGAAGTGCTCCCTTTCGGCTTTCCTTCTCGTTTTTCCCTCTTTAGAGCTTTCCGCCCACGATAACGTTGATTCCCCCCGGGTTTGATCCGCCTGGTGCACTCTGGACCCAAAACCGACATTCCCTTCCTCGGCGTGCCTCAGTGGCATTCCTTCCACCCGTTGACCCCGTCACCTCCGAGAACGCTTAATTTTTTCCCATGTCCCTTACAGATCAAGGCTTAGTTTCAACGCGACACCATGGGCTCGTGCTCGGCCCCCTTCTTTTTTGAGTCGCCCTCCTTAATTAAGTGGAGTACACACCGATTTCTTATGGCAAACGTTTTCATCCTTATGGAGCGCAACCATTCGGTTTTGCGACAGACTTCCCTCAAGCTGTTGGCATCGGCTTTTTCTGTCCCCGCAAGCCACTCCTTCATGGGTTTCAATCCTCAGCCTAATTCCAGTCTCTTCCTCGTTCCTTCCTTCCAGCTAGTGGCATCTCCCCGCTTCCAGGTTGTAGGCACTGACAAACTCCCCCCAAATAACTCTTATCATCGCAACACTCCACACATCTGCTTTCCGTTTCCCTCCGAGCACGGCAGATCGCCATCACTCTTTGACTTCTTTTTCATTTTCACCCACCGTTTTCTCGAATCCTTCTCCCGAGCTGCTTCTGAGTGAGGGGTACATTTCGGTCACTCCCGCTGGCAACCCTCTCCTTTTCTCTTTTTTTACCACTTATAACTTCCTAGCCCGCCCTCGGCTTCCTCCGAATGGTTGTGACCACGAGGTCCCGAGTTCCAAGTTTTGACCAGCCAAGATCGTGCCGGACTGTTTCCGCGGAGGCGTTCCTTCTTTCCTGAAGTTGTTCTTCCCCCGCGATTCCGTATCTATCTTCACTCAGCTCTTTTTTTTTGAGTTGAGATAAGCGGAACGACGTGTTTTTCCGACAGCCGAGTACCGTTTTTTCCTTCCCCTAGGAACGCGCTGGCGTTTCTGTTCCCTTTCACCCAGATTTTTCTAAGATGATTGTCGAAAGCGGCCCTCTTTTCCCCCCTCTCGTTTTCTTTTTTTTTGATGAATCTTGCGTTCTCCGAGGTTCCCCTCTAGGGACCATTCCCCCCCCCGGAAGACACGGGCTTCCAAAGGACACAGATCGAAGATCTGCCGTCTTCGACTGCTGTTTTGCCCCCCCCACTTGGAAATGCAATTTCGCTTTTCGTGATGGCGATTTTCTGGCTCCTTCTTTCTAGCTGCCCCGGGGGGCCCAACCACGGGAATACTTGTTTTTTTTTTATATGATGATGGCCTTGACGTGTTGGGCAGTTCTTGCTTTGATTCACCTAGCTGGCCGGACGCGGATCCTTGGGTCCTCTTCCCCCCGGTGTTTAAAATTGTGAGTGGAAATTACTATCCTGTAGCCAGGATCCGGTGGCCAGGCGACAGCTCTTTATTCCTTTACGAATGCTTTGGCGCGTCCCGGTCCTGCCCCTTTCCCCTTGCACGTTCTATGACGCTCCTTACATGATGGCGGACCTCCAGTTATACCTTGAACGACTAGTGCAATGTTTTGTCCCCTTTTTTGTGATCTGGTCATATCCCTGAATTCACCTCTTTCTTTTTCTTGCACTCAGTCTTTTCGTCTTTTTTCTCTCATCCGAGGTGCTAAGAATTGCTCGTGGCACTAATTTTCCTCTCGCATGGATGTTTGTTTTCCAAGGCGGGGATCAAACCGGACGACAGTCCCCCTTTCTCAAGGGGTTTATTTTCCACTTCGAATTAGGCGACACCCCCGCCTCTATCCCGTTCTGTGAATTTGGTTGTCGGTGATTTTTTCGTTGCGCGGGCAAGCCCCACGTTGTCGTTCTCAGATCCTTTACCCCGAAGCGGTGTTCCCGGTCCTCGTACTGATTTGTTTCCACCCCTTCTCCTGACCTGAATAACAGTCGCGTTTTCCTTCGGCCGCGTGACGCTTACTTGGTGTCTGTTACTTCACCGGGCAAGCAAAAGTTTTTTTTTTAAATGAAATTTATTCTCCCCGTGTGGTGCTCGTCACTATCTCCTGTTCTGCCTCTTTCACCTTCTTAGTGGCCGCCAACCTTTCTTTTTTTCTCGTCGATCAATGGCCTCACTAACCCCTTCTACTTCCCTCCCCCCCCCTGATGGAACCCCGGGTAGCCCCCCCTGCCGCTCGGCCCAGCCACTTTTTCGACTCCCTTGTCGAAGAGCGAAAGCCTCGACGAGTGCCGTTTTTGTGGGTCACTCAGTGCCATGGACCCCTGGCACCGGTATCTTTCTTCCCCCCCTATATTTTGATTGGTTTTGGGCGGAAAATGCCGTTCTTGAACTTTTTTTTTCTCTCGGTACGCTTCGATGCCGCTGGCAGTTCCTTTCGCTTTTTTGACCACGAGGACTCCCCCTTCTTTTTCCGACGGCCAACTACCAAAGCTTCCCTGCGCCATTTTCCTCGGCTCTACATGAAGTGTTCGGCCTCCCGCTACTCCTTTCCTCCCCAGCATGTGGACGGTCACAAGTCAGCAAGGGAAGTCAACGTACCAGTGGCCAGCAAGCAACTTCTTTGCTGCCTTGCTCGGCATTCTACGTTCCTTCTTTGCATCAAATGCACACAATCCTGCACAGCCGACCCTCCCAGCCTCCCCCACCGCACCTTCGACTGGCCCCATCTCTCCCGCGTCCAACCCGCAGCTGAAGTTTCGCAGCGGTGCAGACCCTGTTCGTTTCCTCCCTTCGGCATCTGTTGTCAAAAGGGTTGCAAGGAAGATTCCCAGAGATTTTCAGAAAGGTTGGCAACTAAGTTTTAAGGGCCCCCCTGCCCCCTCACTTGTTGTTGTGATGTCTTAACGTGGACAGTACTTCCTGTCCTCGTTTTCACCTCTTTCTCCGGCCTTGTCCCTTGACATTGGTTTCCCGGCAGTTAAGCCTGTCTGTGACGCTTCGTTTTTCCAAAAACACCCCCTTCCCGTGCTTGGGGAACCGGTTCGCTTCCTTTTTGGTTCGCTGAATTGTGTCCTGCGTTATGCGGCAATATTGTCTTAAAAATGGGGCCATCCGGTGACGACTCACCATCATGCGAGCGTTGCGGTGTGCTTGATCGCTTGTGTACTTGCCCTTGACCTGGTCTTGACGTGACCGTCCCATCTTTTCCGAGTATGGTGCCGTCTGGCTCCTATGTGACTCCCTCTTCGCTGGGCGCGCTTTCACAACTGCCATTTTTCCCTTTGGTTGCGGTGCGGGTCCGGCCTTTTTACGCTTTTTCCCCAAAAATTTCACTTAGAGTCACGCTTTCCGGACCCATTCGTATTCCCCTTTCAGCTCTCGCCCAACCCCTGAAAATGGGCCCCACACGCTTTTCTTCCCCTTTCCATGCCTATGCTCAACACCAGATCAGCAATTGTTTGTTCTGTCCTCCCCGCGTAGCCTCACTTGATTCTAGGAGGGCCTCTGATTACTCCATAGCCTGTGAGGTAAGTTTTACTAATTTCTAGCCAAGAGTCCCGGGAGCCGGAAGTCCGTCCCGAAGCGGGCCGTCTGACCCAGTCGACCGTGTCGTACTTATCCCTATTCGCAGCCCTCTCCTTTTATGACCCAGACCGTGTCTGACGCCCATACCAGTAGGCGTTCGAGTGTCCCGGAAGCTATCGACCCCGGTAGTCGTGTTGTCTGTGCTAACTGTCCTCTCAGACCGCGGTCACAACCGCCTTCGGTTTGTTTTTAGGTCTTTTCCTTTTATTCGGATCTCCCCCTCTCGTTTTAACGCCTAACCGGTACAAACGAGTCCAGCCACCTGATTCGCCGCTTCTGTGTCCGGGAGCATTAGAGCCTTTTTTAAGTCCCCCCCCACTTCATTTTCCATGAAGGTTGAGGCCGTTTTCAATGTGTGATCAAGCCTTCTTCATCCAACCCACTCCTTGAAGGCCTGTGCACGCCCGTGGGCCTCCTCTCTCACGAACCGAGCCAGTTTGAACGATTTTTCACTTCTCACTGGCCTTCATAGGAGCCGTTTTCCCCATTGCCTCGATAGATCTGGTTGGCATCCGTTCAGAGCTTCCCCCCCTCTTTATCCGCCCCTTTATTCCGCTCAAAGTCCTTCGGCGCTGTTCCCACTTACAAGCCGTCGCCTGGTCCTGCTTTTGTTGCTCGGATAGGACTTTTCAGCCCCTTTCCTTCTTGGTCGGGAACGACCCGTCTCCCTTCTGCAGTTATCCGCGGATTTGCTCGGTGTCCCCCTCTACGCGCCTTCAGGTGGTAGTCATGCCCCACCCTCACAGCCCTATCAAAACCCCCAACCCACAACAGTTTCTCTCGTACGCCAAGCTGACCGTTCTGTCGCCCCACCCTTCTGCGCCCCTTCGTTCCTACCGTCTGGCACTCTTAATCTTGCTTTTGTGAGTCTTTGGTAAGCCGGATTCCGGCCGGCGTGCCCCGACCCCCTTTAACCCGCGGAGCACCCTTATGAACCCATCTTTGCGTGACTTAGGCTGTTGGTTCATGATTGCACGCTCGATTTAGTGGACCCTTTTTCTTTTCGACGTGTCAGCGGATCATCGGCGTTTCTCGGACCTGTTCCTCTTTAAAGAGATGCATTCTTCTCCTCCTCCTGGGTTATCTCTATACCTTACTTTCCCAGTTGGGCATGCCGAGTCCCCCCCTTCCTAAGCCACTTGAGTCCGCGACGTCATTCCCCAGACCCCTGGATTTTTCACAGAACTTGACGTTCCAGCAGGGCCAACGCCCGTTCCCTGGATGGTTTGCCTTTTTTTTCGGGGTTTTCCCTTCTTTGGACCTCCTGGCCCCCGTTACAGCTCCCGCAAGAGCAAAAGCTCGCGTATTGAGGGTTTCTCCCAGTGTTTCGGAAAAATTGCCCTTTCTGGCTGTCTGCATGGAGAGCGAACGGCTCAGCGTGCCTCCCCTGAGGAAGATGTGACTGTTGGTCTCCTCTCTTCCGCCATTGTGAGCTGTGGAAGTGCCCCCAATTCTCATGCGCGTTCGCCCCTATTCTCCAGGATCCGGCAGGATCGAGTCGTTTTTCCTGCTATTCGTGATGAAAACTGTTTCGAAGCGATCCCTCCGACCCCCTGCCAGTACCAGGCTACAGCGTGGTGAAGACTTGGCTTTACCGACCGATACGTGTCTTTTCCCGTTGAGTCGACGTTTTGGTCCCCCGAGCTTGGGACCAGGAGGAGCCACCAAAGGCCACGTACTATCTTGGGTTCCTGTTTCTCCTTACCGGATCTGTCTAGAGCCCCCAATGAAAAGTTTTCTCGGTCTGCCGCGACTTTCTGCGCTGAGACTCTCCTCCCCGCTAAAATGCCACTTTTTTTCAGGAGTCCTTATCGGTTCCGTAGTGGTTTTGTTTATTCCACATCACCCTTGTCCGACCGACCTTCAACCTTCACAGGTTTGTTTTGTTGCGCACCTTAATTTTGCTTTTTGGCGCAGAAACCAACTCCTTCTCCCCTGTCGATCGCGGCGGTTGGGACGGACCCCCCGTTCGTCGCAGATCGTCCGTGCTGACCCCCTCAGGATGTCCCGGTCAGCGATTTTAGTTTCATGACCTGTTCGCCCACCCTCCAATTCCCCTTTCCTCCCGAGAGATTTGGCTTCGGGTGTCCAATCGAAGACGGATCTCCCGTTCCGGGCACGCGTCATCAACGGTTGGAAACCTGATCCAGGGTTTGCGATAGGCGTCCGTTGTGCTTCTCGACAATAGCTCCTGGAACTACAGTCCCGCCGTGAATCTAGTCCTCCCCCCAACTGCCGTCATGCTTCCTTTTTATACGGTCCTTCCTCGGACCTGTCCGGCATGTCTCCTCTTCTCCTGCGCTAGGACTTCTCAGAGTTCTCAGATCGAGAAAGTTTTATCGCTTGGGTGCCCCGCTATCCATGGAAAACTGTCCTCTCGTGATTGCGTCTCCCTTGGCGTGATGGTTCCGAGCTTTCTTTGAATCTGTTATGTCTGGCGCTCCTTCCTTTCCTCTTGCTCGTCTTTCGGTGTGCCGCGGCCCCCCCGCTGACCCCGCCCTCCTGTCCTGGCACTGCCGTTAGCTACGTAATTCGCCCCATGGGCGCTTTTTTTAACCTTCTTTTAGACAGCACTCCTTCGACCAGCTTCGCCACCCCTGCAAGGTCTTGCACCTAAATTAAGGCCTCCACTTCTCTCCCTCCAATTTATTTCCTGCAAGCGCTCGGATGGGGAATGTCTGATGATTCTCACCAATTTTCCAACGCCTTAGCAGCGTGCCGCCCCACCCTTTTTCCACTCGACTGACCAGCATCAGTTCTCTGACCAAACCGCGAAGGGGGTCTTGGTAGCATCCTTATAAATTTCCCTGGTTTTTCCTATGGCCTTGAATGGTTCATCTGAGCGCGAAACCCTTGCTCCTTCCCCGACAGAAAAGGTTGCCTGCCAACTCGACATG
>Ga0179593_1690899_pt1 | contig 10848 bp, 12 predicted proteins | sample CZODoug2_1_08_16_FD_185931 | JGI IMG/M metagenome (GOLD analysis project Ga0179593, IMG submission 185931) | Vadose zone soil fungal communities from Angelo Coast Range Reserve, California, USA - CZODoug2_1_08_16fungal (PacBio error correction) | ecosystem: Environmental > Terrestrial > Soil >... | reverse complement strand
CCCACAAGTCCTCTCTGTGGATGACGATTTTTTTGGCAGTTTGTCTTGTCCTTTAGCCTATGAATCACCGCCATTCGCTTGACCCTTTATTTTTCCCCTTCCTGAAACAGCCACCCCCCCCACCTTGAACCTTTTTGGTACCCTTTCATTCTGGCTCCCTTGATGTCAATGGGAAGGCCCCCCCCCCCCCCCCCCATTTTTGGACTTTCTTTTCCTGTGCCTGTTCCCCCCCCCCCCTTGGTTTTTTTCTCCCCCCAGACTTTTTTGCCATAATAAGTCTCGGTGTGCACTTTGTGTTCTTTTTTTACAAACGGCCATCGGCATTTATTGAGTATGTTTGACAGTTTTTTTCCCCCCCCAAATCTCCCCCCGTGTATGTGCAATAGATTTAATGGCAGGATGTTTTTTCGCACCATTCTTTGTGTAGTAACTTTACCCCCTTTTTATGGTCTCTCCTCCCCTCAAAATGCGGCATGTGACGAAATAACTTGTCCCCCTACATCGGAGAGGTCTTTTTTGGTCCCTTTTTTTAAAAATTACATTGTGGGATGAAGTGGGCCTTGTCACCCCATGACCCTTCTGCACTCCATTAATGGCCTTTCACCCGGAATTTTGAGATGACCCTTTATGCGGGATCACCAATCTTGTTTACCCACTCTTTAAGACCTTTTCCCCAAAAACTTTTCCTTCCTCTTTCTTTCTTGGTTTGCAGAGAATGGTGCGTGAGAGGTCGTTATTTTCGTGATGGGTTTTGGAATGGCATCGACCATTTTGCCTTTAGTTCCACCCACCCAAACCCCCCCCCCCCCCCCCCACCCCCCCCCTTTTTTTTTTTTGTTTTTTTTTTTTTTTCGTCGTGTTTTGGTTTTTTGTCTAGGTGGGTAATTTTGTTTTCGATGGTTCTCTTTAGTGACTTTTGCCTGCCTTGGGAGAAATTTCTTTACGTGATGGCCTTTTGGGGTTACCAACCCACCCTTTGTCTATGGCTTTTCCATTGCCACAAGTTTCTTTGCAAAGATGTCCAAAACTATGTCCATTAAAACCAGTCCCCACTTTAAAGGTCATCTTTCATCCACGCTTTGATGGTGCGTTTCCACCCAGTAGTCACTTGCCTGGTGGCAGCACGTATAAAAGACTATTGTCCTGTTAGGGTTTCTACCATAGCACTTTTTTAGCCCTCATCCCCCCCCCCCATTCTTCTTTTTTTTCCTTGGAGGACATGCCTTTTGGCCCTTTTTGACTATTTTCGGTCCCTGTTCTTCTTTTGCCAGTGTGCCCTTCTCCTTGTACCAACATTTGGTGCCAAGTTTGACATTCTCCGATTTACACAAACCCTTGCCTTGTCACGAATTAAGCAGTTTTGGATTCTGGGGTCTTTAACAGGCCTCCTTCTTGCTGAGTTGAACCAACAACCTTACTTTTGTGGAATTCCCATGGAACTGCCTGATCAATTTTCTTCGCTAATTCACCGACCTCTCTCCTCTTGAGGGATCCCGATCGCAGCCGAGGTTGGGTCTCACAGGCCAAACAATGGTCTGAGGTGGTTCACATTCTTCGTCCACCGAGGCGAATGCGTGAGGGGGTTTCGTGCAGTCTGGGCCATACAGCAGAGATCCGGTTTTGGATTTCATCTTAGCTGGGAGGGATTTTGGCCGCAACTCTTTCCTGGGGGTTCAGTAACACAAGGTTAGGTGATCGGGAAAGTGCAACGCGATGGTGCCCAACTCCCCCGGATTGGCAAGGTTTAGAGGGAATCAGCAAAGGCTTTTTCTCCCCCTTACACCTTTTCCAAACCAGGCGCCCCACCCCCCCCCCCCCCCCATCACCAGGAGGAATGCAATTGATGACTTCTACTCCCCCAAGGATTCCCTAACTTTCGAGAGTTCACCCCCTAGTGGTACCGCGCTCTCCCGCGGTGACTTGCCTGACGGCACATTGATCGTCTCCACATCTGACTTTCTCTACCAAATGCCTTTGGGGTAAGTCATGATCAGTGCCTCTTCCATCTTTCCAAGACCTCGTTTGTTTCGCCCCTTTGAGGTTTGCTGTCCTGGCCTAATCACAACCCATTTCTTATCCCATCCCTTCTGTCTCCCTCCTCTTTGTTGGTTTGGTTTCTGAGATTCCTTTGCTACCCCCGTCGAGTTGTTGGATGCCAGTCCCCCGACCCCCTCACATGTTCCAAACTTTTCTTGACGACAAGAATTCCCCTCGGACTTTCCTTTCACGTTCTTTTGTTAGAAGCAGAACTCCCTTTGTAAGAAATTCTTTTCCCCCTGCCGTCATAGGTGCAGGACCCCTCCCGCTAGAGTTTTTTACCTTTCACCTTTGCTACACCAGCCTTTGTCGGACCTCTACCGGTCCCGGTACAATTTCCGCATACTCAGCTGTTTTTTCTGTCCTTTTGGAGCTGATGTGAGTGGATTTTCCTTCCGAGCTGGCCGATGCACCAAACACCTCATGGCGTTGGACCCCCGTGATTCTCTGGGCACGGTTGAAGAGGATGAAACCCCCCTTTTGTACCCAGCCCACCCTCTGTGATCCCACATCACAGGATCTCTGCTTTACAATACAAACTCCGAGGACATCTATTTCTATGTCCGCCCCCATACCAGGCAGATGTTTTCCATTGGCATACACCCCCCCTCCATGGACACCCCAGAAGAAGCTGGGGCCTGAAAAAACCGAGTCCTCGAGGAGATGCTTTGCTCCGTCAAGATGGCGATTCTTGGTCTGGTGATGAGAAAAAGGTTAAGTCATTCATTACATTTTTTTCCGGACCCAGGTTGAAGGGAAGAGGCCACAACCCGGTTTTTCCTGTGTGGGGGTCTGGAGAGAGCCAGGGGTCTCGACAAGATAGCTCAACCCCCTTTCCGTGCAAAAACAACCTCTTACACTTTCACGGTAAAACTCACCGGCGTCACCCAGTGGTCCCACTAGGTCCGCGTGGCTTGTCCATTAGGCTGCGCGCTAACCGTCACCTGCGACCCTTTTCGTAGAGATCCCGCCAAGTTCACTATCAGGCACCCGCCCTCCTTCCTACTCCCCTCCAGAGGCTACTGGGTTTTCCACGTATCGCTCACAAAGCGCACCCCACCCTCCTCTCCCCCATTCTGGTGTTACCACCCCATCCCCACATTTGCATAATCCATTCTTCCCAATATGGGGTAAGCTTCTACCGCTACCCCTTACCCCAACCCTCCATTCCTACGGCAGTCTTCACACCCGTGCGGTAGACCCCAAGGACTCTTACTCTCTTTGTCACCCATGGACTCGCCCCCCATCACGGTTGAGGCCCCAATCAACCTCATGCCCCTCTCACCATCTTCTTCATTGGTTAGGCTTCTCTGCCCGCCACGCAGAGCACCATTAGTAAAGTGGATCCTCCTCGGGTCCAAAACACCCGACAGAATTGCTGAACCCCTGGTGTCAACCAGCGTGTAGTCCCGTGAACGCAAGCATTCACAGACACGCACTGTTACCAAATGCCACCACGATGACCCGCAATCCTGTTTCCGTGCACACCATCCAGATACGTCGGCGGGGGCATGCTTACTTCCGAAGAGGACCACTTAAAGGCGACCCCTCGAGAGGCTGACTTTGTTCCGGCCGATAGAGATGGGCCCAAGGTCCCAAGGCTCTCACCCGAGAGAAGTGGGTGAAGCAGGACCCGGGCACAGTCCCAATTCAAGAAGCAGGGGGCTTTTGTTCCCCCCAGAAGACCGATAACTCACACTAAGCAAAAACGGGACTCCCCGAAACCGGCGTTCCAGCTTCCAAGACCCCGTCTTTACCCCCCAGAGTGAAGAAAACCTCCATCTTGACACAAAAACATTGTTTACCTGAAAAACACTCAGGCGGTGTACCTTGATTTCAGACCCATCAACCCCCATGAGACCCGTCCCCGACCTGCACCTTCCAAAAAATGATTCCGTCAAGGACTTGATCCTTCGATTCCCCTATTTATCCCCCCTCGGTTATTCTCTTATCCGTTTCCCTCACTCCTTGCCTGTTTCCAGTCCCATTTTTGCTTAAGTTAGGTGCCGTGTCAAGTTTGACGTGCCCGTTCCCGCACAGCCAGCGTTGTTTCAAAAATTGGGGACCCCCCAAAGACGCGCTTCGTTGCAATCGTGGTTTCCAAGGAGTTTTCAAAAGGTTCCCCGTGGGTGTCTTGCGGCCATAAGAGGGCCCCACGCTGTTGACGCATTTGAACTTCCCTTTTCGGAAAAAAATCCTTTTTTCTTTGACCCAACATTCATTTTTGCCCCCCCCACCTTTTGTCAACCTCAATACCATGTAAACCCTCCACTCAAGAGGCTCTGGACTTGTTCCCTACACAATTTGACCCACCCCCACTGGATGGCCCCCCAACCCCCCGAGTAACACAAATACAGAAACGTAAGTATAAAATTGACAAATTTCCTTCCATTTAAATTCCCTTGTTCCCTATCCCCCCTTTTTTCCCCAGGGGTGTTGTTTTTAATTTTCACGTTTAATTTTTGTGTGGGGGGTGCATGTCTCAATTGTTGATGCAAGCATTTCCGCTTGTTTTTTGATCTTCTGGCTTGGATGAGGTCTTAATGAGCCAAAATTTCTGCCTTATGGACCCTTTTTTTTTCCTAATACTTTTTTCGTTCTCGCTAAGATTGTTCCTAAGGGGGTGAACTCCCCCTTTTCTTTCTGAACAGCCTAAACTGTGTATGGACCCTTATCCCTGATTACTGCAAGTCGGCCCTCCCCGATATCAAAGAGGATTGATCAACTTTTCCTCTTTGACCTCCCCACACCCCCCCCAAATCCAATGGAAGTTGGCATTTCCCACTGCTTTTTTTTTGAGTTTATAGCCTGTTCCACTAACTGGTTTTCCCCACAGTTTGTCCCTTTTTCTGCACTGTGCTTCCCACGTGGTGTTTCTAACGGGGCCTTGTGCTTCCTCATACTCGGGACCCTTCTTTGTCTCCTTTTGATGTCAACCGGCGCCTCTTCCTCTTTCAGTCTGTTGGCCGTTGTAAAATGTTCTTTGTTTTTTTCCCCACTTCGTGATAGTGTTTTATTGGATTTTGCCCGATGTTTTTTTTTTTCGAAAAAAGGTAACCCCCCCCCCACCCCCCTTTTTAATTAAAATGTAGTCACCCAATGTGAGAATCTTTTTCTGAAACGACATCACCCTTTGCTTTGGCCACCGAAATAATTTGTACACTCTATATGGCCCGCGGTCCTGTTAACCTTTTCACCCCCTCCTTAGGGTATAAGTGTTCCTTACTTCAATCTCGCCTGCAGGTTCCCCTTGAAAGGCGTTGAGGATGACTTCTCTTAACGTATCTAATTCCCTCCCCCCCCCCTTGCCTGATTCTACTTTGGGCCGCGGATGGATCTTTATCTCACTGTTTAGATGGTTGAGGATGTCTGGATAACGCATCGAATCAAACCCCCTTGTGTTTCGTTTTATCACCTGTTTCCCCTCGGAGGGGGGTGTTAGGGAAGCCACGCTTTTTAAAGGAGCACCCAGAAGGGGATATTCCCCCTGGGAGAAGGTTTTAGCTTTCTCGGCTCAGGTAGTCCCCTATCACCGAGAGTGAGGAGGTTTTACTCAGGACGCACCCAAGGCTTCACCCAATTGGTTAACTTGCGTCCCCTTATGGCGGAAATATTGTGGAAGTGCCCTCTAGGACGACTTTCGATTCTGAACCACCGCCACACCCCACCGAGAGTCTGCTTCCCGCCGAATGAAAACTTATGGCTACTCAGTTTTGTAGTCAGCAGGAGTTTTTTTTAGGACTGCCTGTTGTCCCTGTATTCTGAACCATAGCACTTAGTGGAGTCCCTGTCCCCCCATATCTTGGGAGCTTCTTGAGGACAACACATGATTATCAGTGTTCATTTTTTCGTATCCTTCTGGGAATTGGCTTTTTGATTTGGATGAGCACGCCCACATTGAGGGCACGAGTGCAACGATTAAGTCACCCCAGGACTTCCTTTTTACCACGCCTGGCAGATTTTGGATGGGTCTTCCCTTTCCTTCTGCCTACCTTTTTGTTTTAAAACACAAAATGTCCCCAGTGGGGGTTGGTCCGAGGAAATGCCTGTATTTTCCACCAGACGAATTTCCCGATTAACCAATTTGATCCCTTCTCCTTCCTACCCCTTAAACTTGGCCGGGGTTCACTCCGATCAGATCTAGGATACGGTTTTTATTCCGGAACCAATTTCTTGTTTCCCTTCCTTCTGTACAACCTTTATTCCATTTTTATGTTTTTCTAGACACTTCCATACTTGTACTGGGAGTTTCCCCGAGCGATGAGAATGTGATTAGGTGTTCATCCCCTTTTTTGGGCTTGTTTCACATTCCCCCATTGTTTGTGAGGGTATACAGTTCCCAGTATCTTCTTTGACAAGGACAAAGTGAGTTGGTGGTTTCGACCGTCCAGCCTAGTTTGCCCCCCCTATCACGTAACACCTCGGGACAGAAGTCAGTTTAGCAATTGCCATTGTCTTCTATCCGCCACTGATCGCACCTTTTAGGCAAAGCGTTGCTGGTAACGCGCTCTCCCTTGCTCTTTTTCCCACTTTACATCCTGCAGCAGGTGACATACTTTTTTTTTTCCGGAAGGCCTTGCGGCGACCCCTGTAGGGGGTTTGAGAATGGACGTTTTTGACTGGGCCAGGGGGGTGGCCCTCGGGAGGGTGTGGGCGGGGAGTGCCCCACACCACCGCCTCTTGGGCCGCAGTGGCAAGCGTCTCGTTTCCCGCCGTTTTGCGAGACCTGACATTGCCCAATTTTTGTTGTTGGATTCTGCGGCGAAAAACCCTTTTCCTCCCCTCTCTGTCATCACAAACTCGTTTCTTGCCCTCTCATCTCACTACATGACTTTCCTCACCCCAGTTCATTTGTCGCAGTCCAGGGTTCCCCAGTTTTCTTTTCCAATCAGTCATATTTTTTCTTTTCCCTTTGTTCACCCTAAAAGTCGGAGCTTGACTTTGACATCTTTTTCCTATCATCACCGTGCTCATCTGGGAGTTTGACCTTTTTCCACAAGGTTTCAATTTTCCTTTCTTTTCCCCGTCTTGTTCTTTTTTTGTGAGTCTGATGGAGAGTTAGGAGGAAATGACTGGGGACTCGTTGCGTTCAAGGCCCGGGAAAACCCGACCTTTGTCTTTTCACATCATGATCTGGACCCTTTCATAAGGATTTTAACCTAATAATTGTTTGTCTTTTACCCCCTGGCCAACTCTGCTTCGAACTACATCACCACTGTATCCTTTGCTATTTTACCTCTCAGACGCTTCCCTCTATTCTTTCGGTGCCCCCTGTAGATCGGTGATCTTCCCCCCATAAGGCAGATGTCCCTTTTTTTTGCCGCTGGCTTAAAATAATAACAGCCGGTGCCTGGCTTCCACCTCTCTTCCTATCGAACTGGTATTCCCAAGCTTGATGATGGGTGCGTATGTTCCCCCCCCCCCCTAATGGCAAGGAAATAGGCTGCATTTGTCCCCGGTCGACTCTTCCCCCCCCCCAGGTTTTCCCCAGTTTGTTGCCTTAGGCAAGTTTTTGAAAGCCCCCAATCTCCAACCTTTGTTGCTTCCACCATCAACGGCCAAGGCGTCAGGGGGTGCCGAGGATTTTCCCAGCTCTCCTAAGGTAGTAAGCGGAGGCATTACAAGGAAAAGAAAGGGCAAATCAAGGCTCCCCCCTGAACTTTAAGCAGGGGGTGGGACCACCAAACCCGGGCCCATGAATTGGTTCAAGGAGCACCCCAAACCCGCCCCTTTGATACTTTGATCCTATGGCCCTTTGCAGTGTCAAGAAGCCCCTGGTCAAGGGGTACCAATCCCGAGTATCAACGGATAATGACAGGCAAGATATGCCTTTGGGAGGGCAGTCACCCAGCTCGTCGTTTGAGTTCTACCCCCCTTATCCCGAGGTAATGGCCATCCGTTGCGCCTATTGCACCGACATTTTTTTGCAGCATTGAACTCATTCTCCTCCTCAATTGTGTTTCCCGACCCAAAGTGAATTTTTCATGAAAGTAAGGGTGATCCACCTTCATGGGTGAAGTTCGTTCACGACCCTTTTGAAACATTCCCCATTGAACAACATGCCGAACAAACCTTGGGTGAGAGGCCTTCCTCGGGATGCAAGCCCATCGTGAGGGAAAGTCGCCGCGACCCCATCCTCCTATGAACCCCCCTTCTAAAGAAATAAACTCAGGCTTAAACTCTGTTAAATACTGTGATCTCTTATCTTCCTCCATTCCTGTTGGAACGTTAATCTCTGTTTTAGCTTGCATGGTGACATTCACCCCCCCTTCCCCTCAGTCAGAGTTGCCCTTTTGACCAACTCATTATCTCCATGTTCTAGTTTTCCAATTCTTTTTTCCCACACCTGTGCCTCCTGTTTGCTGTCTTCTATCCCCTTAACCGTTTGTTCTACTATAGTCCCGGAACTTTCATTTCCGTTAACATCGTCATGCCCATTTTTGCCCCACACTCATGGCAAATTCCTTGCCCCACCTTTGGTCCAAATTTCCATCACGAGTGCTTCTCCTGGTCCCATTCAAAGCCACCCATACCCGTTTTTGATGATGGCCCCAAACGAGTCTTAGTTCCCCCCCCTTTTATGAACCCTTTTTTTTCAGCCTAACAGTTACGGTTTGCTGGCCATTTTACAGGTCATTCGCTTAAATAGACCAGCCAGGAATTTTTTTTCCTTGTTTATTCAACATTCCCATTTCTTTTGTTTTGGTTGTGGTGCTGTTGCAGGCTTTCTCCCCTCTTTGAACCACCTTGGCATCTTGACCTGGCTGGATTCAGAGGCCCTTGAGTCACGACTCCCCCCCCCAGTTTAGTTTTTTTTTTTTGGTTTACACCTCGGAATCGGATCTTTTCTCCTCTTTTTTCTTTGAGATCCCCCCCCCCCCTCGATTTGAAAAGTCCTAAACTTTCTGATTTGTCCTAAGTAACTTGAAATCCCAAGCCCTAGATATCCACCCTACTGAACCTGTTATTTTTCATCACCCCCCTGTCATCCCAACTCCCCCCCACACCCCCCCCCTTGAAAAATGGAACACACCTTTCACTTTCCGTCGTCCCCCTCCCCGAGCCGGAATTTAACTTGGACACTTTTTTTCAACTTTTTCCTGCCCTTGCAAACTTGGTTTCATCAAAGGTACTTGATTTTTGCCATCCCTCCTCCTCCGGTTCCCCCTTGTTTGTCAGAATTTGATGCCCCAACCCCCCTCCCATCAAGTGATTGGACTGGTTTTTTTTCCGTGTAACCATCTCTTTTGTCACTGTCTTTGCCATCCTTTGGTTGACCCCCATGACGAGTCCTGAACATTGAATTCATTCCCCCCCCTCGTTCACCCGTGAGACCCTTGGATGCTCCAAGCCACCCTTGAGGTTCCATTGGGCCAGAGTAACCACCCTCACTCTTGATTTTTGGCGTTGGGCAAAGGGTGAAAAAACTCTCCGGTTGGCGTCCAGGTTTCCCATTGTTAAAAGTCCCATAACTAAGGTTGTTTTTTGGGTTTTTTACTCCCCAGGAAAGGAGGCAGGCTTCCTTTTCATATGATCACATATGTTTCCAAAGATTTCCTTCAAACCTCCCTTTCAAATTAACTTGCCGGATCTTATGGTAGTCGTCCTTTCCCCTCCCCGTTTTCCTCTCTCTGAGTTGATGCTGTGAAACGTCGATCCCCCCTGAATGGATGACCCCACATTTGATGGGATGCGTTTTCTCTGAGTGCCGCCTTTCTGCCCCGACTTGAGGCAAATAGAACTTTGCTTTCGGGGCTGATCCACTATTGCTCTTTGAAGATGTTGACACCCCTGTTGACCTGTCCCCAAGAGGCGCACTATCGGCCCGTTTCTGTGTACAGTAATGCTACTTCTGAAATCACACATGCGGCTGTTTCCGTTTTCTTCTGGTTCAAGGTAGCCTTCGTTCAGGATTGTCCTGTTACCGCATATCATTCCCCAATATGTTTTCGCCCTCTATGAGAGGTTTTTCCTTTGTCGGCACCCCGAATTTTTCTCCTTGTGGTATATGAAATGTGGAGGTCATGATGGGAATGGTCCTTTTGAGCAGGTGAAGGACCCCTTGAGGGAAGAGCCTTTCCCCTAAGCTCAGCCACACCATTTTCGACCCTGCCTTGTGCAAGAAAGGCAGCCTTTTTTGGTACACCTTTTTGAGGGAAACAACTTTTTTTTTTTTAGGAGTCCATGGACCCCATGTTTCAGGCACAACGGGATACCTCTACTTTTTATTTCCCCTTGGTCATTAATCCAAGCCACTATCTTTGATTTTAGGTTGTCGCACTTTTCAGGCCCCCTTTCGTTTATGCTGTATTTACAAAACTCCCTCTTTAGTGATGTGCTTCCACGTTTATTAATGCCCACTACCTTCATCCGTCTTGGTCTTTCCGCAGCGTGATGTACTTTCTCCCAGAGTTTAATCCCACATGTGATTTTGAGCAGTCGGATGACCTTGCCAAGCGGTAGGACCCTGTCCCCCCCAGAGTTGGTGTCCCCTCATTGTCCGCAGGACCCTTTTCCAATCTCCTCCAAAATCCACCGGCGGAAACCAGATTTGGGTTCTTTCTCCTTTTCAATCACCCTTTTTCCAAACATACCTTGCTTCGATTCAAGCTTGGTTTCAGAGGCACCCGTCTTTCTCCATGCACACACATACTCCTGCAGGGCACATGCCCTTTTACTTTCACTTCCTGACTTTCCTTTACCAACTTCCCCAGGCCTCTTTTTTTGGATACCCATTTCCTTCAGTTTGTGATGAAACTCTTGAGGGGCTTTTGGCGGTATCAGCCCCACCCATCGGGCATTCCTTCATTT
>Ga0179593_1539992_pt1 | contig 10848 bp, 14 predicted proteins | sample CZODoug2_1_08_16_FD_185931 | JGI IMG/M metagenome (GOLD analysis project Ga0179593, IMG submission 185931) | Vadose zone soil fungal communities from Angelo Coast Range Reserve, California, USA - CZODoug2_1_08_16fungal (PacBio error correction) | ecosystem: Environmental > Terrestrial > Soil >... | reverse complement strand
TCCGGCATGTTTTTTTGACGGGCATCCGCATCGGGTCAGCGTGATAGCCATGCGATAGCCAAAACCATTTGTCTGGCGAACTGGCGGGGACTCGAAAGCCTTCTCAAACTGCAGTTCAAGGCGACATGATACGTGCGGAATGTGGCCGGAGCAGCGGATCGAGTGCGGGATTCAATGCCGGGCCGCATCGCAACCGGCCAGGAGTATCTTCCGATGTGGTGGCCGATGGTTTTCGGATGCAAAGCCATCGCGGCATCATGCGACCGTTAACGCCACAGGCAAGACGTATCACGACAGATGAGCGGCGGCGAGCGGGTGTTGCTGCCGATGTCGCGATTACTCGCGGATTCGTTTTCGAGATTTTTTTTTTATATTATGCTCGGTCGTTTTCCGTTTCTCTACCATTTTGAGGCCTACCCGCAACTATTAGTTGTTGGGTGGTTGAGCCTGCACAGGTCAATAAACCGGCTGTTACCGCGTGATCGCCATCCTGCACCTCCCTAGATCATGGGCTTTGTGGGCAGTCTTTTTTAAAATTTTTCCAGATCTGCACCGGTTGCTCTGCACCCCAAATGGCGGCGAACTGGCTGCAGTGCGCTATTGCGATGGTCAATTGGCGAGGCAGACGACCCCGCACCGCGATTGTACAAGAATATGCGATAGGTATTGCTTGCCTCTTTCTCTACAGAGCGTCGAGCGACCGGCCGCAGGTTCTCGTTTTTAATTATATGGCGGACCTGATGCCAGTCGCGCATCTTTTCTTTTTTTCCCTACCATTTCACAAACTTATTTAGACGAATTGCTCGCCAGGGACATGGGAGATGACGATACGCAGGCGTACCCCAGTTGGTTGAGAAATTCTTCACGCCTTTGCCCCCTTTTGAGCTTCAGATTCTATTCTTTTCGCCTATGTGACGCTTCCTGGCCTGCAATCATCCTGTTTTGCCCACAGGGTTTTCTGAGCAGGCCGCTAGCCGAGGGGCTTATGACAGCGCAATGTGCCCGGCGTGTTCCCTAGGTGTTTGTTTTTTCACTTAGTTTCGCTCTTGGGGCGCTCTCCCCCTGGGGGATCATACGGCGGCAAGCGTATTGCGTTCGGTTATTGTTTATTTTTACCAAATCCATTCGTCGGTGGCAAAAGCTCGCCGGCAAAACCCATGTCAGTTCGTTGTTCCGCCAACCTTAGCATTTACGCCAACGCGGTTTCCTTTGACACACGCGGGTCGCGCAATAGTTTTCTGCGATTTCATTCATGCTCCCCTCTTTTTTTTTTTTTTGGCCTATTAGGGAGCACAATTAGTCTTTCTATTGCCTCCTCTACGCCCATTTTCCTTTTCAGTTGCACCAATCCACACCGGCGCCCATTTTCTTTTTTCGAACTATAATGTCCGATTCTTGTGACTTTTTGGCAATACAGCGTCAACGGTATTTTTTATCGGCGTGCGTTCCCCCGATGTCGAGCCGACGATACCGCGCCTATCGGCATTTTTTTTTTTTTTTTTTTGCGCCCGGGATAAAGTTATTTAGATAGCAATTGCCGTTTATTTCGCCGACTGCGCCAGACCCAACCGTGAAATCGAGACCAGCTTACGCCCCCCGGGAAAGGGGGTTTTTTCCCCCCCCAGGTCACTTTACACAACACAGTGCGTTCTGCTGCACGCGATCTTGGTGGATCGTTCCTTGTATCCTTCCTATCAGCCACCGCCACGCGTCTCGATCAACTTTGCTCTTGGCGGATTGGAAGATCAGATTTGATCACGGCGGTGTAGCAATAGACGCAAACGAGAAGAAATTGACCAGGCTGCGTGCGGCTTCGGCGTTGAGATTCGAGCTCCACAGCACGCCAGGTGTGGGATGCTCGCGGAATGCGCCGCTGGCAAGTCCTGGTTTTTGTTATCACACTTTGCGTGGCCTTTACACCAGTGGAGGATCTTTCCTTGCTTCCCGCGCCCTTTTTTTCACCAGAGCTATTGTTCACTGATTTCGCTATCCGCATAGCCTTGGTTTCGCAGCGGCATAAAAGCAGATCGTTACCGACTGCTGTCGCCGGATGCACGCCAAATTTTTCCTTTTTTTTTTTTCTTTTTTAATTTTTTTATAGCATTTGGTTTTTTATCATTTTGCTCCCATCTACGGGGGGGGGGGGGGCGTAATCACGGATTGATCCGCCGTACTCCGTTTATTTTCGACTGTCATGCCGATATCGACGTCAAGCCGATACGCTTTTTTAAAGCCCGAAAAGATTTACGTAAATTTTGGGTGATCACGATTCAAAGGCATCTCAGCAGGTCTCTACACACGTACTACGCACGCTCGTGCCGATTAACGATTTCGTTAGTAGGCCGTGCTTCTGCGGTCATTGCAAAAGTTCCCTTTTTTTTTCCTTTTTCTTACTCTATATCGTGTATTGGTAATGGGCTTTTTTTTACTGGTTGCATACGCATCCACGTTCTTCTTTCTGTCCTTTTTTTTTTCCTGTTCCCCTTTGTTCCTCCCGTTTTTTTGGCCATGAAACACCTCCCCCTATATTTTTTGGTAGGATCAATTATTTCCCTGCTTTTTTGTGCACACTAGTATTGCTGGCGAAATTTAAAGAATGATTTTTTCTTCAGTCAGTTATGGGCGTCCCGTGCGGGATTTTTTCTACTTTCTTGTATTTTCCTGCCGGATTTATCCTTTTGATGAAACCGGCGACTCTGTCAACGGTATACCCAACGATGCCATTGCTTTGGTACCTATTTTGGGCGGACCCTATGGGTTGCTTATTATGCGCTCAGCTTTTCCCAGTACGAACTATTCCACATTCGCATCGGGGATTGCTCACTTTTTTGTATGGGTTTTGACTTCTTTGGACGCAACTCTCGTCTTGTATTCGACTTAGTTTTTCTGCAACCCTGAGCCCCACCGCCCAACAGTGGGCCTTCTCAAGGTTGACTCGAAACACACCAAATTATACCTCAATTGCAGATTGACCAGCAGAGAGCTGCTACACGCGCGCCCTTATTCTCTCTTTATGGTCTTCGTCCTTCCTACTATCCGTTTGTTGTTTTTGTTTTTTGTTGTGATGAGATGATTGGCGAGCTGCTTCGCTTTTTTTTTGTTTTGTTTTTTGTTGTTGTGGTTGTTTGTATTTCTTGCTTAGCATTGTGTGCGTTGTTTGTAGAAGCCAGCGATCTGCCTCGGTGATCGCAACTAAGTTGACTTTTCTTCTTTTTTTTGTTTTTTTTTTCCCTCGGTGTTTTGGTTTCTCGAGGCACCAAGGAACCTTGGTAACCAGTTTTTTTTTTTTTGGTTGGCTGTTGATTTACCATTTCTTCGAATGGGTTTTTTTTTGGTTCTTTTTTTGCCGATTTCTACGGCACTTTTAGTTGAGTTTTCCCTAAGTGTTCTTGGCTCCCCCCACTCCGTCCATATTTTTCTTTTTTCACTCAAATTTGGCATTTTTATATACACGGGTTTCATGACATTGGCTTTGGATATATTATACCCCTTATTTATGTTTTTTTAGCTGAGCGCTAAGATATGGCCCTATGTCGGCCACATAGCAATCCTTTTTTCCAGAGCTTAGCAATTTTTTTGGCATCACCCTTTTTTGGTTTTGGTGTTTTTTTTGTCCTGTTGTGTTATTTTTACGTTGTTTGGCTTCTCGTTTTGATTGGCGTCATTTTTTTTAGATTATTTGGCTTGTGTAACCTTGTGTTTCTCCTCTGTTTTGTTTTTTCTTTTTTTTTTTAACTGGTCCTTCTGGTTTTTTTTTTTTGTCCGGTTCTATACTTTTTACCGGTTTTTTTTTTATGACCGGATTTGGCCGTGTACAGGTAAAAAAAATTACAAAATCCCCAAGTTTGGGCACCTTGACACATCGATCTTTTTTGGAAGATTTATTCATCATTTATTTTTTGTCTTTTTGTTTCTTCCATCCCTTACTTTCGCCGTTTCGCGCTTTTTTTTCTCTGATGTGTGTTTATTTAATATTGTGGTTTTGTAATAATTTTTATATAGTTTATACTAACCTGACCTTGAGTTTTAGGTCGTTCTTTTCCCTTCTGTTTTGTTATTTGGCATATGGCGATGCTTTTTTTTTTCAAATTTAATTTCTTTTTCATTTTTGGGCGGTTTTCGCGGTGTGCAGTGTCGCCTACATCTTCTTTTTCTTTTTTCCCCTTTTTTTTTTTTTTTCCTCTTTTTTCATTTCCGCCAATCCCCCCTTTTTTTTTTTTTTTTTGGTGAGTGAACTCTTGTTTGCTCGATTCGCCTGCGACCCAGCCCCTACTACGTAGTGGATTGTTAGCACGATTCGTGCCGTAGAAGGTCTCCCCTTTCGGAGGCATTGTTCATGTTTTTTTTCCTGAATTGCACTTTTTTTTTGATTATGATACCCCTTTACGCAGTCTTTTCGGCCGGATTAGTCGTTTTTCGGCTCTCCTTGTTTTGGCCTAGTTTTCGTCTTTCGGCTATTTTTCCCCCTTTTTTTTTTTTTTTATGACTCAGGCCTGTCGGCGGGTCCGGCTTTGGTTCTCGATGTTGATGACGTTCCCTGTTTTTTTGTCTTTGTATTCTCTGTGCTATTGGGATCGTGGTTCTATCCTGGTCTGTGTACATGCCAGTACGGTTTATCCTTCCTCTTTGATCTAGATTATGACGCTGCGGGACCAAGGCTGGCTCTCTTTCCGGTGTTATTTGGTTTCTTTTTTGGTTTTGTTAGAGGTGATTTGTGACATTTTTGGCTGGGCGTCGGAGCATTTTTCACTTTTCGAGTCATCTCCCTTTAGTTCCGCATCACATTTTTTTTTATCTGTTTGCATTTTCGAATTTTTTTTTTCTTTTTTTTCCCCCTTTTTTTTCTTTTTTTTTTCCCCTTTCCCCTTCCCCCCCTTTTTTTTCCCCCCCCTTCCTTGTTCCTCCTCTGGCATTTTTGGGCTGAGTATTGAGTTTTCAGTTCATTTTACAGTTATATTTGTTCCCCCCCCCTTTTAATTTTACTTTTTAGGCATCCATCCTTTTTTCCCTTTCGGCCTTCAAGTATCAGTTGATGATTTTTTTTTTGTGTTTTAGTGATCCTTTGTAGTTGTCTTCGTTTTATGTGTGTGTTTCGTATTTTTTTTTTAATTTTCTCTTTTCTCGGTCCTTTCCTGCTTTCTTTCTTTTTTTTTTTTTTTTCTTCCGCTTTTTTTTTCCCCCCCTTCCCTTCTCCCTTTCTCTCCCCCATTTTTTTTTTTTTTTTCCATTTCTTGTTCCTCTGTTTTTCTGTGCAGTTTTTCCTTTTTAGCATTCATTTTCATTTTTCACCTAGCCTTTTTAGCATTTTCATCATTGTCGAGCTTTATCCCCTCACCCGGGTATTGTTGTCTTTTTCCTTTTTTTTTGCTTGGTTGGAACCGCCCCCGTATTCTTTTTTGTGGTGGACTTTTTATTTTTAGTTTTCTTCTTTTTTTGGATTCCTTCTTTTTTTTTTTTTAACATTTTTAGCGTACGATTTTTTTTTTGTCTCTTTTTTTTTTTTTTTTTTTCCTTTTCCTTTCCCCCAATAGCGACCTTTTTTATTTTTACTTTGAATTAATTTGCACTTTACACGTTCTAATTACGCCTTTGGACACACTAGTTTTGTAATTCCTTTCTCTGTTTTCCCCCATTTTATTTAGTCTCCCCCCCCCTTCCCTAAGACGAGCCTTTCCCCCCCATCTTTATATTTAATTACATTTAAATTTGAAATAATTACTTTTTTTTTCTATTACTATCCATCGAATTTATTCCACCTGCGAATTTTTTTTATTTTTTTATTTTTATTTACCATTTTCTGATAGTCCGCTACTCGAGATTTTTTTTTTTTATTTCCTTTTTATTTCCGATTTCTATCCTTAATCCCCTATTTTTTTAATTTTTATTATCTCTTCCCTTTATTTTTTTTACTTTCGCCTTAATTATTCCACATTTTAGACCCTGGCCGTCGATTATTAGCCAACTATAACAGCAGTTTTACTTTTTTTTTTTTCCAGATCTTTTCATCACCGAGAACCCCCTTCTTTCCCAAGTACCCCCTCAAAGAATGTAAAATGTACATAGAAATTTTAGTAATTATCCCGATTAGATTTTATCTATGTTTATACCCCACTACCCAAATATTCCTTTCCCCCCTGTAATTTAATCCTTTTCTTTCCACAGAACTGTCACTCTTTTTTTTTCTTCATGTATTTAGATTTTTTACCATAGAAGAAAGTTTAATAAGATTTTTTTATGCTATGTCCGTCTTTCTTTTATTTTTTATTTGTCCTTTTCTTTTTTTTTTTCTTTTTGTTTTTTTTTGGTTTAATTTATTTTTATTTCGTATCTGGTTTTTTGCTTTTTGATTTTTTTTCATTGCTTACACCGCCGTTTTTTTTCGTTCTTCTTTTCTTTTTTTTTTTTTGTTTTTTTGTATCCGCTTTCTGCATCCTCCGCTTTTTATTGTTGCGGTTGATCTTTGAAGACCGCTCTTGTTCACCTTTTTTTTGCGGTCCTACGCTTTTTTCAGACTCTGCTGCGGTTGTGATGGATGCACCATTTAACGTTGTGCAGCGACTTTTTTTCGCCACCAAGATTCGCGCTTCTTTGTACTTTTTTTTTTTTTGCTGACATCACTTTGAGCACTGTTTTGTTCGTCGTGTGGTTTACTTTTTTTCCGCCTTTTCTTATTCGGTTCCTTTTTTAGTTCCCGTTTTTTTTTTTTCGTGCTGGTCTTCGATTTTAATCACTTTTCGGTGGCGGCTTTTTGGCCACGCTTTTTATTTTCTGCCTCAGGTTTTTCCCAGCGCGAATTTCCCTTTTTTTATTTATTCCATGTAATTTCCGTCTACAGTTTATTCTTTATTTTTGTCCTCTTTTTCAGTATCGTTTTTTTAATTTCACTTTTTTTATGTTTTCCTGTACCATTTTCTGCCGCCCATTACGATTCATGATTTTATTCTAAATGACAGATGACAGATGGAGCCTGCTGTATATTTTGCTTTTTAGTTTTTTTTTTTTTTTACGTATTTTTAGCTTTTTTTTCCCGTTTTTAGCTTTTTTATGCTCCACTTTATTTTGTATTTTTTTTTTCCTTAGTTTTTTTTTTTTTTTTTTTTTTTTTTTTTCTCTATTGGTTTTAGCCGCGCTTTTCCCTTACTTTTTTTTTCGTCATTTTATTCTCTTTTTATCCTTCCCCCCTTTCGTTTTCTGTTTTTTCCCGTTTTTTTAAGTTTTTTTTTCTTTTTCTATAGTTACCCGGACTCCACGCACATTTTAGTACGCATTTTCGCCCTGTTTTTTCCGTGCTCTTTAGTTGTTGACGTTATTTGCCATCTTTTTCGCCTTTTTTTTGGCTTAATTTCTGTTCATTCCATTTTCTTTGGTGGCACGTTATGGGGTTCCCGCTGTAGCGTTTTTTGCCTTTTTTGGTTTCTCCCCTTCCCGTTTTTGTGATCCCCTCTGGATTTTTGTTTTTGCGTTTTCGTCTTTTTTTTTTTTTTTGTTTTGGATGTTTTGTCCCCCCCGTGCGTTCTTTATTTTTGGGTGTTTGGTTATTTGTAAACCCAATTCTGGATGGCGTGTTGCTTGTTATTTTTTTTTCCGCTCCGGATGATTGGATACCTCCTTCCCTTCCTTCCCTCCCCTTTTTGTTTTGGGGGGTTTGCCCAACCCCGTTTTTTTGGTTTTTTTTTTCCGTTGTCATTGTGTACCATGGCAGTTCCTTTTTCACTGAGTTTTATCCGCCAGTATTGCGCACGACCTATGCGTGTCCTTTTGCGAAAATAGTTTTTTACTTGTTTTTGTCGGTTTGTCTGTTTTTGTTTGTTTTTTGGCGCAACGCTTTTTTGATCTCATTGGTCTTTGCTCCTTTTTTGACCGGCCAAGCTTTGTCATATTCGCACGAATGGCTTTGCCCCGTGTGTCGTAACTGAAAGAATGTATTCTTTTTTTGCCGATTTTTTCGTTGTTCCGTTCCCCCAGCTTTATTTGCAGTACCCACGCGCCCTTTGCTTTATCCATTATCACACCACTGTGTATTTTTCCGCCCCAAGGTTGTATATATCTTTCACGGTGGTCACACTCTCCCCCCTCTCTTCCTTACTTTCTTGTCTCTTTTTTTCCCTTTTTTTGTTATTTGGTGTGTCCTACTTTTTGTCCTAGGTTGTTTTTTTCTTCACCCTTGTCGCTGACCCCCCCCCTTTACTTTGTCTCTAGCCCCCCCCCCTTTTTTTTTGGCTTTTTTTTTTGATGATTTACGCCGGCTCAACCTGTAATACGGAAGTTGATTTTGAGGTTTGTTTGAGTTCTTTCCGTTGAAGCCATTTGTGGGATTTTACGGATATTTTTTTCCCCTCTCTATTTTCCCCACCATTTTCTGCACCCCCTTTATCTTTTTCTCTTCTTTCTTCTTTTCTTTGGTTTTTTATAGGTTTTTTTTTTTTTTTTTTCCCTTTTTCTTCCCCCTATATGTCTTCACCTTCCCTCGCCTTTAATTCATATTTTTGTCTTGTATCTATTTATTTTTTTCTTTTTTTATTTTTTTATTTTTTTTCTCTTTGTGATTTTTGGTAAATTTTTTTTTTTCCTCCTTTACCCCATCTATTTATTTTTTAAGACGGGCGTTTATCGTGTTCTTTATTTTTCTTTTTTTCTGTTATTTTCCCCACATTTCCTCTTTCTTTTCAATATGTTACTTCATTTTGGTGCTTTCTCTTTTGGAGGTCCCACTTTTTTTTTTTCGTTTCGTCTTTATGATTTTCTGGATTCTTTCCTTTTTTATTTCCTTGTGGTTTTTTTCTTTTTTCGTGATGTGTTGATTTCATTTTTCTTTTTTCCAACCAACACGGTTTTCTTGGGCCCGTGCCCTATTCTGTCCGGCCGTATTCGTCGCTCCCATGTATTTGGCGAGCTATATTCGTCGAAATTTTTTTTATTATTTTTTTTCGAATTTTTTAAGGTTTGTGTTTGTCCTTCCGTATTCTCCTTTTTCTTCCCACTTGTTTTGTTGTTACCAACTTACTTTGGGGATTTCTATCTAGTTATTTGTGTGTTTCGCCGTTGCCCCCTAGCGTTTTTACCTTATTTGTTTTTGTGTTGCTTTTTCGGGTTTATTTTTTCTTTTGCCCGCGATTTTTTTCGCTTATATAGTCCGACCGTAGATTAGCTTTTAGTAACTCCGTTGCTACTTTGTATCTTTATTAGAACAACCCCCACCGCAGGCCGGACATTTTCCGGTTTTTTTTTGTGTCTCCTTTTTTTTGTTTTTTTGTTTTTCTGTTTTGTTTTGTTGTTTTCGCCTTTTTTGTGTTTTTTTTTAAGGTTTTTGTTTTTCGCTTTTCGTTTTCGCTCGACGGCGCTTTTGAATATGGCAGCATCATATCCATATTCAGTGTTTTTGTTGTACATTTTCGAGGATTGCGGTCAGGCTTGCTTAATTCGCACAATTTTTTCCCTGTTTTTTCTCCTTTCCTTTCTTCCACTCTTTTTTTTTCTTACCCCCCCTTCCTTTTCTTTTTTTCCCCCTTTTTTTTTTCCCTTTCTTTCCCCCCCCTTTTTCTCTCCTTTCTTCCCCCCCCTCTTTTTTTTCGTCTTTTTTCTTTCTTTTCTTTTCTCCTTTTTTTTTTCCCTCTTTTTCCTTTTTTTCGTTTTCTTCTTTTTTCCCCTTTTCTTTTTTTTTCCTTTTTTTCTCTTTTCTTTTCTTTTCTCTTTTCTCTTCCCCTCCCCCCTTTCCTTTTTTTCTTTTTCCCTCCCTCTTTTTTTTTTTCCCTTTTCTCTTTTCCCCCTTTTTTTTTTTCTTTCCACTTTTTTCCCTTTTTCCCCTTTTTTTCTCCCTTTCCCTCTTTTCTTTCCTTTTTTTTTTTTTTTTTTTTTTTATTGCCCTCCAGCCCAAATTTTTTTAGCGCCACCAGTGGCAAGTTAGTTCGCCGCCATTTCGTTGCGCATTACCGTGCATACGAGTCTTACGTGAAGAAGTTATGTGGAATGGAAATTGAAGCCCACAAAGCCCATGTGCGGGCCTGATTTGGTACATTAGGATTGTGCGCATACGCTTTTTTTTTCCGCGTAAGTCCGGTATGTGTACTCCGTCAATTGGCCTCCCACAAGCTTGTTTGCGGTGTTCTATTATGGCATGTCCTGGTCAGAGAGACAGAACTCGAAATCGGAATTCCAACGTCTCACAAGCTGTAATTCCACGATCGCGAGTTATCGCGACCCTCGGCGCAGTATCCTAGCAACCCGCTTTCGCACGCTTCGCTCCATGTCGCATGAGCGTCTTTGCACGTCGATTACTGGTCAGACAGATTCCCCCGATTTATGTTGTTTCCGACGTATATGCTCTTTGATTCCGTTTCCCCTTTTGCCATTTTTTACATTGTGTTTACACCAATTCGGAAAATTGGAAAAGATACTGTATCTGGCGTTGCGATCTGGCGGCACCGAGCAATTGATCCCGTCCTCGATTCCGAATGCTCCTTCGGCTCCTTTTTTGTTGTTGCCCATTTCTACGCGCATTTCTTCAGATTTGTGATCACTGCAGCAAGTTGATGAAGGCCTTTCGAGTTTTCGTCCATTGCACCAGTTCGACTTCATTGTATTTCAAATTTTTTTGGTGTTGGCTGTTATTCGCTTTTATTTGGGTTCTAATCGCGACACGATTTTTTTCGCCTTTGTCTTTTTTACTTTTTTTTTCTTTTTTTTCCCCTTCCTTCCTTTTTTTTTTTTGTTACCTTCACCCCTCAATTATCCCCCCCCCCCTTCACCCAACTTGCCCCTTTTGGACATCCCCCCCACCCATTTTCCTTTTAATTTTTTTTTGGTACTCGCTCTTTTTTTTTTTTTTTTTTTTTCTTTCTTTTTTTTTTT
>Ga0179593_1498588_pt1 | contig 10848 bp, 12 predicted proteins | sample CZODoug2_1_08_16_FD_185931 | JGI IMG/M metagenome (GOLD analysis project Ga0179593, IMG submission 185931) | Vadose zone soil fungal communities from Angelo Coast Range Reserve, California, USA - CZODoug2_1_08_16fungal (PacBio error correction) | ecosystem: Environmental > Terrestrial > Soil >... | reverse complement strand
ACCTACCTTTTCAAGATTTCCTTCCACTTTGCATTGAGTTCTCGCTTTCTTTAGAGGCTTCCCCTCCCTGATTTGTTTTCCCCCATGCACCCTTCGCTTCCTTCTGGCGGTTGGCGTGCCGGACGGAAGAAACCCATGAATATGGTCCCCCCCTCGGACGCCCCATGCACTATGGCCTGACAGTCATCCACGCCACGTACTTGGAAATGTGAGCCCTTTCCTCTTGGGAGTGTTTTTCATGACGGATCGTCTTCCCCCGGCCCGAGAGACTCCCGTGTGCACCTTTTTTTCCCCTGTTATACATAGGGAGTCTTGCTCCGCCCAACCATCGCTGTTTTCCCTGCGCCTGGCTATCTCTTCCATAACACATCTCCCGGTCTTCCTTTTATTAGAACCCCAATCCAAGTTCCCTTTTGAATCAAAAGTCCCCCTTGGCTTTTCCTCCCGATTCGACTCTAAGTTCACGACCAAGGCGGCGTCCGAGTCTCTTTACAGTAATAGCCTCCACTTCCCCTTCCGCTAGGTCATCCCCCCCTGAAACCCTGAATGGCGATCTTCTATTGGATCTGTCCTGTGCCAGTCCCTTCGCTTTTACTTTCCTCGGCGTGAATTGACCCTTATTTACCGAAACCAGCTCCAACCTGTAATACCCAACCACCCCCCCGATCTGCACCAACTGGGTCCTCATTCCCCTTAGATGACGAGCCCCCCCCCGTTTTTCTTCTCGGTTATCAGTTTGTCTTCATTCCTCGACTTTGCCAATTTTCCCTCCCCTCGACCCTCCGGTTTTTCCTTCCTTAAGTTAAAGGATTTGTCTGCCAACCCCTTCTTCTGTTTTTACTGCGTTCCTGTCTTGAGTGAAATTTTCCAAGTTCTGGTTTGCCCCTGCTCACCCATGGATATTGGTTCTTCCCGCTGATGATTAAGCTCCCATTTACCTTCTTGACCCTCATTGCTTTACCAGGTCTGGTTTTTTTACACTCCTGTGTGTTGTCAAGTTTTCCCTTTCCTCTTTTTTTCCCTTTGTTGGCTGTTTTCGGCTCTGAATCTGATTCCACCCTCGCGGCTCTCGACTAGGCCCGAGGTTTTTTTCACTTTTTCTCGTGCTAGTCTTTCTTTCTTTTCCTCACCCGGCCAGGTTCCTGGACGCCCCCGTCAATGTTCCTGTCACCTGGTTTATCCCATAAAGGAATACCTTGGGTCACACTCCCGCGAGCTCTGCATCTCCGGTCCTTTTCCGGTGTTAAAATCCCCCTTTCTTTTTCGCACCCCTCACTTTGCCCTTCTGTACATTACCCCTGTGAAAATGGATCCTGTTTCTCCGTTCGACTCTTCCGTCGATTTTTCGTTTCCCTTCTGGGAGGCGTCTCCTCTTTTGGCCCTATTCATCTACCCCTCCTATCTTCAGTGTGTCTCTTTTTGGCCTGGCGTTCCCCCGGCTTTTCGAATGACGCCGGCCCTTGTCTTTTCCCTGACATCGGACTTGGCTGCAGCTTCTGGATAAACGTTCCAAGTCGCGACAAAGATGGCCCTTAGTTGGTCTCTCACCCCATTCTTTTCCCAGACTACTGGGATCCCCATTCAAGGTAGACCTTTTCTAGCAGTCTGGGCCCTTTTTTTTTTTTCATACCAAGCATACTATATCCCCATCGCGTTTGTTCAGAAGGTGCTCCGTCGACACCGAGTTACCTCTTAATTTCCTCCCCCTTTTGTGCGTGGACTCTTTCCCCCGAGTTTGTTTTATCCTTCCCCAAACTTGTGCGGTCGCGTTTTTTAGCGATTCTTAACAGCTTTTTGCTCGGCGTGGACCGCGTGTTTTGAACGTCTCCCCTTCCCCGTCCTCCCCCTCTGGAAAAGATGCCAGCTGTAGAACTTCCTTCCCTCACCCCGGTCCCCCCCATGTATCGTCTCTGGCTTTCACGCGCGGAGCGTATTTCTTTTTTTCCTTTTTCTGTGTTAAACTTGGTTCCCTGTTAGTCTTCCCCCTTCCAGTATATCAGCTCTTTTCCTTGAGGTTCTACACTGAGGGAGCCCTTCCTTGGCCAAAGGTTTCACCATTTTTTCCCCCTCCTCCTTCTCACAGAGTATTCTCTCCCGCAATACAGCTTTAGCTTCCCCTTCCCTTCCCAGAATAAAAGCCTTTCCTTTTTCCTTTTTTTCGTTTTTTGGCGGTGACCACTGATGCAGCGCTTGGGTACATCTCCGGAACCCTGGCTTCCCTTTCCTAGTTTTTTTTCTCGAATGATAATGGGTAAGTCTCACCCTCTGCCTTCGTTCTTTTTTGCTTCAAAACGTCAAAAGACAAGCGTTGATGCCTTTCTTGTGATTGCTTTAGTAAGGTCATGCGCCCTTCTTGCCGCGCTACTCTTTTCAAGTCTCGCCCTGATGTTTTTTCCTGTCCCCCCCCCCTTGACCCCTTTTCTCCCCTTTCTTTCCCCTCTCTTATATACTGACTGGTTCACAGACGTCACCCTCCCTCACTCCAACCGTTAAAGAAAGGAATCCAGCGATTGACCCTTCTCCTCGACTTCCCATTTTCCCTGGGCTCCTGAAGAACTTTCTTACCCGCTTTCATTCGTTGCAAAGTCGTCTTTTTTAGGTTCTCTCCCTTCCGCCCGCAGGTAAAGTCCCGAGTCAGTCTGTTGCTCGTCACCAGAACCCCCTTTTCGGCCGATCCCCCTCTGTTTCTCATTTTTCCGCACGGCCCCTTTTTCTCGTTTAAACCCCTTTTGTCTTTTCTAAGTCGGCACTTCCATACTGAAATAGTTTTCTTTTTTCTTTCTAAAGAAAATGATGTGAGAGACCATGCCCTTTGCCTCTGGTTTAATGTAGTATTTTCGTAATTTTTTCGATGACAACGGCCTCCGCGCGCTCGGAACGTACGTTATCTGCAGCAAGTACTTTTTAACTTTTTTCTTTACCCCAATTTAGACATCTTCCTCTCTTAGCCGCTTCAGCTTTTTTTTTTTTGATTCGAAGAGAAAATGTTCCCCCCCCGAAGCTCTTTGTCGCTGTATTCGCCCCTTCTTTTTCGTCCCTTCTGAACCGCCACCAAGGATAGTCCTTTCTCCCCCCTTTTCATCTGAAATAGGCTTTCAGTTCGCTTTTTTCCCCCCTTTGTAGCGATGCGCGTGCGTGACCCACGTCACGTTTTAGATGCAAAGGAAAGTCTACCCGGACCCCCCCTATCTCCTCGAGATTAGTGACCCCCTTCTTCCTTTAATTAGATAAAAGGATCCCCTTGGCCGTTTATTTCCGTTGTTTTTCCGTAGAGTCTCATAATTCGGGACGTCCCTGACTGCAAACGGCACACTCCCCTCTGATTTCATCGAGTGCTCCGCGTCCCCCCCCCCTCGACCCTTCCCAAGCAACGTAGTTGTCACGCGCCTTCCCCCCCACCCAGGGTAGTTCCCCCCACCCAGTACTTCACAGTCCCTCGTTCCTTCCACTGACACTTTTCTCGTTCGTCCTGGCTGTACCCCCTCTCCCTTTTTTTTCGCGGAAAAAACAACCTCCCGTTTGTCACTTTGTACTCAAGTCCCTTTTCGGCAGGCCTGCACCCCCCCCACCCGACTAATTAATGCCCTCTTTCTTAGTCAGTAAAGCCTTTTCTTCGTCTTTCATTTCCTTGAATTAGAGTTTATTATTCCAAAATGATAGAAATGTCGGTCTTTCAGATTTTTGGCCGGGCCTTTCAGTGGCTTCCCTGTTTCCCCACTGTAAGTTTTTTTTTGTGATTTTGGTGTTTTTGTTAGCATCATTTCTACTTTCACCCGAGACTTCGCCGGTTGAACACCCCCCCCCCTGCTCCCACCTTCCCTACGCAGACCCTTAGGAGTTTAGATTTACGGCGTTCCCCCTTTCCTGACTGATAGGTTTGATTTACCCTGAATCTCTTCCGTTTTCCGAATTGTTTTACCATGATAGTACGCCTTTCTGTCGGCCAATTGTTTTTGATGTTTTCCCTGGAATTTGCTGGGTTTAGTACCTCACCTTAGCCATGTGTTTCCCCCACTGTTTATGGATGGATTCTTGCCTTGTTTCCTTTTCCTAGTTATTGATGGATATGGGGCCTCGGTCGTCCTCTGAATAACCTTCGACCCGAGGTTTCCCCGTTCTCCTTCTCATGTCAAAATCTCCCTTCTCCCCTTCTCTCCCACCATCACACACCCCAGATTCCGTTACCCCTTTCCTGTTCCAATTTTTAATTATGGCGCATCAGTCGCCGTCCCGCTTTTCATCTTTGTTCGTGTTGCTTAAGTAGGCAACGCCACTCCTCCTCTGACAGAGAACGTGCATTGTGTCTCCGGCCCCAACTCATGTACGTGTCAGTTAAATTACTCCCCTCGCCCCTCCTTCCACTTCTTACTCTTGCAGGTAGGTTCTTTTTCTCCTCTCCCTTCCTTCCTCAAGTTTTTTTTTTTGAGATCGCCCCCATTTCCCCGAGTTACTTTGAAGGAGCCTGTTGGCATGTTGACCGGACGTGTTTTCTGCCCAACTGCACTTCGGCTAATTCCTTCGTCCCGGTGGTCCCCGTGGATCCGGTCACGCACAACCAAATGAAAGAAGGGCCTGCCTTGACTTCGGCCCATCGCGGCGACAGAAAATTCCTTGGAAATGAAATTTGGTCCATCTTTTGGTGATGTGTAATTTTCCGTGCTCTTCTAACGTTGAATGAGTTCCTGCCGTCCCCCCCCCCCCGGTTCTCCGGGGATGACCTATTCTTGCTTAACTTTTCTTTACTTCCCCGATGCCGAGGGCGCCGGTTCTTTTTTTCCCCCTCCAGAACTAACCACAGCCTCCCTTTTCCCCCTTTTTTTCTTTCATCAACCAAAGCAACCAATTACTTACTTTTTTATCAACATACTCCACTGGCTGGGATGGCCCCTCATATCATTGTCCCGCCCACTCGAACTCAGATCTTCTTGTCTCCCCCCTGACCCGTTTCGCCTTCCCCAGTTCAAGAAGAAGGCTCAACGCATAAACTCCTGTGACGTTTGGGATATGTGGGGGAGCCGGCAGTGACCACCGCCCTTCCTAATTTTTAGGTAATAGACTTGGCCGTCAAATTCACCATCCCTCCCCCCTGACCCCAACCCCCAATCCCGTCAACCAGTCGGCCCTCACTGCCCCACGGTCTCTGCTTTCCCACACGCTAGGCGCCTATTATCAGGTATTATCGTTTGTACATCCTCCTTCGACCTTTTCAAAGTAAAGCTCTCCCCTCCGTTAGACTATGGTCTGCCAATTATTTAGCCGGCTGTTGGGATTCTTTCGCCGTGGCCGGAGTTTCCCCAGTTTTGCACGTTTCTGGTTGTTGATTTTCACCACTGGCCTGTGATCGCTCTAAGTACCGGCGCCCACCTTTTTTGAGGCCCTTGCTTTTCCTTGGTTTACATCCCCCCCTGATTGGCCCCCTTTCCTGCTTGACTCCCCCGTCCGTTCCTTTTACGGTGAGGGGCAGTCTAATTTTCCACTTTTCCCTTCTCGCCTCTTAGAGGAGTTGAAGCTGTATTCCTTTTTGATAGCGTCGGATCGCGCCCTTCGGTTGGCCTGGACCCTCGGCAAATGACATGCCGTTTTATTTCGTCATTTTTAAAGAAAAATTTTGGCCCTTCCTGGGTTGCATATTCCTTAAGGGCCTGGGAGATGATGGACGTTGTTTTCCCTCTCCCCCATTTTATGTTTTTCTCCCCGTAGTCGCATTGACCCATTTCCCTGCAGCTCGTTCTTCTGATTGTCGACGCTCGCTCTTTTTTCTGTTGGTCCGGCTGGGCCTAACTACTTTGCCCCCCCGATCCTTACGAAACTTCTGATTGTTTGCGGGTGTCCTTTTTTCGCGGCGAGCCCTTACGTGACTATTGATCCCCTTCCCAAGCGCGTTACATATATTAACCACTGTCTTGCTTCCCTTGCCTCCAATAGTTAAAGAGAGACCTTTGATGTTTTCCATTCAAACAACTTTCCAAGACTACTTTCCCCCCCAAGCTCAAGGTAGCAATTGTCACGCCCATCATGTTTGGGCTTTTATCCATTACCCTCCCCTCTCAGTATGGAGTGGGCCCGCCTTGCTTAGACTACTCGTTACCCCTTGAATTTCCTCCTTTTTTCCAAGATCGACATGGTTTTGATAGTCACCTAACACTTTTTCTTTGCTAATGCCCCTGATTGATCTCCTTTGTACGTAGGAGGGGAGTCTTCTTTCCCTGCGGGTCATCGGGACCCTCTCCAGCGTTAAGAGAATTCTGCCCCGCCCCCCCTTTCCCCCTTGGATCGGTCTTGAAGGGTCAATTGGTCTGAGATATGTTTTCTTCGTGGGCCGTGGATGTCGCCCATCTTGTTCCGTCCCTTTTGAAAGGCCTTCCTTGAGCTTTTTCCCCTTTTGTTCCTCCCCCATGAGGAAGAAAAGGGAGGCGGGTAACTCTCCTACCCTTCGCAAAGCGAACTCTGCGCGCAAGCCCGATTGTTATTCTTGACCTCCAACTGCATTCCAGACCATTCCGCCTGTCCTTTGTGTCCTTTTGATTTCACCCCTGGACTTTTAGGCGAAGAGCAGGCAACCTTTTCTCTTCCTTTCCTCCTTCCGTTTGTGGATCTCTCTCTTCCTGGTCTGCTCTTATAACTCTCGCCTCTTCATGGTTCCTTTAAAGACGACGACCCCCTCTTTGTTTTCTTCTTTTTTTCTTCTTTGGTCCCCCTTCCAAGACTTCTTTTTCCGAGACTTGCGAAGTAGTCGTTTTTATTGTTGACCTTCGCCTGCTCATCATGGTGACGAAACGCGACTTTTTCTTTTCTCGACTCCTGGACTTGACCCCCCGTCTTCCCCCATCCACGTTCCCCTGGAGAACATGCTCTCGCTCGCTCCCATACTCTCCAATTGGTGACGTTTTCGGCCGTAAGTTTCGCACCGCTGCATTCTTTCCCGCGCTTCGGGGATCTCCTCCCTCCAGCGCGTTTACCCTTCGTTTCTCCCTCTTCCTTCGCCTGCACAAAGAACCCCCCCGTTTTTGTTCCTTTTAGCCAAAGCCCCGCTGTGCTTGACTCTTCTTCCCCCCCGGCCGAAATTCGCGGGGTCCCTCGTTTGTCGTAGAACTTCGGCCACTCACTCCATCTAGTAGAGGGGAGGCCTTGCTGCGCCCTCAATGTCTATTTAGCTGTTGGGATCCGTTCTGTGTCTTTCCTTCCGATCAAAGCGACCGGCCCCCTTTTCCTTTGTTGGAAAGTTTCCCTACTCCCGTACGGGGAAGCTTTTCTAACCTCCGCCTTTGTCGTCCTTCACGGCAGGGTCTCGCCGTCCTCTCAAACGCGTGTCTTATGCCCCCCGCCTCTCTTGCTCCCGCTTTCCACGGAACAAGACTGTCCTTCTTTCGCCTCCCTCCCCCCCCTAGGCACCAGGGTCGCCGTCCCTGTCGAATCGCGTTTGCGCGTTTCGGAACCAGCACTTTGTCTCTGACCCTTCCCTGATCCCGTTCCGCTTCCCTCTTGCAAGTCGTGACCCCCCCGGCTCCACCTTACCCTCTTTCCCTTTTTCCATGGACGAGTCATTGCCAGTGGACTGTCCTCGACGTCAGCCCGGAGATTTCACTGCAAGCAGCGCCCGCCAGCTTTCTCGCCTCTAGTTTTCTTTTCGACGCCGTACCCCGTTCTGCCCGTCGTTCGCGCACTGAACCATGGGTAGTTCCCCACCCTGACCTTGTTAACAGCAATTTTTCTTTTTACCCTGCCCAATGTTGATCTTTACGTCAGCGCGTGATCCCCCGAGAAATGTGGGAGCTAAAACCCTGAACGTTTCCCCGTTTGTCCACCTTCATGCCCTAGCTCATGCGTCACCCAAAGCTATCAATTTTTGTTTCCCATGGTCTTAGCATCCCAGTGGTTTGATCTTTGAAGTTTCGGACTGAGATGCACAAACGAATAGACCTGCAATTCTCTTTCCGAGCGTGTGTCTCTCATCCCCTTGATCCTTTTTGAAAGGCTCTGGGTTGGTCTTCGTAGGCTGAGTTTGGAAGTTGCATAGATGTTCCCCGATTTACCGAGACCCTTCTCCCACCATTTCCGGCTCCCCCTCTTCCCCTTGTTTTCGCCATGCCGTGGTCCGGCGTTGCTCCCTCTTACGTCTGGCGTCTGCTCTCGGCTGATGACCGGCATTCTGCCGGCGCCTGGGCTTCCCATCTTTCCGCAATCGAGTAATCACCAAGTGGGCTGATTTTGATCCTACTTTGTCTTTTTTTTTCCGTCCCCCCAGGATTTCACATCTTCGTTAGTCTGGCGATATGCGGCCGCCCCGGCCGCTTTGATTTACTTATCCCAAGGTCTCTGTATCTCTCTCCCAGCTTCCCTTCTTATCCCCTCCCACGGAGCCGCTTCCCTTACATCACCAAACGAGGTATCCTGCTAATGTCCGTACTTATGGCGCCCGCCTCAGTACGCCGCAGTATTTTTTTGATTTTTTCCCGTCACAGAAACCGCGCTACCCCGTTCCATTGTGAGCCATTGGGTCAGTAATCATGCCCCTTCCATCCAAAGTCATCACTCTTGCAAGGGTCCTTTTTATCTCTCTTTTCATCCCTCCGTTGTTGTTGTTTCTCTCTATTTTCCCTTACCCCTTGGAACCCCGAGTTCTACCCTCTTCGTTCGGCGGTGAGGTCCCCCTGACCCTCCCTTTATTTTGTTCCGTCCCAAATGCACTTTCGCTATCGTAGGTGTGCGTTGTTCTTCCTTTTAGCCACACTGGCGGCTTCGCTGCGTGCAATCCTCGTCGCCACTCACTCACACGGACCCTATCTTGGTAGCCCTATTTTGGAAGTGAGGACGGGTCTCTCCCCGTTGGGAAGAGAAATCCCTTGCCTCGGTCTCGGTTTATTCATGGACTTCTTTTCACTCGCAATCCGCGCTTCCGGGCCTTCGACGGCGTGCCCCTTTTTTTTTAAAACAGCGCCAGGGCCCCCTACGTTTCGTCGTTAACCCCCTCAAATTTTTCCCCTTTAATCACCTTCTGGCCCCTGGTTTTTGCCCCTCCTTGATTTCCTATCATTTGGTACCGTCCCCCCGGCTCCGGTCGATGCGCGGGTATCCTGATATCCCTCTGCGACTGCCGAATTAAGAGCTAAAGAACAGTGAACATGAATATTTTTCCCTCCGGAAGGCTCGGGCTCCCGGAGAAGGTCATGTGCAAGCCGTGCCGTCCTTTTGGAGGTGAGAAGTGCCTGATTCTCACCCCACCCCACTTCGTCTCCCACTGAACCCCACACCCCACCAATATTTAACCGGTGCTCCACGCCACGTTTTCTATGCCGAGCCACACGCTTTCCCTTGCCAAGCAGGTCTCCCGTTTTTTCATTCTAGCACCTTCCCCCCCCCTTCAAAGGCCCTTAAAGCGGTCCTGTACTACGGTCCCGTGTTGCACAATTATTTCGCGGGTTGTTGCTTTACCTTGCTCTTTCGGGAGTGAGTGCCAAACTCTTTTCCCGTTTCTGGTTTTTATACCACATGCTCTGGTGATCCGCGTGCCTTTCCCAGTCTTTAATGTTGAGGCCACGATTGCTTTTTACATGATCCTTGAATACAACGGGTTGGCCCGCTTTCGTTCGCTTGACCAGTTTGTCCCTTATGACGTTCCGATCCCTTACCCCCCGTCTTAATAAGGCCATACGCTTTTATCGTTGCCGGGAGGCAGTAGGTTTTTTTCCAGATGCTCTTCCGATTCCGCGCAGTGCTTTTTAGTTACCCATACGTTCACCATTTTTTCCAAGCGTACCTTTCCTTTTTTGATCGTTATCTCAGTATTATGGGTTTCCCCTGCTCTCCCCGAGACCCTTGCTGTTCTGCAGGGTCCCCCCCACAACAGTGATTGTTTCCCCCAGTTTTATCCCGGTTCCTCCCCTGACTTCTGAGTCTCTTTGCGGAGGATAGTAGTTTTTCCCTTCTTTGGCCTGCGTTTATCATACTACGGGGCGTCTCTATCGACACTTTTAGTTGTCCTGGTGGCATATTCCTGTTTCTTATTTCCCCCCAGGGCATCTGATCTGCCAAGTCGGTTCCGTTCTAATCTTCCCCTATGCACTTTTTTGAATCTTCCCTCCCCCCTCGCCCAGTTGGATGCAGTTGTGCCCCCGAACACCAATGTCTCCACGACTACGGGGCACTTCCCTTCGCAATTTCTTCCCCTTCTTCCCCTTTGGTTCTACTTTCGCATTGGTAGACCCTCGTCATATCGGACTGTGATGGCACTTTTTCTTCTTGCTAACAGTAGTTCCCCTCCCCTTGAATAGGCGCGCTTGACCCTCTTCGCCAGCGCTTTTGTCCTCTTCACTCCACACTGGGTTTTGGATAGCTCTGTCCCGACTGTATTTGAGCTTTTTCCCCCTCCCTTGTTTTCCTCCCTTCTTTCCTTCCTCTTTTTTTCCTCTTTTCCTCCCTTTTTTCCCCCCCTCCCCCTTCTCTCTTTTTCCCTTCTTTCTGCCGTTTTCTCAGCGGTTCATTTTTCCGCGGATCCTGCAACTTTGCCCTCGTGTATCACCCTTCACCGCACCCCCACGGTCACACATATTTCTTTCCCCTCTGCCAAGGGTCAAGTTTTTTTGAGCGAGATATGTTCCTCGTTTGTGGAAACCCAGTGAGCCCCTTTGACCGAGGCGTGGCGGCGCCGGTGGTTCCCCACTGAGCATTTTTTCTCCTCGTCACCCATTTTTCGACTTATCTTGCAAAGCGTTCCCCCTGATTTTCATGACGATTCTTTTTCTTGAGCTAAAACTTATCTCCCTGTCCGGTACGGTCCTGGGTTTGTCGATTGTTGACCGACTGAACTTCCGCCTGTTTTTGCTGTGTCCCCCCCGAGCCTTTCCCCTG
>Ga0179593_1475115_pt1 | contig 10848 bp, 12 predicted proteins | sample CZODoug2_1_08_16_FD_185931 | JGI IMG/M metagenome (GOLD analysis project Ga0179593, IMG submission 185931) | Vadose zone soil fungal communities from Angelo Coast Range Reserve, California, USA - CZODoug2_1_08_16fungal (PacBio error correction) | ecosystem: Environmental > Terrestrial > Soil >... | reverse complement strand
TTCTTAGATTTTTGTTCTTCTGACTTTTTCGTCATTCTTCCTTTTCATCTGTGACGTCCTATCTGCCGTCCGGGTTTTACCCATTCCTTAAACAAGTTCGGTTAGAAGTGCAACACAAGTGTTAACTTTCTTACCGCTTAGTTCTCGGATTTTTCTCCAAATATTGACGTTCTTACACAGTCATGCAAACCGTGTAGTGTCGATCGTCCCTCGACCGCTTGCCGTTGCCTAACCTCTTTCTTTTTCCCCGCTTACCCGATGGCAGATCTCATTGACCCACTTCCATAAGTCCGGCTCGGCGCTCTGACAGAGTGAACCGATTGGTCTCCTCCATGAAGATTTCTTGAAGTTTGCGCTCGACGCGGCCCTTTTTAGATCCTATGAAACAGCGTCTGTTTGCACGCGATTACTTTATCTTCTTCTGCGCCCTGCTCATGATTGACCCCCAGCAATACTCCCGCCACGCTCCTTGACGAGTACAAACCCTTTCCCTCTTTTCATTAGTCCGGCCTGCGTTTTCGATAGTCGCGAACCCCTCACCCTGAACTTATCCGCTTCATTTCTCATGGAAAGGTTTTTTCCCCCCCTCTTCTCCGCGCAAGTCTCGAGGTCGGCTTTTTGAGATTGTTTTTTATGATGGCCTCCGACGGCGACTGTTCTGAGCCGCGTTTCTCCCTATCCATGAACTTTCGGTCACTCCCTTTTCAGGCCCCCCCGCTGTCCCAGAAGGACATTATTAATGCCGGGCACCGCACATACCGTTCGCCTTTGCAATTCTTTAGAATAGACAAGATCGTTCTCTCCCTCGTTTAGTTTCTCTCCCCCTTTTTCCCAAAGAGGAGTCGGCCCACGGATTAACGGCTGAACTAGCCTCTCTTGGTACAAGACGAGGTCCATAAATTCTCATCGAGTCCCTTCTTGCCCTCCCTTTTGTCAATACAGTCGTTGATGGAATCTTAGTCCCTGCCCCAATCCTTTTTTTACCCTCGACTGTTTGGCATCCCAGAAAGATCCTACTTTAACCCAATACCTCTTTTTTTTTTTCCCCGCCCCGAAGATTCAAATTTTTTCCCAACGGACCTGGTCCCCAGTTGCTCCCCGCGGTTGTTAGATTCCTGCGGGCGCTCGCCGGAGCATTTTTGACGCCCCTCCCTTTTCCTCATCCGTACACGTTCAGTTCCTCTCTTTTTTTAAGGCACTGCCCTGTTTTTTCTCCTAATGGTGCGCGTTAGGATTCCCCTTTCCCCGTTTTACATCGCCGTTCAACCGATTTTTTTTTTCCTCTCTGTCTTTTTTATAGAGAGATACTCATACGTTTGATTTTTTCCCCCCGTCGTAGACATTCAATCACGAAGCCAGCCCTTCTTCGCCCCCCCCTTTTGGTCCCGGTGGACGGACTTTTTCTCACGACTGATTTTTCCTAAGACCTTCCTTGGCCGCGATCGTCGACGATCTCACGGCACGCCGTCCTACTTGGATCTTCTCTCACGTGTCGCGATTCACACAAGGTTTCTGAAACTCTCATAGATGGGTTCCATTTGAATTCTCCGGTTTTGTTTTTGGGTAGTTTCGCGCGATTGAAAATCCGGCTTTTGTCTGACTTTTGGTTTGGCAGAGCTTCTATTATATTCTTCACGTCCCTACGTCTGAGTCTTCCTCTCGTTTCATGCAGCCACCCCATCTCTAGTTCTTTCCTCTTCCTTCCGCGGATTGACATACAGAGCTTTTTCATCAGAACCCCCTGGTTTGTGCCCCTGGCTGCGCAGGGGCTTTCCTTCCGTCCAAGTATCTCCTTCTGGTGGCATGCTCTCTTACTCCCTTTTTCCCTAACTCCCTTTTTCATTGGGCGGAGCTTGTTTCGACCTGCACCTGTGGAACTACAGTTCCTTTTCTAAGGCTTATGGATCGAAGTTCTCTTTTCTACATTCTTCGACCTCGTGTCAGGACGATCTGGCAAGCATCTTCCCCTTCTAAGTTTTTTGAAGCTTCGGGCTGTCTTCGGCTCGTGTTTTTTTTTTTTAGTTCTCTCAGCATCAGGCTTTTTTCTCTCTTCCTGAAGGATTCTCGAGCCGGGAGGAGCATGCATTTTTTCCTCTCCCGTTGTTGTTTTGATTCGCTCTCTCTCGCCTCGCGGTCCCGAGCTTCAATTTAGAGGTCCCTGATGCTGTCCTGTCTTCCTCGAAAAAAGCGAATCCCCCGAAGCAGCGGTTTTTCTTCCTCCAAACTCCCTAATTCCTCTTTTAGCTTTCCCCGATCTATTTTTCCCCCTGACCCGTATCTCTTTTACTCTCCTCCTCTATCCCTATGTCTCCAAGAGCTGATTTCCCCGCCCTCCCATCCCGGGCGAACCCACTTCGCCCAATTCCACTGAATCCCCTTGCTGGTGAGTCTCCTTAACCTTCTACTCGACACGCCGATGGTGTCTTTTCCAGAAACTGCCGCCCCCCCCAACTCCTGTAGAGACTCCAGAACCTCTTTTAGCTTTCTCGGAACCGTCTTGAATGTCAATTCTTTTTCGTAGCTTGGAGGCTGCATTACTGCGGAAGGCCCTTCTGAAGTATTGCCGTTTTTCATCTCGCCGCCCTCCTCCCCACGATATTTTCTTTCTCCCTCTGCTCCCTCTGATTTCAGATAATAGGCATCAAGAAACGTTAGCATTACTTGCTCTTTCCATTGCACCTCTTATGGGATGAAGTTCTTCCCTTTTTACAGATCCGCCGTATAAAAGTATTTAGTGCGTGACGTCTGACAGTCCTCGATGCTGGGGTAAAGGCCTTCCGGGGCGTGCTCTCTCTGATTTCCTACGCCGCCTCCATTACTTCCAGCCATTTGATAGAAGTCCATTGCTGTTTCTTCATGTTCCTGACCCGGCAAAGCCTCCCCCTTAAACCGGATTTAGTAGTGACGCTCGAAAACCATTCTCTTATTTCGGTTGCGGTAGACTTCCGGACCCCCATATGTACCCGGCATGGCGAGGAACCCTGTTCTCTGAGAAATTCCCCGGTGCGTTGATTACGACACCAATTTTGTCGCACGGTCTCTTTCAGCTTTTTTGTCTGTCCCCTTAGTGCTCCCCGGCCTCGCGACGCCTCCCTTCCTTCATGTCCATTTACCTCACGTTGCCTTCCCTTTGACCCTGTCTTTTTCCAACAACCTTTTCTTCGTTTTGTTCGGCCCTCCCTTTTGAGGTGGTGGTGTCACGCGCGGGTCTATATTGATTAACAGGAGCCATTGTGACCTTTACCGGGTTTTTTGTTGACGAGAGGGATCCAGCAAGTCAATTTCTTTCGCCACGTTCTTCTTGACGTTTATTCCTTACTCCTATTAGACGGGATGCCCCTTTCTGCGGGCCCCATCGATGCGGTTTCACCTTATTTGGAGATTTTTCTCTCAGCTTCCCCCCATGTTTCTTCCCTCCACGTTTGAACCGAGGGCGCGATCCTGAGCTTCTCTTCCCTCCACCAGCACGTCGAGTATTGCGGGTGAACCCCTTTCCTTCTCTTCCTCCCTGGTATTCTGTGCGCTCGGTAACCACAAATGTTCTTTTTGAAATAACGTTTAATGGCCTCGCTTTCCTTCCGGACCTTTCGTCCCTCCTCTACAGACCCCCGCGCAAAATCCTTTCTTTTTTTCCTAGATTTGTCTTAAAAGTTTTACCCCAGGGACGTTTTGGTCTTAAGGGAGGCCTTTTAGCCCCAAAAAGTTTTCTTCCTATATGGGTCCTTTTCTTATTCAAGTTCCTCCTAATGGCAGTTTTTTTTTTCGGTAGTCTGCGGTTCGGATTCATCACTTTGTTCCCCCCCCCCCCTATCTTACCGGAAGCTCCGGTATTCTTTCATCTTCGGAGCATCCACCAGCGTCTCCCCTTTTTTCCCAATACATTAAAGAGCCGGGTAGCACTCAATCATCTTTCAAATCTTTAGACTTGAATGATGCTCCTCCGAGGTCCACATCGTTAAACCTCTCTTCACCGCCCTTGGACCCTTTAATGGGCGAATGCTGGACGTCTTATCGTTCCCTTTCCCCACACGCGATATTTCGTCACCTGTTACTCGCAGGTTTTTTCTTCTAAACGACAGCTTTTTCCTTCCGGTGTGGAGAAAAGCCCTCTCCTCACTCGTCCTCCGGAACGACGAAAATTGGATCCCTTTTACCCTTAGTAATTTTCCCCCACCGATCCCCCACCAACGTTTTTTCTTCTTCCTGGTCACGACGTTGAGATAGTTTCTTTGACAGTCCTCGGAAACGGAATCAATTTCCCGGACTCCTCACAAAAAAATCCTCTGGATTAAGCCCCTTGATATTTTCCTTCCTCTCCGTGTGTTTTTCTGCTCTCTATTTCTTATTCTTGTGCTTCCTTCAGGGATCCCTGTTTCCTTTTTGTACACGTGATTTCTTCAAAGTCTTTTCAATTCAGCCCTGCCAAACCGGTGCTCGGTTTTCTTAGTTCAACGACGATTGTTTTAATTGATCCAATTCCTTTTCTACTTTCTCCTGAGGGCTTCGCGTCTGTTGCTTTGCTCCATGCTGTCTAACATCGGTCGTGTTCGGGCGAATCTTCACCGCCTTTTCCCCGTTTAACTCATCGCTGGTCCTTTCTTTCGTTGCGAGTAATCCCTTGCCCATTCGACCCTTTGGCTTTCTATCTTCAACACATGTGTTTTACCCTCTTTTCCCCTCCCCCCCTTCTTAAGCGCAAGCTTTTATAGCTATCGATTTCTTGATAGCCGCCTCCCTTCTTTGATTTCCTTTTTCTTGGCCCCAATGTGGATTCCTCTGATGCCTGAGATGCCAGCGTCCCTTGTCTTTTACGGACGTTTCGGTTTTGCACCTTTCCCGCAATACGACCTATAGTCAGACGATTCGTCGGTCGCCCACTTCTCTCCCTTCCATTGACGGCCCGCTTCGCTTATGAGAAATCCCGAGACGCCCCGCTCCCAATATACTGCCCCCGGCTTCCCATCTGCCTTTCCTCCCTCACAGATCCTGAGAGATTGTTGTGCGTCTTTTTTCCGCTTCGGTCCATGATCTACCTTCTAGCATGAGCCGCTCGACAGCTCCCCTTGAAATTCTGTCATCCGTTTACTTCCCCCCCCCTTCTGATCAATCAGGCTTCCTTAAGGTTCTCCCCTTAAACATAGCATGGTGTTCGGGCTGATCTAGCCCTTAGATTTCAGCGCTCGGTCGTTTCGGGTATATCCCTGTTTCAAAAGCGTCTTTCTCCAAATTGAGCGTTTTAACGGCTCACAGTCCTTAAGATCTTTTTCACAGAGAACGTAAGCCTCCCTCTCCGGATGATAGCAGGTGAAGCCCTAACGTTTGGTAACCCCTCCATTTCTCTTTCTGTATTAACTCCGATCTGTACCGACCTTCCCGGTCCTTCCCTCAGTTTTGTCCATATCTCCCCCGAGTCCTTGTCCCTGCCCAACATAAACATAATCTTAGGTATCCCCCTCCCCCTTCACGATCTTCTCTTGCAAATCTGCCTTAGTTCCGGGTGTTACTAGCTTTTCCGACGTTTTTTTCTAGAGGACCTGGTTGCGATCCTTAGATCCTTCCTTCGTTCCCCATTTCCCAGTGTTCTCTAGTCTCCATGTGGCTTTTCCATTCCCCCTTCCCCCCCCTTGTAGGTCGACCCTTGGCGGTCGACGCATTTTCAGGTGATCGGACTCTTCTCCGCCACCTCACCATTCAGATGTCTCTTTTACCCGATCCTTCCCTCTCGCTTTTCTCTTGTCTTTAGTTTCGTACGTCTTCCCCAAGGTCCGTCCAAGACTTCTTCGAAGCCCTTTTCTCTTGTCCACGACAATTTTTGCTTCGATCGCCCCTCCTTCTAACTCCCTTGCGGCTTTTCCTGCGTCACGTCTCTCCCAAGTCTCGACTGCCGGTTTTCCCGCGTTTTCTTAACAGGGTTTTCGTGCGCTTTCACCCCACGGTTGCCGAACTTCTTGCATAGTGGCGGTGGCCCCTTGACCTATCGGTTTTTCTTACCGAGACGTCTGGAGGAGGCCGTATTAGCTTGAATCCCCTTGCTCCGCTTGAGCACTTTCTTCCTTTTTCTTGAACATGTCGTCTTCAATTTCCTATCTATGCTCTTCCTCTGTGGTGACAGTACTCCCCTTTTTTTTGCGCAGATTTTCTATGCTGACTTCCAGCGTGCCCTTTGAACTCCCCCCCCCTATGGTCTGCATTCGCCGGCTTGGCGAATGTGTCTGGACCTCCCTAAGTAGTTTCTCGTTTTGTTCCTGCTAGAGCCCAAGGGTCCGGTAAAGCTTATTGGGCGGAGCTTAGCCTCCCCCTCTATTTCCTTCATCCAGCTTCTGGCTTTTTCTCCGCATAGAGTGGCTAGGTGCCCTCCATCTCACATAGGCCTGGTCGTCCCCCCTTTCTCATCCGTTCCTTCTTTTCAGGAGTTGGGAGAGCCCACAACCCTTTGTCGCTTTTCTTATTAGATGTTTTGAAGGCAGTTTTCCGGTCAGCCTCTTGCCGACGTCTCTTCGGGATCTCCTGCGAGACGATTCTCTCCCCCCTCTTCTCTATTATAATAAGTTTTTTTTGGAGAGTTTCTCCCTCTTACTTGAGTCACCCTTCGGGCTTGTATGTCGGAGGCTCTATGATCCTTCTTCAACCTGCAAATTAAGCATTAGGAATTCCTATTGGTTTATCTAAAACCCACTTATTGATTTCCGGCTTTCCAATCTCGTTCTGAAACCCTATTTATGGTACTTGTAATCTCCTTAGACCTATTTTACTTTCTCCGAAGAGTGTTAGGGTCGGACCTCAAAAAGTTCTTTCCTCCACACACATAAGCCATTTCCCCCCCCCTTCTTGTCCTTATGGTGCCCCAAGGCACCACCGGTCCACTCCTTTCGACCTTTCTTTTTGTCCGCCCTGCCCACGAGCCCCTCTCCTTCCATCAAAATTTTTCTTAAGAGGCTGATTTCCCCTTTCCTCCCCACTCAGGCTTACTGAGCGCAAAGCTTTTTCTTTCTGAATGCACCGAGCGGCTCCGTCACTGATCTTTGAGCCTTGCTCTCCGAAGAGGCATGCCTCCCCCCCCATTCCCCTACTAATTTGAGCTAAATTCTCTCCGATTATTTCAAGATTAATTTTTCAATCTCTCCCTTTATTTTCCTAAATCTTCTTCCTTTCCTTTCCCAGACCTCTTTATTTCATCTTTATGCCACAGGGTGCCCTCCTGTCCCCAATTTGTAGGACCCATATCCCCAAGTCTTCGGAGGTTTCTCCTGCCGTCTCCTGAGGAGGTGATTTCAAGGCCGTGCATCTCGTTCTCCTAGAGCCCTCTCTTGTAGTGGTCCCCACCTGTTTGTCCTTCTCCTAAGGTTGTGTTTTTTGCCTTGGTTTTTAAAGACCCGCTCCAAGTCTTCTATCGTCTTCCGAGACTCCCTCCCCGAGTCCGATCTGGGGCTTCGTGAGAATCTCTTTAGATGTTCCCCCAATGGCCTTTTCCCTTTCCTCTTCTCCTCCCAGGTGCACGTTCCTTCGCACGACCCTGTTGAAGATAAGAAAGGTTAATGTAATCATACTGGCCGAAGTCTCTTTTCTTCCAGGTCTCCCTCATGGCGGCGGAGCTTCAATACTCCCTTGAATTCCGTTTTACAGGTCTTTTCCCCACCCTTTTGCTAGGTTCTGATGTCCGCCCCTTTGCGGTGGATGTTTTTTAGCGAGTTCTCTGTATCCCCCCCAAACCCAGTCCTCCGGTCAGGGAATTTTTTTTGGACGCGTCTTCGAGCTACCCTAACCCCTCAATGTCCTGTCCACGTTTCCCTGCCGTCTTGTCTCCCCCTCTTATAACTTTTATTCAGGTCGCGGGAACCCCCGTCCCTTCGCTTTTAATACTTTGCTTATTCCTCCCTTTTCCCCCCCATGTTCTTTTTCCAAGCCCGAGCGCGATCTTTCCTATTCCCTCCTCCGCCCCTGAAGTCGAGTATGTGCGTGTTGACCCCTTTCCTACCTCAGTTGAATTATGCTGGTGTTTCTACATTCTTTTTTTCTCCCTCCTTTATGTATCTTGCTCCGCGGTCCAGTTCCTTTCCTGCCCTCTTTTGGCCCTCCCCGACGTCCCCTTCAAGACAGTACGAGACTGTGCTACCCGTCTGGGGACCTCAGTTTTCCTTCTCTTTACTTTCGTCTCTTCATTTGGTTTCCCCTGCAACTTCGGGCAGTTGCTGTCAAGCGAATTATGAATTTTATTTTGGGTTAGCTTTCCCTCTTCCCTCACGTTAGATTGACGTCAACTCCCCCCGTATTTCATAATATCCAGACGCTTTCATATTTGTCACACCCTTCTCCCTTTACTCCTACCTCAATTTCCTATTTTGCATCCAATTCGATCTGCCAAAATCTTTCTTATGTTCTCGCCATATAGGCCCCTCCCCTGTTAGGTCTCGCCGGGCCGTTTCGAGCATCTGGTACGTCGGCCATCGTTTGCGTTGAAAAACCGCTCTTTTTTCCGTCCCTGTTTTTTTCGCTGCGACGGTTGTTCTTCGTCCCCTCAATTCGTTGACGGCGGTTCTCCCATCCTTCTGTTGCTCCATCCGATTCCTAAGCCAAATGCTTTCCACACTTCGTCTGTTTCCCTTCCCCTAAATCCACGTGGTTTTTTTTTATTTCAACGCCAGGTTGCAAGATCGAATTCAGTGGTTTCCTAACTATCCCTTCCTTCAGCAAAGGCCTCTATCAATCCTCTCGTCCCTCCTCTTTTTTGAGCTATCTTTCATTCTTTGCGTCTTTCTCATTCCTCTGCTTCCGTTTTCTTTTCTCCCCCCCTTTGTGACAACTCTTCCGTTTCAAAGTAAGACTCCCACCGTGGGATCGTCTTAGGAAGTTGCACCCGAATAAGTTTCTCTGCATGTGCTTCCCCATCTTCTGGTCTTAACCTCTTTTGACGGTGCTTGATGCTCAACGCTGTTTTTCCTCTCGGCCTCCTCTGCGCTTGCCCAGTTGCCTCCACAATCTCCGTTTTTCCCGCGGGAACGATTTCTCAGTCCCCATGCATTCCTTTCTTTCTTGGCTCGGAGTTTGCGTTTGTTTGACCTTATTTCTGAGCCTTCTGCGAAAGATAGCTCTTGTTCTCCTTTAGTTGGCTTGCTCCAGCCGGAGTATTTTCGAGTTTTGATGACATGTTTTGGAGTGCGCTCTTCGAGACGCTTCACCTCTCTTGATCGCTCCCGTGCTTTCTTGGATTGACCACTTGTGTGAGAACCCAGCCGTCCGACCAGCGCCGGACGCTCACCCTCCTCTCATTCGACTTCATGGCACCCGTCCGAGAGGGCAGAAGTTCCTCCCTGATTAGCCACGCACGTTCTTTAAGAAAATATCCAGGTCCCAAAGCGTCCCCAGCCGGCTGTCAGTCCTCCCACTCTTTCGGAAGGCATTTTTGCTCTGTACTGATTTTGTGGAAGTTTAAAGTCCTACGTTCCAGTACCCCCCTGCTTCTCCCCCGGTCGCCAGTTCATGAAACTTTAGTTCCCAACCTACTTTGTGATTTTAACCGCTGCTCCAGACGGATTGATGCCGGGGGCCACCCGCCCCTCGTGCCGTTTTTCTTCCCTCACAGATCAGATCGCGCCCCGGTCGTGTTACGGGTATACCCTTTGAACCCTTTCTTTGCAAAATATTCGCGTACGGCCTTCCCCCTCTCCAGCGATGCAGCGACCGGCAACCTTTCCTTCCTTCTAAGTTTCAGGATAGCCGGACGAGAACGTGGGAAGATACCTGTCTTGGGAGGGTAGTTCTCGCTGTCCACCCTTCCCCCCTCCTTACCAAACTTAGACCTGTTTTTTCTCCGACGCGATATTCACACCATACTCAGCCGGATCCCGCCGCCTGATACCAATTTTTTTTTTTCCCCACGACCCTTTTCCAAACGAAGCCGGCTTTTCTTGGCTTTTTCCGCTGGACGCGAGAGATTGATGGTTTCCTCCACTTTTCTTCGCAGCCGTCCCTGGTTTCATGCCCCCCTTCATTTCATCGTCCTCCTTCCCCTTGAAGGAACGCATTTTTTGTTTAGGTCGCCTCGACCTTTGTCTGGCGCTCTCCAATGTTTTTCCGACATCGCCGTATCCAGCACACGACCCCCACCGAATCCTCGCGTCGCTTTGTGATGAGAAGCTTCCTTCGCATAGTTTAGCTTGGTAGTTTTGTTCCCATTTCAATCAAGTGAGTCCCCCCTCCCCCCTTTTTTTGCCTACCCAATCTTTCCACTAAGCTCCTGGCGTTTCTTCACTATGGCGCAACGCCCGTGTCCCTGCTTCCGCTCCGGAGAAGCTATTAATGCTTCCTAAGCTTCCCTTGTTTTCAGATATCACACCGGGCCGAACTACGAGTCCCTCTTTCAGGGGCCATTGCTTTCATTTTAGATTCTTTTGCTGGTGCCGCTTTTCTCTTGAAATCCTCTTCTGCTGGAGGATTTTCCCCCCCTTTTTCTGGTCCGGTCTGCCCTATTCTTCTGTGAGTCGTTAAAGCTCGGCAATCCTATGACGTTCCCTCCTTGTGCGCCTCCATCCCTTTTATTGCGCATGGTTCATCGATGCTTCTTTGGAGCAGCCGCTACCAGTTTTCCCTGTAGAGAAGGCCTGAGCCTTTTTATGCCACTGCTCCCTTCTTTATTGCCCCTTCCCCCCTATGCAGGTTTCCCGTGCCTCACAGCAAGGGGAATTCCATATTTGAATTGGGCTGATTTCGTTGTTATCCCTGCCCCATGTTGAGGTCGACCTAGTTGAGGCCCGCTTCCCTCAGCGTTGATCGAGAGGCTTCCTTTTCTCGGACATAGGGATGGTCTCTTCCCTTTAATCCTCCCTTCATTGATGAAGGCGTGTTGAGAAG
>Ga0179593_1319496_pt1 | contig 10848 bp, 11 predicted proteins | sample CZODoug2_1_08_16_FD_185931 | JGI IMG/M metagenome (GOLD analysis project Ga0179593, IMG submission 185931) | Vadose zone soil fungal communities from Angelo Coast Range Reserve, California, USA - CZODoug2_1_08_16fungal (PacBio error correction) | ecosystem: Environmental > Terrestrial > Soil >... | reverse complement strand
TAACTCTCTTTTTCGCAAAAGCCCGCCGCCCTGACCCGTCGAGCCCCCCGCGTTATCGCCATTGCATTTCATCTTAATGACTTTCCAGAGGTTCCTCTCATTTTGTACATCTTCCTCCCCTTTTTCTGTTCCTGTCACTGGAACCAGGGGTGAGGGGGCACAGCCTTTCTCAGCTGCACCTTCCTTCCGCCTCCGGTTTCACAATTCCGCGTGACCTGCCTCTGCGATGTTCCCTCCCCCCTCACCCATTGCTTATTCTCCATACCTTTGTGGCGTCGTGAGGCTGCCCTTTTCTGTTGCCCATCTGCCCCAAACCCCTTTCTCTCTTGCCTACCGGGTTGACCCAAAAAAAGTCGACCTTTCTCGTGACCTGATCCTCCGCCCTCCTCGTGCCGATCACTTTCTTGTATTCTCCCCAATAACGACCCCCTTTTCCCTCCGTTGGCCTCCTATGCCTCCAGTCCTTCCCTTTTCTTTCTTTTTCGTTTGCGACCCGGGTGTTTTTTCTGTCACTGTAGCCACTGCTGGCTCACACACTTACTTTCTTTCTGATGCCTTTGTCGGCACTCGCGTCCGACCGGGCATTTATGGATTCGTTTCTTATTTTGCCTCGCTGCTTTGTAGTTTCTTACTTTTTGAGGTCTGGTTCTGCCCGCCTACAGGCTCTCCCTTCCAAAACTTTTCCCTTCCCGCTACGTTACCTCCTTTTTCTGCCCCCCCCGTCTTCTTTGGCACCCTGCAAGGGAAAGTCCCCCCCCCCTTGTCGACCCCCTTTTTTCAGTTTCGTAGTTTTTTCACCCTGCGGAATTTATTCAGACGGCGACCTGTTCTACCAATCTACACGCACGTATCTTTTCTTTGAGGTTTCTTCCTTCACTCACCGTCTTCGTCATCGGCAGTGTCCCCCCTGGTTTTCCTTTGGCGACCCGCTGTGTCTTTGTATTTCCAATGTTCTGTTTAAGCGACCTTTTTGCACCGTCTTTCCCATTGTGGAGCCTTTGGCCTTTTCTCCTCGGACTGGCGCTTTGCTTGCGCCCCTGCAGTTGCAATGTTCCTCCCCACTTACACATGACCCACGAAGGCATCACTCATAGGGCTTGTGTTGTTTCTCTCTGATCGCCCCCTCCTTCTCCGCCCTCCTTTTGTCGACCCATAAGGATTGCGCCAGATTTTTTTTCTTAGGGGACCTTCCCAGCTCTGGCCGGCTTTTTTTGATGCTTTCAGGTCGCGCTCCCCCGGTTCGCTCCTATATGAGTATAATCGACTGCCTAGCCCGTCGTTCAAAGTGTCCAATGTCTCACTTTTTAAACTACCCTTTTAACCCCCAATGAGCAACCGGTCATTCGTGGTTGTTCCCTTCCTCCTCATGTTGTGGATGCTGTGGCCGGCGAGCCTCTTTCCTTTTTTCCCATCCCGGGGCCTTTGCCCGTAACTGTTTCCTTGTGCACTTCGCCTGACGGTACCGATCCGACCCCCGGTCTCAGTCCCCGCCTGCACCCTGTGCCTTTCCAGGATTGACCCCCCATGGTCCTTCTACTTTTTCCCCACCCAACTCTTGCCGACACAGACCTGTGCGCTACCCTACCCCCTTGAGCCCTATTCCTGATTTTATCGCTTCCTCATCGTTTTTATTCTCCCAGGCTTCTCCCAGCCTCGAGTTCGTCGCTTGTTGATTTTTTGCGGAAAGCGCTTCAACCTCCATGTGATTCTTTCGCTGTTTCTCACAAGCCCCCCCTCCAAGGCCGTCTCGCTATGTGTGACTCGACTTTTAATGCCTTTACCCCGTCACCTATGCTCCGATCTTGCCTTTCCCTTTATTCCGTCTTGTCGTCATTCTCTAGCCCCCACGTGGCTGGGACTTGACTTTCTTGAATTATATGCTGAGTAATTTCCCCCCTCCCCCCTTCAATCGTCATTATTGTTCCCCTTTCTGCTTTCTTTCTAACACTCCTGCGTCCCTGAAGGTTTTGTGATTTATTTATGATTGTGACTTCCCTGCAGTTTCACCTTCTCCTTCGTGCTGCCGTCCTTAAAAACAAGTACCCCTTCAAGTAATAGCCATTTCCCCGGGCCCCCTCGTTCCGATGGAGGCCCCCCTAGCAGACTGGCCCCCTCATGCCCCGGTCTAATCCTGACTCTCTCAAAGCAAATTTCGCTCTTTCTTTATCTCATGAGACGTCTCCCCATACATCCTGTCACCCATCTTTTTATCAGCAGTTACACTCGCCTCCGACAGGATGGGTTGAGTTTCTAGTTTCTCCCCTGTTGCTCCCTCCCTGCGAAAGTTCGCTGTATTCTCGCTAGATGACTCGCCGCGCCTTTCTTTAGTTGCTTTTTTTTGTGTAGTCCACGACACCCTCTCCCCCCATTCTTGTGGTCTTGGCTTCGGTTCCGTTCTTTTATTTCAGTCTCTCTCTTTCCGGCGAATAACACGATTCCGCCGCCGACGATCTCTGCAACGAAGTTCTAAGTTCTTGTCCTGTGACTTGCCTCATGTTCTTCTCCTGTTCTGAGCACAATTCTCCCTCACGGATCTTCCAGCGGTCCCCTTTTGACAACCCCCTTTCCTGAATTCGTTTTTTTCCAGAACCCACCTTGCGATATCCCGGTGCCTTGTCAGTGTTACCCTCGTGAGCTCCTTCCCTCCCCATCTCTCCCGGAACCCCCCTCTCGACCTTTCCAATCCCTATCTTACTTTTGTCGTTCAACCACCATGCAGGGTTTGGTCGTAAACGTATGACATCCTTTTCTCCCGTGTTCCGACTTTTGGCCTTATCTTTGCCTTCTCCATTCGGCGGTTCCCCCCCTCCCCCTCCCGTCATGTCCGTAGCGCATTTTCTCGCTTCTCCCTGTCACTTCATGATACCCTAGTATGCACTTATAGTCCCAACCCTGTGCTTCCTCTGCACCTTACACCGCCTTTCTGTGGCGAGCTACTGGTGGTACGATTATCTCCTTCCGGGCCCTCAAGCGGATGTCATCTTTTTCGAGTAAACCCTCCTTGTTGCTTGTATCTCTCAGTTACGTCGTTCCCCCTTCTAGGGTGGGACCTCGGGCGAGACCTTTCCGATTTCTCAGTGTTTCGAGGCTCCCGATCCGACTAGATCCAACGAGGTTGTGCTTGCTTTTCGCGAATAATGTGTTGCCATCAGTATGCTGTCCAATAAAATAATGACTCCTGTCCTTCTTTTGGATTCTGGCGATTTGACTTCTTAATTTTTCTTTGAGTTTTTTTCATTGAAAGGTTACTGAATGTGATTCAAAGTTACCTCCCCGCACCTTTGATTCTTTTTCCGTATTCACCCCCCCACCAATCCCGTGACATCTCAATTTTTTATATTTCCTTCCCCCCGTTGTTTGCCCTTTCCACGATGTTGCCCCTCTAACTTTTCAACCTCTTTACGGTCTTCCTGAACTGACACTCTCTACCGTAAAATTTCTCATTCGCTCGTCCTGTGACGACCCTTTTTTCCTATGATCCCACCACTTCATTTTCCCCGTCTGATATTTCCTATGGCACTTCGTTGCCGCCGTTTCCCCCTCCTTCTGTTTCTTCAGCTTGCCTTTCGTTAGCCGCTCCCTGCTGCCTGCCCTTGTCTTTCTCCGCGCCTTTCTAAAATTCTCCGAGGAGTCGTCTTCCTTGTCTTCCCCCCTTCTCGTTTTTTATGGAATTCAGCACCCTCAACATTTGCCCTTACGTCGATCGCGCAGTTGCCTACGTGTCTGTCAGAACTTACCCGGAGCCCTGACCCTGATCCTTCCCTTTAGTGTTGAGACCCTCGTCCACCCTTTTCCTCCCTGCAGTCGACCGCCCTCGACACGATTCAGCGACGTCGTACTCGTGCCAGACTTTCGCTTTCCTTTTGCCATTGAACCGATTTTCCCTTTTCTTGAGAATGGTTTAGAGAAGAGTGGGACTTAACTTCTCCCCTTCCGGTTTTCACTTCGATTTGCGCATCACCCTCTCCCCTCTGGGCTTCGTTTTCTCATCGCCTCCGCAAGCCATTTCCCCCTTCTTTCGTCCTTTAGAAGCGAGTCTGACGTTTTTCCTCTTTCCCTTTGATTGCCCCGGCGCGTCTTTTTTCTCTCCTGTGGGTCGGCGTTACGGGGGTAGATTTTATCCGCCCTCTCCCTCCCCCTTGATCTATTTCTTCTCTCTATATTTCTCATCTCATTTCTTTTTGATCCTTCTGAAGCAAATCGATTTAACATTCCCGATTTTAGTCATACTGGACCACCCTTCAGCCCTGCACCCGTTACTACCCTTGATCCAGGAATGACCGTGTCCCTTGACTAACTTTTTTGAGTATCCCCCGAGACGCGTAGGTTCCGGTTTTATGGCGGATACTTCCTATGAAGACCATCCTGCCTGTCGTCTTTTTTTTCATCTCAAAGTTTTCTCCTTTCCGACTTCCCTTCTTTCGCCCCCCTTTTCTGTCCCATCCACTCAAATGTTTTTGCTAAGCTGAGGACCCGCGTGCACGATTTCCCTCCTCGAATTTTTGATTCGGGCGTTTTCGCGTCTTTCTTCCCCCCCTTTCCCTCCTCTTTCTCAATCTTAGGACGGAAACGTATCGTCTTTCAGGTTTATACCTCTCTTTCTATTTCAGAATTTCTTTCTGCGCCCTATCTCCCCCCCCCCCATCCCTTAAGCGTTTTACTTGTTGCACTTTCCCAATACCCCTCCTGCCCACGGTGATAATAATGGTATTAGTTCTTCCCTGCCGATTTTTCTGCTTTAGGCATTTCCTTTATCGTCTCTTTTTTTGTACTCCTCTGTGTTCCTCCCATCGTGTGCCCGTCGTTTTAACAACCTGGCACTCAGATTTTACAACGTCAATGCTTTCCCCCCTCGTTCTCCCCCTCAATCTCCTTCATTCAGATGTTCTTTTGCCTTACACACCCTCGTTCAGTTTTTTCCCTTAACTGCTTTTACTCAGTTTGTAAATGTTTCCTCTCTATCCCCGGCCCCCTATGTTTGCACACTCTCTTTTCGGTGAGTGCCACCCTTTTTTGGAGAGATAGCTTCACCTTCGTTGCTTTTACCTGTGGTTTGGGTTATTTACTACGCCTCCCGCCCCTTTTTATCACGTGAAGGATTGCCCTCTTTACACCAAGTTCCGATCTTTTCCCATTCGAAACTTAATACGACCCTCCTCACTTTGATAATACAGTTTTTTACATCCTCTGTGAGATTCTTCCCCCCGCCTTTGCCCCCACCAACCCCAGAGTGTAAGCCCGTCTTGGATAGGATGTCCCTCCACCCTTCTATTCCACTTTCCACATCTCCCGGCCTTGTTCTCTCCTTTTATGCCTCCCCTTGATTTACGGAGCTACATGACCAGTTCAATCCAATCTCTTCCTCCGGTTTTCATAGTTTCAACGATTTTTCGTTATCTGCCGCTGCTAACGGAGGATACATTTCCTTGGTTTTGTTCCCTGTTACATTTCCCTCTTTAGAAGGCAGCAGCTTTTAAGGGCCTGCCCCCTTGGGTCTGTCTACTACTTTTAACTCTTCCATCCTTTCAGTTTTGGCCTCTTTGCCCGTGTATCATTTTCCCTCTGCCTCTTCTTGTCCCATTTTTCGCCTTCTCGTGTCGACTCCGCACGCTTTTTCACGTAATCATTACCCTCCTCCCACGCTTTTCCCCGACCACCCCCTTCACGAGCTCTCGATTCGGTTTTCTTAAACCTCTCATTATCTACGGTCTTTCCCCGGGGCAACGAGTCCTCTTCCGAGCCTTTTACCCTTTCGGGTACTTGTTTCTCACTCCCAAGACCCACCGGCGCCTCACTCTCCGTGATGACTTTGCCCTATCTCTTCGTTTAGGCCGTTGCTGCCTTTTATCCTCCCCCGAAAATGATAGCCCCCCTGCAGACTGCCCCTGACATCTTTTGCCCTGTCGAGCTCACCCCCCCTTTCTTCGTTCCTGGTACTGCACTGACTTCCTCTGATTCCATGTTCTTCCCCGCTTAGAGGACTCCTCTTTTGCTCTTGTTCGCGCCTGTCTTCATAGCATTGTGCGGCGCCAGTTCTCCTTCACGACCTCTCTTTTTTGATCTTCCCCCTCCATGGGAGGCTTGGATCGTCGTGTCAAGTGTGGTTCTCAAGTATTTTAGGTTTTTTGTCGAAGGTGATGGGAGCTGTATCCTTCGTCTCCATCCAAATACTTCTTACCTCAGAGAGTTACAATTTATTGTTTTTTCGCGATTTTGGTTTTCCTTTTGCCCTTGTTGACATAGCAGATTTTTGCTGTTCCCCCCCTTTTTCCTCCCTCTTTCCTGACCATCCTTTTGATGACGTCTTCGGTTTTGTCCTCCTGCATCTTTGAAAGTACCCCTGTTTTTTTCTTTATTCCTTCACAAGCCGCGGTCGCGAGTTTTGCGGTCCGCTCTTCCCACGACCCCTTCACGCCCCCATCTCTTCCCTTGCGAGCAATTCCCCCCCCCCCTTTTATTCCTTTCCTCCGATTCCTTGCAGGTCCGCCTCAACTGATCCCAGGGCCCTAAGCCTTCTAGTCGGTGTTCTTCCCAGGCCTGAATGCGCCGGATAGGTATCTGTAGTGTTTTCCTATGTGTAATCTTGTTTTATTGGTGTCTTAATTGTCCCCCTTAATTTCTTGCATACGAATTACTTTCCCCCCTGCCTAGCCCACCCCCCTGTCACTCGTCCGTGCTGTCCTGCCTTAGTGGTTCAACCGCTTGCTCTCTTTTATTATCCTCGAAACCGATTCGTATCTCAGTCGCCTCTTTCTGCAGATGAGTTGTCTTCAGGTGTCTCGATTTTTTCCTATTTTTTCTTCCCCCTATTTGTTCAATGTTAGCTCTGGCTTTAGTTATCCCGAGATTGCGGACCCCTGACCTGCCCCCCGGTTGCTTTCCTCGAGAGCCTGTCTCTTCCGCTATCCCTTTCCCCGGTTCCCGTTAAACTTGGTCTCTACACCCCTCATCTCCAAAGTTTTCCATCCATGTCTGCCGATGTTCGCAGGCAGCCTCTTCTTTTATTTTGCTTCGTTAGTCAGTGCGAACTCTTTAACTTTGTCTCCAGAGCCACAGTTTGGCAATCTTCATTACCTTACTAGTTCCTCCTTCGCCTTTTCCCCTGAGACTGTCCCCACTCTTTTACTTAAACGCCCCATTCAGGCCCTTCTTTTCGAGACCATGACCGATAGAGGTGCTCTCCCCCCCTTCCCTTCGAACATCGAACTTATCAGTGATTTGATTTTTTATAACCCCACCTCCGTCGTGTTTAGAATTATGTTCGTGATGCTCACCTTCATGCACTCTTATCCCGCCCCTCTGTCACAGTCCTGCGTTTCCCTTACGTCCCTCCATACTGTATCGTCACTTTTGCATCAAGCCATTTTCGCCCAATTCCCTTGCGCCACATACTTCGTTCCAATATTTCTCCTCTTTCTCGAATGCGTTGGCTCACTAAATCCCCTGCACTTTTAGATTTCTGATTTCCACGTATATACGTCACTTCTCTCATGCCTTCACAACCTCTTTAGCCTCCTACTTCAGGCCCCGGTGTTTTCACCACCATGGTTTTCCCCCCGTGAAGTTCATAACACGAAAAACCTTCGTTACTGTCTGGGTCCTCTCAAACTTTTGAAAGTGCTTGTATTTCTTTCCCCCCCTCTCTTGCGCGACCCTTCACCAACCGATGCCCAATTTCTTCCCTTGTTCTCTTACCCATATGAGCCCGATGAGCACCCCCCACCTCCTTCTTCGCGATCTGCCTGGTGACCGGCGTTTCTTGCAACCCTGTCTTTGCCCACCTTCACCTGTTTGCCCCCCTACCCCCCCATGCCTGTTTCTCATTTCCTTGTAAAACGGCACTTTCACATTTTCGTTTTTTGAGAGCTTTCCTGGCACCTATTTCTCTGAGACCTCGCTTTGACGCCCCCCCTTATTTTTTTTCTCCAAGCCGCCGTCTTTTTTCCGCTGTTGCACACCCCTCTATGGCAACTTCCCGACGAAACCTAAGACCCCCTCCTTCTACCTAGTAGCTTTTTCTCGTCTTCCTGAACGCGCCTGTGCACCCCCCTCCCCGTCCCACCGTTAGCTTTTCTGCCCCCAGACCCTTCTTCATGCAAGCGTGCCTTTCACCAACAATTTTATTAAATATGTCCCTTGTCCCGTTCTACTCCCTTTCGCGAACGTCGTGCTAGCGTCGGAGTTTTTTCTTGCCCTTAACGAAGCCTGAACTTCCCTCTCTATATTTTAATACATCCAGTTTGTTTTTTTTGGGTCTGGATTGTTCTTCCCTCGTCTCCTCGAAATATCCGCCCCGGTCTGTAGCCACTCCCCTTTTTCTGATAATCATTCTAAACGCGTGGATTGTTACACGTTACCCATTTTCCAGCCCTCCCTTACTTCCTATTTTCCCCCTCTCCAGATGGTCGAGGCCTGATATTTTTAAATTTTGATCTGTCTACTTTTTCTTTTGTACTTGCTCGTCTTACACTGGATAGCCCCAGCGTCTTCCTCCCAGGGTGCTCACTTGCTCAGCGATTTACCAACCCCGTTTCCGCGTTTTTTTTTCGCGTCGCTGATTCTACCTGACATTTGAATCCTTCTTAAAATATCTGTTTGAACCTCCCTACCCCCCCCCCTCGCACCCGATTATTCATTTACGTATTCCCTTGAAGTCTGCCCCCACGAGAGACTTTATTTGACTCTCCGTTTCCCCCCGATTGCGCTACTTCCCCAGAGTTCCTTTTTTTCCCAAACCCCCCACCTACAGAGTTGATTTTTGAGCTCTCTCCCTTTCGTCCCAGCCACCTGTCAGTTTTTCAGCTCTCTCTTCCAGCCAGCGCCTGCTTATTTCGGGTTGTTTCCGTATGTCCGCTTGGTTCCGCCATGTTTCCTGTTTTCGGCCGATAGCTCTGGACTTTTCTCGCAGTTCGTCCCCTCTCTGCCAGACTTTCGATCCGGCTATCATTCGTACCCCGTTCTTGCCCTTCACGGTTACCCCAGTAGCATCTCCGCTCCCCCTTGCTGTCTATGACGCCGCATGTTTCAGCGCCCGCGATCCCCTACTGGTCCTTGGCCATTTTCCGCCCCCATTATTCCTTGTTGGTTCGATTGACTTCATACTCCCAGGAGAGTAACCATTGAGTTCTGTATCTTTCTCCCCTCCAAGGTCTTATTTGTGCAGACGGGTGGTTGCAGAACTGGCTGCTTTTCTAGTGCCACAGGATGAAGAGGCCTCTTGACGTAGTGTCCCTAGGCTTTTAGATGGGCGACGTTTTGTCCTTTCTCGAATAGGGCTTGGAAGGGATCCGCCCATCAATGTCTCCCAGGATATTTCGTTGTCCTTTTCGATCGAAGGATATATTCGAGGTCTCGGCCCTTTTAATTGACTTTCGCACCTTAGTTTTTGCGTGAAACCGTGTTCTACCTTTCCGGTGTTTTTTTTACCTTGTCCTTGAGCTAAGTTTTTTCAGCTCTGTCATTGCTCCGCCTTTTTCGGCTTTCCCCGGCTTTTTTAAATATACCACGGCGCCTACCTTTACAAAATAACTTTTGCAATTGTGCCCCCCGTTAAGTAGGCTGATGCTCCCCTGCATCATTTTCTTGTTCGTCTTTGCATCTTGACGTTCACTTTCTAAGAAGATATGACTCGTTAGTGTAAGGAAGGCTGAGTTTGTGGTCGAAACCACTACCTCGTTCGACGCACAACATTCTCCCTCCCCTTTTCCCACGTTATTTCGCAGGCTTCCAACAAGTTTCTTCCCCGCCCCCCCTCCCCTACCCCTCTTGGAGACGACAACTGAGGCTCGTTTGACTATTCTCTGACCCTTTCAGCGAATGTCCGCAAGGCTCCCCCTCCTCGTTTGAATTTTTTTCTTTTTGTTTCTTTTCAGGAAGCACTCTTTCCCAATCCTATTTCTTTCCCAGTTTTTCCCCCTTTCCAGTTCCCAGCGCCGAAACCTTATCGTGCTAGCGTATTTGTCCCTCCCTTGCTTGATCTAAATTTTTTGACTTGTGTTCACCCTTTTGAAGCATGTTGCGGAGTTGCATATGAATTCTTATCACCTCTTGCACTCTCTCTTTAAGTTGCGTCTCCAATGCAGGACCAGGCGTCCGGAATGGTTGACGTTTTTCTGTCTCTCTTTTCATTTTCCCAACCCTCCCCTAAATTTTAGAATTCACCTTCGGGGTCTGTCTATGACCTTTCCCCCTCCCTTTAATTTTCCCACATCAACTGAATAGTTTCGCAGCCTTCTCCATTCCAAGACCCCACTCAAATTTGGATTTCTGTTTTTCACTGTATCTCCCGAGTTCCCTAATAACCTCCGCTCCCCCCTATTGATGCCAGTTTTTGTGCACTTTTCTCCTTCCATCGTTCCCATTTTTTTTGCGTTTTCAATTCTTTTTCCTCCTCTTCATTTCGACACTTCAATTCGATGTAGGTCTTTTTTTTCCCTCCTTCTTTGACTCTTGTTTAGTTCCCTCCCCTGCCCCCCGTGTCCTCTTTCTCGGTGATTCGTAGCCGTGTCGATTTTTCTAGTGTTTGGTCTTTCGCGGCCCGACATCAGGCCGCCGCCCGCCTTCTTGCCCCCAAATCCGTCTCTGCGTTCCTTGGGCCTGTTTGTCTGTCTCCCCACCTGTACCCTCCTGAGTCTTTCTTTTCGTGAGCCGGTTGCCCCCGATCGCTTTGTTCTCGGGAAACTGCCGACCGGTGCCCTGGTGTAACTCCCCGCCAGGTCTTGAGCCACCCGTCCTTCGCGCCCTTTCCCCTCTCCCCCCACGGTCCCCGAGCGACAAACATGCCACCCTCCTCTTCTTTTGCCACCCCCGGTCCCCCTTTTCAATGACTTTGATTGCCAGTGACATTAG
>Ga0179593_1277859_pt1 | contig 10848 bp, 16 predicted proteins | sample CZODoug2_1_08_16_FD_185931 | JGI IMG/M metagenome (GOLD analysis project Ga0179593, IMG submission 185931) | Vadose zone soil fungal communities from Angelo Coast Range Reserve, California, USA - CZODoug2_1_08_16fungal (PacBio error correction) | ecosystem: Environmental > Terrestrial > Soil >... | reverse complement strand
GCGCTTAGGACTCCATTCACGGCCTTTTTTTCCTGCATTTGTTTCTTTTTGCCTTGGGGGTCACGTTGCGAAAACTTTCGCCCACAACTCTGCGTCCCGTTTTTTTTTTTTTTTCCCTTTCCTGTGGCGTTTTGTCAACCAACCCCTCTTTTCGGGGGCCGGTAACCAGCCTCACCCCTTCGGTGAGTTTTTCGTTGTGATTCTTTTTCGTTTGTTTGGAAACCATTGGCCAGCGGTATGTCTGGTCAGGCCCGACGTTACGTTGGGGGCCCCCAATTTCACACTATTTTTGAAGGAGGCGTTATGGGGTTGTGTTCTACCCAATCGCCGAGATTCAACACTCATGGATCTGACCATGCTTTGAGGCCCCTCTAAATTGTCTCTTTGTCGCCAGGTGTGACCTGTTAATCTTTTCTTTGTTTGCCCGGCGACCCGGTTTACCCGGGTTTTTTTTGTTTTGTTAGTTTCCCAGTTTTTTCCAATTTCTGTTTTGTGATTGGCCCGCCATTACTGTTGTTGCGGCAGAGGTTTCCATCCTTCGGGACCTACCCCCACACCCCCCCGCAAACCCCCCCATAAGATTTACACTCTTCAACGGGCGCCCGTTTGGTTTACCTTTCCATTCTCCCTATTTGCCCCCCATCCCCTTAAAGGGCGGGGTTCTCCCGGTAACTGCCCAAAAGGTTTTTTATTCACTGTGGACCTGTCCGGTACGAGGGCTCGAGAGAGTCACCCTTTATGTGCCGTTCAATTATTCCCATAGGACACGGCTTTGCTTTACTTTGCCACCCCATCTTTTGCTGCCATCTACCAATTCCCACGTTCCCTGTCCCCCCCCATATTGATTTCCCCCACGTAGCACTGGCTCTGGTTTGTGATCGTCCTTTATTTTTGCTACCCCCCACAACTCCCCCAGTATTGAAAGAAGTCTTATGCCATGGTCCAACTTTAAATCCCCCCTTTCTCCGTTATTTTTTCTGCCCCAAACGCCGGAAGGGTTTTTTCCCCCATGAGCACTCCGGCCTTCGCCCTTGGCCGAATGGCTCTTTATTTTTTGAGATAGTTGTCCCCCAGCATGCCGTTCTTTCGTCAACTTTTCCTCCCAATTTTTCTTTGCTTGGCCGATTTGTCTCTAGGTCTGATTGGGGACCCGTCTTTTCGTCACCGTTTGGATCCCCGGATTCCACGTGTCATTGGTAGTATTTGAACCCCCTTTTCCTTAAAAGTGTAACCCCACCATTCTTTAGGAACCGCATCCCCTCCGCGCCGGATGTTACCCTCCTTAGCCCAATCCCCCCACGGAGGACCTCACTAGGTCCTGCTTTTTCTTCCCGGCCAATGGAGCGCTTTTTCTTGGTTCCTCCCCCTCGGTCTGAAACCTTGTACCAACCCCAAAATTTCGCACCCATCCTCCCTTCTTTTGATTTTTTTTTTTGGTCACCTCATGAAAATCTTCACGAGCCGTTTTCGTCCCAGGCCCAAAAAATACCCCCCCCCTCCTAGCTCAGTCGCTTTCCTTTTCATCCAGCTTAGGCTTTTCCCCTTAAAATTCCTGGATGGGGCAGCTTGTCTCCACTTGCTCTTTGTCGTCAAAACCAGAACTCGTTGTAGAGGCTTTTTTTTTCTTGCAGACTCCTTTCCCGTTTTAACAACCTCCCTTCCTTTGTTCCCTTTAGTAATCCGGTCCACCCTCTGTTAGTAAACACTGTGGCGTTTTTTTTCTCTTTTTTTTCCTTCCTCTCCCCTCGTCTCGTCGTGGATGACCGAGTTGCTGTTTCCAACCTGACTTTTGTTTTTTCCCTTCGGCCCCAGTCGTGGTATTTGATTCCTACTTCATTTATTCCCCCACAACATTCATTGTTTCGCAACCCCCGCTTTACCAGACGTCTGTGTCCCGGCTTTTTTTGGGCCTCGTTCCTCTTTTTTTCTTTTTTTTTGGCATTTAGGACACCGACTCTTTTTTGGGCCCTTGCTTCCTTCCCTTCGATTTTGGGCGTTTTCTTCCCCCCTTTGTTTTTTTTGCCAAAAAGCCCCCTGCCGGGGCGCTTTCACAACGCGGCCCCCGTGACAACGGTTTTTTCGCGGAAGGTGCTTTCTGATCAGTAGCTTGTCGAATTTGCCTGAACAAATCTTTTTTTTTTTCCGTTTAAATTTTCCCCAATCGTTTTGGTTTGGATCACCCTCTTGATTTTTTTTTTCCCCCCCCTCCCTCTTGTTTTTCCTTTTTTTCCAGGGCTTAGTGTACTCTTCTCTTTTCTCCCTTCTACCGATTTGGTGTTTTTTTTTTTTTGTTTCTCTTTTTTTCCCCCCACTTTCAAAATTTGTTTGGACCTTAAGTTTATCTGTATTTATCCCCCCCCCCCCCCACGGGATTGTTCTTCCTCCGTGTTTTTCTTCCTGTTCCCGGAGTGTCTTGTGCACTTCCGCAGGAGCTCGCCTGGCCCTTTTTTTTTTTTTCCCCGCGACAAACCCCCCACTTCCAGTTTTTACGAGTGGCTCTTGCCCACTTGGCAGGGATTCCTTTCCCTTGGCAGACCCGCCACCAAATTTTTCCCTAATGGCAATCCCCCCACCTCCGCTGTCGCCTTTCGACGAGTTGCCAAATAATAGCGGTCCCCCTCTTTGTAGGTTCTTTTGCGTCCATGGTCCTTTTTTGTTGATCCACCTGACTTCCTTTTCCCCCTGCCGTCCTTTTGGTTTCGAATTTCCCTTTCTCCTCCCCCTTGTCACTTTGACTGTTTTTTTTTTTTTTTCGCCCTGGTGAGTGAGGTGCTTGTTTGAAAAACCCGCCCCCACCAGTTTTTCCTTCCCCCGTCTGGTTGCGCTTCCTCCCGTCCTTACCTTTATATTGGTTGTCAGGCATTCTTGCTTTTTTGTCCCCTATCACGTGAAAGCCGGTTATGTCTGAAGCCATCTCCCCCCCGTGTTTCCCATTTAACCTTTTGGAACATTCCCTATTTCCTTTTTCCTGTGCCGAGGGCTTACGTGTCCTTTACCATTTGATCCCTATCGTTGTTTTTTCTTTTTTGTTTTTTTCTTACCGACCAACGTTCTATTCCCAGTTTTTCCTTTTCTTTCTGTTTGGACACTCTCAAAAGGGAGGATCTTGCCCACCCCACTGTGTTGCATTTTACGACCGCGTTTTAGTCCCCCGTCCAGCGCCAACTTTCCTGTTTTTTGCCACCTTTTTTTGAAATGCTTGTCCTGTTTGTTCGACCCCTTATGTAACCTTTGCGAGGAGGCCTCCCCTAATCCTTTTTGTTTCCTGTTTATTCGTCTGTTGACCGTACCTTTCCAGACTCCCGTTTTTTTTTGACGCCGTGGTTTTGCCTGATGGTTAGAAGTCTGTCCCCCCCCGCCGCTTCTCTTCCAGAAGCTTTTTTACGCTGTTTACCTACACTGCGTCTGAACCCCATCTTTCCCCCCCCACTTCCCGTGCTTTTCGTTTATTTTCTTTTCCCTTTTGATCGTTTTTTTTTTCCCTCCCAGGGTTTTCGGCCCTCCTCCTCCGGACAATTTTTTTTTACCCCCTTTGTTCCCCTGTTGTCCCTCCCGCTTTCTTCAAATAATTTGTATTTTTTGTTCATTCCACCCCCCCCCCCGCCCCTTGCTAGTTTTCCAATTCTGAGTGTGGCTTTTGCCCCCTGAGGGAGAATGTGAGGATGTGCAACAACTGCTTGTCCCCTTCTACTCTTCCAGTTTTTTTGAAATGTGGTTCATTTGATCCTGCTTTTTTTTTTTTTTATATATCAGACCTGCCTTGGTAAAACACGGTCGTCCCACTTTTCAGTTAAGTCCCTCCCTTTCCGGTTTTACCTTTCAGGTCTTGGAATTCCCACACTTGATGTTCAAGTTCAAGCTGCTTTGGTTGAGTGGGTTATTGATTTTCTACCTTCTTTTAGGTGTTCACCTGCGCCCCCTTTTCTGGTGAGACTACCCCCTTTTATTTTTTCCCCCCCCGTTTTTGAGTCCCTTTCTCCAAACCACACCCAACGGTCTTCCCTCGGTCCACTTCGGCCCGATCAACCCATGCCCTTTTGTCACTATTTATTTCTTCGAAGGTGGATTTTTTGTTTACTAGACGTTTTTTTTTTAACCGAACCCTGTCCTTTCACTTTTTCTCCATTTTGTCCCCCTGTTAAACCGTGACCCTTCATCCGGTGGCCGATTTTTTAATTCCCCCCCCATCACAACCACTCCGTTTTGTGCTATTTTCCAGCCCCTCAAATAGTGTGACCCCCTGATCACAATCACAACCCGCCGCCCCTCCTTGGTCTTACCAGTTGGTCGCCGTTCCCAGGGCCCCCAGGAGAAACGTTTTTTCCCCTCCACGCGTCTTCTTACTCATCTACTTCGTCAAGTCAATGTTTTTGGTTGTTGTCGAGAGATAAAGACCATTCAGTTCCTCTGGTGATGATGGACTTTTGATTTGGGCCCCCTTTGTTTTCATAGTGACTCCACCACTTTCTCCCCAAGCGGAGGGGCGTTTTTTTGATTTTTTGATTTGATTTGTTGGGCCCCTCGATTTTTTTGGAGGGCACGAGCAACCTGCGTGAGTTTTTTTTTTTTTTGCGTTCCATTGCGGAACCTCGTCCTCTGATCCTTTTTTTGCGTTGGCACGTCAACACCGGTTTGGAAATTCTCCCAATTGACGGGCTGGGGTTTCTTTTTTTGCTCATAGCACCAGCTCATTCCCACGCCTGTCGATTCCACTTGCATGTCCCTGGAAATTTTTCCCTCCCCCAGTTTCTTTATCATTTCCCGTTTTTTGCTTTGCCTTTTTTTGTTTTGTTGCTGGACTCCCCCCCCTTGAGTTGCTAGCCCCTGCACTGGTTTCAAGGTGGCCTCGGACCTAACTTCCCCCCCGCAACCCCCCCCTCATTACTGTTCCCGTGGTCGGCCCTGTGGGTATTCATGACGCTTTTGTTAAAACCCTTTTTCCTCTGCCCCCTTTTCCCTGACACCTTGGGTTCCGTCCGTAGGTTTTTGATGTTGGCTCGGGAGTGGGGTTGTTGTTATTGGTTTTGATTCGCTAGAGTTCCCTCTTCCAGCACTTAGGGCCCCACTTGGCTTTTGCTGTTCATCCGCAATCGCTCCGGGTCCCCTTTTTTGCAGAGTTTTTCCCTCTTACCCATGATTTCCTCTTTCAATGCCCCCCAACCTCTCCATACGTTGCTTACTAGTTTTTTTTTGTGTTTCTTTTTTTCTTTTTCCCCCCCAATACCCCGACGACTGGTGTATTTTTCCCCCCTTGAAAATTTTTCCCCTTTTACGTTAGTTTTTGTCACCGTCTCCCCCTTTCCCCTGGGGGCTGGAGCCGTTTTAGGCCTTCCCCTCCACTTGTGACTCCAGGATCCTGGATAGGTGGTCAAGCAGCCTTCTTCAAATTGGTTTTTTTCTGCCAATCTATTCCGAGGAGCGTTAGTGTTTTGGCCCCCTAGTCGCCTTGACTTCCTTCCACCCCGGGCTTTCCCCGCCCCCCCGGGTTTTTGTGAAGCTGCCCTTTTCCCCACAAAACCCGCCTTCCTCCCTGTTGCAACTTTTCTTGGACTCCTCTGTCGTCCTTTCCCCCCATGCTGAACCTCCCCCCCCTGGGCAACCTTTCTTTTCCTTTTTTTTTGTATTTCTCTAAAGGTTGGGCCTTTTTTTTTTTTTTGGTTTTCCGCCCTTTTTTTCCCCGGGTCCACCAAAGTGATTCTGTTTTCCCTCAGACTACCTTTCGGTCCCGCCATCCGAGCTTGGTGACGTTTTTTTGTATCCCCCCCCAGACACCCCAGCAGATCCACAGTTTCCTCCTTTTTTTTTTTTTTCCCTTCCCCCGTCGCCTTTCGGACAGTTTTTGACAAATTGGACCCATTCGGGGTCGGATGGGCCTTTCTTCGTGTGGATGGTCTGACCCTGACTCGTTGTTTGGGGCCTGAGCGTTGCCAGTCTCATTGCCGGTCAAACTTCTTCCATGAAAACGGGGATCATTGCACCCCCCCCCTCTTTCTGTGGTTCACAACGTTTTTTTTTTTTTTAGTTCTCCTTTTCCCCCCTTTTTCCTTCGGCCCTTTTTTTTTCATTTCTTTTTCTTTTTCTTCGGTTCAATGTGCCCTTCGGCACCCTTCCGTTTGTGGTCCGAAAGAACGTCATTGCCGCTCCTCCCCCCCCCCCACATGGGCCCTGTCGCACCTTCCCCCCCCTCACCAGCGTTCTTTTGGTTTGTTTTTTGTTATTTTAGCTCGTTGAAGCCCCTGATGACCCGCGGTTTGTTCTTTTTGGGGTTTGATTTTTTTTTTTTTTGACTTTATTCTCCGTTGGGCGGTGTCGTGGCCCCTTTTGGTTTTGAAATGCCCTAATTTTCCTCCTGTTTCCCTTGGGGGCCTGATCCCAACCCCACCCCCCCGTTTTACTGGCCCGTTTTTTTTTTTTTTTGAAGGCTTCTTCGCAAAATTAGTCTTTCCCGGCTTGCACGTCCCCCCCCAACTCGGCCTTCTCCCTTTTCAGACGTGATGATCCCATTTTTGTTTGTTTTTTGGGGCCACACACTCTTCAATCATCCCTTTTCCTTCTTTTTTTCGAATTTCTTTCTTATTTTTCCCCTCACCTTTTTTTTGTTTTGTGTCTCTCTTCCCCCCCTGAACTTCACCCCGCTCAAATTTGGCGGGGCATTTACATGATCCTGTGTGATTTTCCCCCCCCCAAACCCAACGGGCCTGAGTCATCCCCTTTGGGGTCTTTTTTGGATTTGTTTGTGCTTTTTCCTTTTTTTACCTCGCTTTCAAGTCCCCTTCCGCGACCACCACGTTCATTTTTTTTTTTGGCCATTTTTTTTTGTACTCTTCCCCAACCTTGAGTTACCGTTCACTGATTTCCCCTGGGCCTTTAAACAACTATTTTCCCGCCAACTCCCGTCTCTTTTCCCCGAGCTCAACCATCCCCTCGCCTTTTTTTTGCCCTGTTTCCTTTGTTCAGAATTTTCATGGTTTTTCTTTTTTTTTCATTGTTATTTTTTTTCCCCTTTTGTCGCTTCCCCCCCTTTACAGCCAGACTATTTTTGCCTCCCTTTTTTTGTCTTCCTTGAGGTCTGACGAAAAACCCGTCCACCTTTCCACTTTTTGTGGAATGACCTCCCCTTCACTGAAAGTGGAGGTTTGTTCTTTATCTGGCTGACCAGCTATCAGACCACCATTCGCCCTTTTCTTTTCTTCAGGACGGCACTTCCTGATTTACTGGTTCATTAGCTTCTGGGGAATTGCCACCCCCCGATACTGATAGTCATGGTTTTTTGATGACTCACCCCACCTTCTCCCCTTGGTTGATTTTTTTTTGCCCAACTCTTTTTTTTTTTTTCATTTTTTTTTTCACTTCCCCCTTTTTTTTCTCAGAGGTTTTGCCATTCCCTGCCACCTTTTCCTGGTTTGTACACGACGTTTTTCATTCTTATTTCCCTTGATTCGCCTGGGTCCACCCCCCGCATTGCGGCGGCTTTTCTCCTACTGGTTGAATGTTTTGATGTTTTTCTGTGGCACGACGGGTTTTCAGTCCCCCACTGGGGGTTTTTAATCTTTGTTGATTCCCCCATGTCTCCCCTCTGTTTACCCCTGCCAGCGTACCTTTGGGTGCACCCCCCCCGGAATTCCTTTCTTTACGCACTGCTTTCCCCCACTCCCACAAATTGCCCCGTCTTCCCTTGCGAAGTTCCTTGCCCATTTTTTTTTTGTGGCACCTCCGTGCCGGGTTTCCTGCCCCCACATTTTTACCGTTGTTTTTAAATCCGTTCTTATTTATTCTTTTTTGTGTTGTAAAAACTCGCTCCCCCACCATCCCAGTGTTACGCCGATTTGAGTTTTGTTTGCCTCGGGAGAATGGGTCTATGGCACCACTGCTTGTTTATCGATTAAAGCGTTTTCAATGTTTTTGCCGTTCACTGGTCCATGTTTTGTTCTTTCCTTTTCGGACCTTACTGGGGCCCCCCCCGGAGCACCCAACTTTTCAGTTACAGTTGCGTCTCTGTGTTTTCCCCCTTTTGGGATTCCCATTTCTCCTACCCCAACCACGTTTTGCCGACTTTTTTTTTGAACTTTTTCAATGCTGCTTTTGGGTGGCGTTGTTTATGTGATTCTTCCGTGTTTTAGGGCCCCCTGCGCCCCCTTAATTTTGACTCCCCTCCTCCCTCAGTAAGTCCTTTTTCCCCCCCCCCCCCAAACCACGTTGTTCTGTGTCCCCACACGCGACAGGTCCTCCCTTCAAACTGGCGGGTTTTCTTGTCTTTCCCGTTCTTCCTGTTTTTTTTTCGCCCCGGTTGACTTTGCTGGTTGTATGGATCCTCCCCAAAGTCCACCACCCCCGCCGCAATTTGTGATCTGACCACACATTAACCACTTTTTGCCCCGTCTTCATTTTTTTTTCCCCCTCTTCACCTTACCCCCCCTCCTGTGTTCTGTCCCGTCCCCTTGCCATCGGATTTGTTTGGACCCCCTGTCCCCATCACCACCCCCCTGCTACCCTAGGTGTGAGTTTTGACAGTTGTTCCGTGCCCCCATCTCCGCCCCCCCCCTTTTTCCATTTCTACCTCTTTCCACTTTCTTCTCTATATACTTTCCTCATCTACTTTTTTGTTTTTTTTTTCAGAGTCCCAAGGGTAACAACCTTTCTTCATCTTGTATTGACTTGTCTTCCTCTTGAACCTTCTTCCACGGGGAGAACCCTTTTTTTAGTCCCCCGCTTTAGTTTCGGGTCGGTTGGATTGGGCCCATATGTTGGTTCCACCATTGTATGTTTTTTCTTGTCTTAGCAAAGTCTTAGTTTTTTTTTTTTTTTTCAGGTGCTTTTTCCTGCCGGACGTTTGCTTTTCTTTTTTCCCCTTTCCAAGGGTTGGGACCATTATCCCCAAACCATTTTTTCCGTATTTTCTTTTTGTGGTTTGCATCATCGCTCCCGATTTTAAAACGTCGTTCGTGCTCCCCCTTGCTTTTTTTCCGTCCCTTCCCCCCTCCTGGAGAACTTGTGTCTCGTTATCAAGCTTGTTTTTGCAGTTTGAAGTGGGCATCCCGTTTTGTTTTCGTTGGGTTTCCTCTTCTCTTCGCAGTGGTCTCTCCCCAACCCCTGGGAGAAGTTTTGCCCTCCTTCTTTCTCTTCCACCAACCCCGGGGGGGGGGGCCCCCCCCCAAAATCCCCTCCCCCTTGCATAATGTTCACCGGTTTTTCCACCCCCCCCTTTTTCACTAGTTTTGTTCCCCCATTCTTAAATCCCCTTGGCGTCCTTTTCCAACACGGTTGGGCTTCCTGGGGCCCCGTTCTTTCTCGGTGTGGATTGTTGAGTATGATTTCCCTGTCTTTTTGTAAGCCTGCCCATTGGCGCGGTGAAATCCTCTTGCCCCCATCCTGTTGTTTCTCAATTTTTTTCTTATCGGCCAGCCACCTCAGACCTTTCCCTTTTTGGATTTACCGTATAACGTATTTTCCTGTGGTGGTTGTCCTTAGTTTTGATTTACCCCCCAAACCTCCTTCTTCAACGGCATGGCGGTCTCAATGGACAACGGTAAACTTTTTTTTCCCGTCCTTTTTGACCATGTGCACCCCCCGACGTGCCATTTTCTGTCCCCGCCCCCTCGGCCTTCTGCCCTGGCCGCCCTTATTGCCCTCCTTTTTGATTCCGGGGTCTGGAAGGGCGTCTTTCCCCCAGGGCTTGACCCCAGTTTGGACACGTTTTTGTCTCCAGGTTTTTTTTAAAGCGTCCTTCCTTGGGTTCTATTCACGTGATTTACCCCGGAACCCCCCCCCCACCCGGTTGATGTGTCCCCTAGTTGCAACAGAGATTCCACCTTCCACCCCAAGGATTAGTTTCCTGCCTGACCCTATGCTCCCGCTCCTATGCACCTCCCTGCTGGAAGTCCCCACCATGCCCCACGTTCTGAAATCCCCTGCGCGGTTCTTCTCTCGTTCTTCTCCAGGGCACCAAAATGGTTCATTTTCTTTTTTCTACCGCTGTTGGGTCCCTGGAAAAAAACACCCTTGGCCCACACTTGCGTTGTGCCAACTCGCCTCTGGCCGTTTTTGGCCGCCACCTGGCCCCTTGATTAAATGTCGACGTTTTTCCCTTACCTCCACATCTAAAACAACCCCCTGCTCTCCCATTTTCTCTTTCAAGTACCCCAGGTAAGCCTCGGCCCTTCTCAGGAAATAGGTGGTGCGGATGTTCTTTCTTGTCTCCCCTTGAATTAGATGTCTTCGGTCCCACCCCGAACTCGTTTTCGCGGAGCGTTTTCCCCTTAATGCTTTTTCCGTCCCCCGTCCCCTTTCCTGAAGTGGTCTTCCTCATCTCCTCCTTGTTCCCCCCCCTGTGGCGTTTTCCCTTTCCTTCTCATCACCCTTTTCGTTCTCGTAGGATTGACCCGTTGTGCTTTGAAATATTTGCCCACTTTCCCCCCCCCCCCCCCCGTTCCCTCAGCCCCGTCACTTTGTCTGCAAAAAAAACTGGCCCTTTCTCCCCCCTTGTACACCGACAGGCCGTTCTTGGCGATTTGCTTGGAAGGCTCGTCTTTGCATTGAGACCTTTTCCTTTGTGGGCTTTGGTTCCCTTCCCCCTAGTTGGGGCTTTGTGGGTCCCCTGGTTTTGTGTTGGCACCATTCAGGGATCTTGCCGTGGGCGATTTCCCCCCCTTGCGTTGACCATACTTGTTTTCGTTGGCCACCGGGTTTCCTGCGTCCTTTTTTCCCCTCGTCGCACATTGCCCTACCAATTTGCACGCTTCTTCACCCACTGATGATCAATCCCGTGTTGTGTTGGTTTTGCCTAAAATCCAGGATCCACCCCTTCCTTCCTTTTTCTTTTTTTCTTTTTTTTTTTTCCGGACTTCTTTC
>Ga0179593_1679203_pt1 | contig 10849 bp, 8 predicted proteins | sample CZODoug2_1_08_16_FD_185931 | JGI IMG/M metagenome (GOLD analysis project Ga0179593, IMG submission 185931) | Vadose zone soil fungal communities from Angelo Coast Range Reserve, California, USA - CZODoug2_1_08_16fungal (PacBio error correction) | ecosystem: Environmental > Terrestrial > Soil >... | reverse complement strand
TGCCCGCGCTTATCTCCTCTTCGCTCTGGTGCTTGGCAGGGCCCAGATAGCGTTTTCTAGCGGACAGAGGGAAGATACCGCCCTTTCGGACGACGTTGCGGAGTTTTTTCTTCTTGTTCTCTTCTCTTGCCCTTTTCACCGGCTTGGCCTCTCCTTTGCTGCTCTTCCTCCCCCTTTTTGTTTCTGACTAACCAGTTTTTCAAGTTTTTGGGTTTTTCTGTCCAACGCGGTGAAAGGGGCAGGAGCCTGCCCCCTCCCCCCCCCCCTCAAGTCTTGCCTGAACCCCTGGCTGTACTCTGTTTGTGACAGTAGGCATGGCTTCCGTTTCCCCTGCCGACCCCGTTGCAGCTGTGGGCTAGAAAGTGCGAAACGACTCTCTTGTACACAGGTTGACCGCTGTTCCCCCTTTATTACTTATTAACTCTTTTACCGACTTGCTGCACCTTTCCCTGTTCGGATACACACCTTCTCTTCCTTCATCCAGTCAGGCGAAGAGTTCTTAGTTCATTTCTGAATTTGATTCCTCCCCCTCTGGAGATTGAACCAGTTTCTCTCTTCTTTTGCTTCTGAACTTTTTTGAGTGCTTTTTTTGTTCTTCCCTTGAGAATGGACACAATTTGATACTCTTCGCGCACCCAAAAGAGTGTCTCGTTGCATTTTCTAGGCCTACTTTGAGGAGAATTAGGACAGGAGAGTATTACGGCCTCCCTGACCTTCGCACTGCTTTCTCTCGGGGCCGTTTTTACTGTTTCGGGTTCTTTGCCCTTCGCGTGCGTTTTTTAGGTTAGTCGATAGCCTTTTTTGGTCCTGGAATGGAGGTCAGTCCTCGATGGGGATGTTCTCTTTCTTTTCTTTTCGTTTTTTGATCTTGGTCCCCGTTCACTTTTCTTCCCCTCCGGCCCTTACTTTCTTTTTTGGCGGCTGGAAGGGGCCTTAAGGGACTCTTCCTCGGCGCCTGGTTTTTTTTTTTTTCTTTTTTTCTTTTCGAGACCGTTTCCTTTGTCGTGTCCTCTCTTTGGAATTTACGGTGTCTTCCTTTTCATGCCTTCAAGTTCGCCGGTGAATTCTTGATGGCTAAAGGCACCTTTTTTTTTTGAACCGCGCACTTTTTCCCTTTTTTTTTCCCCTCCGCGTTGTGCTCCGCTTCCCCGCGGTTTTTTGTTTGTATTTTTTTGAGTGTGTGCCTGTCCACGGGGAACCAATTCTCTTTTTGATAGAGAGTTGTGCCCTTTTTTTGCCCCCCCCTACTTTTTGCTTCATGGCGTGCTTTTGCTGCTAGCTCAGTGACGTCCGAACATCGGCCACCCTTCGTGTCCCTCCCGGTGTTCCAGGGTGATCATGCTGTCCCCTTTATTCAGTCCCCCCGCGCCTCTTTTTCTTTTGAACCTCGTTCTTGGTTTCCCTGCGTTCGGCTGTCTTTCTGGCTGTGAGCATGGTGGTCCTTTTTTCCGTGCTGAGTGGTATCACCTTTGCAGGGGTGTCATAGTTCCTGGCTTTCCTTTTCTTTCGACGCAGAAAGTGATCATGTTCTGCCCCCTTCTCTTCTCAACTGAGCTGATGGTTCGCTGCGGGGCCGTGTTGCCTTGGGTTGTTTTCCCCCTTCATTTGTTTCGTTTTCTGCCGTACAGGCTGCTACCACTGCAGCTGGTCCGGTTATTTTCTTTGACGGGCCAAAAAAACGCATGTGTTCCTTTTTCCACTGCGTTGTTGTTTTCTCGCCGTGTTCCGAGTTGAAACGAGGTCCCTGCCCCACTTTTCTGTTCGTTGAAGATGGCACTGTCAGGTTCGAAGCTGTTTTTTTTTGGGTTTGGAGACAGGTCAGATGTAGATTTTTTTTTTCCCCTTTTTTGTATTTAGTAACTCGAGCTGGGTCTTTACTGATCTTAGTCCCTGCGGGAAAGGTGTAGTTTTCCTTTCCCCTTGCGTTGTTTGACTCGATACCTTACAAGTTTTTTCCTCTGATCCCTTTTTTCTTAGGGGAAGTTAAGGTCGCTTTTTCTTTTCTTTTCCGGATAAGTCGGGCCATTCCTTGATTGTCTTGGCTTCTGTGTCGTCATGGGTTGCGAGTTCTGTCCCTGTCCCCACCTTCTTCCGATTTTCCTAGAGGGGAATTATGAGGACTATGATGGAGCCTTTTTCTCCTCTTTTGTCTAGGCCCCTTTTTGGACCTGGGGAGGAAGTGCACCTCCCCCCCCTTGTCCGTGTCCTTGTTCGGGGTGAAAGTGTTGTGGTGTCTTAGTTTTTTTTTTTATACTGTCTTTTTTTTTTTGGTGCCCGATTTCTCCTTTTCCGGTCCGCTGCGGCGTTCCCTGCGTCAATCCGGCAGCTGATTGTCTGCGTCCTCTTTTCTGGCGTATTTTCCGTCAAGGTCCGGTCATGAGTTAGCAGACAAGTTCTCAGTGCCAACCCCCCTGCTTTCTTCCCCCCCCGGTGCTCCTTTGCCCTGTTTGCGGCGCTTCAGTATGGTGCGGCAAAACGTTTGTTTTTCTTCCTAAGGTTAGGTTTTCTCTTGCTGTTCGATCCCGTCTTTCCGTGAACTTTTTTTTATCGTTTAAGCTTCTTTTTTTTTCCCCGTCCCTTTCCGTTTGCTCGGATTTCCTTGGTGCCCTTTTCTTTTCTGCCCTCTGCATGGAGGCCAAGGCTTTTCGTAGGGAACACGTTGATCGTTTTCCTTTTTCCCAGGTTGTTTTTTCTCGTTTGGTGCGGTTTTTGGACGCCTGGTTGTTTTTTTCCTAGCTTCCCTACTCATAAGTTGTTGTTTGAGGCGGCTTTAAACCTTTTTTTTTTTTCTTACCACCTGGCATCCTCGGTGTGCATCCGGGGACCTGCGCTGGCGAGGCACGTTCTCCCTTCCCTTTCCCTTTAAGGCGCATCGAGTTTCTTTCCGCTTTTTCCTTTCCCGCACCTTTTTTTCTCTTTTCTTGGCCCCCGTTCGAACCCGGTCACTCCGGTTTCTCTGCAGCGCCGGCGCGAACCTTCACGCAGCCGTTTGGCCGCCACCCAGTTACCTCCGTCTTGTTTTTTCCAGTCTCGCCGGCGATGTGTAGGTTGCGCCGGTTGGTTTTCTAATGGCAGTTGCTTTTAAAGGCCCTTCGCCAGGAACCCACTTCTTTTTCTTTTTTAACCCGCCATCATCTTCTGCTCCATTCCGCGGCTTTGTAACTGGATATGTTGTACCCCAGGGTCTTGGAGGCTCGGCAGACACCGCCCTGGAAGCTTTCTGAGGAAAACACCCCACCCCCCTTTTTTTTCCCCCTAGTCAATTCCCTTTTCTCTTTTTCTTGCCCGTCAGGTTTTAGGGAGCTTAATCCTCGGTCGCCTATTTTTCTTCCCTCGTTTTTTCAGAAGATTCCCAGGACAAGGCGTTTTTTGGCCAACCTTTTTCCCCCTCCCCCTCCTTTCCATTCGCTTTCCGTCCTGATTCTGGCCAGGGGCCAGCCCTGTGTGAAGTTGCCCCGCCTTGGAATGGCCTCCATTTTATTCCCCTTGATCAAGCCCGACTAAGGCAGTTTTTTTTCCCATGGCCACCCTATTCCACAGGGCCGGGTAGATTTAGTGAGGTATGTGTCTTTTTTTCACGATTTTGTATATGACCCACATTTTAAATGCCGCATCTTTTCCCAGTTTTCCCCCCCCCCTCACACAGACTTCGTCCTTTTCCTCGGCGAACACACCCCCCGGTTCTCCTCCCCTCACGGCCCCCCCATTGAACTTTTTTTTTTTGTTTAACCCCCTGACTGTTGACTTAAAGCTTTCCAGACCATCCCCCCCCCCAACGGTTTTTTTTTCTCTTCCACTCCGTCTTTTTTCCACCTGTTTTTTTTTTTTGCAGCCATGTTCCTGGAAGATGGCGCGACGTGGCTTAAAAGCCCCCCACCTCCACGTTTTTTTCTTTGCAGCGCGCCATTTCCTTCTCCGGATATGTTGCGCTCCGAGTTTCCTCGCCTGCCGACTTGTTTCCCCCCCGGGCGAACCAAGGTTTTACAGATGCCCCGGCCCCCCCGGCAGGCTTGTTTCTTTTTCCCTGATAAATTTTCTTTTTTCCGTCTCTTTTTCCCCCCACGAAACGAGGACACCTTTCCCCCTTTCCGCTTTTTTTTCGAGCGGTCCAAGTTTTTCCCAGCTGCTACCGACCCGCCCTTTTCTCCCCCCTTTCCCCCTATCTTTGGCAGCGGCGCTCACGTTCCCCCTGCGACTCGATCCGTTCTGAGCACTACTGATCAACCTTCCCACGGCTTGGCTCCCGCCCGTTTCCTTCCTTTTCTCACTTTCCGCACGCAGCCGCCGCCGGTCCATTTTCTTCTTTTTCCCCCCGCATTCGCCTGCACCCGCGCCCCCGAGCCTTTTTTTCCTTTGCTGCCCCTGACCCCATCCCTCCCATAACGCCCCGGGTAAAGTTCGCGGGCCGTCCCCGGTGCTGCTTGACGCCCGTCCCCCGTTCGTTAGATCTTAAAGTTGCTGGAACGTTGCAAATTTAAACGCGCTTTTCTTGACCATACCTTTTTCCCCTTTTTCTTAATTTCCCGTTCCGCCCGCTGGTCCTCTTTTTCCAGCCGCCCACCCGCCTCCGATCTGACCACCCGTGGCTAGTCCTCTTTTCCTCTTGCCAAAGTAGTTTCTCTTTTCCTTCGCCTATTGAGGAAGCTCTCCCCTTTTTTCAAACGTTTTTTCCGCGTTGTCGCCTCCCGTTGGACAGCGGAACTCGCTTCCCCCTTTCCCCCTCCAACTTTTTCTCTGCGCCCCCTTGCCGTCAGATGCGGCCATCCGTCTTCCCCCGTCAGCAGTCAAAACGTACGCCCGAGTGCCTCGAACCCTACGAACCGCGCTTTTTTTTTGTGGCAGATTCTTTCTGCGTTAGCCGGTATCCTACCTTTTGCCTTCACTTTTTCTCTCCCCCCCCTTTCTGTTCTTTTGAAAATCGTTTGCTCAAACGACGGTGGCGCTGTCTTTTTTTTCTGGTATTCATTTTTGCCGACTCCACCGCCTCACCCTATCCAGAAGCAGAAGCTGCCTCCATTTTTGACGCCCTTGGTGTCTTTACTTTGAAGTGGAACGGGAGCAATCCGACTTTTTTCCCCCTTTCAGTAAGTGCTTTTTTTTTAGACTAACCGGCCCGGGGCGATCATCGTTTACGAACTTTCTTTTCCGTTGTCCAGGTTGTGTTTGGCAAACAACTAAGAAGATAGCGTCTTTTTCTTCTTTTGAGTACGTTTCCTTTTTCTGTCATGTATGTTTCTTCACGATTTTTTCTGAGGATGAAGCAAGATACCCCACTTTCCGTCGCCGTTTGTTGCACTTCCCCCCTTCGTTTGTTTTTTTCCTTTTCCTCTGTGCCCCGGTCACTTCCGGCTTTGGGCATACACCCTGCCATCTTACTCCGTTCGGGTAGCCCAATCTGTTTGAGGGTACAAAGCTTCATAGCGTGAAGCCATCCCTTTTAGTTCTTTTTTTTCCTCAAATCTAGTTCGAACCCCTTCTATTTTAACTGCTTGCGGCCCCTGTCTTCCGAGTGTATGATTTGCCCAGACGACGTATCTGGTGAATGGACCGCCTCCCCCCTTTTTCCCCATAGGTTTTTTTCCTTCCTGTCTGGTTCATCTCTCTCTTTTACTCCATAAATTTTTTTGTTGTGTCTTCGTTTCGCGGGAGCTAAGAGATCTCTCCTGCGTTTGGTTCAGTCCCATATATCTCCAGTGAATGGGCCGTTCTTTCTCTTCTCTGATGCTCCCTTTTGTTAGTCCTCGCTGCAGAGTTCTCACCCTTCTGGCGTTCGTTTTTTTCCCTTTTTCCACCGTCTTCCTCAAATGGGTCAATACACTCCCGGGCGGGTCCGAGTTTTCCGACGCCTGAGTGATTTTTTTATCCCAAAAACCCTTTTTTTTTTTTGCTCCCCCGGCGGACGATCATCGTCGCCTGGCCGCTGGTCTTCTCCCCCCGAGAATTTGGACTCCCCGACGCGATTCGTCTCTCGCGTGCTTTGACCCCCTCTTCCCCCTTTAGGCGATTCCCTGAGTCGGTTCACGGGCCGTTTGTACTCCGCCGTTGCGGCGTCCTTCGATTTTTTTTCGTGTAGACCTTGAGTTATTAGGGCTTTGACGTTTGAGCGATGTTTGCCACCATGTGCGCTGATGTATAGGTTTTTTTTCTTGGTGGAGCTCCCGGTCTTTTTTCAGTTCCACGCTGCGCGGCACGCAAACTTCTTGTCGCGTCTTTATCCCCCCCCTGCTGACCTACCCCTGTGTGCTGAAGGCCGTTTCGTGATTTGCTACCTTTTACCCCAGCGCCGGTTTAGAGTGTCTCTTTTCCTGTGGTGTCCCCTCTTTTTTTTCGATGGTGCCGGGCGGGAGGTGTTTATAATTCCGTGCTCTTTTCCTCTCTGTTTTCCCCTTGTTTTGGTGCCCAGTCTGCCCTAGGCGGTGGTGGCGGCTGGGCGATAGCCCTTCTTTCTTCCACCCGGTGGCACGTTCGGTCGACTTTCTTCCTTTCTGTCCTGTTTTATTTTCCCCGGTGCCTCGTTGTTGACGTTCGCAGGGTGTGTGCAGTCGGCCTTTTTTAGTCTTTTCTCTTTGTCAGCCCGCGCGGTTGTAAACGTTTCATCCGGTTGTCGTTTGTGATTCTCTGCCCTTTTTCTTGACATCAGGATGGAGCCCTTTCTTTTGACACGAACCCCGAACGGGCTTCTGAAGTGCCACTTTTCATCCGACGTCTGGCCCAGCGGAGTTGCTGGTTTTTTCTGATTTGTTTGTAAGGGTTCTTTTCCGGTTCTTTCCTTGACAGGGCTCGAGGGTTTTTTTGAGATTCTTTTCTCCCGTGTACCCCGGCGCTGCGTGCTATGTGAAGTTAGAACCCTTATTGGTATCAGGTGGAAGTGGTTCTTGTCTCACGGACGGTGCTGGACGACCTTGAACGGGTGTACCGGAGTCTTTTTCTCCCTCCCCCCTCAGTTACTGATTTTTTCCTTGAGTTTCCTTGGCCGCGGTTCGTTTTTGCTGCAGGTGTCCTTTTGATTCTTGGCCTAGGGAGGAACCCGTCGGGTTGTGGTAGGGGTGTCACTTCAGCGGAAGCCCCGCTCTTTCTTTCTCTGTGCATCTTCTTTCTGAGCCCGGTTGGGTTCTCCTCAACATGGTCCTTTTTGTTTTTTTTTTTTGCGTTTGTTTTGCCAAGTGCGTTTTTTTTGGCCCCGCGGCTCGATGGATCACCTTGGTGGCGTTTCCTTTTTTTTTAATGTCTTTTTTCTTCTCTGGCCACGTTCCGCATCGCGCTTTCGGGACACCAGTCCGGTGATGCTCCTTTTTTTTGCAACCGGTAGAAGAGATTTGCTGTTTGGCGGCGGGCCCAAAGCTGGACTTGCCCGTCAGGTTTTTTCGAAGGCTGTTGACTTTTTTTTCCCGATGTCCAACTGAGGTACTATTTGTCGACGAGTCTTTACGGAGGGCCTGCGGGCGTGGTCTTGCTGATCACCTGTTGTTTTTGTTTCTTTTTCCATGCTTTTGATGGGGATTCCCGGCGGCGCTCGAGATACGCGAGGTTTCATTTTATTTTGTGACCCTTTCCCTTGCTTTCGTCGTCGGGGGTGCCCCGTTCCTTGAGGACATTTTCCAATTCGAGTGATATGCTTTTTTCCCCGGCGTTTCGGTTTTTTCTTTCTTTTTTTTCCTTGACTGAGAGCTTAGCAGGGTTTATTCTTCTTGGTCAGAGATGCCTGGCCTTCTCGGATTTTGCCTTTTTTTTTTGACAAGTATGGAAGTGTTTCCTACCTTCTGTGGCGGTGTCGATGGCGGACGAAGTGGCCGTTCGTTCGGTGTTTGGTTTAGTTTTTTCCTTTTTTTCCCCCCAGGTTTTTTGGTTTCCCTCGGCTCCCTCACAGCGAGGAACAAGCGATCGTTTTTCTTCCAATGACGTTAACCCTTTTGCCTTTTTTTAGTGTGGTGGCCAACCCCGTTTTTAAATTTCTTGCGGCGAGGCTGTTCGTTACGGTACCGTGATCATAAATTTTTTTTACGACTGAGCTGTCGATTGACCTGAGTACTGGTGCGCCCAGTTTTAGTCGAGTGAGCTAGTTTTCAGTAGGTTCCGTTAAGATTCTTTTTGCGACGACGGGTGAACCGGTCCGGAAGCCTTTACCAAGAGTTTTCCCCTTTTTTTTTTTTTGTGCCTGTGTCCTTCATTCGCGCCATTCGCTGCGGCCGTTCCTGAGATTCCGGAAGATTGGGAGATTCATTTTTCCTATGTCTGTGTTTTTTTTTTTCTTTTTAAACCCCGGGGCGACATGAGTGGACTGGCCGGAATGGTCGTCCTTTTTTTCCGTATTTTAAATCCCCTCCCCTTTGGTTTCCGAGATTTGATTTTGACGGTAGTTGTTTCACCCGGTCAAAAGTCCCACCCGGCCCCTCCGGCGGTTTCTCTCCCCCGACAGATTCCTTGACTGACCCCCCTCCTGCGCTTGTCTTCCCCCAATCAGCGGCACGGCCAGCAGCTCCACTTGCGTTTCCTTCCTTTCACTGGGTCCCCCCCCCTTTCTGTTTGCCCGTGTCCGGCTCCCGAACATTTTCCACTCGCGTTCCCTCTTTTTGGTTTCCCCACTTAGAGACCGATTTTTTCTTTTTTTGTGTTCCGCAGGTTTTCTTTTCCCTTTTTTTCATTGATGCGGCGCCCTTTCAGGTGGGTCGGCTCTGGAAGGGGCCGGGTTGGAGACATGACCCACCCTCCCCTTTCTTGCGACCTGCTCATCCCCCTTTCTTGAATTCAATCCCTTTGCTTTTCCGCAGGGTCGGCAAAAGGGGGTTTGATTTTCTGGCGGGTCGGGACCTATCCGCCACGCCAGGTCCTCCCCTTCTCCAGATTTTTAAACACCCTTGTTTCTCAACCTCCCTCCCCTCGAACACTTTTTGTTTCCAGGTAGTGATCAACAATTTACCTTTTTTGCCCCTCCGATGGCTGATCATCGCGACCCCTTTTTTTTATCGTTGCCCCGGCGCGCGGCGACCCAGTGGAGCGCCCCTCTTTCTTTTTCTTTAACCTCACCAAGGCCTGCGTGTTATTTGCTGCATCCGCCGGCAGTACCTGCGACATGTTTTCCATTTTTTTTTTTTTGAGACCTACCCCCTCTCAAAGCACTGCGGAACAGGGCCACCGACCCCTCTCCACCCGTTCCATGTTGGCGTTGGTCTATAGTCGTGTAGCCTGACGGGTCCCTATGCCCCCCTCTTTTTCTTTGAGTTCCGCCCCCATTGCTAGTCAAAACCAGGCGTAGGTCCTTCCAGGGCCTTCTTTTTTCCACCCTGACCCTTTTCAAAGCATTACCGTTTTTTTGGCCCCCCCATCCCAAGGCCGCTGCGAACTGATGTTTCCCCCCCCCCTTCTTTTTACCAAGTTGTCCCCCCCCCCCTCCCCGTCCCAGCCCCCGCGTGCGTTCTTTTCCCCCTCGCTTCAGACCCTGCTTTTCCACGCTTGTGCACGAAGAGGTTTCTTCCCCGGGCCAGCGAGAGAAAAACATCACGGTGTTCCGCCCCTTCGCTTCTTTACTTTTGACACCTTTTCCCCCTCCTTCGCCCTCGCGGCGGCAGCGCCGACTTGTGCGGACACCCCCCCCCCCCTTTTTTTTTTGCAGTTTTCCCGGAATAGGTCCCGTCTAAGGATTTCGGGCTGATCCAGGATTTATTCATTTCCTCTTTTTCTCGCATGACTTTCCCGCCACCTTCTTGACACCCCCTGCCTCTTTGGGAGCTTTGGTCCACGGCACGGCCTGCCTAACCGGCTCGGGAATCTCCTTTTTTTTTCTTTCCAAAAGCCCCCCCTCTGCTCGGTTCACGATGAAGTCAGAGTTTTTCCCGATCCGTGTGCCTCAGGCCCACCTCTTTTTCCCCCCGGCCACCGGGAGGCGTGGACCTTTTTTTTTTTTTTTTTAGAGTTACTCTTTTCACCTAAGCCCAGAGCAGCAGAGTCTTTTCCCGGTCATGACCCGTTCCTCTTGCCAGAGAGTTTCCCCCCTTCCTCTCTGGGTCCTGCGCCTGGTTCAAGCCCATGCCCCTTCGGCCACCCCCCACCAAACTCCAGAAGCCCGCGATGGGCTTGGAGTTCCCCCGTCCCCCACCGGACCCCCCCCCCGCTTTTCGGACCCGGGCCCGTTCGGGCGCGAGCAGCCGACCTTTTCTTTTATCTCCCTTTTTCCTTCTCCCCGCCGCTGCCTCTCATCACCGCTATCCCCCACCCGTTAGTCACTCCTTCGAGTCCCGACAGCCCGCGGATTTTCACACCCTCCCTCTTTCCCCTTTGAACCCGGCGCCCCGCCCGTTGCCGCTCCTGCTACGACCTGCCCCCCGGTCCGTCGGCCGCCAACCCCTTTTCATTTTTTTCCTTGACCAGAACCCTGTCAGTTTTTGTTCGCCTCACCGTGCTTTCTTCGCCCAAGTCCTTTTTGGTCAGGACCTTCCCCCCTTTCCCCCCCTCCGACGGTTGCCGCCCCCCTGCATTTCAAGATTTCCTGATCACGGTTAACCCCCCCCCGTCACTAATTTTCAACTGCCCAAGAACCACTTTTTCCCCCAACCCGTCCGAATGGGCGAAACGCTCGCGCGCGCTTTCCCCAGTTTTTAGTCCTTTCTCTTTCTCTCCGGGGTTATCAGGTTTTTTCTCACGGTAGTCTTCTTACTCTCTTGTCAACACAGTCCCGGTTTTGCTCTTCTGACGCCAGCGTGAAGGTCCTGTCCCCCCTTCCCCCTTTAAACCCCCGTCCTTTCTCTCCATTCAGTGCTGGCTGCATGCGTTTTTCCATTCGCATCTTGCCCCTGCCCTTTAAAAGAACGCCGCGTCCATCGACCCCCGAATCCGGGAGGCGCAACCTTGAGGT
>Ga0179593_1545050_pt1 | contig 10849 bp, 14 predicted proteins | sample CZODoug2_1_08_16_FD_185931 | JGI IMG/M metagenome (GOLD analysis project Ga0179593, IMG submission 185931) | Vadose zone soil fungal communities from Angelo Coast Range Reserve, California, USA - CZODoug2_1_08_16fungal (PacBio error correction) | ecosystem: Environmental > Terrestrial > Soil >... | reverse complement strand
ATATGATCGCAGGTCCAATCGGTCTTTTGGATGGCCAGCGCATTGCGGTCCTCTTCTTTTTCCCCTTTTTTCCCCGACTGAGGCAGGACTTCCCACCCTTTTTTTCCCCCTTTTCCCTCGATACAGAAGATGGGGACCGTCTGTCTCCTGAGGAATAACGGATAAATCTCACCCCCCCCCTTCCCTTTCTCTCCACCCAGTCGAAGCCTTCTCCTGGTTCTCTGCCCTCCTAGCAGATCCCTACCCCTCTCCCCATCTTCGGCGATCACGGATTTCTTCGTCCCCCTTAAATAGAACCAAAATCTATCAACTTCGTTGCTTTCCTTCCCTCCTCCCAGACAGATTGATATCTTTCCCTTTTTTTAGATTTTAAGCACCTCTTTTCGTCAAGGCAAGTGTGAATTCCCTTTTGAAGTGTGATGTTGCGTAGCTCTCTTTTCTTAGAACTTGCCTGAAGTCAGCCACCCTCTCTCCCCCTCGCCAGGGCTGTGTCTTGCAGGAAGACAACCCCTTTTCGGCGGCTGTGAGCCCTATTTTTTGCGGTACATCAGTAACGTTCTCCCACCGGTGACTCCCCCCTCAGACGATTATCGAATTTTTTCGCTCTCGTCAATCCCCCCCCCCTCCCCTTCCTCCCCATCCGAGGAGATCATCCGCTTTCCTTTTTGACTTGCTCCTCCATAGAATCCCCCAACCCTCTCCGGTATCGCCGCGGCGACATCTTCCCCTCCTCTGCGGACGAATTGTGATGCTCCCCTTAGACTATCCTCTCGTGCGGGACAGTTGAGATCACCTACCCCTCTTTCGTCGCGAAAGGTAGCATCCCCTTTTCTCCCTCTCACGACTTTCGGGAAGTGAAAGTGGCGTTTTCCCCTCTTTCCCTTTCTGTGCTATCTAGAATCCTCTCATTGTTGCCCGGATATTGGTAAATGCGTAAGTCGGTTTTCTTCCTTCCCCTCACGTGGTCTCAACGGGTTCCCCCCCTTTCTCTCCTGCACAGAGAGCAAACGAACGCTTTTTGTTAGTCCAAGTTGTCCGGGCCTGCCTCCCGACGTTCACGTAGCCCGGGAGCGTAAATCTTTGTTTAACACATGTCATCTCTCTGAATCGATAGCGATAGGACTGATCTTTTGCGCATGGCGCCGGGCTAGGCGCCCTCTTCCCCTCCCTTTTTAGATATCAGATTCACACTTTCTAATTTTCGATATTTCATTGGTTTGACTCTTTCTTTCGAATGAGTCTGAAAGACCGTCTGGCGTTACCTCTCTTTCTTCAAATCGGCCTGTACAGCTTCATTGCAAGCTCCCTTCTCTCTTCTGCCTCCCGCAAGGCGCATTTGTCTAGAGCGCTCCTCCACCCTCCCTAAGTTTTTTGTTACTCCTGACAAGAGCGCGGGGTACTCTCTCTGTCACTGAAGCGTACAGGCCGAGTTGATCGTCCCCTCTTTTCCCCTTTTACAGTGACTCATTCGAATAATCCAACAGATCTGGATTTCTTTCCGCAGATGAGTTCGAAGTCGTGAAGCGGATCAATCCCCGTTATGTGAAATCGGCGCCGAAGCGAAGCTCTCAGCCCTTCCCCTACTTTTTGTCTCCAACTCAGGAAGCCCCCCCCCCCCCCCCCCCCCCCCCCCCCCCCCCCCCCCCCCCCCCGTCCTGTAGCCTAAGTGAACATTGTTCCCCCTGGCTCCGTGACGGTGGGAAAGCCACGTCTCCTTCTCTTCTTTCCGCAGGTGATATAGTTCGTGCTATCACCTCCATTCTTTTCACTCAGGGGTTACTTTTCGTCGACCCCGCAGAACTTAGATTTCCCCCCTTTCGGCAAAGGCTTCGAGATAGCACCCTCCCCTTTTTCCGCCCGGAAAACGCACTGGAAACCCCCCCTTTTTTCCGAGTATTGTCACTCTCTGACCTTCGCGACGAAAATGCGGCCTTCTTTCCGAGAGGTGATTTAGTAACATATGTTCCGCGCCCTTCCTCCCCCCCCTCCCCCCAGGAGATCGCGCACGCTGCGCCGCCGTCCTCCCTTCATCTTTTTTCGACCTTCCCACTTGTTTGCTCCTTCGGTGTCAAACTGACACAGAAGGATGAGTACCTCATTTCCTTCTACACGGATCTTGGATATGACTCGTATCTTTCGTCCCCTTAATGAGATATAGGACTGATTTTCCCCCCCCTTTCCTACTTAATTATTGGAAACAGGCGAATTCCCCGCTACCTCCCCCTTTTCTTTAATGAAATTGCCCAAAAGTTATTTTAGCCAATTGTGTGACTTTTACAGGAACGTTCCCTCTCCCCTCAACTAGAATTACTCTTTCCCTCCCTTCCCGTGGACCCCTGTCCCCACACCCCCGTGATATCGCACATTCACTCTTTTTACTCTTCTCTTACCCTCCGGGCATATCATCGCCGTTTGATGATTCTCTTTAACACTAAGGTCTATTCTCCCTCTGCTTGCAGGATTTTTGTAAGAAACTTTTTTCACAAGGCGAGAGGGATCCTTTTTTCTTTCTTACGTTTTTCATCGTGAGAGAGTGATTCGCTCTGCGCGATGGTTCAGGTCTTTCCCTCCGGTACAATTCGTCTTTCTTTAAGTGGAACCTTTGTCCTCTTTTTCCGAATTGTACAATGACAACCCCCCTCTTTTACCTCTGCTCCCCCCCGAGCGGACCTCCTTTTTACCCGCGATCATCTGGAGCGTCTCCCCCCCCTCTCTTTTGTGATGCGTAAATTTGACCCTTTCTCTTCATGATTGCGACCCTCTCTCCGTTGGGCGGCGGAGAACTTCTACTCTCCTTTTATATGTCTTGTCGGCTGAAGAGTGTTGCAATCAACTCCTCCTCTTGGGTACTGACTCTCTCGCTTCCTCCCCCTCCTCCTGAGGCAGAGGTTTGAGTCTTTCGCAACGCGAAAACTGCACTAGAAACCTTTTTTCTTTCCCGGTCAGCAATTCATGCACATGTCGGGTTTTCTCCTCCCCCCTTTTCTTTTCTTCTTCCTCGCAATGAGCTGCTGAAGCGTGTCGTCCTCCCCCCCACTCTGACTTCTCCTGTTTCCCTCTGAAGAATTGATATTTGCTCCTTTTTGGAAGATTGAGAATGAGCGCGCACCCCTCCTCCTCGAGGGAGTAAAAATAATCACTCCAGATGATCCCTTTTCTATTTCTCCCGGGCCTGCAGGGGAAGGGGAAGCCTTTCCCTAAGACTGCAGGAAGCGTTTTTTCCATTTCTCCCCCCCCCCCCCCCCCCTCCGCCATCAAGTTAAGTGGTCGAGTCCCCCTCTTCGACTCTTTTCGTATGTCCCAAGATAAGGAATGACAGTACCCCCCCTTATTCCGATTCATCGGTCTTCTTTTTTTCCGCTGATCCCAATGTGACGCGATCATCAACCCTTTTGACCCCCTCATCCCCAACTCACCCCACCTTAAGCAGGCCAACGATGTTCCCCCCCCTCTTCGGTGAGAAGGGAGCAGTTCCCCCCCTCCCGAGTATCCCCTCCCTACAAATCCTGATCGCTTCTTTCCGCCCCTAGGACGTAACCCTCTCTCCCTCTTTCTCTAGAAGTGAAGTTCGGCAGTACGTTCCAAAATTTTATCTTCTCTTGCAGGCACCCTACCACGGACCTCCAATTGTCCTCCCTCCCATCCCAATATTTACTTCTCTTTCATACACTACCCTTTGTGTTCCTCTATAGCCTCGGTCGGGACAAATGGATCATCGTTCTGATGTCCTGCCCTCTCTTCTCTCTTTGTAGATCAATTCCCCCCTCCACGTCCGACCTTTCCACGCTCCTCTGAAGATCTCGGAGGTTTTTCTTGCCGCGCGATCAGGATGTTCTTCGACCAGAGGACTGCTATTCTCCCTCGTTCATTCCCCTCCGAGACCTTTTACATCTTTTCTCAATCTTCAGAAGCGTGGTCTTTCTGGTCCTTTCCACATGGTCCGTACCGTTTCCCCTCCCCTGTGACTTATAAGCGTTACCAACGGCGACTCTACAGGACTGATCTGACTCCCTTTCTTCTTTCCCTCCTTCCTATTGGGAAATAGAACTCTCGCCTCCCCCCTCATTCGCGCTGTTCCCCCCCACTTAACTGGCAATGAGGATGTTGGTATTTTCTCTCCCCGGCTTTACGAATGTAATGTGCGGTAATTTAGTTGACCTGCCTGCAAGGCAGGGCAGAAGAATTCCCCCCCGAGCGCACATTTAGTTCATATTTGGACACTCCTTTTTCCTCCTCTTGCGCGATCAGGTATCATTAGTCCCTCTCTTGGGCCATTTCTGCGCGCAGGCGCAAAATACACCCTTCGAGACTTTTCTTCTTTTTAGACGCAACGGGCTGCAATCTTCCTGGCGCCCTCTTTTCCGATTTGGCGTAGAAACCTCCGTTTAGAATGTTATGACGGGGAATCCAGCTCCCCCCTTCCTTCCCAGGAGGTTCGAGTGCAGTTTTTTCTTTTTTTCCCCCATGGACCCTGTATCTTGTCTTTGTGAAAGAAAGCCGAGAGAGTCCTTTCCCCCGCCCTGCGAAGTCTTTCACCCCTCCTCCCCTTTCCTAATAAACGCAAAAGACTTTTCCTTCCCCCCTGTGAGTTCTACCTCCGCCCACGTATGCTGTACTTTTGCTTCCGCAAAAGGCAGTGCAAGCAAGGACGATTCCCTCTTCTCCTCTTTTTCCCCCCACATTTACGCAGCAAACAAAAAGCGCTCCCTCCCCCTCCTAGAGGACTTGACCCTCGCGCTCGAATCGCAGCCCCCTCTAAACCCTGCTTATGGCCAGCGGCATGCGGGCCCCTCCTTTATTGTTCCTTTCCCCTCCGGTCCCCAGAAGAGCTTCTTACAAACCCCACTTAAGCAGATCCTCACCGTTCCCCCTCCTATGGGGAAGAGTAGCCCCTCATCCTTTCCTCAGGCCCGTCTTCCCTATGAACAATCCGTTTACATCCTTTAGGCCCTAGCCTGTTCGAAGGCGTCCCCTCCCCTCCCTTTTCCCCTTCCACCAAAATCCGAAAAGTCTCGTTTCCCTTCTTTTCTTGCGGTCCCCTCGATACAAATCATCATCACGGGTGTCTTCCAAAAACATCCGATTCGACTCTAACGATGTTTTTCCCCCTTTCGCTGAAGGTGCGATATCACTGACTTCCTTTTTCCAAGTTTGTTAATTTCAGCGCGAACGTGAGGGTCAGATCCCTTCATCCCACCCAGAAAGACAATTCCCCCTCCTTCCTTCTTTTCTTTCTCCCCCCACACACGTAAGGAAGAGCGCGGCGGTTGGTATCCCCTCTTCCCCTGTCTCTCCCCCCTGGATGAAAGGGGCCGAATAAAACATATTTGCCGATTCCACAGCGATCTCGCCTCCCCCCCCCCTTTCCACCTCCTCCAAGCCGAGGGAGATCACCGGCTGTTTTTACACTGCTGCCCTTTTGCCTAGTCGAAACTCTGAATTCGGGGGCGACAGCGTTCGCTCTTTACTTACCTTTTGAGATCGAAATCGCCAATGTTTAACTCCCCGTCTTCCTGGCGACAGTTTGTCGCGAAGGTCCCCCTCCTTTCTACGCTTGCACTTACTTTTGTGAAGTTCCTTTTTTGCAACAAAGCGAACGTGCCTTTCTGGCCTTCCTCCGAATGAGTTGCCTGGATATGGTCCCCTGCCTGCCTACGGGTCAAATGGTTTCCCCCTTCCTTTCCTTCTTGAGAGCAACTACCTTCCCCCCCTGTGTGTCCCCTTCCTTCCCGAACTTGCGTCCCTTTCCTTCTCTTGGGTAAACAAATGTTAACTTCTGCTTCCTAATTTTTTTGATTTGGATAACCTGCGATTCGTGACTTCTTTTTCTTGCGCCTCGTCAGTCTCCACCTTTGGGCATGATGAGATCAGATTCACGACCTTTCGGCGACCGCGGCTCGGATCTGTGATATCTACTTTTCTCCTCCTCCTGCGAGCACGAATAAAATCAGTCTGTCATTCCCTTGCTGATGCAATTAGTGTTTTTTTCTGCGCGCATCCTCAAATCTCTATATTTTCATCCTCTTTTCTTCTCTCATAGACAAAGCGCTGGAGGGTACGCCCCTCCTGTCCCCTCCCTCTTTAAGAAGACTGACAGGTCCGGTTGATTCTTTCCTTCCCGTACCAACCTTTACTTCTCCCAACCAGAGCCTGGAGGCCGAGGTTCCCGCCCATTTCTCCAGTCGTAAGCTGATTCTCCTTTCCCCTCCCCTACTTTTCTTGCCCCGGCGCCGAAGCCGAGCGCCGCATCCCCCCTTTCCGTAACTCTCCCCTTCCTGCGAGCGAAGCAGGAAAACTTTCACATGGTTCCACCAAAATTACTCCGTCTTTTTCCCTCCCCATTCGTCCAGGACCAACTTGTCTCACTGGCCTCCCTTTGATCTCGTTTTGCTCTTCCCTTCCGGGGTAAACACCGTTCCCCTTTTTCCCCAGCCGAACTTCGATCCCCCCCTCCTTCCTCCTTCCCTCGTCCGATAGCACAAGCAGCGGATCACAGTCTTTCCCTCCCGAAACAACTCCTTCGTGACGCGTATTCCGGTAAATCTTTCCCTTTTGACTCCACTGGAAAGATTTCGGTTATCGCCCTTTACCCTTTCTTTCTACATGATGGAGCTTACAGAGCCATACCACCCCTCCATGGTACCCGCTGTATACTTAAGAGGTTTCGGACTAGGCCCCTTTTCCCTTTGCAGTAGTTGCACAATTCCCCATCTTCCTTTCTTCTCTTCAGGGGAATAACAGGATTTTTTCCTCTAGAGAGTGGCCCCCTCGATATCGGACTGATGTTTACTTCCCCTATTGTTTTTGATGGGTATCTCTCTTGATAACACTTCTTTCCTATTAACGTACTTTTCCTTCTCCCCCATTCTCTCCCTTTTTTTATGATTATGGTGACTGACTTCAGTGCCCTCTCCCCTTTGACAACTCTTTCCTGATACTCTTTAACATGCCTGTACTTCCCCCCTTCCGCACCCTTCCACTTACGGATGGTACCCCCTCTCTACTTCTTTTTAATTCGGCGCTCATCACGCCCGTTATTTATTCCTCTACGGGCCCCAGTCCTCCCTCCGCGCTTGCCAGGAATTTTTCTTCCTTTCCGGATGCGTCACAAGGGATCTCTGTTTTTCCTTCTCGCTTGATTAACGGATTGTCATCTTTTTGCTTTTCCTCAGATCTTTCTCTTACGCGTCCAATCGTTTCCAATTGAACACCGGCGTTGGGAAAGACTCTTTCTGTTCTCCCCCCCCTTTTTTCCCCCCCCCCTGGTCAGCAGGAGATGGAAATCCAGGGCGTATCCCTCCCCCCCTATGGACTTTCTTGCCCGCAGTTCACGGCAGCGCTTTGTTTTTTCTTTTCTTCTCCCTCGCCATAGGCTTGATTGCACCTCCCTCTTTTCTCCTTTCCCTCCCCCTATTGGGGGAGGAGATTCTACCGCACCGTGACTCCCCCTTAGTAGGCCTCGGTTCTCAATGTGTTGACAAGAATCTTTTTTTGGTCTGTACTCTCTCGGCTTTTAATTTCACCCTCTCCCTTTTGCCATCTTTATAAATGGGCCTGTGCTCCCCTCCCCTAACACCGGGACTTACGTCGGCGGTGTTCTTTTCGGCAGAACATCATGCCATGTCGTGTTTTCATCCCCCCCCCTTTCTTCCTCTTATTGCGCGAGAAGCCATTGATATGATTGAGCCTTTTCATTCCAGGCTAACCACACCGACGGTTTCCGGCTAAATGCATGTCTTTTCCGCGACTGCGGCAATCCCTTCACTATGGAGAAATGAGCGCTGCCCTCTGAACCCGCTCTTCCCAATTAATAAACAGTTTTGATTTCTCTCTTTCTCGCCGGACTTGCCCTTTTTTTCCTCTCTCCACCCCCCCACATGAAATTGAAGGAAGCGGTTCAGTTTCGTCCAGTCCCCCCCCCCCCCACAACATGCCCCTCTTAAACAGAATGCGAAAGGTCCCTAGTTAGATTTCCCATCGATACGGAAGCCGTTACCATTCCTTTCTCCCTTTCCCCTTCCGGTAGTATCGCATTGCCGGGGGTACTCTCCTCTCTTCTCATCCCCCGGGTCCCTTGGAACCCAACTCACTTTCCTTCCTCTTTCGCAGGCCAATGAGGTGGCCCCCCCTTACTCTCTCGTTGAGAAGGCGAAGTTCCATCCCTTGTATTCTCCTTTACTACAAATTCCGATCTATCTTTCCACCGCAGGCCGCGTATAAAATCTTCCTTCCTCTTCTCTATTTTCTCGCAGGTGAAGTTCGGCAGTACGTTTTCCCTCCTTGATCTAGATCGCTTCCAGCAAGAAATGATTCCCCAATGTGACCTCAATCTCTCTCCCTCCGCCCCCCCCCCCCCCTTCCTCAGTTGTGTGTGAGAGAGACCTTTCTCCCTGAGTCCCTGAAAATTGGATTTTCCGTTGTCAGCAGTCTCTTCTCTCTTTTCTTGTCGATAAATTCCAACACTTCAACTTTTGGATCGACATCCTCTTCTCTTTTAACGGGCCTATTTTTTTTCCTTCTCTCTATAAGGATGTTGTAGTAGCCCTCTTTACATGCATGACCGTCCCTTCCTTCTAACGCATTGCTTGGGCATTTCCATGGCCTGCTTAATCTTCAGAAGCTGTCCTTTCTGGTTCTGTCCTTTATATTGCGACCTTGCCCCCCGGTCCAAGCGAGACGACAGCTACTACTTACCCCCCCTCCCTCTCCGTAATGTAATTCCGTATCTACTGAACCCCCCTCCCCTTACGCGTTTCCCACCCCTTCGTAACGCAATGCGGGATGTTTTTCCCTTCTCCCCCCGCTCTTCAAGTCATGTTCTTTTTTATTGATGATCCCGGCCACCTGCAATCCTGGATTAAGGTCCTTTCTCATCTTTTCGTTTCATTATTTTACCCCCTCTCCCCCCCCTTTTTTTTCGGGATAGGGTTTCCCTCTCCCCCTCTATGTAGTCTCCCTCCCGCAGTCGCACTACCTCCCTCCCCTTTCTCTAATGATAAGATTTTCGTTCCTTTATCCCTCCCTTTCTCGATCAATGGCGAGCGATCCTTTCTCTGCCGGACTCTTTGTCTAGAACCCGCCGACATGGCATTTCCCCTTGCCACCGCTGACGTGAATGCCATTCTTCCTTCGTGGCGCCACAAAGGCCCCTCCCTTTCCCTCTTTGCGGATGCGTGTGAAAAGAAATCCCTCTCTCCCCCCATCATTTTTTGCAAAGACACTTCCGCAGCTCCCTCTCCTACGAAAAAGTAACCGATAACTTTTCCCCCCATCTGTTCCCTGAACCGCCTAGTAATTCGGTGGCGTTATCCACGTTATGCTAATACTGAGAAGTCAACCATCCCCTCCCCCCTCTCCCCTGTAGAGGAGAAGACGGTGGATTCACCTCCTTCTCCAACCCAGCTCTCTAGGGGGGGGGAAAAACTTCGTTTACTAGCGCTCAGATGATCGAAGTCCCCCCCCCCTTTATTTTCTCTTATGGCCAGCGCCTTTCCCCAGACTCAGGTTTTTCCCCGACGAGCGGCTCCCCCACTTCAGTAGATAGGCCTCCCTCCCTATTTTCCTCTTAGCCTACAAACACACTCTTCAGGCTGCACCCCCTTATGCACAATACTCCTAGCGCACCAGTCCCCCGTATCCCTGTTTTCCTCCGTCGGCCAGCAAATTTTGCTTCGCTGGGTACAAAAAATCATGCCCCTCCGGATTTTTTCGCGGAGTTTCCCTTCTTCTTTCCCCCCCATAATAATAACGGGCTTTCCTTTCTCGACGATCCCAACCCCCCCCCCCCCCCCCCGAAAGAGATCTCGGTCCCCCCTTTCTCGTGAAGGGCCGATTATCTTCCTCCGAAGGATATTTACCCTCGGTATCGAATGGTCTCCTCTGAGGGTCAGTGGATAGAAAGTGCCCCTTCGTCCCCGCCCCCCCTGTCCGCACAATTGCAATCGCCAGCGTCCCTTCCAAATGTCCTTCCCCTGAGCGCGGCGGCTGTGTGTATCAGACCGCCGAGAGTACACCTTTTAATTTCCCCCTTCCCTGCTTATCGAAAGGCGGTTCTCCCCTCGCTCTCAATCTTTTTTAAATCTGCCAAGCAGAGGTCCTTAAGGGTTTCCCCCTTCCTCTCCCCTTCTCTCTAATACCCAAACATGTCTCCCCCGAAACCCTCCCTTCCCGCGGCGGCGATTTCTCTCCCTTGCAGAGTCTCCCTTTTTCCCTAAGCCGCAATAGCCAAACAGATTCCCTGACAGTTGGCAGCCTAAATACGGGCCTCATTTCCTCCTGTCGACTTCATCCAGTGAGTTCACGGACTATCCTTGTGAAGTGTCCTTTCTTTTTTCCCCAAAGCGAAACTGTGATCCGGTTTTTGCTATCCTTTTGCCGAGCCTTATTGGTCATGAATTCCTCCTCTTTCCTTCAAGTTGTGTTCCCCTTTCCATGTTCAACATTTGGTTTTTAGCAACGAAAGAGTATCACTTCTTCTCAACTTTGTCCGAGGCCGCCCCAACCTGTCTTTACTCCTCCCCTAGACCGGAGAGTTCTTTCACCCCAATGGGTAAATTTTGCTTCCCCCTCCCTTTCCTACGGCATGAGTTGTATCCCTTTTTTCGGAGACTACCTTCAGGATTCGGAGAAGACTAGTTTGGCCTGATTTCTCCTCTTCCCTTCCTTTCCTCCCTTTGCGGAGATATTTACTTATTGCGGCCCCCCCCCCGAGACCTCCGAATGAGTCTGGTATAACCCTGTTTAAGCTCAGAGCGAGCACGTCATTCACCTTTCTCCCTCCCTTCCCCCACCGCCCCACCCCGGGCCCTGCACAACTCTCCCCTTTCTATAGTTCCCATTCTGTGCGCGC
>Ga0179593_1470616_pt1 | contig 10849 bp, 12 predicted proteins | sample CZODoug2_1_08_16_FD_185931 | JGI IMG/M metagenome (GOLD analysis project Ga0179593, IMG submission 185931) | Vadose zone soil fungal communities from Angelo Coast Range Reserve, California, USA - CZODoug2_1_08_16fungal (PacBio error correction) | ecosystem: Environmental > Terrestrial > Soil >... | reverse complement strand
AGGTCATTCTAGGATCTGTCCTTCGGTCGTAGAGCTATCAACTTTCTCTTTCCCCGCTACGAGTAAAGATCCTCTCTTGACCCCGGCTGATCCAAGCTTTCATTTAGGTTGCCTTTTTTTTACCGTTCTTCACCCTCGATGTCCATACCGTAAGCCCTAGATCCCACAACCCCTCCCGAGAGTCTGGTCTTTCACCGCCCAAGGGCTTCGACCCTGACTACTACCTTTGAAAGGGGACTCCCCCACCTTTTCACTCCCCTTTTAGACCGATGTCGACTTTTCCCTTGGGTTTACCGTCGTTCCCGCATGGGACGTATCGAGTTCTTCTTCATCTGTTATCGATTCCTGCTTTCTCCGTCTAGGATTACGAGGCTGTACTTAGTAGGATTGTCGAATTTGTCCCACCCACCACCCGCTCCCATTTTGACTCACTCACGTTGTTCGTGTCCGACTTTCTCTTTCCGAGAAGTTTTATTTCGCCTCGCCGTGACGTGTTAATCTTTCTGCAATGTCTTTCTTTATCTCCTAGTTTTTAAGTGAGCGCGCTTCTCGTTTCTCAGTCGACCCTATCAGCCATCTTTCCCTTTTCAAAGAGGAATCTTCTTAGCCCTCCCGGTGACGCTCTCCTCTTCCGAGCCCCTGCGAAAGTTTCCCTCTCTCTTCTCCCCCCCCCCTGAGACCATGGAATTTTGGCTTGTTTTTGCCGCTGTCGAGCGTGACTGAGTTCCCCTATGTTGATGCGTTTTTTTTTTTTGGGGTCGAAATCTCTTCCCAGTACCGCTTACCCCCCCACGACCTGACCGCAAGGGTAGCCAACCTTTTGTGTCAGTTTTTTCCTTCCTTCCCCTTTCACGCAAGTCCTTTTCTTCGGACAAGACCCACGTCCCAGGAGTCGAGAGGCTGCTGCGTTCCACCTTCCCTTCAATGGCTCTTTTTTCGGGAAACTTCTCGGACCTCTTTTGGGAGGTATGTCTTCCTTTCAGATATAGCACAGAAGACCCCAGTACATCCCTCTACCAGCTTTCCGCAACACTTGCCTTCTTTCCCTACGTCGAGGTTGCCTCTCCTCTTCTCTCAGATAATTGGCTCCCGTGGGACTGCGCTCGCACCCCGTGCCTGCAATTTTCATTTCCTCTCCGTTCCGCGTTTTGCAACTCTTATTCCTCTTCGGCCTGCGCGCGCGCGCTGTCCGAGCACAATGTCGCCCTTTCTCTTGCCTCCAGAACTTTCCAGATAGGCTCCTTTTCGAGCCCGTGCTACTCTTTCTTTTCTTCAGCAGTATCGTTTTCTCCCTTTTTTCCTTTGGTTATGGTTGTGAAAGGACAACCCCCCAGGCCGGACCGCATCAAGTCCCTTCTCCCCCTCCCCTTTCATTGATTCAGCATGACTTCTATGTGACCCCCCCTCCTCTTTGGGGGGCCCCTTCAGTTTAACGTCATGATCTATGAGGCTCGAGCAGGACGCTCTATCTCTTATGTTCATAGGCAGGATCAAACGTTTTTTTTTAAGATCTAAATGTATTATCACCTCGCGTTCATTAAAAATCCTTCTCGAGGTAGGTGTACTTCCTTTCACCGAAATTGACCTCCGACCACTTTTCCGGCGTATCGCTTCCCTTTTCCATCGTTTTGCCCCGCACCGAATTCTAGGCAGCTATAGGAATTGGTTCCAGTCTTCTCCCCGCTCTTTCCTTTCTCCCCGGAGTTCGTTCCTTTATTTATTAAATTCCTGTCGGGATTTAGCTCAACAGTGACCCTCACACCTTCTTTGCAGTCGGCAATGATAGATTTCATGCCGGTAGCCCCATCCTCCCCCCTCTTCCATTTTCTCCTAACGTTACCCCGACCCCTTTATCGAAGACTCCCTGATTTCCTCAGGACACGATTCGCTGCCGGAGGTCTCCTTTCTTTTACAGTTCACTGTTGAAGATTTACTACTATCTTCTCTCTCTCTTCTGACGCTCGTCCCCCCTCCACAGTTGACGCTAGCGTCAGTCTCGGACCTCTTTCCTCCTACCTGGCCTTTTTTCTGCGCATGCGCAAGGTTGTTAGCCTTCTCCTGTCCTGGCTTATCCATTCCTCCGTCCGGCTGGCCCCCCAAACTGTCGACCGTGCCCCCGGAACCAGCATGCGATCCTTTCTTCTTGCCAGCCACCCTCTGGAACGATCCTCTTTCCCCTCCCTTCTTCCGCGCGTCTTCCTCTCTTTTCCTTAGTGGGTCGTTGTCTACGTCACCCGCTCCTTGTTTCCTCTCGCGCCACGCCGATACTCATCTCACTAGTGATTTAAACCCCCTTTCTCTTCTCAAGGGTTTTTTTCAATAAGAAGGCTCCGCTAAGATGCTCTAGGTACTTCTTAACGTGAAAGTGTTGATATTTTGTCGAGTCCCTTCACGTAGTGGCTTTCCCCCTACCGGGACGACCATATTCCCTTTCAGGCCAACCTCTTCGGCCGAGCCAGTCGTCCTCCTCCCCGATAGAGGTCGGCCTTATTATCTCCATGCAGGTGCTTCTGACTACCGCTAGTTCGCCAGTAAGGAGAAGCTTGTTTGACCTTTTTCACCTTTCTTTTTCCCCCCCCCCTATGTCACGTTCCCTCTAGTGCTTTGCCGAATCCAGAATTGGCGCAACGTCTTCTTTACGAAATCGTGTATTTCCACATAGCTTTTCGCGAGTCCCCTCCCCCCCCCCCACTCTGTCACTGACTCTACTCTACCATGCCATTATGCAAAATTTCTTACCTCGTCAAGGCGACCCTCATCTAGTTGCTTCGGCTTCCATCCCCTCCCTTCTGTAGCGCCCTTCTTCCTTTGAGGAGCGGTTCCCAGGCTGGGGTGCTAAGTCCCTTGAATCGAACCATCCTCTCTAACAGATCAGCGTCTCCCCTTCCTTCGATGCTACTTCTCCTGATCGAAAGCGCGTTTTAAACTTACCCTTGTTCAGGCCCCCAGTGAGTTCTTTTTTCGATCGGCAGTTGAGCTCGTAGCGACTTAGTCGATCACTCTCTCGCATCTCGGGTTTATTCTTTGTAGTGTCCCCTTTCGTATTCCCCTCTTCCTGGGTCCGCCTGCCTGCTACTACTTTTTTTTTTTTTTTCTCCGAGATAGCAGCTTCTCTCCCGGTAGAGAGTCAGCTTTCCCAATTCCGACACGACCACGACTCCCCACCTCGCTCCCTCTTATCGAAATCTCTCTACGCTTGAATGCGACGCTCCGTTTATTTGGGTCCTTTCTAAGGTTCCCGTTGCCGCAGTTCAGAGCGGCAGTCTCCCTTCACTTCTTTCTTTTTTCTTGCGGTGTCTCGTTCTTTTTTCGAGGTAACAGAACGTTTTGAGTTCCCCCCCCTCATGTGGAACGCTCCGCGTTCCCCCTGACTTTGTCCCCCCCAACAGATATAGCGAGACCTTCCCCTTCAAGGCTCTTTTTTTTTCTTTTATCCTTCGTGAAGAATTGACTATCTGGGGCCCTTCTCATATACTCCCTTTCCTGACGATGCCTCTTCCTACGCTCGTTTTTGAATCCCCTTGGATAGAAAATCGCCTCCTTTTGATTTTTTCTTTTCGTCCCCCTCTTTTCGTCACTGGACATATTGACCCGACCTTTTCCAGTTACACGCTTCCTTATCCTCTTAGCGGTAGTCGCTTCTATCACTGAAACGAAGCTCCCGTTGAAGACCTTTATATGGCGCCCTCTCCTCTCCCCCCTTCCGAAGGCAGCGGGTTCCCGTTAACGATTCCTTTCCTCTCTTCGTCTCCCGGAACCGCGTTAACGTCTTCTAAAGGGATCCCCTTGGGCACGGGAACATAATGCAGCACCTAATTTCTCTTCTCCTGTTTACCCTCGCTCCCCCCTCGTACCCGCGGCCTGTGTATGAGAACGCGTCGATTTTTTTTCTCTGCCTTACCCCTCAGATCAGACACGCACGTCTTCTCTTCTTTTCCTCAATCACAGCCCCTCCTCTTCCGGCTTCTCTCTCTCCTCTCAGCCTGCGTGCAGTTCTTAGTTCAGGGGGGTTTCGACCCCTCCTGTTATTACCGGTAATGTTCTTTTGCCGGTCTTTCGAGCTTTCATTGTCATCCTCCGGGCGTAGCTGATGATGCCTTCCTGATCAGTGAAGTAGTCGTCGAAACCCTCTTTCCTGCTTTTTCCTTTCCTTTAGGCTCTTGTGAGAGCCCCTCGAGCCTCTCCGTCTCTTCTTCCCCAACCCATGTTTTGGTCCCCTTATCGTCAGATCTCGTAGGCCAGGATTCGTTCGATGGCTCTTAAACATTAACCCGGTCATACCTGCCTCCTTCTCTTGCGGATAATCTCCTTCCCCTTTCTTTTTATGAGTAGCCATCAAGCTTAATTTATCTGCTTAACGTGGGCACTCTTTGCTCAGCTCTTTACATGTGACTAATGCTTGCCAGAGCGTCAGACCCACATTTGAGGTTTCCTCCGTCGATTCTCGCTCTCAGGAAGTTCCTCAGAAGAACTTCCCGATGCCCGCTCACCGTCCCCCTGATCGGTCCTTTTTTTGAAACGCCTCCCAGATGTAGGCCTTTTTTTCTTTTACAGATTTCTGTCTGAAATTACTCCGCGAAATTTTTTCCCAGCAGCACGTTCCCCATTCCGTCGGCTTGATCCTTTTCACGGGCTTGCCAGCCGTTTCCCTACCCCTCCCTATCCTTTTTTAGTGTACATGTCGCTCTTATCAGACCCATTCCGTCCTCCATCTTTTTTATCCTGGCCTGTCATGACACTCAGTCTCGACTTATTGCTTCCTTGCTCCTCCCCCGTCGCTTTCCTTTGCTTTTTCCCCCGTGTTCTAAACTAGTCGTTCTTCCTTTATGCAGGCGATCTACTTTTTTGGTTGAGAAAGACCTTGTATTCCTTTCCGCCGTGTCTGTGAGTTGTGGCAGCGGCTCACCCACACGGCCCTATCCATTAGGGTAACCTTCTCCTTCGCCGGTCCTTTGGACAGATGTCCCTCCAGGATCGACTCATTCCTCCCCCTATACCTTCTGGTTACGAAGACTCCTACGCCGATTTCATACGCATCGTTTTCTCGGCAGGCCGTCCTCGAAATGAGCTATCCCTTTTTTCTCGCTTCCCTGCGCGGCTGACCACAACACCCCCCCCCCCCCCCCCCCCCCCCCCCCCCCCCCCCCCCCCCCCCCCCCCCACCCCCCCCCCCCCCCCCACCCCCCACAACCCCCCCCCCACACCCCCCCCCCAACCCACCACCCCCCCCCCCCCCCCCCCCCCCCCCCCCACCATGGCGCCTTGTTTGTTCCGCGCCACTTCTCTTTCTCCCCCACTGCTTTCCCCTTTGCCGGGATAGGACCTGCGGACTCCCTTTTAAAGAATAAGGTTCGCCCCTGGTCCTTTTTTTTTCTTTCTTATCGACCCGCTAGAACAGATCCCACTTTTCCCGCGTGTGCCCTCCCCTCTGCCCTTTCTCCTTCCCTTCTCCTCCTAACTCTCAGTTCGTCTCATCTTGATTCTCCTTGTCGTAGTAGAGTTTCTGGTCTTCCCTTTGCTGAGTACGCGCCTTGTCATTTGATTTCCTTTCCTGCCTCAGGTCAGTTCCTTTCTCTTCCTTCCGCCCCGCTTCTTCCCAGCCAAGCCCCTTCTCCCCCCCAGTCGAGGCTCCCTTTAGTACTCCTACGCGGCGCGGTGCGCATCCACGTTCCGGTTCTCGGGGTTATCTTTTCCGCATCCGCTACGTCCCCCCCTCCCTCGAAATTTTGGATATACTCCCCTCCTGTACTTTTCCCCCGCTTTTCAATATGCCTCGTGGCAGTTTTTTCCTAGTACATCTTCCCTTGAGCCCGACGTCCTTTCTTTCCTCCTAATAGGCGACGCCCTTCCGGAGTGCCCCTTAATTCCCTTGCCCCCCGTCAAGGTTATTTGCGCAAGTACAGCTTCGTCTCGCAGCTCTTCCCCCCCTTCACGACGACTTCTCCAGTCACTATGTCTTCAAAAATTTTTGGCCGTTGCTTTTTCCCCCCCTCCACTCCTATTCCCAGCCGCTTCTCGTACAGCGATCCTCATCCCTTTCCCACGGAGCGAAGCGCACGACAGCAGGACTCTTCTTTCTTACATGACGTTCCCTTTCCCCTTCCTTGAAAGAAGCCTCACTCCGTACATGGTACTTCGTTTCTTTTTTTTAAACTTTTTCTTTCTTGAATCGGGGCTTTCCCCGATTCTCCCCCCCTCCCCCTTTCTAGTTGGTAGACTCCCCCCTTTCTCCTCATTTGATTGACATTTTGCTCTTCGTTTTTTTTCTCTTTCTGCTGCGTCTAGGCTCTCGGGCCGTAATCTCCCACACGCTACATCAATCAGCGGGAAATTTTTCCCCTCCTTTTTCCTGATTTAAGGAGTTCTGAGCTTCCTTTCCCCCCCCTTTTTCGGCTCGTTACGAAGCTCTTACAAGTCTTCCTTTTCTCCGGACGACTCGGCTCGTTAGGACGCGACGCCCTCTATAGTCCTAGATGTACTTCCTTCTCCCCCCTTACCCATAAGGGCCGTATGTCGGGAAATTATCCGTTTCAGCTCTGGTCTTTTTTTTCCGAGCGTCCTCCTCCCTCTCGCTCAGCGAGTCGACGGACCTTCCTCCTTCAGCCAGCGTTCGCTCTTCCCCTGCTCAGACCGAGTAGCCGTTCCTTCCCCGTCTCCCGATCGTCCCCCTCTTTTCTCACAGAAGTAGTTTCGGTCTTCCGTGGAAGCAACTTGCTCCCGAAGAGGTCTTTTGTGTTCCCTCCCTACTAGTTGTGAGCAATCGAGCTCCCTATTTCAAGGCTCTAGAACCCTCCTCCTCTCGAAGGGTATTCATCGTCCTGATCTCGAGTTTCCCCCGTCTACCCACCTCAATTTCTTCTCCTTTTCGGAGAATTCGCTTGTCGTGAATCCTTTTTCTCCATTTTTTCAATCCTATTCCTTCTCTCTTGCGGCCCTAGTGCCCTCCCCGCTTTTCCCTACGATCTCGACGACTGCCCTATGTCAGCAGTTTCAGTAGTCGGAGATTCCCCCCCATCGTGTGCAAGTCTATCTCCCTCTTCCCTCCTTTTTTTCCTCCTCCCCGTTTCTCGTGTTACTTTGAGCTGCTAACGATTGCTTGCTCCTACGTGAACTATCTGTTTTTTTTCCCTCCCCCCCTCTTTTCTACTCGGAAAGATCTTTTTCACAGCGCCCCCAGTCGTCTCGTCTTGTGACTTCTTCGCCCCTCGCCGCTCCACGCATCTTCCCTCCCTGGTGTCCACTTTCCCCCTTCGTCAATAACGCTGCCGTCGCCTACCACTTTGCTCTAATTTCTTTTTGGTCGACGGGTGATCCTCTTCTTTCATGATGACGATTGGACTTCAAGTCCCTTACTTTCTTCTTGGAGACCCGTTGCCTTAGCTTCACTTTTTTTCTTTCCCTTGACAGAAAAAGGATTTCTGAGGCAATTGTCATTCTCGCCTCACACCTTCTTCGGTTCCCACCATCTAATTAGTCCTTTTCCCCCCTTCTTTGGTTCGAGCAGCTCCCCGCGGTCTGGATACTGTGTACCCTTCGCGTCCCAGCTTTTAAATTTCCCCTAAGTGGTCTGCCCCGACGCGCTTTTCCTTAAGGTTTTACCCCTCTACCCTTTCCCCTTCCCCCATTCATGAAGATCTCCCCGCGGACGGAGTGTTACATCGGCCATCCGACGAAGGTTCCTTTTCGAAGATTGGGGTAATTCTCATTTCTCTATTGATGTCCGATCGTCTTCTACTTTGTCCATCTTGATTCCCGGCCGTCTCTTCCCTTCCTTCCTTTCTTCTAGCCGTCACGATTTTATTTCCGCCTCGCTTACTCCACCGTCGCAGATGAACCTTCTGTCCCCCGCTTCCCAGACCTTTTCTCCTTCTTTTCTTTAAGAAGGAGGCACTAGCGCCTATAGCCCTCCGCTCCACCCCCTCGAAGACTCTTTTTTAGATATTAAAGGTTTTTACCCGTTCCTATTCTTTTTTCGGAAACTTTTTCGGGTGCAAATCCCCCTCACTTAACATCCTTTCCCTTCCCTCTCTCCAAACGGAGTTTCCTTTTCCTCGTCCCTGGTCCCAGTCATGCTGACTTCTTCTCTCCTTTCTGACGGAGGGAGTTCTTCTTTTTTTAGCTGGCCGAGTTACCCTCTCGTTTTTCATCGATATTCTGCTGTTCTCCTTTTCGGCACCCCCCCTCCGCCACCCCCCTGTTCGCCTGTTCCTGCTCTTCGTGTGACGAGATGTTCTTCGGCTCCCGAGAACCACGATTTTACGTTCCGCACTTTTTTGCTCCTAAGTTTCTTGCACTGCCTCTTTTGTCTCCTAGGAAGGAGACCTTCTCTTTTTCGCTCATCTGTGACGTCTTCCTTCCTTTCGCCCCCATGCAAAAGAGGCATCGAACTGGTTCCCCTAGCTTTTCTTCGTCTCCTCCCCCTGTCGAAGCTCTTGAGTACCTTCCTTTGTCAGCCCCCTCTCCAACCGAGATCCGTCGAATATGCGCGCCTTTTCTCCGAGATAGACCTGGCTTGCTCGGCTTCCTCTTTTTAGCTTTCCTTCCCTCGCCGCAGACCCCTCCCTTTCCAGGCCAGGTGCCCCCCCTTTTACCCTAGTCTACTTAGAAGACTTGACGCAGCCTTACCCCGAAACGTCTCCAAGTTAAAATCTTCCCCCGAACTGAGATCGGAGCCCCAATGCGTGAGGGACCACTCGACCCCTTTTGTGGCGCGGATGATCCGTCTTCCCCTATTTACAGCACATCTGTCCTATTTTTTCGTTTTCCCTTGAGTGCGCCCCCTTCTTTATCCCCTCCCTGGTCTCTGCGGGCGATTCCTCCGTTCCTCTCCTGACATGGCGACTTCACGTTTTCTCTCTCCCACACCACGGTCTGGTCATGACGCTCTACCTCTCTTGAACACTGTCCATATCTATGTCTTTCCGCTGGCTATTGTCCGCGTCTCCGTGATCCGTACTTTCTTTTCTTCAAGAACAGTTCTTTTTTCTGCTCTTTTATACTGCACTGTTGTGTTCGTCTTCCCTTTCTCGCGAGGATTTCTCTATTAGGCATGTTGTTTTTTTTTTTCTCTTGGCTCTTCCCCTTTCTTTCTTTCCCTTGAATCCTTATTCATTTTTTTTTTTGTAATCTTCTATAACTGAGCTCATGTCCTGATTAATTCCCCGTCCCCATCGCGTTGTATGGGTTTTTGAACCCCCCCGTGTGAAGTTCTTCGCTTCTGATTCTGGTATATGTACTGAGCGGTCCCTCGCAGGCCCTCTTTTCTCTCCTTGGGGTATCGCTTCCAAGGAATACACATCCCTTTGCGATCTTCTTTTCGTTGAAGACGCGATAAAGTGGACACCTAATGAGGGGTAGTCCAAGGACTGGACCCCCCCCTAATTGCCCCCCCTCCCCAGAAACTGCTTTCTTCCTAGGCCTCCTTGGAGAGACCCTTTACGACACGACTCGCCTCGCTCAATCTTCGGCACTGGTCTACCGTTTCACTTTCTTTTCCGGTAGAGACGGAGGCTCGGTCCCTGGTCCCCCCCTCATGTTTTTTTCCTTATTCTTCTCACCCGTTGCCGCCGAACCGGTTCAGTAGGCAATGCTCTCTTAGAACTCGCACAACTTTCCCTACCCTTTTACTCCCCAAGTTTTCACAGGGCCCCGATCCATTCTCTTGATGTGTCTGACACGCATAACCCTTTTCCCTCTTCATTCCTTTTGAATCCCCCTCTGGCGGATTTCAGCAGGTCGACGCTTCTTTGGTCATCATTACTTCGATCCCCTTTCTCCCTGAAGACTGAGCCTCGATTGTCTCCTTTTTAAAGACCAGCGTCTGAGCTGACTTTTGATCTGAATATCAGCCTCGGACCTGCCTTAAGAATGACGGCGCAGTTTTTTCACGTCTAATGTAGATCCTGCGTTTTTTTAATAAGATACTGATTTTCTTTTGGAAATCCCATCCGAGCTCGAACCGGCCCCTTGCAGCGCATACCCAAGACCGGACGAAACGCCCCCTTTCTAAAGTCAGCCCCCCGAATGGATTCAGCCTTTTTCCGCGTCTCATTGGTTGTTTTTTCCACCCCCAGACCCCTCTTGCGTGCTCCTTCGAGAAGGACCGAGCTAATTCCCCCGCCTGTCTCCCAGCACCCCTTGCCCTGGAAGGACTTGTAAAAGCCCTACCCTGGACCCCTCGTTTGTCTCTGTCGGTTCCTCGTGCCGAGTTGCTCCCCCTCTTCCGACTTCCGTTAACGCTGCCGTTTCCTCCGCTTTCGCTCGCCCGCCACTTCCCCGTTGCCCGGCAATTGACTAGGAGGCAGCTTTCTCCGCGCCTTCCATCCTTTTTCTCGGCCAGTGGCTGCCTTTGCCTCTCGCATTCGTATACAGCTCTTCGCATTTAAGTCGATTGTTGAGGCTTGCCTTCTTTTTCCATCTTTCCGGCTTTTTTGTTAGTACGACGAATTTGGCACCCCCCTCTCTTCTGGGAGCAGCTTTGTCAACCCTTTTTCCCGACGATTCCCCGTATTAGAACTCGACCCCGTCGCCCTTCCCATCTTCACGCGCGAACCGGCGGCCAGGCCTCCTTGACGTGCGCCTTCTGACTTGTCCCGCTTTTCGGGTCACGTCCTAGTATTCTTGCGGGTTACTTTTTTGTGCATAAAGTGACGGTGATCGACTTTAACTCGAAAAGACATTTTCCTCGCCGGAATGCTTCGGTTTCTCGAAGCGCTGTCAAAGGGTTGACCTGCAAAATACAGGTCGACGTCGTGTTGCCCCTTGAGCTCTAGCCTGCTGCCGTCGCTCACTCGGAGGATTTTCTCTCGTGTCGTGTCAGATTATTCCTTTCCCTTTTCCCGGCGGCCCC
>Ga0179593_1463187_pt1 | contig 10849 bp, 10 predicted proteins | sample CZODoug2_1_08_16_FD_185931 | JGI IMG/M metagenome (GOLD analysis project Ga0179593, IMG submission 185931) | Vadose zone soil fungal communities from Angelo Coast Range Reserve, California, USA - CZODoug2_1_08_16fungal (PacBio error correction) | ecosystem: Environmental > Terrestrial > Soil >... | reverse complement strand
TTGACGAGGATTACCTTGCGTCCGCTTTGTTTACTCACATTGGACCCTTGCTAAGTCTTCGTGCTCGGGGGCGATCCCCCTATCCCCCGCCCCTTTTTCCGACATGCCCCGAGGACTTACGCGCGGTCCTTGGTAATCGAACCGCCCATCCAACGACGTTTCTGTGCGGCGTCTTCCCACCTGTCCCGTAGTCTTTCTGGGCCCCCTGGCCGGACGACATGGCCTTCCTATCGACTTGGGCCCTGTCGGAATTGTTTTCTTAATCGATTGGCCACTCTCCGTCTCTGCGGTACCCGAGTGGCCTTTTAGTTTACTATGCCCCCAAGTTCCTCCCTGCCGTGACCTGAGCACGCCTGCGAGTTCCTGCGTAACCCCTCCGGTTTTTCTTATACGCCTTTTTGGGTTTTTTCCGATAGCATCGTCCAGCAGGATTCTTTCACCTGAGGTTGCCGGGTCCCGAGGGGAAGTCGAATTTTTTCCAAAACCTGAAAGTATTGTCACAGTTTCCCTTTTGAACCTTAGGTCTCTTCCTTTTCTTTAGACAGTTCTTTTGTTGCTCAACGAACGTTCTGGTCTCGCAGGACTACACCGCCGGCTTCTTTGCCTGCGTTCAGGCCCCACGAAGTGATCGGCCAAGGACGTGTTTTTTTTCCTTCCCCCGACGACCTTTTTTGCCGACGGTGTCGCAGGTCACCCCGACCTTTTTTTCTTGTTTCTTTTTTTTTTGTTTTTTGCCTTTCTCCATAGTCGGTTGTGGCCCCTCCTGCGTAGTCCCGGGTCCTTCTTTACTTTTCCTTGGCCAATCAGGCATCCGGATTTTGGACCGCTCCTACGAAGTGAACGCCCCTTAGTCCAGTTTCGCGCTATGGCCGGTACCTGTTACTTTTTTTTTGTTAAGCTCGCAGGTGTGTCGCACGAACCCGGGAGCGATTTGTGTTCTTCTTCGTTAGCGTCTTTTGTTATTGGTGTCAACCTTTCCCTACCCCAGGTGTACCTTGTAGGCTCCCTTGGACCAGGGTTTAGTTGTGTTCCTACCATGCATTTTCCCCTGAGGGGTTTACGCCTAAGTTGCTTCCCGACCTTTTTCGGCCGTCCGGCTCCCACCCCTTCTTTACCTCTAGTTAATGGCACAGTGGACATGAATAAGCCTGGGGTTCTTCATGCACCTTTTATCTGTCCCCCGCGATTTTTTCCTCTGGCTTAAGTTTTCGTTCCCTGTTCCCAGAAAGTTTCCTTTTAATATGTCAAAATGGCACGAGACCCACGATTTTCATCGTTTTTGTACTGGCCCCTGTCAGAATTCATGTTCTCCGATCCCTCTTTATTTTGAATTGTCCTCTCTTTGGGTTCCCAAGTTCAGGCGTCTCGGCCATCCCTTGTGGCCCTCAGCCGGCCCGTGGTCTCCGGACGAGTCCCGATGTTTTTATGCGGCGGGTCTTTTTATTCATTCGAGGAGACCTGTACTGGTTTTTTCTTCCCTTAGATTAATTTGCGAGCGGGCGTTTACTGTTTCCGTTCTGTGCTTGTTGAGGATTTTCGGGAGGGCCCTGTGTAGGGAAGGACCTTTTTGGGACCCGATCAGCCTTTCGACCCGTTGTAGTGCTCCCCCCATTACGACTGATCGTATGGGCCCTTTATGCCGCAGGCCGCGCCCCTTTGTTCCGTCCCGTGTCAATTGTGTGGTTTCGGTGCTGTCCTTTTATGACGGCCTTTTTCAGTCCTTGGTTTCCTGTGTCTGCCTTCTGCTAACATCGTCTGCGTCCTCTTTTCCTGGTGACCACGCGTCTTTATGCCATTTGTCTCAGTCGTCTACGAGTTGTTTGGTCACCCGGTCCCCCGATCCGGCAGTTCTTCGTGCCATTTTTTGGCTGGATCATTGTCACGACTTAAAATTTATTCTCTTATAGCGCTTTTTTTCCTTTCATCGATTTTTGTTCTCGTCAATGGCAGCGTCGGTGATTCTGGGATTTGGCGTTTTGTTATATAAGTTGAGTGTTTTCCGCTCGAATCAAAAGGACCCCCTTTGTACCCCCCGTCAGGAGTCGTTGTTTCTTGTGACATCACCCCCCGTTTGCCGGGTTTGAAACCCCCGAGTTAGGGCCGTATTTGGTTCTGCACCTTTTGGTCCACTTTTGCCCGGAGTCCTTTCTAGACCCCAGCCCCCCCACCCACACCCACCAACCCACACACAAAACCCCCCCCCAACACCCTCCCCACGGAGGTACACGATGCCCCTCTTGTCTGCAGTAGGCAGCCTGCTGAATTTGACCTTGTTCCGCCCGGTTCGTCAACCAGCTCCTTATTCCCGGCCCTTGATGTACTCCCTGATCGAGTTTCAGGTCCAGTTGCTGGCCTTTCAGCCTGCCGTGGGCCTCAGTCTCTCACATCGCCGCCTGTCGCAAAGTTGCCTCCGCGTGCAGCTATGCTGCGCCCGGGTCCTATTCCCCGTCCCGCCGCCCTTGCCGGCCTACCAATTCTCGGTTGGAGCTTGGAGGTGAACGTAAGTTCATTCCAAATAACCTTTTCTCTTTTTTCTCCCGTTTTTATTTTCTAATCTCTACTTTTTTGTTGAGAGAGAGGATTTTGAATTTTTTGATGACGGGCTTTGACCCCATCGGGTTCCAGGGCTTTGACGGATCCCTTTCGGCAGGTGTCCTCCCCGATAATCTAAAAGCTGCCGGGCCCGGGTTTCGTCTCTTGGAGTATTATGGCGCCTTCTTTTGCCGTGGAAGCTGTCTGCTGCATTAACTTCCTTTGGACGATTTTTCTCTTGTCCAGAAGTTTCGATCCGCGAGGTCCCACGACCCGGCTTGTGGCACTAAATTCCCCCCGGTGCTGTTCTGCTCTTTCCAGAGCGTCCATGGTCCGCTTGTACCGCTTCCGGCGTCTCTTCGCTTGACGTCGTTTTTGAATGTTTCACTGTTTGCAGCACAACTTTCGTCTGTCGCTCTCGCGGTGCTCACCCTCGTGCTCACCAGCCGTCCCACTCGCTACTCCTGTACGTGCACCAGTATACCCTAAAGGGGTAAGTCCGTGCTTTATTCCATTCGCCAGTTCCTACACTCTTCCTGACTTCATAGCACCCACCTGCCCGTGACCGTAACCGCAGGACCCCTCCACCCTCTTGTCCCCGTCATTCGACTGCGACCTTCCCGCGTCTCGCCCTAATAGCCTTTTCATTTTGAGGTGTGCCTACCACTTTTCAGACCGAGCTTCACCTTTTGCGCCGGGTCTGCCTCCCCCCTTGATGTCCCCCCCCCCCCCTCCCCTGGACGCCTTAGGTTTCCTGCACTCTGACGACGGGTTTTTCCCAAACGAACCCCCGTCCCCAGATCGCGCGGTCAAAGTCTTTGTTTCTTCCTTGATTAGACCATTAGGCCACGTCGGTTATAAAGCTTGTTTCAAGCACGCTCCTAAGTCCTTCGTCTCAAGCTTACCACTTTTTCCTTTTCTGGACGGTTCGAACATGGTCATTCCTCGGATTTTTTACCCAGTACTCCCCTTTATTGTTGCGCACACGTGCCCTCATTTTCGTTCGTCGCCCACCACTCTAGTCCCTTCAGGGCCCCCTTCTCCTTGACAGCCTAGTCTGCCTCAACAAAGCCTCCCTCTAACCTGTAGACGCCCCCTCTCGCCCTGCCGCTAAGTGCCAGCACCAGCCATATTCATAGTTTTGATGATCATGATTCTCACCTTACTTCCAGGAATCTCCACCTTTTCCCTCGTTCCGTGTCAGCCTCTGCTTCGGGATCCCGGACGCGTCACGTTTTTTTGAAAGCCTACCCTCCACACCTTCTGTCTAGATCTCGACCTACCCTTCTGACATTCCCCGTTTTCCGAGCAGTCTTCATTCGTGGGCTCCGTGACCCCTTTGACCTGTATGATGCTTCGGTCATTCCACGCAGTTCTTGCAACAGATCTACCATGTTATAATGAATCCTAGGCCCTCTAGGAGCGGTGCCTTTTCCTTGAAGACCACGGTTATTCTCTTGGTTTATCTGGCCTCCTAGCCGTTCGTCTAGTTTCTTTTGGAGCTCCGCCTTTTCACCGTGTGTACTTCCAACCGATCGCCACCCCTCCGTCGACCCTTTTGTTTTCTTTTTCCCGGCGGTCGGCCCGTTTTTTTTGGTCTGGTGTCTAACGGGAACCTGGTGGACCTTTTCGAGTACCCTTCAGCGCAGTACAGTTTTAGTTTACCCAACAGCCGGCTCCGGTGTTCGTTTTAAACGGCGTGAAGCTTCACCTGACCTTCTACCCGTCGCGCTTGCGCCGTCAGCCTGCCCGATCGGGACGTTGAGTTTTTTAGCTTGTAATTCGCTTTGCGGTCCCAAGGGAACTTCTTTTTTTTAGCAGTAGTAGTGTCGGTATCCCAGTGGCCGACATGCGGCGCATCCTTGACTTTTCTTCTCCCGTTTTTTGTTGTCACCTCGCACGGGGTGATCCCTGTCCCCCTCTTCTTTCATGAGGATCGTGTGGGCAAAGTATTACGTTCCCTCTTGTCTTCCTTTTTTTCTCTTTTACTTTCTCTTTTTCCTTTTTTTCTTTTTTTTCCCTTTCCTCCCTCTTTCCACCTTCCTTCTCGTCGTTTATTCCTTCCTTTCCTCCTTCCTTTTCCCTTCCCCCTCCACCTCCTTTCCCTTTTTTTTTGGTCCTATTGTATCTTTCCTTGAGGAACCGCCAGTCCTCCTTTTTCCCAGTGTTTCCGTCTTGACGACTTGGTTCGTGGACTCGCTTCCTGTTTCCGGCTCGTAAGTTTTTGAAGTTACCCTTTGTCGTTCGGTGCACTTTCTCAGCTTTTGTTTGCCATAGCTCTTACCCTTTCGCAAAATCTTTTCATCGGGTCCCATGAATCCCTTAAGCATTTATACTTCAAGACGCCTCTTGTGAACGTTCGAGGTGTTTCAATTCCTCGTGGGCCTGTCCTTCCTTTTTCCTGTTAGTAAAGAACTGGTCGGTGGTGCTTCTGAACCGTTTTTTTCCATAACCGGACATTTTTCCATGATTCTCCTCTCTTGCACTCGATCTTCCTTCAGCTCCAAGTCACGTTCTTGACAGCTTGATTTGTCTTCCAGTCTTCGATGCTAAACTTCACTTTTCGGGAAGTTTCTTTCTGCACGTTCTTCCCGGTCGGCCTTTCCCTTCTGGGCTCCCCCCTCTCCAGGCAGTTGGTTACCATAGATCGGAGAGTGAACCCGTCTGGATCGTATTCGCCCGCCTAGTTCCTCTGCAGGCTTCTGGCCCCCCCTGTTCTGGTTTCTCGTTATACCAGGCGTCCGTGTACGCCGATGAACGTGCTAACTTCTTTCCCCTCGTTGTTTTTTTTTCTGAGCCGTTCATCCTGACGGACGCCCTTTTTTCCGTCGTCAGCTTTCCCACATGGGCCAGGACATCTTCTACCCGGCGTTTTTATATCTCCCGCGTTTAGGGTCCCTCACATGGTACGTTTTGGAAGACGTTTTTTTTCCATTGGCCTCTCCCGCGACAGCGACGCCGTAGAGTCCGCCTTGCCGCGGATACCTTTCCCCCGCGCTGTCCTTTAGGGCACTTTTTCTCCATGTGTCGCGACCTTTCTCCGATGGACCCTGCGTGATTTTCTTGCTAAACGATGTACAATCTATGGGCTCTGTACCCAAATGGCGTATTCTTTTCAACATATATTCCTACAGCATGGCAGTTATTCGAGATTACATTTGTCCGCCCCCCCCCCTTTCCCCTCCCCCCCCCCCTTCTCAACACCGCCTCATTCTTCCTCACATTACCCCCCCCTTTTTCTTCCCTCCCCCTCCGCCCTCCCCCCCCCCCCCCCCCCCCACTTTATCTTGCCCCCCCTCTAACCACCCCCCCCCCTCCTTCCTTGCCCCCCCCCGCCTTACCTTTCCCGCCCCCCCATCTCATCCCTCCCCCACCCCACCACACCACACCTCCATCCCCCCCCCACCCCTCCAGCCTTTCCCCTCCCCCTCCCGCCCCCCCCCGTCCCTCGACCATCCCTCACCACCGCAAAATTCAACCCCACCACCAACACACCCCGCCCCCCCCTCCTCACCACACACCCCAATAATACACACCCCTCCCCCCACCCCTCCCCCCCCCCCCTCCCCCCCCCCCTCCCCCCCCCCCCCACGACACACCCCCCCCACTCTTATCCCCCCTTCCCCCCCCCCCCCCCCCCCCCCCATCGAGGGAATGTAGTCACCCTCCGTTTCTCCGTGGCTTATTTGCGATAGAAAGGTACGGTTGCCTAAACCATCTCTTTAAGGGTTCTGGGTAGAGTCATGTACCGAAGAGTTAACTTTTTGTCCCTAGACCCCTGTATGTCGCGGCTCCTTTCTTGTGTTCTCTTCTCCAGAGATTATAAATAACAATTTTCTGTTTTCGCTCAGACCCCTCAGGATCTAATTTTTTTTCGCCAAGCGCACTCCTTCCCGTTTCGGAACGTGCTGTAAGAAAACCTCTCTTTCCCGGCTTGTCCGCTCTTTTACAGCCTGTACACCTACCTCTGAGTCCGTCCGAGGATCTGCAAATGCTCCTTTTTTCGTTAGCATCCATGTTTTGTTCAATGTACGGCTTCCTGAACGTTGCCCCGCTAACCCGCAGCAGTTCCCGCCCACCGCGTTTGTTACCTTTCCTTTGCAAGTTGCCCTCCCCCTCGCTTCGGGCACTTTTTAGGTTTCGGGAGCCACGCCCAACGTGTATCCGTGTGGTGTCTTTGTGACGGCGTATTCAGTGTTACGCTGCCGGCCCCTGGTACCCAGTTGTTCCCCGTTCGGCCCGCACATTCCCGCTGGCTGGGTAGCGCGGACCGGGCCACTTTTTATCTAATTTCCCTTTTTTCGTCTTGTTTTACCCAAGAACGGTTTTGTCGGAGCGACAAAGGCCGCGACGACGGCCTTACGTGCCATTCGTTTTTTGCAACTAGAATCTGTGGATTCCCCCAACTTCCGCCCCGGGCCTTATCGGTCCCTGCTGCTCACGGGCATGCTTTTTCTGTCTCCCGTGTTTCCCCTGCTTGCCGACCTTCAGCACAGTTGCAAATGGTACCTTCCAATTTAATTTTATCGTTGCTGTTTGGCTATTTACCTGGACTCACCGAGCTTGAGTAGACCCTGCTCCCACTTTCGTGTTGCTCTGGTTTGTTGTTCCAAATTACGGCCGAGCGGCCTATCTTTATTCAGACGCCTTGTGCGGCCCGATGTATACTATGTGGATGCCCGCCTTTTTCCGTTCCTGGTGGTCCCTATCTTTTCTTCTATGCCCGATTGTCCTGAAGTCTGGACACTCCGAGTTGTTTCCAGTTTCAGGCTTTTGTTGTTGAGGCGTCGCCTCGTCTCCGTTTGACCTTTAAGTTCCCCCGTTATTTTGGGTTTACGATCCTTTGGCTTCGGCCCCCAATGCGTATCTGCGCGATGTTCCCTCTCCGTAGCCGACTTTTTTCTGGCCCTGGTCTTTCACGTCCGGGTCCAGAGAAGATTGAATCTTCTTTTATGCAAGCCTGGATTTATCTCCTGGGTTTTAAATTCTCCACATTCGCTTCCCCTCCTCTGTCATCTGTTTTTTGTTTTTCCCCCTCCCTGCTACCGGTATAATGTGAATAGTAACCTTTGTTTAGTCACCACTTTCATCCGCTGTCGTCGGTCCACCTCTCCTCTTTCCCTCCGTTCTTCGGCCTGGTTAGAAATTCCACCATCCCCCCCTCGCACCTGAGACCCTTTGCGGTCGCAGCGAGGTTCTTCGTGTCATCGGTTCCCTTGTTGACTTGGTATGCCGATCTGGAGGTAAGGCTGAGCCGGCGAGCGTGTTGAATCTGTTTATATACTCCCCAACGTTCTTACCCCATGTTTCTTTTCGGCCGTAGATTGGGTTCTTTTATACCCCCCGTTGGCTTCCTTTTTTGCGAACCCTCCCTTTGAGCCCACCTGTTCGTGCTTGATGCCTAGGCTTCGACTCCCTGTCTAGGACATTTACCCTTTCCCTCGCCTTGCCTATCTTCCCCTTAGGGCAAGCCTTCAAGGGGTTTTGCCGGTTATTCCCTCATTCTCCGGGTCTAATGCCCGGATGACGTTTCTACGGAACAGGTGCTGCGCCTGGCAGCCCATCCTCTGTTTCTCTCGACCCGTTCCTCAGAACCGCTGATCGCTTACTTCCTTCCAGGTCATCTTTCGATCGGGAGTACCCGCGCCGACATGGGACGCGCCTCCAGTCCCCATTTTACTAGTTTTTTGCATCAGCCTTTCTCCCAGCACACCATCTTCTAAGCCCTCTTTGTGTTCTGTTTTCCCTCTTTGCCCTCTTTGGCGACGGCGTCTGCCTCCCCGTTGTATTGGCTTTTTTCCTCCGTCAGTTTCGGCGTAGTCTCTCCCCGTATGATCCCGATCAGCGACCTCGTGTATGCCCGTGTCTCCTTGACTTATCTATAATTGGATGTCGCGGGAGGGCGTCCTGTAAAGATTCCGGCCCGGGACAGCACCTTTGCTCCTTTTACGCCCGCTGTTTCTTCACGTTTTTTTTCTGATTCGTGTTGTGAATTACTTTAGGCAAGTCACTTGCCCCAGGGGCTTCTCGGCCAGCGCGTCAATTTGTCATTTGTCTCGCCCCCTTTGGGCTTTTTTTCTTGCGTGACGTTTCCCTTTTTAGGTGACGCCATTTTTCCCTAACAGCGTCGCGATTCGTGATCTGTGCCCGCCTTGCCCTTTTTGTCACTCAACCCCACACTTCGGCGTTTCCCAATTCCCTTAATACGGCTCCCTGGGTTTACCTTCCCTTTTGAGGACTAGACTGCAGCCTCAGCCCCCTTTCTCGGCTAGGACCCCTGACCTTTCTTATACCGGATGCATTCAACCCCCTGCTTGCCCCCCCCGGTCTTTCACTTTCCCCCGTCCTTTCCGAATCACCACATCGATCGAATCCCCGCCGGTATTAGATTTCGTGGGGAAACCCTGTCCTCCCTCGCTTACCGCGGTATTGCCCTTTATCTCAGTGGTCCCTTTTTATTGACCCAAACTCTGTGTACCGCTGTTCCGGGAGACCCGGCCTCGTGCCCGGTCTCGTTTCCTTCCCTCCTCTGTCGCGCGGTCAGGCCAGATCTGTTTCGCGTTTGACTCGAGCCCCCCAGGCCCCCTGGGTTCTTCAGGTTCCTGTTTCTGGTCAGACATAGCCATATTTTCAAGATGTCTTCAGTGAAGGGCCCTTTACACTGTTAACGAATCCCATGCTTCCAGTACTTCATCAGCTAGATAGTTACCATATCTGGGGCCGGAAGGCAGCACTTATTTCTTACTAGGTATACAACGATCTTCATTTTTTCATTTTCCAGCCCGCCGCCGCCCTACCCTGCACCATCATTGACCCTGTTCTTCAGTCCTTAGCGCAGGCTGAGGCTTCAGCCCATCCTTTCCCTCTGGAAGATCCTCTCTATCCAACCTGAATTCTCCACATGCATCTTCCCTCTCCATAGGTTTCTTCCCTCTGGCCCCTCCGGATTCCCGTCTTCCCCCACGCCCCCCCCCGATTTACACTTCTGGTGACCCTACAGCATCCTTTTACGGCCTTACTTTCGCGCCTGTCTCTTTGGCGACTTGTATCCCCCTTTTTCCCTGCCCCCCGATCGGTTCATAACGAAGGGACCCCTTGACACTTCCGGAATTGCCAGTGATCTTCTCTTTTGTTGGAGTAGGAGAAGGCTTCGTGTACTTCCTGCGCCTTCTTTTTGTTGCACTTATTCAATGCTACTCGTCTTCGCCTCCTTTGTGGCGCCCCGCCCCTCCCTTGTCTTTTCCTCCCCTTTGCTTGCCCCCCCACCTATTTTGAATTAGGAGTGTCCCCCCCTTTCATTCAGGGAACCACCTTTCTTGTCCCCCTTAGCCCAAGGGGTACACATTGTCTAAGTGCCTTTTTTCATCTCTACCCGTTCCCCTACGTTTCCCCGCCGGACTACCCCCCCAATAATTTGTCCTTTTTTCTTTCGGTGATCTTCGCGGACCGCCCCCCTGTACCGGCCAGACCGGCGTGTCTGTCAGCCTTATTTCCTGTTGACCCCTCAAAGTGTCACGCTATTGTATTAAGTGGAGTTAACGGTAGCGGCATTTGCCATGAAAATTTCACCACCTCCCCTGAGTTTTTCCCCAATCTTTAAGCATAGACCCTGCCCGAATCGTTTCCACCCTGATGCAAATATCTATTTTGCTCAGCACGTACTCCCATCTGATTCGGTGCTGGACCTCCGAACAGTCTAGTTGTAGTTTTCCTTCTTCCACAAGAAGTGTGCTCTCGGCCGTTCTTCTGCCTCCCGCCCCGTGTCTACTTTACGTGTATTTAAATTCCTCCCAATGTGTTTTGACCTATTCGTTTTTGATTTATTAAACCCTTCCCGGCACCTCTATGTTGTGTACTGTTGCGTTTACGGGACCAGAAGAAAGATGGCACGTGCGGCCTGTTTGGACCCTCTGGACAGGTCTTCTCGTTTGCATTCTTTTCCGAAGAGACTCTCTCTTCCAGGTTCGCCGTTTCTCCGGATTCTCCCTGATCCAATGTGGTGTCAACGCAGCACCCAGCACTAGTGCCTCCCATTCTCCCCCCACGGTTCCCTCCCCCCCAGGAGTCCCTTGTCTCTTCTTTATTTTGTCCTGCGCGTCCCCCCCCCAGGCCCCCCTTCGCGGGAAGTCTGTCATGTTCGGTCCCCTTTCGTCTCGTCGTGTTTCTCCCCCCCCTTTTTTATCAAATGCCCGCTCCTAGTAAAGTACCCATTGACAGTCGGGGATTTTGGATCGCGCATTTATCCTCTGAAGGGATTCTTTCCAGGTTTTCGCGGACGCTTTTTATACATTTTCAGTTTTCGTTTTTTTTCTTCCCT
>Ga0179593_1379803_pt1 | contig 10849 bp, 8 predicted proteins | sample CZODoug2_1_08_16_FD_185931 | JGI IMG/M metagenome (GOLD analysis project Ga0179593, IMG submission 185931) | Vadose zone soil fungal communities from Angelo Coast Range Reserve, California, USA - CZODoug2_1_08_16fungal (PacBio error correction) | ecosystem: Environmental > Terrestrial > Soil >... | reverse complement strand
GTAATAATACTGAGATCCCCCCGACCCGTTTCCTTTCCCCCCTTTTCTTTTCTGCGGAAGGTACGCCCCCCCCCATTTCGTGCTTTTATTAGTATACCCTATTTTACTCTGTCCCTTTTAATGTCAAAGCTCAATTACATTTACGGCTCCCCTCAGCATAATACGACAAACAGTTTATGAATGAATTAAAATACCCCACGGTGCACCTCTTTGAGTTCTATTTTACATTTACCCTTGACTCTCAATTACATCATCCTCCAGATACGTACTTCTTGTAGCTGCACTTCTCCACCTCACACCACCGCCGCTCCGGTGTGCTCTCTGTTTTGCTCAACCTATCGCTGACTGGTTTTTTGGCTGTTCTTTCTTTGTTTCCTTTTTTTGCCAGTTTCGTCCTGTTGTTTTCTTTCTTCAGTCCCCTAACTTCCCACTGCCCGTTCGTCGCACGTCTCTTTACTCCCCCACCCAAATTTAACGCTCTTCTTTCCTCCAAGGGGATAACCGCCCCTTCTTTAAAGTATTTTATTTTTGGGGGGCCCCCCCGTCATCAAGCCTGACTTTGAATATTCCTCCTACATATTCCCTGAGACCGGTTCGTGGTCGTGGTGGGCATGCTTCCCCCTTTGTTGTGCCCTGTTCGTCTTTCTTATTACGTTTCCAGCCCCCCCAAAAGTTGACCCTTACCGTTCACCCGCATCAATTTAGCGCAGGCTATTCCTCCCCAGGATCACAGTCATACCCTTTTTTCTGTACATTCCATGGTGGACTATGCTTCTGTTGCATTCTGCAAGCACGTACTGCTATTGCTGGCTTTTAGTGTACCCCTTCTGTTTTCTCGGACTTCTTTCAGGAAACCATGTAATCTTGTATCCTAACTTTTTTCCGTGACTTTATTTTTTTCCTCTGCTTTGCGGTTTCTGAGTAGTTTTCTTAAAGCTGGTCTTCCTATTTCCAGCGTATGTTCAAAGAAAACCCCCGTGCCCCAATTTCTTTGCCCATTAAAGATTCAGTCATTTTAGACGGTTATTGATCCCCTTCTTGCTGGTTTTTTTCCGGAAGTTTCTATGAGTGGTAACCAACGCCAACTGACATTTCTTTTCCGACCTCTCATGCTTTTCCTCTTTTTTTCCGATCATTGACTCTTGTTCACCAAATGTGGTTGGCCATTAACGGCCTCCCAGATACTCCCCGTATGACAATCGAAATCCCGCCCCAGGGATATTCTCTGGCCCGCCCCCGATATTTAGACTGAGTTTCTTATAATGGTATCTGCCACACCTCGTTTTTCCCTTTGCGCTCAATTTCATTAGTCCTCAGTGATCGTAGGTTGTGCCGATCTTTTTTCGTTCCAAATTCCTCCGGAGATTCCTCTTTTATTACTTTTTTTCAATGGAGTGACAGGTTTCAGGATTGTCGTTCAAAAGGTTTCATCCCCCCCTAATGTCTTTCCCCGATCTTTCAAGTTCCTGCCGTAGTTTGCTCAGCCAACCTGTTGCAAACATCGAGCTTATTTCCCTCCCCCTCTTAATAATAATCCTGTGGTGTGGGTTCTAGATTTTTTTTTTTTTTGGAACTCCTTTCTTTTCTGGTTTCCTTTTGTCCTCCCCCAAAATCGGCTATTTTTTCCATCAGAGGGTTTTCCCAGGTTTCTTGCTTCATTGTGACCGCCCCCGTTTTTGCACTCGTCCTCACTGTTCACAAGCCACATCGTTTGCTTTATGGATGCATGGGGACGAGAACCTAGCTCGACGCTCCCCACCGAGATGCAGACCACTGACCTTTGGGCGAATTTTCCCGCTTTTTTTTCTCTTCCCAGCTAAGTCCCCAAAAGACCGGAGTCCCCTTCTATCTTCTCTCATTGCCGTCCAGCAGTCATTATTCATGCTTTTTTTAAAGGATAGTTTTCTCCCCAATTGCATGTTTCCTCGAACCACTGGGACAATCTGTACACCCCAGGCTAACAACACTCATCCAAGAGATTTCGCTATTGCCACCAGGGTCATGTTTCTTGTTAAACACTCCTTGAACCAGTTGAAACACCCGCCGAGCTCCTCATCCACCGTCTCCCATTCGCAGTCTGTGTCCGCCTTTGAATTGCACCGTTTCTTGACACGACTACACCTCCCCCGATTCCTTTTCTTTTTCTCCACTTACTCCGGGAAAGACAACCTCATTGAGTATCATCCGGGCCTCTCAGGATACAACACTTTCCTTGCCCAAGACCTCCTCCTCAGCTAAGTTTTCATGCCTTCTTTCTTTTCCTCCATAGCCACAAACACGGAATGGAGACTCCCTCTGAAGCCGTTCGGCCAGGGCCTTTCATCCAAACATGTCTCGCTTTTCCCGTCTTTTCTGAATTTATGCTCGTGATATTGTTTTGTAACTGCCGGCTTCTTGATTTTTGGGAGTCTTCACTGTCCCCCTAATTCTATTTCATCCCTTTTCCCCCACTTAAAAAACCCGTTTCCAACCTCTCGGAAAACCCAAAAATAACCAGAAAAAGATGACGACTGCCAGTCACCCTTTATACAAGATTTCCTTTTTTAACCTTCCGCGTGTCAGAGGTTTTCCGTAGAAGTTTTTGCCACAGCCCTGCAATTGATTGATACCCCTTTTCCCGAACTTCCAGCGCCTCTTTCCCTTGGGAGTAAATCGTCCCAATCTTTCCGAGTGGACGTCGGTAACATTTTCTGCAGCTATACTGAAAACCCCATTCTGTCTGCGGGGGTCCCCCCAACCAAGTCCCATACGCAATTCCCCAGACCCCCCTCGATATTTTCTCCCCTGCCCCCCCCTCCGCCTTGCAAACCGTCCCTCTTTTTTTTGTCCATGGAATGTCCGGTTACACAGACTGCCCTATGCTATGCGATGCGTTCAGTTTCATGAACCTCGGAACACGAACCCGATTTGCCCGTGTGCTTCAATTTCATAAGTCACCGTTTGTTTGCAATGTTTCCCAATTGAGCCTTTTTTTTACAGATTCTTCCCATGTCCTTTAGAAGTTAATTACTGCCCCCCCCTTTCTTTATCTTTTCACCCCTATTTGGTTACAAATTCCCAATGCTTCTTCCTCTGGGATTACATCAGCATAAGTTCCCAGTTTGATTTTTTAGGGACCAGTATTATTATTCCCCATCTCCGTACTCCATCATTTTTTGTTTTCTCGCTCATGGATCCCCCCTGGGCAAGCTTTCCCCCCCCCCGTACCGCCTATTTTTTTCTGTCTGCAGGTAAGTACAACCCTGCTTCCCTAGACATTTTCCGGGATCCAATATTTCCCCTTACTCTTTGACATAATGTAACGGTCCACTTACTCCATCTCCCAATTCCTACCCCAGTTCCCACGCCAAACAGTTTCTGAAGTTGAAATTCCACATCACAACCTTTGTTTCCCCCAACTCTTTTTTCGTAATTTTCTGGTCATTTTTTTTATCCCCGTACCTCCTTTTTCCTCCGCCTAGGGGAGGGTTAGCGGTACCAAATTCGGCTCACCCACTCTCTTTGACTTTTGTTCCGCTTAATTTTGAAGTTCGACCCCCCCCTAGCGACTTTTCTTTTTGTCATTTTATTTTATTTCTTGCCCGCGGCTTCCCTGGGTTGTGAGGTCCTCCCGTATCTTCATTTACCCCGTCACCCCCCCGTCCCGAAAGGTCCCTGCTTACTCCACTACCAAGCTCCTTCTTTTCGGCCCAGGGGCTTCACCCCCGTAACGTGTATAACAGTCTATGAAACCCCTCTACCGTCTTGTAAGTTTTGAATACCTTGCTTTCCGATCATGGCGCTGTTTTTCTTTTTTGGGGGATGCTCAGTCCTTGTTTGGCCCACCTGGTTTGTGTCTCTCTCCGGACGCCACACCCCCCATCAACCGTCAGTACACCCGCTAGACATTCCGCCGTTTCGAACTAGTGAAAGTCCTCCCCTTTTTATAAAATCCCTGTGTTCCTTTTGCCCTCTCGTGGCTGCTTCCTGAGTTAGTTCCTTTGTCTCTGTGTTTCTTTTTTCCCTTTCGGGTACATGATCCTTTGCTTTCCTTTTCCAACCGGAAAACTTCACCTTTCTCAAGCCACTTTTCAGTTCTTCTCCTTTGGCGTTTTCCCCCCTTTTACGTATTAGTTTTGGTGTACATCTGTTCCTTTCATCGTGCTTTAGGTATGTTACACTGTGAACCAATCCTATCCATCCTCCCGTCCGCCTTTTGTTATCCCCAGTGTATTCTGTGCCCCTGTTTTCTGGTTTAATCTTTTATGTTTCAAAATTCTTTTTTTCTGGCAACCATTTCCATTTTTGTACCTCCCCTTCTATAAGCCTTTGGTCTTCCTTTTTTAGAAGATTCCATACGATTTCCCATTTCTGGACTATTACCCCCCTTTTACCCCGAGCACCGAGGAATCCATTTACCAAGTAAGCGGACCTCAGGAAACATTTGATATGCCTGAGTGCCAGACGATATATTTAGTCCGGTCTTGTACCTATAGACAACAAACATAGTACAAACTGTATCCTCCCTTAATTGTCATACCTATTAGAGGTCGTAAGGGTATGCTCTTTATAGTTAACACATCGTGAGAACCTTTTAGGGAACCGGTCCTTCCTGCTGTGCATGCGTTCGTTTTACAACCATTATTTTTCAACCAAACAGAAAACGTTCCCCCTAGAGCGGGCCCTTATTTTTCTTTGTGTCCCCGAACCCCCAGGCTTTTTTCACCTTAGCGCTTCACCTCTCTATCTTAAGACTCCGTGTTTTTTTTGTCTATAGAGTCCTCTTTCTTTTTACCCCTTGTGTGTTTCCTCCCCCCCAAACTTTCTCATTCACATCTATTTTCAGGGAAATGTACCCGTGCCTCCCTTTTGAAAGACCTCACGTGAACCCCGTACGTAAAGTTCAATTCAGCCATCTTGGCTTATTACGGATTCCTTTTTGAAAGAGTAAAATTCCCCAATGACGATTTTTCCCCAACCCCCTCCCGGCACGTAGACACCTTTGAAAGGGAGCACGAAAAGTGCCGCTTAGATTTCAAGGTTCTTCTCCAATCCTTCTTTAACTGATAGAGGTAAAGCTCTATCCTATTACCTGATAAGTTCGTACCAGATGTATTCTTTGAGAAATGCCCCTTCAGAATATCCCCCACATTGGCACATCGTCTTCTCTGCGCAACAAGACGCCATTTTTCTTTTAGATACTGTGTGGGCCACACTTTTCCATGTTGCGGTGTCCCCATTCCCAACCAGCCTCCCAACCGCCAATCTCTTAATTCTCCCACGCTACCTCTTGAAGCTGTTCGATTTTTTCATTGGCGTTTTTTCTCTCCCCCTTACCCCAGTTCAATCCCATATTTCCCTCACTAGGCTGCTCCGGCAATTACACCTCACCGATTCTGCAAGACTCCGAATCCAGCTCAGTTACTTTTGTCAGTTCAGCACATTTTTAATTAAATGAAGACTTATCAATCCTTTTTTTTTTTTTCCATTTCCCAGACCTAGACCCGCAATCTTCACCAAGTTCACCCACGAACGTGTCTTAATACGCTTTTCATCAGGGGACCAACAGTCATGTCCTCCCTTTTTTATTCCTTGCTCTTATGTGCCGGATTTGCGGATTCCGGGTTTTTCAGGAGGTTTTTTTTTGTGGTTCGTTTTTCCGGAACTCTCTAGTAGAGCAGTCCCTACCTTGTGCACACCAAAGGATGAACGCCGCCCCCCCCCAAATTTTTTTTTTTTTTTTTTTTTTTTTAACCAAGACCCCCCCCCGCGCCATTGCTCTCGATTTTGTCCCGGTATGGAAAGATACCAATTGTGGAGCGTGGTTGCCGAGTTGACTGGAACGTCCTGCGTGATCCTGGGAACACCTTTCCGCGATTTTTTTTTGTCTTCCTTAGTCTGCTCAGATGTCCGTTTTTTTCCGGTAGCCCTTAGACGACACAACAGGATGAAGCTGGCAACACAAACCGTCCCCCTAAGACCCGCACCCCCCCCGTTCAAGTAGCGATAGTTGCTCTCCCCAATGCCGCTCCCACAATTGAGCGTCTTGTTCTGTTTCCGAATTTTTCCCCGCTCCCCCCCCCATTGCGCCCGATTTCATTCTCTTTACATCTGGCTTGGTCCGGGCTAATACTGCCTTCCACCCCCCGAAAAATTATTTTCCCCTTTTTCTGATTGTGGTACATTCATTCGCAACCATGTTTTCGATTCAAACCTTTTTTGTCCTTGGGAGCCCTTCCGTACTTTTAGATGTTGTTCTTTCCATTCTTTACCTTATGGGTCCCCATGGTAGAACTTCCCCCACCTTCTAGTACTTTTTAATGTTGTTTACGTACCTCCTTATGAATCCCGAGGTATCCTTTTTCCATTACCCCCCTCTCTCTCTTTCCTCCCATACTTTGTATGCCCTGAGCTTCTAATAAACGAAACCTCCTTCCCTGGCTTTATGAGGGTGGTAGGTAAGCCACCCATTCTAATCTTGCCATTTACTTCTTATAAAAACTACTCAGGTCCTGCAGTTTCATGTCATTCTCAGTCCCTTTTCATTCCACTTCTCACAAGTGCGTTTTTTCCATCCAGGCCAAACATTAGCAGGTGCAAACTTCAAATCACCCAACCGACAATCTTTTAGCTTTTAGGCCATTTTCAACCTAATAATACAGCTCATCTGACGGCTGTGTTAGCCCCCCAATTGGGCCACTCCCCCCCCCCCCCCCCAAAGTCTCCTGTTGGAGTACCTTTTGCAGAAACACTTCCGCTTCTGGTTTCGTGATGAGGACTTATTTTCTTTTTGCCCCCTACGTCGTATGGGTTTCTTTCTCCGGAGCTAACCAACCCTTTACCAATCTCTCCCCCTCAATCAGCTTTACTCCCCACTCCCCAGAGCTTTGATTTGGAAACTTTCTCACTCCACAGCTTTCCCTTGGCACCACTCCCATCATTTTATCGTGCAAATGATCTTACACCATACTGTTACTGAGTTTCATTTGTTGTTTCGGCTGCCGCTGTTTTTTTTTTCCCTTTCCTTTCCTTATACCCTACTTGTCCGCCCCCCACCCACCTCCCCATTCCTTGAAACCACTCCGCCCGAGTAAAGATTCACATTCTTATCCCCGTATCCCCCCCTGGGTCTATTAACTCCTTGGGTGGCTCACTTAAGATTATTTTCCCCCACTCACTTCTTTTCACTTTCTTATTCTCTTTCTTTGTACCTTTGAGTATTCCTTCTTTCTTCAAAGTACCCAATGATTAAAAGCCAGAGGAGTTTTATAACTGCGTTTTTCTTCCTGGCTTTCTCCCCCTCTTTTTTGACCTAGTGGTGCTTTTTCCCCCAGTTCAAACACGGCAATTGTCTCAACCCCTCCAGAGCCTTTTAAGATTGGAGGAGGTAACAGCTCTGCTGTTTTTCCGATGGTTCCCCGTTATGTTTTACATAATTTTTGACCCTGGTCCCCTTACTTTCAGCTTTTGGTCTTTTTTTTTTTTTTTTTAGGTACCTATCTTCAGATGCAAAGTGGGCATTTACCCCATGGCCCCATCCACCTACTCTTACTACAGTGATCCCTTAATCGGGCTCTGCCCCCCTTCTTATAATTTTTCGCGTTTTTGTTTTTCCTGATTCAAACACTCCTTAAATGTTGCAGTTCCTTTTCTCGTCCTTTCGTGATCGTCATTTTCATATTTTTTTTTTCGGGAACCAGGACCCTATGATCAGACGTGGCCGTCTTTCAAATGGCGTTCAGCCTTTGCGGCGGTCTTCACAATTTCGAAAAAAAGGTCTTCTTCCGCTATTTAACTAGTTGCTTTTGGAGAACAACCATTTCCACAGAGCTTTATCTCCTTTCTCTTTTCCGTTTTTTTGAGGAGATCGTGAACTTTTTTTTTCTCCAAAAGATGCCTTTACCTCCTGATAGTCCCCCCTTTTTTTTATCAGGTGCAAACTTTCAGACGTCCAATAGTACGCCCTTTTCACGTCCCCCCTCAAGGGAAAGGATTCCATCTGAACTTAGGTGACCTAGATAAAATGACGCCCCTAATCCCTCTCGGAAACTTTCCAAGTTAGCCGCCCATAGCCGTAGTATTTTTTTTTTCCTGCCCCCTTTTAAGAAACCGTCGGTTACGAGAATATGAGATGGAAACCAATCAGCACCGATGGAAGGACTTATGACCGTCTCTGATATTCCGTATCCTTGAGAATTTTCCCCAGTCCTAGACAAAGTGCTTTCCCAACTTCATTTCTCGTCCAATAACCAGACTTGTTTCGGCTCTTGCAATTTTATGTTTCTGCAGGGTTTTAACCCCAATCAGGACCTCTGACCTAACCAACCCGAGCGTCACCACCCTTCTTTTTGAGAGCTTCGTTATGTTTACGTCCTTGCCTTTTTTGAACCCCTGTGCCCCCCCACTATCCCCCTGCCCTAGTAGCCCCCACCCTCGTTGAACTTCAAAACGCTAGTCCTAACAGCGCCTTTTATATCCCCCCGTCTGAAAGTTTTCTTTTCACCCCCTCCCAGCAAGTTCTTTCCATCCCTGAGTCCAGAACATCTAACCCCCCTTAAAGAACCTTTTGAATTTGCCTATCCTCTTTCCGAAGGCGTCACCCAGGGAGTCAAAAAGGGTAGACCATTCAGTATGTTGATGCTTATATAATTTTTCGGGGTTTTTTTTTGTCACTGTCCGTTTTTGTGTCCCTTTTCAGTACAGATCCATACCATTCCCAACAATCCTCTGACAAGTCACCCCCCCACATCTCCCCCCAGCGCACATGAAGATTATCCTCCCACTTTTCTCAACAGTAAACAAGGGTTTGCGCTACGGTTCGCACAAGAGTTTCTTCTACAATGGGGCTAAGCTCTCTTGTAGTTTGGTATTACATTTTAGTATTGCACTTTTGGCTCGTTCCGTTGGACCGGCCCTCCTCTCCGCCCAAAAAGTCCTACTCAGTCAACCCACAATTCCACTCCCGCCCTGAAACCCCCCCCAAGTTCCTAGATAGTTTTTTCCCCCTTTACCCCTGCAAGAACACCTGTCATCCTCTTGAGTGGCCCACCACTTTGTTCCGTTACCCCCCTCCCTAAGTTTTCTGAAAAGAGGATGTATTATCCCCACTTAAAATGCCCGACAAATACCACCGTTTGATGGTGCTGTTCACCTTCATCCAACTGGATTGACCCACCTTTTCCTTGTAGCTTTTCAATGTAATCGCGTAAATTGTCTTCCATCAGGACGCTCCTTTGGTCTCCCCCAAATGCTTTACGCTGTTTCCTTCACCTCCTTCCTAGGCCTCTTTTTATGCGGGGATTATTTCCCCCCTATATATCGTCCTCCCCCTCTTTTTTCTTTTTCGAGGATGGATACTATACGTCCCGTCAGAAACCGACTTCTCTCCGGAGGTAGCCCCCCATGCTTTCCTTCTGCCCCTTAAGTGCAAAATATTGTACTCTTCCTGCTTTTTTCCTATTTTACCTGATACAAGTAACTTGCCCTTCTTCAACTTCAATCACCCCCCACTGTCCTCCGACCCCAAAACAGTTTTTTTTCAGGAAATCAACCCCAAATTTCCCCTCTGGGGTTAGGATGTTATTCATTTGCATACTTACCTCCTCATTTTCCCTTCAGATACTGCGGCTTTTTTTTAATGGCCCCTCCAAGCGCCGACCTTTGTGGCGCGATGTGGTGCATCTCCCCCCCCCCCAGGAAGCGTCTGGTTCACCGTGGCGTATTCTTTTTCTTTCCCTTTGACTAGAATCATGGTCCGTAATTCTCTTACTTCTTACAATAGCACCGCGAGCCCTTCCCACCCCCCCCCCCCCCCCCCCCCCCCCCTTCCTTTCCTCCCCCCAAAAAGAATGACTGACTACACCCTTTGGAAAGAACGCCGATTTCTTTTTTCCAGTCTAGGAAAACCGTCTCCCGCCCCCTGTTCATCAGTGGCAAACCTGTACTCTTCTCTATATGTGTTCGATTTAGTATTTTTTTTTTTCTTTTTTATTTTTTTTTTTATTTATTGGTAACGACTTTTCTGTCTTTCTTCTTTTTTAGATGAGAATCCTTTTTTTTCCCCTGTCGGCACTTAATTCTTTAAACTCCTACACCAGCCAATCACCCGTCCCTTTGCCACCCTAGCACACTCAAGCTTCCTTTTTTCCCTCACCCCGTCCCATCTGTTATTTTGTCAATTAACTTTTTCCTGCTTCGCTGATGCTTAGCACGTTTGTTACTTTTTTTATGGCTGGATCGGTACTGCTCGTGATTCCTTCCTTTCTTCCAGGAAACTTTTCTCTTAAGCCTCTTTCTGTCTTATTCTCCTATAGCTTTTTTCGTTTTTTTCAGTTTGTTTTCCTTCACTCAACTGTCGGAATGTGAGTTTTTTAGGTCGGTTCCTACACCCGTCCATCCCGGAAACTCTCCCTTCCACCCATGGTAGAGGTATGCTAACCTTGCTTTTGTTAGGATGGTTCGACTCGTTTACCCCGCACCTTTGTGCTCGCCCGCCCTAGCTTTTTTTTCGCCCTAGCTGAGGGGTCAAAGGGGGTCTGTCTCATTAAACTTTCTCCCCAGATAATGTGACCCTGCACCAGGCTTCCTTTGAAATCTTTCTTTTTTTTCCCTTGGCCCCGCTTTGACCTTTCGCTCCGTTTGCGCATGATCCGAAAAAAAAAGCAGGACCAAACCCTGATCAAAATCTTTTAATATTCCCCCCGTCCTAGAGGTTATTTTTAATGGGACTTATTTTCCTTCCCCCGTCAGGTTAGATGGAAGGGCTGCCCTGAAAGGAGGACCGTTGTTACAGTATAGGGCCCGGAACCCCATTGACCCCGAAACAGTTGTTTAATCTCGCTGTAAATGATTTCGGCGAACAAGTTGCAAA
>Ga0179593_1358566_pt1 | contig 10849 bp, 8 predicted proteins | sample CZODoug2_1_08_16_FD_185931 | JGI IMG/M metagenome (GOLD analysis project Ga0179593, IMG submission 185931) | Vadose zone soil fungal communities from Angelo Coast Range Reserve, California, USA - CZODoug2_1_08_16fungal (PacBio error correction) | ecosystem: Environmental > Terrestrial > Soil >... | reverse complement strand
GGGCTCTTTTTTCCCGGGGGCTTCTCGGGTTTAACGATCCCCCCCCTTTTATGACGTTCTGTATCCTTCTGAATGCAGGCTTTCTACGTAAAGGTTGGGCCGCATTCATTGTCTGGTCTATGCGGGTCAGAGCGATTTCTCTTTCCATCGTCGGTCAATTCCCCCCCTGTGGTATTTTAGTAACACCCGCTGACGTAGCGCCCCCCCTCCCCCCTCCGCCGTAGCCTCCATTACTGCGCCCTAGATGACGCTGACTTCCCGGTTTCTTGCCTCTCGGCAAGCTTACTGTATCGCGCTGAAGCTTCGTGGTAAAGAGCAGTGCTTATTCTTATAGCCTTTCGAGAACGTCTACGCCCGTCTTGTTTTTGAATATTTGCGACCGATTTCCCCGTCCCGTTGACCCCCCCCTCTAATGCAGCCGTTGCTTGAGCGTTAGAAGAAAGCGGAAGTATTCTTGAGTTTTGTCTACATCCCAGGATCCCGTTACTGACTGACCTGATCCTTGAGAAAAGCTGAACGTTTCTCTGAATAGCTGAAGGTTTCTTTCTCCCCCATTCTTTCTTAGCGAAAAAAAGCAAAAAAGTAGCATAACTTTTCTTTTTAATAGAAGAGGATAAGAACCAAAACCCCCACTCTGGGTAACTTCAAATTAAGCACTCTCCATGAAAGTCTGACACTCTCGCAATGGAGATTTGAGCAAGTGAGGTCCATTTCCTGTGTTGCCTTAACCCCCTATCCACCTCTAGGGTAGTGGGTAGCCGTCGTTAAAGAGCAGGTACCGCTGTTCCTTTTTCCCTCGTTAGAGTTTCGACCCCCACTGGCCTGAAAGAAAGTCATGCCCTCTCTGTTTGACGATCTCCCCCCACCCCCCCGATTTCTTTCCCGATTTCCAAAGGTTTAGCGTCAGGATCGCTTCGAGTAACCTTTTTCTAGATCGGCCTCCAACCAATAGTTATTCCTTTCAACAACCACACCAGGAGTCCTCCCCCGGAGATTTTAGACAGCCCTCCACACCCTGTAATGATCTGTATCGGATGGAAGTTTGGACGCTTCTTCCCCTTCTCGGGTTCTACAGGACTACCACCCCCAACAACCCCCCCCCACAAAACACAAACAACAACCCCCCAAAAACCCACACAACCACCCCCAAAACCCACTCCTTTTGGTTTTTTGTTTTGCTATGCCGGTACGTGTTTAGATTTTTCTCCTACTTCTTATTCCACCTTCCCCCAAACCCCCTCCTCGATTTTGAAGATCTGATATGTCCCTCAGTACAGCTGCTCCTTTTGACGCGATGTTTTTCTTTTGAGTTGTTCTCAAAGGCTTTTTTTTCCTCCCCCCTTTCTCCCCTGAATTTCTAAAGCAAAGACCGCTCTCTGTTGCCTTAAGTCCTCATCCAGCAACCCTGGTAGGAATTTCTCCCTACCATCGCCGTATTTTTCACCCCTTTCTTTCCCTTCCTTGAACGTATCGAAATCTGACACTCATTCACCTGAAGAAGCGTTGCTATATCCTTGCTGGATTAGACTCCCCGTTTGGTCTCCTCCCCTTTATTTAGCAATTGAATTTTTTCGCACGCGGAGAATTACCTTTTGAGCTCCCTCTTCCCCATATGAACCATTTCATTTTATTTGTTTTCTCTACCTTGGAATTAGCCTGCAGATACGTTATGAAGTTCAGGTTACCCCCTCTTTCTACCTCTCTGTGTTGCTATAGTCCCCTGTTTCCCCCCTCTTTTGAACAGAACATATCTGCCCTTTTTTCTTTAATCCCCCCAAGCGAATCGAGAAAGTCACTCCTTCTATAGCAGCTTGTTTTTTTTCTCCCCCCTTTCCTTCTAAGAGTGCCCTACCACAAAAAAGACAACCCGTCGCGACCGGTCAGTTTCGACAGCATGGTCATGGCCGACTCCCATAAACGCTTGCAGTCTTTCTGATTTTACTTGTATCTGCCCCGGTACATTTTCCAGAATTTTTCAATGTTTCCTCCCCCGAGCTTTTTTGCCATTTTTAATAATTGTTTCGTCCTTAATAACTATTTGTTACGTGTTTCTTATTTTTCAAAGAGGCTGTGTCGTTGAGTCATTGTAACTTGGCGTCTATGTGTCCCCAGCACCTTTTCCCTCGATCTCTATCTTCCCATTCTTGCGCGAGCGGCTTAGTGATTTTCCTTTAGTCTTCCCTTCCCCCTAAGGATTTTTGTTCGGTCCCCTGCTTCCCCCCTTCCGTGCCGGAAACCCTGGCCCGGTCCTTCCCTATAACCCCCCACAAAACCCCCGCCCCAATGTATTCCATGTCCGAAAGTTTTCCCCCTTTCTTCCTGCCCAAAGAAGTGATCCAGAGAATTTCTTGGGCTGATTTACGACCATCGTACCTAAAGGACCGCCGTGCCCTTCTTCATAGTTCTCTATGCATTAGTGCTAACCTCTGTGACTATCTAGAGCCTTCCCCCCCCCTCGACATCTGCCATTGCTTTCCCCCCTCGATGACCTTTCGGCCTTCCAGTTTTTAGAAAGATCATCGCCACCTTCCCCCTCTAAATTACACTTGAGACCTGCTCCTACATTACGGCTATGTGGCCTCCTGTCCAAAAGGAACCTGACAAGGCCGGTTCCCCCTCTCCCTGCTCCCATTTTTGCCTCCCCCTGTTTCTTCCCCGTTGAAGGTTTTTGCACAACCTGTTTGTCCCGGCACTCTATCAAAGAGATCTCCTACTTTTTCTTTGCTAAGGACACCGTGGCCAGCTTTCTTCTCGTGTCGCGAATTGGCTTGTCTAAAAGCGCCAGTAGAAGCCCTGCAGTCTTCTTCTACCTACTAGTCCTTCTTGTCCACCTCTTGACCCGCCCCCCTTATTTTTCATGCCGATGGCTCCGGCACGGTTTTTGAGTACTTTTATTACCTTCCCTTCCTGTCCCTACTTTTTAGTTATCTACGTATAAGTCCCTCTACCTCAAAGGAATATGGAAAGTTTAGCTCCTCTTCATTCCTTTAGTAGATTACTTCCTCTTGCCTTTTTGCCTCAGAATCAGAATGGAGCGGCATTTTTTTCAGTAGTCTTTCCATCTCCCGCATGGGGAGACTTTATGCTTTTTTTTCCTTTCCACCGTACCCCCCGTGATGAGCCTTCAACCTTCGATTGGAGACACTCCTTTAGCCTAATCCTTTTTGCCAACGTTCCCTTTCAAGACAAGGTCGGCATTCTCAGTCGATGAAAGTTTGTACGTTATTCACCCTCTCTCAAAAACCCCCCTAGACAGAACCTTTTCTCTCAGGGCCTAGTCGTTCAAGTGTTCCGTTCATATTCCCGGACTCGTCATGCCTGCTTCTCGCCCACCCCCCCCACCCCCACAACCTTGATCCCTTTTCCATATATCTTCCTCGGATGCGGTTGGCCCCCTTACCGTCCCCCCCCTCTTCAATGTAGGTAGATCTTTCCCGATGAAATATATCCGTTAATCATTTTCGCCTTTTTCCGACTACTCTTCTTTCTTGGCCGTTTCTCTTGCCCTCTTTCGTTTTAATTTAACCGCCTCCGACTTCATTTTGGAAACGTAGCAGTAAGGGGCCTCTGTCAGAAGAAGTTTCCCCGTAGATGTGTTTTGAATACGGGGTCCACCCGTTACGCGCCCTTGCCGCATAGACTCTGGACAGTAAAGTATGGAGGCTTTTTACCCGATCCGATCGTTTCCTCTCATTCGACCTGGCCTTCACTCTCATTCCTAACTGGCAACCTTTAAGGCCTTCCTGGATAAGAAGTTGAATTTCTTCTTCAGAAGTATCACCTTCCTTTTCCCCCTAAAAAGTCACCTGAAACTTTTCCTCTCTGAGTCCTTTGGAACCTGGGACCTCTCGGTACGTTCATAGAAGTTACCAGCGTCTTTCCGTGACACCCATGAAAGCTATCTTTTCCTGGACCGGGAGGTCTTCTTCCCCACTGTCCTCTGACTTTTTTCGCTTTCTAAATTGCTATAAACAGTACTTCTTTCTCTCTTTCTTTTCTCAGTTTTTTGTTGATCTCCTCTCTTACCGTAGTACTCCACTGTCTTCCCCCATCCTTCAAAAAGTCAGAACGTGCCTCTTAAGCATACGCTGCCGCCCCTTTTCCCTTCCCGTATGCCAAGCTCCCGTTTTCTTTCTTCCTATTTGGTAGCTCCCGCCGAGTCCGTCGTTCACGTTCCAAGCATCGCTTCACTTCTGTGCCTTTGCTAGTTTATCGTGATCCCGCCAAGTCCAGACGTAGAAAGGCTTCGGCTCTCAGTCCTAAGTTTTGCCTGTTCTCGAGCGCGAAAATGTTTGACGAGTTTTTTTCTCTCAGCTGCCCCCTCTCTGCTGCATGGAGAAACACTGACATTCATTAAGAAGGCTCTATAAGTCAGACTCGCTTAGATTTCACTTTCCCCTTTCCTCATAATTGTCCGAGCTTTCCGCCCCAGGACCATATTCCATTCAGTGACCCCCAAAGTTCCCCAGTCAGCTTCCCATTCCGTTATGACCGTCTCCGATAACGGCCATGGTCGCTTTAGTATGGCTCCCCTTCTCTTATACCCATCGAAATTCCTCCCCCCCTTCCCTACTTTCCCCCTGGTTCCCCCCTCTCACCCTGAGAATCGAATCTCTTCCCGCTTTATCATACCCACCCCCTACTGCCCCCACTGTCGATGATAATGCAAGGCGTTCCAGTTAGAGATCGACCTGCTAGAACCTTTGCTGCCACCCCCGTTTTTCCCCTGCGGTATCTGATGTCAAGTCACCGATACCAGTGACCTAAGATGCAATTTGAGATGCCCATTCTTTGCTCGTCCTTGGAACTCAGTGATTTATGTCCATCCTATTTGACGACGTGATTTTCACGTCCTTCTCCCCCCTCCTTTTGTACTTTGCGTTCCCAGAGAGGCTACTCCCCGCCGCGTAGAGACTGGCTCTCCTGTACGCAACCTTCGTTCTTGAGAGCAGATTCTTCCACCAGGACCCAGAGAGTGTTATATTCCTGCTACGTTGTTTTATCAGGACCTTTTTCATCCCTTTCTCTTAGGGACTATATCCCCCGTCGATCCACGATCCGCCCTTATTTGAAGTCTTCTCCACTTTGAATCGACGTTAAAGTCTCTCCCTCGAAGCATCGTGATTGAGATTTGCTCATCCCGGGAAAGTCCCGTCAAGATCCATCCTTCTAATGGCCTTCTTTCAGCCCCCCCGCGTCAAGTCGCAAATATAGACAGAGAGGTTAAGTTCCCGTTCTCTTCCCCCCACCGACCCAACCCCCAAACAAAAACCAAACAACCCCCCACCCACCCCCCCCACCCCCCCCACCCCCCCCCCCCCCCCCCAAACACAAACACTATTTCGTTTCTCATGTGCGTTCCCATTTCAGTATCTCCCTCCCCTGGTTGCCCTTCCCCCCGTAGACCACCTTACCTGAGACAGTTTCCTTTTCATAGCAAGGGGAGATTTTTTTCTCAAGGGCTGTATTTAATTTTTCTCGGCATCCAAGCCAGTCTTTTAGTGTCGCCGCCTGTCCCTGTTACCTTCACGATTTAGGGAAATTTTCTTTCTCTCGACAAACTGTTAATGACCTTCACCTTCATTATTTCCGGTTCGTCGCTCCGATTCCCCTTGTGTAGAGATTATGGTGCTGGATCGATCTTTTCAACATAGGTGGCGTTCACTCCACCCTTGGTCCGGGCCCCATCTTTGATATTGTTTTTCCTAATCCCCCAGAGACCTAAATGCTCTGGATTCGTATTTTTACCTGGGCTCTCCTTTTTCTTATGCAAAGACTTTTCCTGTTGTTGGGGGTGATAGCCTTGACCGCTTCCGATTTCTGAATATTTCGATCCTTTTTCCCCCCCGAAAACCAAATCCCTTTCTTTCCCTACGCTGGACGTCCCAACTAAGTTCCCCGGCCGCTCGCTTGAACTCAGGTCTGATGATTTTGCCCTGTGGATTCCCCGTAGAATGAGACTGCCCCCCCCCGTTTCCGCAATGGTCAAAGAACGTGACGCCTCTATCCCCCCCGTTGCCACTTACACCGTCCCCCTCCGGTATTTTTTTGACTGAAAAGCCACTATTCCTGCCGACGCGTTCTGAAAACTTTCCGGGCTTTCGGGCCCCCTGCACGACAGACCCTCCCCCCCTCCCGTAGAGTTCCGTGATATGACTTTCCTGCGCATGACATAGGAGTTCATGACTTTTCCTCTCCTGCTATTTTTATGTCTCACTCCTTCCGAGTCCCCCGGTCGGTGTAGCCCTCCGGTGCAAAGTATTGAATAGCCTGGAATTTCCCTTTTGCAGTTTTCTGGACCCCCCTTCCGCTCAGTTTTCGAAGTTTTTCCCCCTCTTTCCTTCCTCCTCTCCTTTGTTTGTTTTTGGAGCTTTGTAATTCGGAAGCACATTCCTTAATTTTGAGCAATATACAGCGAGTTTCTCCGCCCGCAAACGTCCCTTGATGGCCTTATTCATATTGCCTCAGGAGTCACTCTCCTCATCTCCGCGTGTGCGACCCCCCCACTACAAGAAAACACTTTCGAGACAGTACAGGTTCCCCCTCTTCTTCAACTTAACCTCCCCCTTTTCTCCCGGCCTTTTCGATTTCGATGTCATCTTTACGTTTACTGAACCTCACGGAAACTTTTCCTACCTCGTTCAGAATATTTCTTTCGTCCTTTTTTTCACTACCCCCCTGTCAATTTTTTGAGTGTTAGGTATTTTCTAAAGAGTGCCTTTCGTTCCCGTTGCGTCCTTTAAACGTGTTTGCATCTCCCTGAGCAGTTACAGCCCGTCCAGGGCCCTAGAACCTAACTCCCCCCTTCCCCGGTAGTGGAGGTCTCTCTGTCTTCCCCGTATTCTTTCCCCTTTTCACCCCATAAGTTTGCGTTTTCTTTTTTCCCCCTTTCTTGACCTTTCGGTACGGAAATTTCGTCCGCGTTAACCCCCTAACAACCACCCCAACACCATGTCCCCATTTCCTCTCCGCAACCTTGAGAGAACTTCCCTCACTATTTCCCGTCATTATTGGTCAGGATGGAGTAGCCTCACGACCTTCTCTGTGATCAATATTGTGCCGCTTGCTCACCATATGTTTTACTATCGCTCCCATTTTCTTTTGACGCCGCCTTCCAATATGATTCTTAAAGACATAACCGCGCTTCGTTTCCCTTTCCACCCCCTTTTTTTGCCTGCTCTGTCCCGCAACCCCCCTTACCTGTACCCGTAACGCTTGCCGCAGTGCTCAAGACTATAGTCAGATTTGGCCGTCCATAGGACCCTGGACTACAGAACGTTATTTCCCCCCGTCCCTTTTCCCTCTCTCTCACTGGCCCTCTGCCTTTGTTGTTTCTTGCCGTTGGTACCGTTTTTTTGAAAAAAACACAGTGCCTGATTCCCCTCTCCCCCTTCTAACTCCTTTGATCTCCTGACGTTTTTTCTTTGTTGCGCGACTCAAAAGTTCGGTTCTCTTCCTCGCTATTGTCAGCCCACTGTCCAGAGGGAGAAAGCTCATAGCCGGAACGTTAAGTTCTTCTTTTGAGACATTTCCCCCCGCCGCCCTGTTCGGCCCTCAGCTCAAAGCCCAGTTCTGTCGATCTGATAATATGTTTGAGTAGATGCACATATTGCCTCTCAAACGAGCCCTGTTCCTGTTCTCGTTAGAGAAACGCTCTCAGCGCCCTAGACTTCCCAAATTGATGGTTCACAGAGCTTCCTTTCCCAAGCTGTACTCGAGCCCTCTTTTCCCTGTTTCAGTCACTAATCTCCATTGCGAATTATTTGTAGATGAGAGTCCCTCACCGTCTGTTTCTTATAGAGATCGGTTCATAACCAACCGTAACACGGAATTTCTTAAGACGCAAGGCTACCCTCTCTTTTAGACAGAGAGTCACCACGGGACTCCCCCACAGATCAAGAATGAACGGCACTCTGCATCTATCCCCCCCCTGAAATGGTATAGTTATGACCCGGAGACCCGGCACCATTCCTCAGAACCCTTTTTTTAGAGCATAGTCCTCTATCTTCGCGCCTCCTTCCCATCCGGAATTAGACCCTTGGATGAGGATTCGCCGTTATTAACCCAAGGAACACGTCTCTTACTTTTCCTCCTTTTTTTCTGTTAGGGGCACCCTGTAAAATAGTCTTTTCCCTCTTTGACTTTTTCCTCTATCCAGTAATTTCATTCCGCCCCCCGAACCTAGCTCCTCCTCCTGGCTGGGGTTCCCCTTTATATGTAGATCATTACCCCTCCTCCGCTGAATGGTTGGAACCAGTAGCAACCGACTGGCCGCTGACCCCGTGAGACGACCCGTTTTCCGGATAGAGTGAAGGGGACTTTTAATGCCCGACTCCCGTTCTCCTGTCTCTTTCCTCGGCATTTTCAGGCTGGTTCTTCCTCCGATTTGGCGTAGACCTATCCGTGTTTTTCTTTTTTCACGCTAATTCATAAACCTGCAACCAAGGACGTCCCCCGACGCATTATAGTCTTAAGTTTTTTATGGATACCCACCCCCTTTGCCCATCCCCATTTTCCCCTACACTTCCTTCTGCCTTTCATTTCAATCGCTCTTCCCCCCCGTCCGCCGCCGCAATGGAAACGCCCCCCTTCTTGAGGCAACTGTCTTCCTTTTCCCCCCCCCTGTGATGAGGCTTACATCTTTGACCCTTTTTTTCCCTTCTTTGAGAAATGAGCCTTTCCCTTCCTACTTCCTCCTCTTTTCCTCATTTAAGGTCGAGATCTCATTCCTTAGTGAGCTTCAAGGCATTCCACACTGGACACCATTACGAAAGGATGTAAGTAAGAACATTTCCTACCCCCTGTAGATGCTTGTGACTTCCCCTCCAGAAGTTGCCCTTCTCGTTCGACTCTTTTTCTGGTCCATTTTCCAATGCCAATCTTCTTCCCAGTATGGTGAATTTTCTGGCGAGGTGGACAGACACGTCTACTCTCAGTTGGCTGCAATCCTTCCGTTTTTATGACATTGATCGTGAAAAATTACCTCAGGAACTAGTTTCCCGATTTCGTCCTTTGCTTAAACCGCCCCCCCCAGGGGACTTAATGCTAGATCCCCGATTGATGCGCCTGAGCTCTGATTTTCTTCCCAAATTGAAACACAGATAATTCCTCTACTCCCCGTGAGTCCCTCCCGTTTACCGCAGTTTCCCCTCCTCGTCGGCTTGTATTTCTTACAGTGCAGTCTAATTTTTTCCAGGCGCGTTTTTTTAGATGTTAGGCGCACTGTTAGGAATCGGGTTTTACTCCTAGCCACACCCTAAATATTCCAGACGAGGGTCAGTGGGACAACCCAAGCTAACTACCTCCTCTGAAGATATACGGCTTTTCTTTGACTAAAGTAGACTTCCTACGACCCCCCGCACTCTTTGTTCCGATATGCCTGCGTACGTTAGACCTCTCGTGCTTCCTAGAACATGGATGTGTATTCCCAGGTTTTTTTTTCTCGCGGGTTTCTTTCCAGAGTGCACCTAGAATCGCCTCACTGTGCGAATTTTAGTTCTCCCCCCCTTAGACTAACCGAGTTTGCAGGAAGGCCTTCTCCGGGCTCAATGCAGCTTCCCCAACATTCCACTGAGGAAGCGTGCCTCTTCGCCCTTCCCCGATTTGACTCTATATACACTTCCCCGGCGCATGCGTCGTTATGGACTTAACAGGTCGCCTCTTCCTCTTCCCTACTTTTGTCTGTCCAATAGTCTGAGTATAGGGCTCTTCTTTCGCTTATGATACTCCAGTCGACGTCTTTTCCGCCATATGTGCCCTTCCCGGACTTGTCTCCCCCCTCCTACAGCCGGGCGCTGAGAAGCCCCGGGACTCCTTTCTCCTCTCCCCCCAATAAACGGTGATTTGCAGGAGATGCGTTTCCTCACTCTCATGCCACTTTCGTATATTGCAACGTTTCCTCTCCCCTCCAAAACCCCCCCCCAAAGCTTACATTATCCCCCTTTCTCTTCTCCATCCTTGTTGTCCTTTTTTCCCCTTCAGCCCACAAGGAGGAGACATCTAGGTCATCTGCCAATGTAGCTTGGAGCAGGGATGTCACCACTTTGTCTCTTACGGCCACATCGTATATGGAGTCGCCGCGCGATCTCCCCGTACCTTGGAGTCATAGTAGAGGCTCCACCCCCACTTGGCCTGTTGACCACCCCGAGGATTGACGTTCGCTTTACTGTTTCACAACTTCTCATGAAGGCTCTCTGAGACCCAAAACCTTTTTCGCCGCGGCCGACATTCTGGGATTGCACCCCGCGGTTCCTGTCTTTTTCCCCTCCATCCCCTAGAGACATTCCCCCTGGATAGTTTCCTTTCGCTCATGTTTGCGGCGGTAAATCAAGACATTGTTTTTTTTTCTGATTTAGGGCTATTTTTTTACCGAGGCCTCTTCCTTTCCGACATTCTCTCATTTGTGTACCGCAAAAACACACTGTCCTGATTTTGCAGAGCTCTGAAAGGCATACCCCGCTCTCCTCTACGCCGCCGTATTATGCGGCCCCTTTTTTTCAAAGGGCTAATGAGACCTCCAATTTTCCTCCACCTTCCCTTAAACGACACGACTCTCTCTTGCAATTCTTCCCACGCCCCACCCTTCCCCGTTCTGGAAGACACCCGACCAAATTCTGCCGTTCTTTCTGGTTCCTTTTCTTTCCCCGTGATAGAACTCTAAAATCACCGCCGTTCCCGTTTGAGTGAAGCTTGCGGCTTTTCCAGGAAATTCGTGTGACCCGTTCGCTCTTTTTTCTTTTCGCACTGTTAGGAGTTTCTCCAAATCTCCTCCCCCCCCCTTTGAAGTCTCCTTTCTTCGAGATCCTATTTTCTCTGCGCCATGCATCTCCAGAAGAAGCGTCACTCCCCT
>Ga0179593_1348993_pt1 | contig 10849 bp, 9 predicted proteins | sample CZODoug2_1_08_16_FD_185931 | JGI IMG/M metagenome (GOLD analysis project Ga0179593, IMG submission 185931) | Vadose zone soil fungal communities from Angelo Coast Range Reserve, California, USA - CZODoug2_1_08_16fungal (PacBio error correction) | ecosystem: Environmental > Terrestrial > Soil >... | reverse complement strand
CCTTCGTTTTCTCGTGGTTTTTTCCGCCCTCACCTTCCCGCGGCCCGCGCACAACTTGCTTGACTCCAAGAGCTTTCTAGACGCCGGTCACTTCGGCATTTGGCCGTTTCCCTGCGTCGGTGAAAAAGCGTGCATTTTACTTCCTTCTGCTCGGTGTCTTCCCTCCCTCCGGGAAAGGAGAAGAGTTCAAGCTGATACTTCTCCAAGCGTCCCTCCCCTAGTAGTGTCTCTTGTCCGCCCCTTCCAGACCCCTTTTACAACTTCACTTTTACGCCCCTCCCCTGTCGTGTTTTTTTTCCCACTCTTAAGCTTTGGACCCCGGACGAGTGGTTTTCTTGGAAGCCATGAGGGCTGTTCTGACAGCACTTTCCTTGCCCGGTATGCTGTCGGGTGGGTGATACTTGTCTAACCCCCGATCCTTTTTCGCTCCCACGAGTTTTTTCAGGGACCTTCCCCCTCACCTAGTTAAGTTTTCCGAGGTATCCCCCCTTTTTCCTCATCCTGTCCCCCCAATCCGGCGTAAGCTTATTGGTCCCATTACCCCTGATGACTATCGTGTATGAGGTGACATTTACGAGGAGTGTTTGCCTGTGGTTTTATGGACGTTGGTCCATCTTGCGACAATCGTGTTCCTTGTACCAGACGAGTCGTAATCCCCAACGTATTTTTCGTGCATGTTACACGGAGTCCGACCCCCCTCTTAATCGTCCTCTCTGGAACGGAGTTCAAAACTTTCCGGTTTAAGACCGCCTTTCCCTTCCCAGATTGTCCGCGTGAAGAACTTTATCTGAGATGTTTGGAACCTTTGCTTCTTTCCTTTTTGTTCCCCCACTTTTTTCAAATACTTCGCAGAGCATTTATTTCATGAACCGACATCCTGATATGATAACCCCCCTTCTCCATCCGATCTTGCCAAGTTTCTGTCCCTTCCCCTTTCGCCTTTCGGAAAAGGGGCCTGTTACCCGCAATTGAGGAAACCTTCTTCCCAAGCCCGGAAGATTTTAAGTTCGTTCTCTGGTAGTGAAGCTGGCACGTTTTTATTTCCGTTCTATGTAGGGCTGAACTCGGTCCTTACACGAAGATTTCCTTTGGGGACTCCTCGTCTGGCATGCGTCAGTCCCAGGTTTACCGACTTCAGGCCCTTGCAATAATCGCCGCATCTGACGCGTGTGATATCCTGTTCGGGGCCCCCGCACCCCTGCGCGTTTCGGGCAGAATCCCTCAGATGCCGTGCTAGCTCCGTTTTTTTTTTTCATTTTTCTGACTTGATGCCGGGACGTCTCGTTCCGTTCCGGGTACTTAAGGCCTCCACCTCCGTTAGAGGCTCTAGAATCTTTTAACCTCGCGGATGGACTTCTTACTTGCCCCGCATCCCTCTCCGGTTTTTCCCCCTACCATAGGGGTTCGTCTTGTGATCGTGATGTTCTCAATGTTTAGTTCATGGAGATTCCAACCCTCCTTCAGACGGGTTTATGAGGTGGTAGATCGCCCCAGTTATCTCCCCGGTCTCTACCCCTCCTTTTTGGGCGTAGGCAGGGCGCCCACTGAAAGCTTTTTAACCTTTTCCTGTTTTTGTCGTCTCGATCCCCCCCCCCCCCCCCTCCCGCCCCATTCTCAAATTTTTGCCCTGGACGCCGGCCTTTTTTTGTAGTGGAGACGTTGGCCGGAAGAATGTGATTGGCCTCCTGGTCCACCCCCTAGTGCATGCCACCAGCCGCGTCGTATTAGCTTCGTTGGTTCCGTAAACCGCCGTTTTAAGTCAGCCCGGTGTCCAGTAGTGGGCGACAGCTGGATGGCGTCAAGTTGGGGATAGCGAGTCCACGTTTCGAGAGGCCATTTTACTGTTTCCATTCACAAACTTTTGCTGCGAGATCTAGGTTCCCTTTTTTCCCCCCTGCCTGTCCCCCCCAGAAAGAAATCCCCTATTATTGGGTTGATCAAGATAAGATTCTTTTCTCCCCCGATCTTCTGTCGACATCGGCCCCAATATTTCGTCAGACTCGTGCCTCCTACCTTTAGCCATACCCACTAATCCCCCAGTTGGTGTTGTGTGTGTCTCACTTTGGACCTATCCTGAATCCCCCCTTTTCATGCTTTTACCGCGTGTTTCTTTTCCCAAATTGGCTATTGATCCCCATGGCACCCTTTCCCCTCCTCCGGTCCTTTTTTCTGGTCCCCCGTCGTTCGGCCAGACACGTTTCCTAATCCGTCCTCCAATTTTTTTCGCGCGGGTCTGGTAACGAAGGGCTCACCCTCTCTTTTTTTAGAATATCCCCCCCAGCGCTACGCCAATGCCGCCTGAGATAGATGCCAACTATGTTTTTTCCACCGATGTTGCCTTAGTGCGAAAGGTTCAATACCCCCATGCGCGGAACGCAGCCTTCGCGGCGTGGGATGCACGCGTTCTCCTTCATAGAAGGCTTTCAACCCCTTTTTTCCTCCCCCGTCTCTCTCAAAGTTTGCTCCTCCTTGTCAATTGATCGTTTAGGAGATTTTGGCGACGTAAGAAAAACCTCACCCCTTTCCTGTGGAAGCCGTCCCCCCCATTTTTCCCTTGGCTGCGCCGAAGGCGTTTCGTACTGATGTTATTCCCGTGTCGAATCTGGGCGACTCAATCACCCCGCGCCCTCCTTGAGCGTATTTTTTTAGAGGCCCTCTTTTCCCCCCCTAAGAATGAGAAATCCCCCCTATTCCTGGGATCCCCCCGAGTGGCCTTTTTACGACTGACCCCTCCACCCCCCCCCCCCACCCACCCCCCCCCCCCCCCCCCTCTTCTGACCAATTCGCAAGACTTCCTTTTTTTTTTTCTCGTACTTCCTCTCTTTCTTGTGGTCTCTTGAAATGTGCAGTGGTTGATAAGACCGTACATTCTTGCACCACAGGAAAGAGGGTTTTCTCTTTCGTCTCAGGATTCCCCCCTGCTTGCCACACCCTTTCGTTCGCCGGACGGCCATCTCCAGTTCTTGTGCGGATTCCACTCTCCTACCCATCCCTCCCTTATTGTTTTGCTGTTTGTCCACGTCTATGGCTCAAGGAAGTCTAGATCTGATTATTCCCTCCCCCGGTGGAGGCCCCCAACTGGACCCTGCCACCCGCTCGCTGTACTGGGACTCCCCCTCTGAGACTCGATTGATCAGGCCCGGTTCGTCTCGCCACTCGTCCACCTTCTTTATCACCCTCAATACCCGCTTACCCCCGCTTGTGCTCGCGGCCTTTGGCCCTAGGTCGATTCGTTGTTTTTCAACGTGCACCCTGCTTTCTTGAGAAACATTCTAGCCGACTTTGTCTCCCCCATTCGCCCGCTTGCGACGGGTGCTAAGACCGGTGATTCTTGTTACTTCTACCAATATCAGCCCTACTTCGAAGGCGATTTTAACAAATTGGTTAGCACAGACAGTCCAGCCCGAGCAAAAACCCTTCCTTCGAGATCGGCAGGTCATGCTGCCTAAGAGGATGCACTATTTGTGTCCGTTCAGGGTTCTTCGGTTCCTATGCCGCGGGAACTGTTTTTCACCCTCCTTTTCCTGTATTTGACCTCTCTCGGTAGACAGTCCCGGGTTCTCCCATAGCGTAAGGACGTCCGGTCTTTGTCTCTTGTTTGCCCCCCCCCCAGCACGCTTTCGTAATCTTCTTGCCGTCGGGCAAGAGCTCTCGGCATCACCCCCTTCCCGACCTCGTTGCTGACTTCTCATACCCACGTCTCCCATGTCCCGGGGATGGTCCAGAAGAGTCACGCCTCTTTCTTTTCAAGATCGCTTTCTTTTTTGTCTCATAGTAGCCTTAGGGGCTAGTTCCTCCCATTGAACGGAGACCTCTTTTTACTAGTAGGTATCTGTCGACATTCCGCCCCCCCTTTGTACTAACTTGCCTTGATCGCAAAACTAACGTATGTTAGGACTCCGGAACTCCTATCATGGAGCCAGTCAAGTTATCCCTCCCCCCCATTCAAGCTTGGGGCGTCTTGTTCTCGTCTAGATTCCCCCTTCCCCTCCCCCCCAGCCGGGAAGGGCGCGCGGGGGGAGACGGGTTGTTCCTTGAGTGCCTTCCATCGGTCGCCGGTCTCCTGATATAGTTTTCTCCCTCGATTTCCTTTTTCCCATTTTACTTTAGTTTTCCTTCGCCCCTGGCCAAAAATGTCAGAGTATGGGATGATTTCTCTAAGCAAGCTTTTTGCGTTCTATCAAGATGGTGCGTTCCGGGCTCTCGGTTCTTTTGAGTTTTCCCAGCGAACCCCTACATCTTCCCCATATCCCTTTTCATCTTTTTTTTTGTTGCGATTTCTTTTTATCACTTTTCCATATTTAGTTTTTCCCGCCAGTTAGAACCCTCACCCCCCCAAAAGCCTGCGTCCCCCCTGAATCACAGCTGCCTTCCCTCACAACGAGATTTCTTACATGCTGTCTTTTGTACCATGCCGCGGCGTTCGCCAGGAAACCTCGGTTCAGTAGCAGATGGTTTTTTCCCCTTTTTTTATGAAAGCTCCCCCCCACCCTCTTCCTTCTCCGGCCTGTTCCCCGAGCCTTTGGCACCAGTCCATGCTCCCTCCCCCGTGAGCTGGGCTTCGAGCAGATTCTACCAGCCGCCTCGAGACCCCACAATCCCCAAGTTTCTCCAAGTGTAAATTCGATTGCTAGATTCCCCTGTTTTTCCCTTCTTGATTTCTTGACTTCCGTTTCATCTTGAATGAAGTTTGACTAAAGGCACGGATTTAGTTAGGGGTGCTCATTGCACCTGAGACCGCTGAGTACCACCCCTCTACGGTTGTCTCATCGCCCTACGCTCGACTCCGGGTTCCCCCCCAAGTTCGTTTTCTCACCCGCAAAGTCCGATTTCTTAGTCTTGTGCAAATTCCCGATGTCCTGTATTCGTTTATGCTTGCGTGCCATTCACCGCGAGGAGGTCTGTCCCTTTTGATGCCCTTCTCGGTCTTGGCCTCCTAGTGCCCCGCTGGAAAATGGGTCCAACAGCTGTACCTTTCCCTCCCCGACCTTAGTTTCTCTGATCCGGCTAGGAACAGGACTGTTTCTCCTACATCGTCCCAATGTCGCGTTGTTTGGGGTGTTGGGTTTTGGTTTTTTTTTTTGTGTTTTTGGGTGGTGGGGTGTGGTTTGGGGGTTTTGGTGTGTTGTTGGTTTTTTGGGTGTTTTTTTTTTTTTTTTTTTCCCCTAGCACAACAGTTCCGCGGCTCTGTGAACCCGTGACGGCGCATGGGCCAGACCAGATCCCCCCCGGTATCAGCGCCGGCCGACTGACTCGAGCCTCATGTTGAACTTGGTTTTTCGTTGTTTCTATTTTTGAACACCCGTGACACATCGAATCTGAGTCTCATTTTTCTTTTGTCTTTCCCCCCGAATTCCCCAGGCCTTAGACTGTCTGCAGGCGCAGGGGCGCTCCCGCGTTAGCCGTTTTTCCTGACCCTCCTGTTTTTTTCCCCTCGTTCATCTGACCCCCTCGGCACCATGCCGTTCCTGCGGTGGTACGTCTCATCGGTCCCCCCATTTACGCGTTTCTGGTCTCCCAGGCGCTTCCCCCTGGCGACCTTCAGCTTTCCTTATCAAGACGGTTTCTTTTCCCCGCTTGACCAACCGCCCCGATTGCTGGGTCGGCCAGGGTTTGACCGCATAGTCTTTCCTAAGTTGCCTTTCTCGTGGGTCAATTTTTTGGTCGGGCAAAATTCACCCCAGCCGCTCTTTTGGGATGCCTCCTCCAGCGTGTCCGCCGATTTTGCTGTGCGCTTTTGAGCCTTCTTCCCGGACGTCCGGCTCGGTCCTTTCCGCACGGAAACTTTGCGTCCTGCCCACGGCCATTCCGAGTGCACCTGGACTCTCTCCCCAGCTTTTGTGCTGGTTTTCGGGCAGACCCCTCGAGCCCTTTGTCATTCGGCCCCGCCGGCTCCCCTTTCGATGTTTTTGTCAGGTTTTCGGTTTCATGTTGCTACTTGACTCCGATTCAGCGGCGTGCCTTTATTTGCGTCTTTGCCCAAGCCCTATATTTTCGCCTCCTTTCTTCATATCCGGGTTTTTCGTCTGTTTTTTTGAACCTTGCCGGATTTCCCCTTTTTACTGGTCTTTTTTTCGTTCTTTCGAGCCCTCTCCCGTACCCTATCCCTTTTTCAAGTCGCCGTTCCTTTTTATTGTCGAGTTTTGGCCTTTACCAAGACCTTACTCTTTCTCTCTAGTCCCAACACTAGTATCCATTCCGCTTTCGCGGACCGTTTAGCAGCGAATGATCGATAAACGTTTTTTCTCGGTTCTCGGTTAACCTTCTTCGGCTTCCTTTTTGTTCCGGTCTTCCTTTGGGTGAGTAGTCTAGCAGGTCGATGCCGATGTAAAACGTTTTGCGTCCTCCCAATAGCAAACCCCTTTGCATGCGCGTATATCATTCATTTCGCGGACTTGGTCTCCCACCCCCGCCCATGACTCCATATTTGTCCCATTGTGCTTTTTTCCCCCCCCAGTATCCCAGTTGATCTTTTCAAGGAGGCTCAGACTGCCCTGTTAGTCGTTTAGTTTAAGTTGCTAATTTCCAGCATCCTCTCCGGTGTTGGGAGAGGTTAAAAAATTTCTTTCCGACCCGATAAAGGCCCTGCTTTCCCCGCCTAGCTTTTTCCTCTTAAATGGGCTCCCTTTTGACCCCCCCCATTTTCCCCCCCCCAGATTTTCTGTTTCCGTGTTTTTGTATCGGCCGGGAAGATGACGAGACCCTCCATGCCCAATTTTTTTCTTTTTCCCGGGTCCGGTACCGGCCGGGGCCTCTTTCTTTCCGACACTTCCCCCCCCTCCCGCTACTCCGCCCTAATATTCTCCCGCACTCGTGAAGCTGTCGTCTTTCTAAGCGTTCTTAAAACAAGCTGTCCTTCCCTGACTCAGGTCTTGGGCTTTCCACGAGGTTTTACGACCTCGCCCACTGTTGTCAATTAGCGGCCCCAAGACCACAGGTTCTATTCCATCTCTCTGGGTCGTTGGGGGATCTCCCTCCTGATTCTTACCACCCTCAGTCCCTGGCATTTTTTTTTTTTTTGGCAATCGGGAATTTTTCGTCCCGGGCCCCCTTTGTAAATTCCTGGGATCCGAGGCGACCGTCGTTCTGCTCCTCATCCATACGAGCCCCGTATGTCTTTCTTTTGTTCCTGTCGCCCTTCATCCCTCCCCTTTTGGAACACTCTCGAATTTTTTTCTCCAACCCCCCCCCTCGTGGTCTTTGGACGACACCCCCCTTCGCGGTTTCCCGTTATGCCACCGTCCCCCTCCCCATCAGGCGATTTCGTCTTGCCGAGATTATCTTCGTAAATGGTGCCGTGGTGATCTACTTCCCTCCGCGGGGGAACTTCCCGATTCTCCGTACGTTGCGATCCCTCCTTTTCATCCGATCACACCGCGCTCGGTCCTTCCTTATATGCGGCGTCTTCAGACACCTGCCCTGCTGGTTTTGTTCCCCCCTCTTTTCCCTCGTTATTACACCTCGCCTGTCTTCGTTACTGGCCGGAGGTGGCGGTCAACACCTTTCCTACCATGCGTCCTTCCTTGGTTAAGTTAAGGTCCCTAACTCCGGTGATTGATCGTTGTCCCCCCGGAGTAGTAGCCGTCAATAGAATTTTCTTTCGACCCTACATCTCTCCGACCGCCCTCACCCCCTACCGTACGGCTGGCCTGTTGGGCTCTCCTTTTCTGGCCCCCTTGCTTTTTCCTTGGAAAGGTAGATCCGCTATTTATCCCCCCCCTTCGTCGTCTCCGTTGCGACGTATTCATAAGGTTCGTTTGGGTTACATAGACCCGCTTCCCCCCTTCCCCTTCTACGGAATGGTCTTCAACACTTCGCCCCCACTTTTCCATGAACAAAAGTTCACCTCTGCACTCGATGGAAGGTTTTTTCCTTTGACTCTTCTACTCTTCGTTGTTTGGTACAGCGCTATTAGTTCATGACCTTCCCCCGAGTGAACCTTGCCCATTTAACTTCACTTTGAGGGATCTTCCAAGGTGGGTATCTTTCTCTCACCCCTCCTGGACTGTTATGTTCTACGTCTCGATGACCCTGTCCCGACGTTTATCCTCACGAGGCTTGACGTTCTGAAGAGTCTTCGGTCCTTTCCCCCTTCCAAGCCAATCACTTTTTTTATGTCAAGTTTTTTTTCTAACACGAATTACCCTTGAATGGCTTTTCCCCCGAAGAGGCACTGCCTTCTTTTGGGACCCGGAGCTTCCCGTCGAACTTAGCATAGTATATTTGTGCTCTTTCATATGCACTTCGGATCCCCATCCTGTCCTAATCATAGGTGTCGCCCTTTGCTGCACCTCAGGCGAATACGGGCTTTTCTTTTACTCCAAACGTACTTTTCTTTACACCACTGTTACCCTCCTAGCCTTTTGCGACCCCCCTCCTGTAGTCCCCCTTTCCTCTTTGTTGCATCTTGGGATCCCCTCTGATGTTCGACTGTTGTGTCGTTCAAGATGATGTGACGCCTCGGTAGTTTTCGTTGGGAGACCGGTTTTGTATTCTTTATGTGATTTGCCCTCGTCTCCCGGTATACCGGAGATCGTTTGAGAGGCACTCCCTTGTCTGGACTCCCATTTGCCCTTCGTTTTTTCTGACTCCCTATCAACCTTTACCCCCTCTCTTTATTCCTTCAGCTGTCGTCCTATATCTTGTGCGCTCGTTTTTTTCTTCCTCCTTTGAGGTAGGCACACCCTTCCTACAATTTCTTCCATCTCTTTCTTTACCTTTTTTTTTTCTGAGGATGATAGATCCCGTCGTTTTCTGACGTGGTCGGTCCCCCCAGTCCCCTTGCGTCCCGAAGCTCCAAAGCTGATCCTCCCCCTTCCTTACCGCATTCTTCATACTCCCCGCGACGAGCTGGAATTTTGCTTCGGTTTCCACGCCCCTCCTTCTGCCGATGGGTTACCTTAAGTTGGCGATTGAAGTAACACCTCTCTTTCCCTCCCCTATACTGCCCGAGTGCCAGGGCACAGAGACCCCGCTACAGGGTCCACTTTCCCCTATTCTTTTCGTTTTGTAGCTCCCTGCTTTGCGCACCCCCCCTGATCCTCATCGATAACCTTCAAGGCCCAGATCACAAAGCTGCTTGTTGACGGTAGTTAAGACGTTTTTTCAGGAGGGCGTTTCGTTCGACTCTTCTCGACCTGCGTTCCTAACCTTCAATGGCCGGCTTAGCCGTCTGTGTTTTTCTAGGGACCCCCTGATCCGACAGATCCCACCTCTTCCCATCAACGTTTCCTTCACTCCCCGACTCGTCCGAGGTCCCCAACCTTCTTTCCTTTCTTCCCCGTAAAAAGACCTCGTCCTTCCTTTTTTTGAACCATTAAGATTCCATTATTAGTGGATCTTTCCCCCCCCGCTCTGCGTGACTGTTTTTTTTCTGATATCCTGGGTCCCTTTCCCCAGACGTGGTTCCGTTTAGTGGAAAATTTCAAAGAGCGTAATTCAATACATCTTTTCCTTTCCTTCGGCTGACCTGTTCCTTTTTGACACCTCTCTCTTTCAACCATTTTATTTCCCCCCTGGTTAGTGACACCTTACGGCGGGATAACCGACCTCTCTACCTGTGACAGCACCAGATCCCCGCTTCAGTTAGCTGATTACCTGTACTTCCCGATTTGCCCGGTTTGATATTTTTCTTCCCTGCGAACCCCAAGTTCTTGTACCATAGACGTCCGACCCGGGCATGAGCTTGGTTGATGCCCAACAACCGAACCCCGGATGCTCTCCCCTTCCCCCGTCTACGCGCGCTACAATGGGCAGGATAAATCGTTTTTTTCCCCCCCCTTGACCGTGTTTTCCTTGCCCGAAGTGATAACAACCTCCCCCCTAGGGCCTGCCGGTGTTTCAGTCGCAGCTTTCCCTTCCTCGATTTTCAGCAAGACTTGCTGCTGCGGTTAGAAAGCCGTTTTTCAGGCAATTCTGTTTCAGGCGGAACCCCTGCCCGTCGGCATTTTTTCCATGTGTGACCTTTCCGTCAAGTGAATAATCGCCCGATTTCCCCTTATCCTTTCAGAAACCCAAGACCGTTGAGGGAAGAAGCACTCCTCAGATCCTCTCTCCTGACTGTGACGGTCTCCTTATCCCGTCGTAAGATAGTCCGTCCACGTGGAAGGGAGGCGTTTTACCTCTTCCAAGACTTTCCCTGACACAAAGAATCCTCAGAGCTCACCTTCGCAGGCTTCGCCATCCTCCTCCTCCGACGCGACTTTTTTGACCTTCTCCAAAAAATCAGGTTTCTTTCTCCCATTTCTATAGTTTCCTTTGTTGCTATTTCCCCCCGAGAGAAACCACACTCGACTTTTATATGAGGATGGATGTAGCCTATTGCCCCCAGGTCCATCTCCTTGAAAGCAGTTGCTTTCTCCATTTCCCAATGGATGGTTCTCCCAGTCCCCCCTTTACGTGTACGGTGTCGTACCGTTCCTTCAGAGCCCAGCGCCCCGAATAATAGAAGGGTAGCATAGTTAAGAAGGGCTTTTCTTCCTCTGGTCCGACCCTCCTTTGCTTTTTCCCCCCCAGGTGTCCCCCTTAGTGAATAAGGCTCTCGACGGACTTGCTCCATGTAAGAACGCCCCCTGAGAAGATTTCCATCTTCCCCCCGTCCCCCTCTCGATGTTCATTTGGATTCGGCTTTTTTTTATTTTCTTATTCTAAGGTTCGAGGTCCCTCATTTCCCCGGCGTAAATCCATCTAGCCAATCCTTGCCTTTCAGGCCTCTTATCTTTCGACGCTTCCGGGCCCCCTCCATGCCCCATGAACTCAATCTGAGGTGAACTGGTGATCACCCACGTTGATTCCGCGGCTTTTCTCTCGGAAAGGTTCCTTCGATATGTCCCCCTCCCCAGTTTTGTAC
>Ga0179593_1328055_pt1 | contig 10849 bp, 13 predicted proteins | sample CZODoug2_1_08_16_FD_185931 | JGI IMG/M metagenome (GOLD analysis project Ga0179593, IMG submission 185931) | Vadose zone soil fungal communities from Angelo Coast Range Reserve, California, USA - CZODoug2_1_08_16fungal (PacBio error correction) | ecosystem: Environmental > Terrestrial > Soil >... | reverse complement strand
AAGTACCCGATGTCCTTCCCTGATCTCCGCCTATGCTTCCTCTCCAGAACACTTCTCTCGTCGAGGAGTTGAACTTGGTGCAAGACCCCCCTTTCTTCGCCGGTTTTTCCGGCGGCTGCTTTTGACCCCCTAGACAACGGGGATTCCGAACTAGTTTTTAGTCATGCCGACCGAAAGTCTCGACGTTCTTTTTCCCCCCTTCCCCGATCCACCCTCTTTGTCGCTCCCTCTCAGACCTCCCCTTTTCTTCTCCGCTGACTTTTCTTTTTTTGGGGAATAGTACATTCGGTGCCCCCTTCTCCCCTTTCGAGAAATGACTTGCGAAGTTTCTTCCTTTAGAGCTCCTCTCCTTCCCCCCCGGAGGTGCAATAATTTTTTTTCTCATTGAATCTGGTTTTTCAGTTCCCCCCCGCCACATCCCTTTTTTTTTTTTCGGTCTGAGTCTTCATAATTTGCTTTTGAGAAGATGGAACGAAACTCCCTCCACTGTGCCTCCCCTGGCCCCCCCCCCACGAACGTCTCTAGCCTGCCCGGGGGGGTTTTTTTGGTGTCAGTTGGTGATTAGCGTTGACATTCATTTTTTCTTTTTCCTCACTCCGTTTTTTTGTATGAGTATTGACCTGCTCTCCTACTGGACCCCCCTCCCCCCCGTGCATGCGAGCTTGGTTTGGTGCGCCATGTGATGTCCCCCTTTCGTGGTTCGTCATCTTCGTAGTTCCTGTGGAATGAGCGCCGGCCGCCTCTGTTCTTTTCGGCTTGCCCGCCCCCTTCCCCCGCCTTCTCCTCTTGGTTAGACCTTTGTCGTTGTACTCTTCCCCTTTCTCGACACCTTTTTTCTGAAGCCCCTGGCTTGACATGTCGACTGTAGAGCCCCGTCCGCCGCTCGACGACCTTTCCCCTCGCAGCCTTGCTCGGGCATTAGGATCCCGCCGACGAGAGTTTGGATTTCTTAGCTTTTTGGTCGGTTATTTTCTTAGTCTTTCCCTCCGGCCCTCAACTTGTGTTTTTTCGCGAGCCCGCCCCCTTTCTCTCTTTCCCCCTCGGGCTCTCCCCGCACCGTGGATCTTCACCGTCGGCCCGCTCCAGTGACTATTTGTTTTTCCTTTCGCTACTCCCCCTGATTGCCTTTTGAGCCCTTCCCTTAGCTGATTGTCCTTCTGCCGCATCGATGTGCTCCTCTCCTTTCTCGATGATGCCTGCTCATTTTGAGATTTTGCTGTTTTTTCCCCTGGTCGCCTCAATTCTGATTTTTTTCTACCTAATCAAAGTTAAGCTGTCCTCCTTTCCCTCTTGCGGGTTTTTCCGTCTGCCCAGCACTTTGTCCTGGCCCTTGTTTACTTTCCCTCTTGGTCGTGCTCAGTCTTTCCCTGTTGAAGTTCTTTTCTCCTCCTTCTTTGCCTTGTTTTTTCGGCTACCCCCTTTTCTGCTCGTCCAGAAAGGGCTCGCGACGTAGTCCCATCTCTTTTTGTCCGCCCCCTCTTCCGCGCGTCTCTCGTGTTGCGACCCCTTTTCCTCCCGACACAGATTCGCTCTCTTCGACGGTCTTCCTTTTTTCGTTTCTCTTTAAGTCCTTGATTTTTGCCCCCGACGATCATTCAACCCCGGAACCGACATCGCTTGACCGTCCTCCCATCAAGATTCCACTTTCCTTTTCCCCTGCTCTGCAGTTGGGTTCTTACACATCGTACTCTGCTTCGTTCTCTGCGCCGCAGTACGCTCCTTTAGGGAGGATGGCGCGATCTATCAGTCTCTTACCCCTCCGCTCTTCTCACGCTTGGAGTCTTCGAACGATGCCGTTAAGTCCTTGAGGCCTGCCCAGAGATTTTTCGGCCTCGACTTGCGCGAGACGCACCACTCTTGCGCTATCGGTTTGCGTAGAGGCACGCCCTTTTGGCCGTAGATTCTGTGGTCCCGATGTGCATGACCTCTTTATACCGCCTCTGATTTCAGATGCCCCACTCCTGGGCTGGTTTTTTCCTAGAGAACTTCCGTATATTGTGCAGTTTGGCTTTGTCCTTCTCGTTTTTTTTGTTGCATGATCGAGTATCAGGATCGTTTTCGGATCGCTTGCTCAAGTTCTTTTTTTTACGCGTCCTCAGTTCGATCGTAAGATAGTTAATGTCCTTGACGTTGAGGTTTTAGGATCGCATGTTCCGTTCGCTCCCCTTTCGGTGTGGACCCTTCCCTTTCATTCGATTTTACTCCCCTTCTTTTATGTCCTAAATCCCCGTTCTTCTAGTGTGAATGTATGATTTCGTTTTGCGTTGATCTCCCTTCTTAGTCCCGAGTGCTCTGTCCAGAAGTCTTTTCCGTTCTCGCTTCTCTTCTCGTTTGCCTTCTTCATCCTCGCTTCCTACGTTCTTTCGACGTGGGTTTTTTCGGTGGTTGTCCTTCTCAGTCTCTCGTCATTCGTTTCTTGTATCTTCCCCCTAAGTTTTTGTCTCTTTTAAAGCTAAGTGAACCCTTCCGCCGGAGATTTCCCTTTTCGGAAACCTTTCTTTTTCCCTTTTTTTTCCACCCGATCCCCGGCGACTATGCAGCTTAGGAAAGCTCCTTTTTTCCCCTTGTTTCTACCCTCTTCTTGCTTCTCTCCTCCTTTTTTTTTGTCTGATTGGAACAGTGAAAACCCGGTTTCTTTTCGCCCTCCCCAGCGCATCGCTTTTTCTTCTTTTGTGTTTTCCAAACCGGTTCCGCCGTCGCGCTTTCCGCGCCGAAATCCCCTGCGTGTCTATTGGGTTTTCCGAATCCGGCGAATTTCAAATCAGACCCGGCTTTTGAATTTGGCATTAAGTACAACGAATGAGTAGTTTCCCTGTACCCCATTCCTCCCCCCTTTTGACCGCTTGTTCTTTTTTCTCCCGATGCTGCACTCACCGATCTTTTCCAAGCGGCGCTCCTCCACAGACTTCCTTCTTTTGAGTTTTCCTGATCGCTTTTCTTTCCCAGCCTTGAAGTCGGCGAACATTCAGCGGCGCGACCTTCTTCTTGACACACCCCTTGTCCCTCAAAGGCGCTCGTTTTTTTTCCTTTCTTTAACCAAATCTCGGTTTTCCCGAGCACACGTGGATCCCAGGAAGTGCTCTCTCACCAGCATTGTGAGGCCGTATCTGCCGATCGACGTTCTTCAACCGCCTTTGTTTCTCCCGGTATCACTCCAAGACGTCTCTGATATCATGCATCCCCCGAGATCAGCGTAAGCCCCCTTGCAGATCTTTAAGAATTGGTAGTTTTAATATCGTGACGGCGGACGCAAGGGGTTCCAAGCTTCCGGTTCTCTTCTTTATGGTTATTGAACCCTTCTTTTTTTTCCTCGACCAAATCTAAGGCCTTGGAGTCTCGGTGGCCTTACGTCGCTTCCTCCCCCAGGCGTGTTGTGTTCTTGAAGCGGACGGCTGGACCCTTTTTTTTCCATCGAGGGAGCTGAACGTCTTGAATCTAGTTCCTCTTCCCTGCGGCTCTGCAGCTGGGTCTCTTCCTCGAGATCGAGTTTCTTTTCTCCGCATCTCTGAGTCCCCTTTTCGAGCAAAAACTCTCCCCGAGTCCGCGATAGTCCTTTCATGAAACCTGGCCACCCTCCTGACCTTCCTAGTTTCGCGTTTCCTCTTGTCTCTTTCTTTTTATGGGTTTGTTCCAACTTCCCTCGCGGTGTGTCGGCTGGCATCCCCTCGTTGACGCGACTATGACCCTTCTCTTTCTATCGCCTCTGGGTAGACGTCTCTGCGCCCCAGTTTTTTTGAAGAGGCCGACACCGCGCTGTCTCGAGTGTTCTTTCTTACTTTGAGTTGACGCGACTGCTCGCTAGTTCTCCTCCTTCCTAGTGCCTTTTTTTGTCCGATTTGTGACCTTTTTTGCAGACGACGTTTTGACCGAGAATTCTTCTTGGCCCATCCCCATCTCCCCTTGATTTCCACGAGAACCACGCCAAGTCTGCATTTCTTCGCTCAGGGACGCTCCTCCACTTCTTTCTATTCGTTTTTCGTCCGGTGTCTCCCGTTGAAGCGGCTTTCCTCTTCAGGGACGGACGCGTCTCAAAGTCCCTTTTCTGCGCCTCTCGATTTCTCCTCTCTCTCTTTGCCCCGATTTGTGATCCCAGGGCAAGAGATCTTACGAGGCGTCCCCGCGATCAAGTCTTTTTGATCGTTCGTCTTTTTCTCCGGTGTCATATCTTCGAGCCTGAAACGCTTTTCTCCGCCTGACGATCTCCCTTTTCGTCTTTGAGGCCGCCAGAAGGTCTGCTTAAGATTTGCTGAGATTTGACTCTTTCCGCCCCGAGATTGAACGAAGTCTAACTCTAGATGACGAAGGCTGCGTTCTTGGCGTGCTCTTGGCCCCCCCCACCCAGATGGACTCGACCCTTTTGTGGACGGGCTATTACCTCGCGACTATCGTTCGACCCTTTCCAGAGTATGACAGGCAGAGCCAAGATGCTGATGGAATCGGTTCCAGTGACCCTCTGCCCCATTTAAGACGTCTCTTCGGGGCTTCTTCTGGCGACTTTTTTTAGATCGAATTCCCACCTCAAATTGCCTCCTTGCTTTTGACCACACTCGTCCCTTCTCCGCCCGGGTGTCCTGTTTGTCGTTTCCCGGCGTCTCCTTCGGAGTCTGAACTCAGGCTATTCTTATCTTCTCCTGTTTTTTGAGAGAGGATAGCCTGCTTTTCCGCGGTCAGATTCACACGACACCCCCCCGGCCCTTCGAGCGGTAAGGGCTTTTTGTTTCCGAATTTTCCCCCCCAGTGTCGTTTTTTTTGATGCTAACAGTTCTCGTTCCCTCTCGTCTAAAAGTTTTTCCTTGGTGACGACTGCCGCAGGAGCTGAATTGCTTCTTCTTGCGCCCTTTGTCCCCCTCTTTTCCCCATCCCTCCTTTGGTAGTTTGCACCTCCCCTTGCCTTTTCAGATCGAAAAGATCTTCCGTTCTTGATCCTCTTGACTGAACCTTTTAGTTTGCACTGTCGACGCAATTATTGTTCCGATCCCGCCTCCCTTCGACTACTTCTCCCCCGGCGTTTTTCGCTTCTTGCATAGACCTCATTTTTTGGATTCTTTCCGATTGAAGGTGATTTCGGCTTTTTCCCTATATCCCAAGCCTTGGCGGTCTTTTCCCTCCCTGTCCTTTCGCTTCCCAATTCGTAGACCCCCTCCTCTTTTGATTGCGTCAGCTCTACGAACGTGGGATCTCTAGGCAGTTTTCAGTACGATTCTTGTTATCGATTACTCCCCCTTTCCTTAGTCTTTACCCTTTGACTCCTCCTGTCACGTAGCTACTTTGAGGCTCGCGACCGCCCTCTTGGCGCCCTACGCGGTCTTAGAGTCAAGTCCCTTCCTTCTACACGTACGGATCTTGCTGCTAATTTTCCCTTTCCATGCGAGATCCTTTTTTTTTCAGATCAAAGGCCCTCCGTCTTGATCATTCGATAAGCTGCCGAAGTTTGGGTTCTCGTAGTGGCCTGTTTCAATCTTATGCCATCTTCGCCTCTCTCTCTGTTCGCTCAAGTTTCCTCGTGTTTTACCGTTTAGTCAATAAAGCTCTGCGCATATATTTCGTCGTCCCTATTGCTATTCCTCTTCCCCCCTCACTCATGAAGCTCTAGTAATAGCCACCTTTCGTCTGTGTACCAAGGGGTGGGGGCCCGAGCACCCGCGGTCTTCGTGTTCCTCCCTACTCTTTTTTTCCCTCCTAACACCTTATTTTAGCACGTACGAGGTTCGAGCTTGATCCTGGTGATGCCCCCCGATTCAACCCCAAAAAGAACGCCTCTCCGAACGCCGCTATGATTCAGTGGTCCGGGGAGGCGTCTTCCCTTTTTTCCTTTCCGGTACCCTCGTCGTCTGCGCTTGATTTTTCCGCCGGACCCTACTAGCTGTGATGTCCGCTCCTCATATTATAAACTTTATCTTGCTCTCCTTCCCTCTTTCCTTTCCTTTTCAGCGTTCCCATCTGCACGCCGTCTCGGTTGCCCTCCGTTCCTCATTTGCAGCGCTAGCCTTGGGTGCGGCGAGATTGACCGTAGCAGTCTTTTAGCTGATTTTGGGAGCTTCAGGGACATCCCGGGGCGCCCTTCCTCTAGAAGTTACCGGTCCTCTCCTCCTTTTTTCGCTTCACTGTTGACGAGGATCCCCTTTCTCTTCCCTCCCCCTCCCGATCTCTTCCCTCCTTTTTGATCTTCCGATATCGTTTTGGCTCTTATGATCCCCTATTCCTTTCTTTTATCGCCGCGCCATTTTTTTTTTGATTGACGACTTGGTCCTCCCTCTTAGTCCTTCAGACTTCCCGTCAAAATGCCTTTTGGCGCCTTCATTTCCTTCTTGTGTTCTCGGGTGTTATTCATGTTATTTTTGAGTCGAATTAGACTGAGGGCGATTGTCCTATCCCTCTCGTGACGATTCTTTCTTTTTTCCTCCCCTTTTGTTATCAGCTCCGTTTTGGCGCCTTCTCTCGGACGGCCGCTCGGCCCTCCACCCCTCAGTTTCACGTGTCGCCGGTTAGGCGCTGTACGATGTTTTCCCCTTTTTCTTTCTCTGGGGGTCTTCTCCGACTTCTCTTTCCATTCGTTGTGCCACCATTAGTTTTTTTTCATAAGAGCGCCATTGACCTTCCATAGTCCGGTATGATCTTGAAGCAAGGCGGCCCTTCCCGCTTGAAATTGATGAGCTGTAGGTGACCCTCTCGTTTTTTGCTCCCCCTTTTTTTTTCCTCCATTTCTTTTTTTCCCCTTTTCATCCTTCCCGTTGTTTTTTTTCTTTTTCCGATTCCAAAAGATCTTCTCCCCATACCGGTTCTCCAACATCATGCGTGTCTCGTCGCGGGTGGCCCCAAATTTGGCGTTTTCCCGACGAAATTTTCTCCGGCGCCCTGGTTTGATCCCTTTTCTTTCTTTCCATCATCCTGTCCCCGCCCCCTTCTGAGTTGGCAGAAACTCCTTTTTTTTTACACCGATGAAGTCACTCCTTGGCAACACTCTTTTCCCGCTGCGTTTACGACGCTACACTTCCGAGACGGGAATTAGGTATCCCCCACTCCTTCGGCGGTTCTTCTCCTGTCCTTGTTCTTTTTCTTCGAGCAAATCGCGAAGCTGATCCCGGACGACCTCTCTTATAGCCCTTCCTGAGGAGTTCGGAAATCTTTCCCTCTTTGCTTGAGTAGAGGTACAAGGTATGGGTAATATCACGGTCGCGGGCCGTCTGCACAAGTCTCTAATCGTACCTCCCCTTGGCGCTCGAGCGCCAGGCCTGGTGACGTGTATTCTCCGTAGAGTGCGGTGTTCCCGACGTTCTGCAAGGATCACTACCCTCTCTTCTCATATCTCAACAACAGATCGTGACCCCCTGCTGCCGTCTCCCTTTCCTCTCAAATTCTGAGGGGATCCTCTTCCACAGCTCCGCGCTGACGCAATGGCGTGGGCAAGATCGGTTCCTTGACTTCGATTTGGACTCCCAGCGCACCCCCTCTTTCACGAAGGCCGGTGGCCTTACGTCGCCGCACCCCCTCCTTGTGCTGTTCTCTTGCTCTCTTTCCTTCGTGCGGGTCCCTGTAGCCGGCATGCGCTAGAAGCGAACGTGAACGTCACCGGTCGTCGGTCTCCTTCTTTTTTCTGAGCCTTGTGTGTTGAGCTCTTTGAGCTTCCGTTTATGTAGGAGAGATTTCTGCGCTGTGTTTACCTGAACCCTTACCCGCTTCCTAGTCCTCCCCTGGCACCTTCCTATGAGCTTTTTTTTTTGTCGATTGGCGAGTTTTTGTTGAAGGACCCGTTTCTGTCTTTTTTGCTCGGGAAGCGAAGTGATGTTTGATCGGTGTCTTGGCGGCATCTCGCGCCACAGTCGTCTCCCTCTTTTCTTTCGGTTTTAACACCCCTCCGAAGTTCTTTGACCACGTCCGCCTGAGTTTTATTTGTGATTGATTTTAGCTTACTTTGCGAGATGGTCGACATTCGTCGATTTGCAACTTAAAAGGGACTCTCTGAGCTACCCCCTCTTATTATTACGCTTCCTTCCAGCGCCCCAAAGTGTTGCTTCTTTTCAAATTCACTTCTCCTATCGCGAGCGTCTGAGTCCGGCCCGGTTTTCTCGGCGCGCCGTTCGGGCAGTGAGTTTTTTGCGCTCACGACTCCGTTCTCTGCATTCCATCCTCGGACCTTCCCTTTCCCACAGACATTACTCCTCTGGCATTTTCGCGGCGTTTCTCCTTTACCGGCTTTTTTAGACTAGCTGGAGTAGCTATCCATCCCACAGCAGATCGTCGAGGGCTGCCTTTTCCCTGTGTCCTCTCCCCTGTTATTTTTGAGCTATTGACGCGATCAAGTCCGGCGTTTTGTTCCTGGAATATTTACGGAGGTTTTGGTAGGACTTTTGTACCGAAGAGTGTCGGCTGGAGTTGATTCATGTCTCTATCCACCTTCCCCCTCTACGACCGCTTTTTGCAGAAGAACCCATTTGTAGATGCCGACTAGAAAAGCTTCCGAGTTGCGGATGTCTCGGGGCTCCCAATACCAAGATTTCTTAGACCCCATGTCCCTCTTTTCCCTTCGACAAGGTCTGAGCCCGCCGGATGTCCGGGGCTCGTTCCGTCTTTCTCTATCAGAGTTGAATTGAGGGCTGATCCGTCCTCCCTTGGTTTTTCCTTTTTCTCCCCTTCACATCCTGTCCCTCGGAGGTGCGGTTTCGCATCCTTTTCCCCCCCCCAAAACCCCCAGTTGTCCTTATGCGTACGATCCCGATGTAGATCCCCGGAACACTGGCCTGCTTTGACGTTTTAACCCCGCCCGTCCCTCTCCTCTGACATTAGCTTCGGTCGTGTACTGGTTTTTTTAGAGTCTTCTGAATATGGTACCTCATTGAATCTGTGTGTAGATCTCTCCTTAAGTCTGTCCTCCCTTCTTTCTCGTAGACGCCACGAGTGACACTCACGCACCAACGTTTGTTTTCCGAGCTTAATGCTTTTTTGAATCCGAGCAAGTTTAGGTCTGTTCTCGTCCTCCCTCTGTACGAATCGTTTCAGACCTTTCATTGTCTGCGCCGCAGCTCTTTTTTCGTTTGAGGGCTTCTTTCAATGAAAGTTCATTCAAGCCCTTGGGTTCTTAATGTGGTTAGATTTCCTTTTTCCTCCATCCACCTTCGCTCCTTTTCCCGCCTACCTTGTCGCAGTTGGTTTGGCGATCAAGATGTTTTTAGCCGATCCTAAGATTCTCCTTAACCGTTTCAGGCGGGCCCGTATTCCTTTTTACTCGCCTCTCTTTTTATCTTCATTAGACGCCGTCGTCCTGACGTTTATCGTCCGGCACTTAATCACGTAATTCCTTTTCTTTCTTAGTTCGTTCCCCGCATTCCGTCCTTCCAGGTTAGCACCTCCCTCCAATGATTATGTCCCTTCGTCGATCCCGAACCAGTCGGAGATACTTTGCAGGTGCTTCTTAGATCTGAGTGTTCTTTATGTCCCGCTTTTATGCTTGATCATCGGTCACTTCGCCCTCTCCTCTCTCCTTCCTATGAACCCGCGGTCTTAGACGCGTCGATGAGTTGCCTTGAAGATCTTCTGATTAACTGTCTACGTTCTGCGAGTCACCGACAGTTCTTTTTTTTTCTTCGCCCTCATCTCCCTCCTTTGTGTGGTTGTTCGTTCTTGGTCCAGAACTTTTATTGCATTGGAGAAATCTTTTTCAGTCCAGTTCTCGGGGACCAGCATTACCTAGATCATATCGTATTACTTGCCTATCCTCCTCCCCTTTTTTCTTAACTTTCCAGATATGAGATCTTTCTGTAGCCACCTTTATTTTGTTTTCCCTCGAGCCCCCTGGAGAAGAGTTTGCGTCGTCGTTTTCTCAGCAATCTGCTTCGCAGATACGTCTTTTTGTTCGCGTAGCCTCCTGGTAGGCCACCACTCACCCCGCCTTTTCCCAGCCACCCGACTCGAACGCGTCTTCATTTTTCCCATTTTGTGGTTATTCCTCTTTGCCTCGTGTTTCTCCCGGTATCGTTTTCTGCTGATCTTCTTTATAGAAGTCGTCTTGCGGAACTCTCTCTCTTATCCGTTCCGATATTTAACGCTGAGACTGACGTCTGTTTCTTCTCTTTTTCCTACTTAGCCATTGCCGCGGCTCGTGCTCACTGCGCAGAGAACGCACACTTTTTGGTGAGCAGTTCGGTAGGAACCAGATTTGGTGGTTTAGGAACAGGTCGATCCCCTCTTCTCCTGGACTCTCCCTTGACACTCTCCCTCCTTTTTGAGTAGATTCTGGGAGAGGATCCCTCATATGGCGGATTTATTTCGTGCAGCATTTTTTCTTCGCTTCTCGTTGTTGCATGTCTCTCCTTGATAGTCCGTTGATTATTTGATTGCACGTCGTGGTTGACCACTACCAATCCTTTATCGTGCCCGATAGTGACCTCCCTTCCCTGATCCCTCTTGCCCTTGCAGGTGTCGAGTCTCGCCTTGTTCGTTTTTTCCGTTGCATGATTTTCTTTCTCAAGTAATTGATTTTCCGACGTGCGCCGCTTTTCTCTTCGCGTGTTCTTTTTTTTTTTTTTGAATACTCTTTTTTCTCCCTCTTTTTCTTCGAGGCTTTTACGTCCGATTCGGATCTTCCCGGCGTTTTTCTTATCCGAATTCCCCCTTGATCGTTCTGCGTGAACAGTACCGAGGGTCCGGGTTTTTCGCTTTGGTTGTACATGTATACTCTTATATCTCTTTTTTCCCCCTACCTTTTCCGGCCCCAATCCCGAGCTGCGTATGTGCCCGCGGAGGCGCCCCCATGGCGCGTCCGAAAACTGTCGGCGTTTTGCAACAGTCAGGCCGGACACGATTGAAAGCCCCGTTTTTCTCCAGGTTCTTTTTCCTCTTCGGGTTTTTTTCC
>Ga0179593_1783412_pt1 | contig 10850 bp, 16 predicted proteins | sample CZODoug2_1_08_16_FD_185931 | JGI IMG/M metagenome (GOLD analysis project Ga0179593, IMG submission 185931) | Vadose zone soil fungal communities from Angelo Coast Range Reserve, California, USA - CZODoug2_1_08_16fungal (PacBio error correction) | ecosystem: Environmental > Terrestrial > Soil >... | reverse complement strand
GCGCCTTTTAACCGGCTGGTCCTATTCTCCACCCTTCTTTTCCATACCCTACCCTCGCGAGGGAGTTGCCACGATCTCTCTTCCTCACGTGCCCCAGATACGGAGCAGATCGATGTGCCTTTTTTTCCTCTTAGATCCTTCCTGTTGCTCGTCACGGGGGCGGCAGGCTTTATTTTGCCGGCCCTGCGCTCCTGCCTCTTGTTTTTTCGCCTGCCAAGACGCGTCTACGCCAGCTCACGGCGTCCTCCCATTCGCGAGCTGACCAAGCCCTTTTTTTTCGGCTTTATCGGCTGCTACGATCGGCACTGTGCTTTTCGACTTTGCTTCCCTCTTTTTCCCTTTCTTTCCTCGTGAACATCGGCTAGTTGACCATGCGTCCCCCCCTTTCCATCGGAAATGGAGCGCGCAACTTCTTTTTTTTGACTAGCGGGCGACTGCAATGGGCTCACAACGCGTAGTGACAGACGTCTCCGATTTCTTCTGTTCCTTTTTCTCCCCCCCTCCCCCCTGCTGTCATATGCGGCACAGAAGCGCCAGCCCCCCCCCCCTCCCTTTATTGGGAGAGAAAGCTACGAGCTTTTTTTTCCTGAGATGGCGGGCAGCGAGGGACTAGCTGTTTTTGCATCCTCCCCCCCTCTCCGGAAAAGTTTCAAAGGGGCCTCTCTTTCCGAGGAATAGTTCCCCTGCCCTCACGGTCCGGGGCCTGAATAAATACCAGCCTCTCCAGGCCGCCCCCCCCTTTTTCTCCCTTTCCCCTCTTTTTTTTTCTTTCCCCCCCCTCCCCCAAACCAGATCGAAGCCTCTCACAAGACCTTCTCTTTTTTTTTTCCGATTGATCTACGCGATTGTGAGGTTCAGGGCCCGCATTTCTTTGGCAACCCGAGTCGAGGTCGGATGTGACGGTTGCCGCTCTGTTATTTTCTCTTTGCCTCTTTTCCTCCCCCCTCCCCCCTCGGGAGACGAAGGAGACCGGCGGGAGTATCTCCCCTTCCCTCTGCAGCCGCAAACGGCAAAGCCTTGAACCTCCTTCCTTTACGGGGGCGAGCAACCAGAAGGAACGCGTTTTGCGCCCCCCTCCCCCTTCTTTCTCTTTTTTTTTTTTCCCCCCTCTTTTCCGCAGAAATCGTCTACTCGGATGTCGTGCCCTTTTCCCCTGAGGCAGGGACGGGAGTTTGGTACCACAACTACACCTGTCATTCTCCCCTCCCTTTCCCTTTCCTTTCGGCAGTGCTCTGCAGGCCGATTCCTTTCTGGAGGGGCCGCCTTTTTGGGCCGAAAAGCAGCAGCCTCAACCGAAGCCAACAGGTGGCGTCCGGCCTTCCCTTTCCCCTTCGAAAGAAGACCGGCGGCCGGTCCCTTCCCCCTTCCCCTACAGAACGAGGACTCCCGCACACCTTTCCCTTACCCCAGATAGACGGAAAATCGAGTTTCGGATAGACTTTCCTCTCTTTTCCTCCCGATCCCCAAGCGGATCGGGATCATGTTTACCTTTTTTTTTTCTTGTAGAGGAGATGATGATTTCACACGCTGGGTACAAGCCCAAGACCCACCGCGGTTTCCTCTCCTTTTTCCTCTTTTTTTCTTTTTTTTGTGCAGATGATGGAGGCTCGTCCACCCCCTGCGAAAGGGGAAATGGAATTGAACGCGGCTTTTTTTTTCTTGCTGGCGGGTGGACTGTGTTCTACTTCTATCTTCTGGACCCCTGGACTCCTTTTTTCCTCTCTCCCTTTTCCTCTTTCTTTCTTTGCAGAGAAGCGTGGATAAATGATCCACCTCACTCTTTCACGCGAAGATAGCGAAATGCGCGCGAAATTCTTCTTTTTTTCGATCTGGTCTACTCGGTGCTGCTGATCTTCGAATGACGGTTTTAGCGCTGCCTTTTTCCTTTTTCCTTCTTCCTTCCCTTTTTCCCCTTCCCGACACACACGAGGGTGGTTGCTTTTTTTTCTTCGGAAATACAGGTTCCCCTGGATCATCTCCGAGGCCTGCCGGTGTTTCTCGCTCCCACTCCTCCTTTCCCTCTGAGGCCTATACAGTGGCCTCCCTGGAAGCAAAACTATGTTCACCTTTTGTTGTTGTTGAGGGAGATGTGAAACATGTGGTTTAGTGTCCCCTCCCCCTTTTCTTTCTTCCGGTAGAGGCCGCGATCGCCTCTTCGAAGGGCGAAAACCTCGATTGCTCCCGACGACGGGCAGCACCTGATTGTAGTCCTGGAGTCCTACTCAACCATCCCCTTTTTTTTTTCCTCCCCCCCCCCGGTGGGGTCGAAAAATGGGTCCGACTTCCCCGTGAACCGACGCCGCGATTCACCTTTCTTCCCCCCCGAGTAGGACCAGGACGTAAAGATGACCTGGACCGGCCCCCCTTTCCTCCCCTCTTTTATCTTAGTCGCGTAGGAAGGTGATCGCACCGATCTTTTCCGGTAGAATCCACGGAGTACTCGCCGTCCTTCTTTCAGCTTGACCCACGCCCGCTTCCGGCACAGGGGGTTTCCGATCTATTCGGTCCTCCTCGTCCAACCGCAAGAAGCAGCCGTCTTTTCTTTTTTAAGGCAGTAAAGGGAGAAGATCATAGTAGTTAGCGAGGAACCAGACACGTGCCACTGCCCCCCTTTTCCTTTACCCTTGTTGTAGGTATGGTTGTTGTCCGGAGCGCCGAGATGCCTGCATCCCCTTCTTCCTTCCCGAAGACCAGCAGGAAGACCCCCTTTCTGACATGTACCCGATCCGTTGTTCTCTCGTCCACCCTTCGCCTCGGCGCAAAAGCGCTGGGCGGCCTCCGTTCTTTTTTTCTTCTTTTTTGTTCTTGAGTCCTCGTTCATGGATGGTGCTCCCCTCGGACGAAAGGTATGCATTGCTTCTCCTTGTTGGCTTCGGTGAGGCTGAATGATTGAGGCCACAGCTTGCACTGCTTTCCTCCACTTCTTCCCGCAAGAACGTCGCGATCCCTTTTTTCAGCAAGAAGCACTGCGCATGTGACCTGATACCGGGTCTTGACTTGCCCCCTTTTCTTCTTTCCCCTTCCTGACACTTGGCCGCAGAGCTCGGATCACACCCACGTTTCCCCCTCCGAGGAGACGATGTAGAGAGTAACCGGTCTTTCTTTTCCGGCGCACCGAGGCCGTAGGGTTATATAGCACCCCTTTATATTTTCCGTATTACCTTTTTCCCCCCTTTATTTCCCCCTTTTTTTCAGTTCGGCGGCAGATGCGCTCTTACTTTTTTCCCATTTAGAGATAGACAGACGGTCGCTCTTCCTTCTCGCTTGGCGAAGGTGAAGATAGCAAACGCGAAACGAGGCCCGCCTCAACCTTCCTCCTACCCTTCTTTTTTCCCCCTTATAGGGAGGGAGTTAGCGAACCTTGTCGGTCCCCCTTTCGCGACGTAGAATCATCGCGCCCACACCCCCTCTCATTATCTTGTAGAGCTTGTCGATCTGGTTTGCGGTTGGGGACTTCTCCCGCCTGTCTCGTTGTGTCCTCACTCCTCTTTTTCCCCTTCGGGATTCTATTCAGCAGGACGTCTTTTGCCACAAAGGCTCGCGAAGGCCTCCATGTGGTTTTTCCTCCTTGTCCCCCTTTTTTTTTTACCCTTGCCGGGAGATTTTAGACCCCTCGAGCGAGCCTCCAGCGATCTTCTCGCGCTGGATCGGCGCATCCAGCTCGAGCTGATAGCCCGCTCTTCCCTTTTTATTCTTCTCATTCCTAGTTCGGGACAGGCGCGAGATTCGCCGCCCCCTTTTCTTCGGGAAAGAAGAGGTTGATGATTTCCGCGCCCGACGGATACCAGGCAGCTCGAAGAGAATGAACAATCCCCCCGTTTGTTAGGCTCTTCCGCTCTCCCCCCCTCTTTTCCTCCCTCAATAGGGACACGAGCCCGAATGTTTTCCGAATTCCCTTTCCCCGGACAGAAGATCAGATTTTCTTCCCTCCCGCCGACAGACGGAAGGGCCGGTGACAAGACCCGCCCAATTTTTTTTTTTCCCTCTTTCCTTTTTCTCTCTGCCGTGAGATGGAGGTAGACGGGTAGTGTTCCTTTCAGAGTTTAGAAAGGTAGGCACCCGTTTCCTCACCCCGTGACGAGCACAGAAGGATATACTCGTAATAACGGCCCAGTTATCCTCTCCCCCTCCTATCTCTCCTTTTTTTTTCTTTTTTTTCCTCTTCTGTTTGAGATCGATCGTGGACATCCCTCGGCGTCTTGTCCTTTCTTTCCGTCATCGGGCATCTGTGGTCGGTGCGCTGCGGCCCTTCTTTCTTTGAATGCGCAGAGCACCGACCACAGGAGCAGATTAGCGACACCGAGCTCTTGCTAAAGTTTAACTTGACCCCCCCCCCTCCCCTTCCATCCATCACTTGACGAATGGAAAAGCCCAGATCGGAGACTCTTCCTTTTTCGAGATGCCGGGAGGACGCGTCCTTTCTCCGGGGCTTCTCATGTGTGAAGAAATGAGCTCCTGCGGCCCTGCTTCTACTCCTTTTCTCCCCTTTCTTCCTTCCCTAACGCAAGCTTAAGGAGCTCTTACCCCCCCCCAGCCCGTGGTCGCTGAGGTCAACGTTTTTTTTTTTCGGTATCGGCTGCTCGCATAGACCGTGATGAGATATGATCTTCTATCCTCATTTCCCCTTTTTCCTCTCCCTTTCGTGAAAATCGGGATCGTGAAACGATTGGGTCTCCCCCTTTTCCCCTTGCATGGCGAGCGAAAGGAGATGTCAGTCTTTTCTCTTTTCTCTGGCAATGGGGACCTAATAAAAAGAGTCCTTGAAGAAGATCCTACCGTTAGGGATCCTTTTTCCTCTTTTTTCTTCCCTAAGATGTAATAGAGGGGAACACGGCATTCTCTCCCATCCCCAATCTTCTCTTCTAAACGACGCCCTCTTCCTCCTTTCTGCGAGAACGATCAGAGCTGGAGGTCGTTTTCCCGCGAGAGGCGAGGCAGCGAGGATCTGGGCCTCGGCTTCCCTTTTTTCCCCTTCCCCCTGCAAGTTTAAGGGCCGCTTCCCCCCCCCCCTCCGAGCCTCGTGGAAACCTTCCCCGGTTCCCCGGAGGCTGAATAGATCCCGACTTGCATTTCTCCCCCCCCCCTTTCTTTTTTTTTTTTCGTCCCAACGCAAAAAGATCGACCTCCCTTCCCCTTTTCATTCTCGTGGCAGTGATGGGCGCGATGATCTCACCGCTCTTTCGACGCCCGCCCAGTATCAGGGCAACACGTTTTTCTCGCCTTTTCCCCCCTTTGTGATCCTCGTTTCCACCTTAGACAAGCGCCTCCCAACTGGGCGCCGAGTGAGACCGTTCTTTCGCTCTCCCCTTTTTTCCTTTCTTCCGAGCGAAAGCTTCTTTCTTGCAACCTTCTGTCGACGAGCAGTTAATCTTGGCCTTACTGTTCCCCCTTCTTTTCTTCCCCCCGACGGCCTCGTTGCTCCGCTTTCCGACGAAAACGACGGTTCTTCAATCGTGTTGGATCAAGCAAGCAGGCGGAAATCTCCTGCCCCCTGTTTCCCCCCCCCCCTGGTTCAAGGTACCAAAGCCGGTCCCTCCTGCTAGCGGAAGCGGACATGCAGCCTTCCCGGTGGCCGAGGCGAGTTAGAAGCATGGCCGCCCGCTACCTTCTTTTTCCTTTTTTCCCTCCCAAGGCGGCGCAGGACTCTTCTTTCCTAAGAAGACCCTTCCTCTCCGGGTCGAAAACCTTAAGATCCTCCCCCCCCCTTAACGAGGACTCCCCTCCCCCCCATGCCAAAGTAACAACAGATCGCTTCTGAAAAGGGGGGACAGGCGGATAACGGACGACCATCCCAAGGATCTGGCTCATTCCCTCCTTCCCCTTTCCTTTTCGGAGTCGAGGGGGTGGTTTTTTTTTTTTTTTGTGGGGGGGGGGGGTTTTTTCTCCTGCCTTCCGCTCGGCGATCGGACAACACAGCTGGTCACGCCCAAGACCCCCCCAGGGCCTAGCCGGCCTCCTCTTTCTTTTTTCTTCCCCCCTGATGATGTCCTAGTGCCGATGATGCTTTAATGCATTCACGCAGGCTCAACGGCACTGTCCATCCTGTTTTTTCTTTTTTTTTCCTTCCTCGATCCTTCTGGAACCCGCGGGATCTTTTTCCCAAATCGACCTTATCAGCGGGGCGGCTCTTTCTTTTTCCCCTCTCCTCGCTGCTCGGGGCGATACTTACGCGACGATCGCGAACATTCTTTGAAATTCTGTCTCTTTCGTTTTCCTTTTTCTTCCTTTTTTCCTTTCCCTTTTTTCTGATGATCTTCGCGCGGCCGGTGACTCTCTGAACGATAAATTAGGGACCATTCTTTCCTCCTTTTCCACCTTTCTGCGTTCTTCGGACATAAGAGGTAGAAATCATTGCTTCACGTTTCCTTTTCCTCTTCTCTTTTCTCTCTGCAAGCAGATATAGCTCCAATTCCCCCTCCCCCCCTTGGACGGATAGAATTAAGCCCCTGGCGGCAACAAAAGGTTTCAAATATATATCCCCCCATACCCATCCGTTTTTTTTTCTCTCTCTCTGTGAACAGGGTGCTCTTTTCGTGGATAGAAACGGTTATTCTCCCGAAGATCGGCTTGCGCGAGAAACCCCCTGGCAAATTCACCTCTTTCTACTCCTTGCAAGCACCTGATGTTCTTTCTCCCCCTGTTGCTGCAACAGAACCGGAGAGCACCCCTTTTTCCATGGTCCCGAAGTGAGTTACTTCAGAAGTCCCCAGACCGACCGCGTCTTTCCCCCCTTTTCTTTCTTCTCCCTATTCGACAAGGATCGTCCAGTCTTTCCCCAGTATGCCTTGAGCGACGACTTTCGAGTAGAAGTGAATCGCCCCGAGCAGCTCTTAGGCCTTGCTTTTTCTCATTTTCTCTTTTTCTTTTTTTCTAATGTAGAGTTGGCCAACGGGCTGAATCCTTTTTTCCAGAAGAGAGAGGAGGAGCCCCCTCTCTTTTCCTCAGCAGCCAGTAGGACAGTGAGTGAGAGCAGGGACAGTCCCTGTCCTTTCTCTCTCCCTTTTCCGCCTTTCTTTAATCGCGAGGCCCCCGCCCCTTCACAGGAAAACCATCGTCGTGCGTTCCTTTCCCCTTTCTGGGCGTGACCAAGAGTGTGTCAGGAGCCCCGTTCATGTCTCCTCATCATCCCCCTCTCTTTTCCTCCCTCACGTCGTGGACGACCCGCTTGTGATCGGTCGGTAGTGAATCCAGCTCCTTGGCGCGATATGGGGTTTTCCTTTTTCTTTCTTTTTTAGTCCTCCTTCCTGGATTTTTTCTCACCGAGCCGGCGCCGGTTGCTTTCTCCCCTTTTCTCCTTGTTGGCTTCGGTGAGATTGTGCTGCGGCTGATCCTGCGTCGAACCTTTTCCCCTTCTGAGTCGCGAGAATGCGTGCATGGTTCTCTCGTATGAGAACTACACAGGGAGATCCCGTTTTTCCTTTTTACAAGGGCACGGCATGGAAATTGAGCCGCTGTTTGGTCCACCCCTGCTTCCCCTTCCTCCCTTTCTTGAGATGTCGAGCGTCACGTCGTTTCCGTCGTTCCTCTTTCCCCGCAAAGAGACGTAGGGTTAGCTAGCCCTTTTCTCTCCTTGCCCCCAGATGAAATGAAGTAAAGATCCCTTTTACAGGTTTTCCTTTCTTCCTTCCTCTTTCCTTTTCCCCCCTTCATGCAGTTCGGAGTCGCCAGCCGGTCTCCCTCTTGGGGTCTGGACACGCTTGCTTTTTTTTTTTACTATCGCCAGCCAAAGAGGATGCACCGGCTTCCCGTCCCTTGGGCCGACTCTCTTTTTTCCTTTTTTTCGTCGGCCCTTGCGGCCTGAACTCCCCTCTTCCTGCGCCAATCACTGAAAAGAAGATTCACGATCCGATCACGAGCAGGATATGCCTGTAGAGGCTGGAGATAGGGTTTTTGGTTCTGACCCCCCCCTCCTTCTCTTTTCCCCTTTTTTTTTGCCCAAGGCGGCGGGATTTCTATTCAGCACGGACCGGATTTTGCAGGCTGTCAAGGGTCAGCAGCGCTAGCGGCACTTGAAAGTTGGCTCCCGGCCCCTATCCCTCCCTTTCCGCCATATCGAGAAGGGATCTTCTTCGCGAAAATAAGAGTTCTTTCTGCTCGTGCCCAAGCATAGGAAGAGTCTTGGGCTCGCTCTTTCCGCCCTGCATTTCCCTTCCCCTTTTCTTCTTCTTTCCCCCGAAGCGGTGATGAGTTTTCTTTTTCACGATAGGATACAAAGACGATGCCGAGTCTCCAGATCCCTTTGTTTCCCCTTCCCCTCTTTTCCTTCTTCCCCCAACAAGAGAGCGCCATTCTTGGGCCCCCTCTCTTCCTTAAGTAGGAGATATAGGACAGCCGCGCCCCCAGTGCGAGCGAGAAAGGAAGATCAACCTTTTTCCTTTGGTCTCCTTTTTTTTTTTTTATCCGACCATGATCGGGTGATTAGAGCTCGTTTTTTTGACGGAGTCGGGCGCTATCGGCTCCCTTTTTTTTTCGCGCATGTCGGCAACCGATGAGAAGAACTCCCGGCCCGGTGATCTCCCCCTTTTTCCTCCCCCCCTTCGATAGCCGCCATCAGATCGGGCGCCGTATTTTTTTTTTCCCTCTCAGTGGAAAATCCCTAGGAGAGGGTCCATTTTGTCTCGGTGTTTTCGCTCAATCGGGACTCCTGTGGTCGGTGGTGCGTCCTCCTTTCCTCCCCCCTTTTTTTTCTCTTCTTCCCCCTTCTTTCCCGTGAAGCGACACCGAGACACAGCTTTCTCCCCTTTTTTTTTTGTTGCACGATCGAGAGCAAAAGACGCCCTCCTCTCTTCCTGATGCGGAGATCGAGCGCTGAAGGGAGGTCTTGTATCGCTTCTTTCTTTTTTCCCCTTTTTTTTTTTTTTTTTTTCCTACATGCGCGAACTCCGGCGCTTGCTCTTTCACTCAAAAGAAGAAGTATAACGGCCAGCTTCCCTTCCTCTTTCCTGGATTCGCTGCGATGCCCAAGCCAAGTGGTAGCTGAGGTCAAAGGACCTTCTGGCCTGCTCGCCCTGCCCTTTCTTTTCCTTCGCGGACGAGAGCGCCTTCCCCTTACACACGGGATAGGGCCCGATGGAGGATCCCGTTTTTTTCCTCTCTCCCAAGGAGCGGTGAATGATCGGCGAGCGGCTGATCTAGATGGTCCTGCACTTTCCCCCCTTTCTCCTTCCCAGGCGGAGCAGGGACCTGGCGGCGAAGCTCCCTCCTTTTTTCCACAGAAGCGCCAGCTCAACACCTTTCCCCTTCCTCTCTCTCGAGTTGGAGGCGCAATCCAGCGCGAGCTAGCAGTACTCTCTTGCTTCTCTCCCTTTTCCCTTTCACGTTTCAAGGGCCGATAGACGGCGGACCCCCCCGTGGCAAACGTACCCCATCCCCGCCGCCTTGGGCAGCTGACCAAAACAAAGATCGGGTCTTAACCTTTGTCGTTAGCCCAACTCAACCCTATTCTCCCCTCTCCTTGCTCGTGATCGCGCCTCGTGATCTTTCTTTTTCTTTTCTACGAGCTTGTGCGGTTCGGGCCGTCCCAGGATCCGGGGCAACACGCGGATCGAGGTCGCTTCTGTTCCCCTTTCTTTCCTTTTTTCGAGTCTTTTTTTTTCTTTTTTTCTTTGTTTTGTGGGTGTTTGTTTTTTTTTTTTTGGGGGGGGTGGGTTGGGGGATGGCGATCCCCTTACTCTGCACTCCTCTTCCCCCCCCCCTCCCCCCTCGGGCGCCGAAGGCGACCTTTTTTTTTTTTTCGCGAGCTACGAGAGCAAGTGCCTTTTAAACATCACGGTGATCGGGACGTGCAGTTAATCTGGCCGTACCCTGGGGCGAGCTACCCCTTTTTTTTCCCTTACCCTACGAGGAGATGTCGTGCCGTACGGTCCCCCTTTTCTTTCGTGCACGCGTGGTGGATCCCGCATCTTTCCAGGCCGTTGCCCGGGTACCACAACCCACCCGTCACCTTTCCCCCCACTCCTTTCAGTGCGCGTGCTCTGCGGCCGCGGACCTTCCCCCTTCGGGCGGGACGCCGGCGACGTTCTACTCTTCAACAGGCTCACGAACGCCAAACCTTGTCTTCATCCCTTTTCAAACTGAGCACGCTTCTTTTCTTTCTAAAACCCGTATGATCGAAAAAATCCCCTAACGATGACTCCCTCCCCCTTCCCCCCTTCCTCCCCAGTACCCCAGATCCTTCCTTTTTTCCCCAGGGTGGAAGAGCTGGATCACTTCTCCCCCCTTCTCATGTACATCGTCAAGACGTTCGTGTTATTCCTGCCTCGATCGATCTTTATGATTCTCTCTTTTCCCCCCCTTTCATCCCTCCCCCCCCCGGAATACAACAGTGTTTCACTCTTCCTTTGCAGATGATGGCGTTTTCCTGCCGCTGATGATAGGTCAATTACATTCTCCCTCCCCCTTCCCCTCCTGCTGCTGCTGGCGGTGTTCCCCTTTTTCCCCGCCGAAGCGGGATGGTAAGCTTCTTTTCCCCCTTTACGGGGCGGCCCGAGGAGCGTGGATCTACCGATAAAAATCACGGGCCCCTTTCGCTTATCTTTTTTCACACCTTCCTCTCTCCTCCCCTTTTTTTTCCCGGCCTTGAGCGGGGCCGTTTGACCCGATGTTTCATTGGTCCGCTCGCTGCCGGTGAGAGAGGCGGACGGTCAACGTTGTTTTCCTGGAAACCATTTTTCACTTCCTCCCCCTTTTTTTCCCCCCCTTTCCGTGTCAGCCACCTGTTATGGTGTTCGGACTCTTTTTTTTCCCCGGCTTCGGCGATATCTACGAGGTTTTTTTCAAGCCGATCTTCGGCCTACAAGGACGATTCGAGGCCCGTTGATTCCCCCCCCTTTTTTCTCCCTTTCCTCCCC
>Ga0179593_1758398_pt1 | contig 10850 bp, 16 predicted proteins | sample CZODoug2_1_08_16_FD_185931 | JGI IMG/M metagenome (GOLD analysis project Ga0179593, IMG submission 185931) | Vadose zone soil fungal communities from Angelo Coast Range Reserve, California, USA - CZODoug2_1_08_16fungal (PacBio error correction) | ecosystem: Environmental > Terrestrial > Soil >... | reverse complement strand
CCCCTTATCCCGATTTTGGACACTTCCCTGGTCACCGCTGAACACGGAGGCCCCCGGGTTCCTCCAGTGAGCCGGTCGGTGCCGTCTCGAACAGTGTCGTGAGTACTCTTTCGCTTAGCGGCCCCTTTTTTTCGGCTCGGATCGTCGACTGACCCCTACGGCAAGCTGCCGTGCTTGTTGTCCAAATTCTCTTTTTTCAGGGAACGACCGCTAAGTTTCTGCCTTCGAGCCTCCCATTTCATAGGATGTTGCCTCACTCGATCCTCCTCCTCATCTATTAACCACCCTAACTCTCCTGTCTAAGAACAGTAGGCTGTTTCCTTTGGGACGAGCGTTTTTTCCTATGCAGCGACTTGATTGTCACTTGCATCCTCTCTGCGCGATGACCTTCGCCCGTATACTTTGGCACGCTCCCCACTCCCGCCGGTGCCACGTTGTCCCATAAGTGTTTTCGTGCTTTTCGGTTATCGATTCTTAATCTGCCGAAACCTTGGTGTTCCCCCACCCCCCTACGTTCTTGATGCTTCTTTATATAGTTACTTTTTTTCGATGTCATACACTCCCAAGATGAAGGCACCACTTCCCTCAATGGGGGCCTTTTTACCGCAAGCCCAATCCAAGGATAGACCTCCCTTTCCCTTTCTATTTAGCGTTTTCCCCTCACCATAACCCCGATCCTTCCTTTCGCCACCTACGTACTCGGCCGGGGCGACAAATTTTTTCCTCCCCCACAAAAAAGCTGATCCTTTTTTCAAAGAATGCCCGAATTCCCCCCCTCTTTTGGCCTGCTTTCTTTTGAAAATAATTCTCCAGATGCGTTTCCCCGCTCATTTTCTCCTTGTTTTTTTTCCTAATTTGTTTTTTAGTTACTCGCCATCCCGTTACTTTTTTAGTGGTTTCTCAGTAGCTCCTCTTAATTCTTTTCCTTCTGCCCCCTTGTGGTTTTTTTTCACTCCCGACAGTTTCGCACCTCACACTCCCCCTTACCCACTGGGAAAGGATTTTTATCAAGTTGCCCCAAAAAGATTGGAACGCCCTCTCAGAAGTCCCTATGCGTACCCGCATGAAGTCCCCTTGGTAGAAGCATCCTCCCCCGACGCCCGCCATCCCCATAAAACTGGCCCATCCCTGTTTTTTTTTTTTGATGCCAACAGTCCCCGCAGCGTTTTAACGAATGTCCGTCGAGTTTCGCCATATAGGTACTTTTCCTCCTCTTACTTTCCCCTGCAGACGCCTCATTGTTTTCCTTTGGGAATTACATTCTTTCTTTCTGCTGCCAAAGTCCCCCCCCTAGAGGTGCGGCAATGTTTTCGGTATCTTATTCCTCTCCTCTTGTTTTTGTTTCTGAGTACCTACCTTCCCCGACACCTCGCAGCTTCGGTCAGGTCCTTGTCTCCCCGCCTTTTTGCAACGTTGAACCCCTTCGTAAGAATTGTCTTAGTTTCCCGAACTTTCCTCCTTTCAAATCCGCCCTATTCAAAATTCCTCCCCCCCAGCGTAAGTGAGCAGGAATCCCCCCCCTACCGCCCTTTTTGACTGTCCCCCCTGTTTTTTTTCGGAATTCTCCTCTTCCTTCTACAGCTTTTGCTAACCCCTCTTGTCTTCCTTTTCTTAGGCGTCTTTTTTATTTAACTTCGTTATTGGCTCACTCCTTGCTCAGGTTTCCCCCCTTTGGTAGTGACGAGTCTGGTTGAGGTTCTCCCCCTGAGGTCGGTGCACAACCATTGCCTCCCTGCAAGTTCTTTCTTCTTCGCCATGTTTCATCCACCAATCAAACTTTTTTTTGACCCCCGGGTTGCTTCTTTCCCCCCCCGCTAATAAATTAGGAATTTGAGTGTCCCCCCGCGAGCACCCCCCCTCCCTGTTCAAAGATTTTTTCTTACCTCGTATATTTTCTTCTCATCATTTCAGGTTTCCTATGGAGTTAGGCATTGATGGTCCCCAAAATGCCCTCTTTGTCTTTCCCTTTTCCGGCATCTTACGTTCTTTGGTCACCGAATTTGTGGATGGGTTTCCCCCCCTGGCGGTATTACTGTTACCAGTTAGCTCTCATTTCATTGGATAGCTCTACGTTTACCCCCATGGGGAAGTCCCCATTTTTTTTTTTTTTGAAGTTTTATTTCCCTGCCCAAGCTTAATGGGATCTTTTCCCTCTTGACATAGGTTCCCTGCATGTAACTCAGACTTCCCTCCTGCACCCGTAGTACCTCTGGTTGTCCACATGGTCGTCAGACAGAATTACCCCTCTCCGATAACTTTCCGTTTTGGACCCTCCCCCCTAGGCCTTCATCCGGCCGATGGTTCTTTTTCTCCCTTACGGAGTGGCTTCTTCCAGAGGTCCCTTGTCACTCAATCGACTCGCTCTTTTTTTTTTCCCTAAAATGCACGAGGAGGCTGCCCCTTTTTTTCCTTACCGCCCATTTGTCTTCGAAGCTAGGTCTTCTTTCACTTAGCTTTTTGTGAGTTGCTCGATTCCTTTTCGCTATCAGAGTGAAGGACCCCTCTTTTTTTTCTTTATCGACTCTATCCCCGCCTTATTAGGAGCTTCCTCATTTTCGCACAAGCGTTCGAGTGCCTTGAGGATTTCCGCTTCCCTTTTGATGAGCCTTTTTTTCTTCCCGCGATATAAGAGTGCCCTGCCCCCCTTTCGAATATCCCCTGCCAACCAAGGACGTGCTTTGCCCCTTTCCTTGGCCGGGCAGCGCTTTCTCTTGTTCGTCCGAAGCTTTTTTCCGCTTTCCCCAATTTTTTCATATCTATTTCCTTCCCTCCGTTGTTGTGTTTTTTATCTCTCCCTTTTCTCCGCTTCCCCCTTTCTTTTTACCCGGAAAATTTTTTTTTCTCGTGTGGCCCAGTTCAGTGCTCCTTCTTTCTTTTGCTTCGGCGAAACCTTCTCCCCGTAGCCTCCGCTTCTCGCGTTCTCTCTCTTTTTTGATTTCTCTCTCGAACCGCTCTGCCCCCCCCCCCGGAGTTTTTTGTTTTTTCGTCCAAGACTTCCTGGTCCAGCCTCTTCTTTGTGTTGGATTTCTTTTGCGAGTCGTCCTGCCATCGTCCTGGCCTGCACTCCCTCCCTGCATGCTTTCTCCTCCACAAATATACACCTTTTTTTTCTAGCGCCCTTTTTTTCCCAATGTGGCTTTCTTCCGTTCATTTTGACGCCCTCTTCTCATTGCCACCCTTTTTCTTCGTCAGGAGATTTTTCGGCAGACAGCGCTATTCTTCCGTCCTCCCCCCTTCGACGGTGCACTGAGGTCCCTTAATCAGGGGTCTTGTTTCTATTAGCGTGGAATTTTCTTTTCCTTTGCCTTGACCACAAAGCGGTATTCTTTTGCGCACTTAGTTCATTTTTTTTTTGTCAAGCTATTCCTCTATCTGCAATTCATATGTCTGTCCCCCATTCCTAATATCCCCCACATTGGTCCAGTTTCTCCAATAAAGGATGCCATATCTTTCAGTCCCCTCCCCCCCTTCAAATCGTTTTTTCCGTGTCCCCCCCCGAACCGTGCCCCCCCCCTATTTTTTTCCCCCCCGGTAATATGGACGGTCTTACTCCAGACCCCCACCCACAGGAGATCATGTTTGCGCATGCCTCCCAAATATTTTTTTTTTTTTTTCACCCCCTGTCCAGTGTCCCAAAACTCCTCCTCACAATGCCGAGTTCCCTCCCTTGGTCTTGTATCGCTTGTTCCCCCTTAGTATTTAGGATGGATTCGCCCCCCTTTCCAGAAGATTCCCCCTTCCGTGAGTTTTTTCGAGCATGTACTGATTTCCTTTGATGAGGCCCTGCGCCAGCCTGTTTAGAACTTTCACCCCATTTACTTCTCCCCGCCTTTTCAAGCTTCCTCCGTGAGCGACCCCCCTCTCTTTCTTTTAAGTCTTCCTGTGCATTCAGTCCTCTCCGTCACCCCGTGGTCCCTTTCGCACCGGCTCTCCACAACAGACTCCGCGAAAATCACCTTAACCACTGCTGGTGTTTTGATTTTGGTGGTTGGGCGGTTCTGCCCCCGTCGCACTTGAAGCGAATGGTCTGCCTTTTCTGTCCGATCTTTCCAAGTAGATTGTTTACACCGGAGGACCACCCTCTTCCCTTTTCCTCCTTGGTTTTTTCCCTCACCGGGTCCCCCCTTACATGAAACCCTAGTGCGGCCCATTCTTATAGAGTTTTTTTCATAAGTTTTTTGTTTTTGTCTGGATACATTCCCTTGCCGCACCTCGACCTCTTTTCTTTTTCAGTTTGGTAGCCATACTGTTTTTTAAGTGAACCCTTCGTCTGAATTATATCTTCTTCCCTCCATTTCACAATCTCTTGACTCTTGATTTCCCTTCCCCCAAAAAGTAGTCTTCCACCTCTTCGTCCTTTCGAAGATGAATTCAACACCCCCCGAGTGATCGACCTGTTTCTTCTTTTGCTTCTTCCCATATCTCCCTGGGGTAGTCCCCTTCATGAATGCATGACTTTGGTCAGTCGGTTCCCATCGGATTGGGTCATAACTGATTCTTTACTTTTTCCCCTTTTTTGGTCCCTTTTTCAGTGGTTGAATTGCGTTGAGGGCCAACCAACCCCCCCTTCCCTCCAGAAACGCGCAGGACCCCTCTGGTGCTCCCTTCCCGCCACACTCCCCTTGCGATTTCAATCTTGTGTGTAAGGATGAACCTCCAGGCTCATCATAAATTTAGTACTTTGGAACAAAGGCGATCCCCGAGGCAAAGCCTGGCGTTTCCCCCCCCGAGGACCGAGGACGTACTTAAGTCCATAGTAGGTTCCCCACCTTGGGATTACTGTGCATTCTTTTCCCCCAAAAAATCCCTCCTCTTCTTTTTGTCTTCATTATTCACGGACATATTTAGTTTGGCTAAATGCCCTTAAGGGGATGGTGTGACCAACCTTTTTCTCGAGGGACTGACCCCTGTATATTTGCCCGATCCTATTTGGATATCTATTCGGGACCCCCTGTCGCCTTCTTCATTCTTTTTCCCCACCTTTTCCTTTACTTTACAGTCGAGGACACCGAAGGCCCCTACTTCCAGGTGCCTCTCCTATTAAACGTCTGGTTTCCCGGGTTGGCAGAAGCAGCATCCCTCCCCCCAGCTTCCTTACACCCGGGTCACGAAACGTAAGTCCACCTTTTTACTTTCCTTTTTCTCTTCTCCCCGATACGGAGCTGTCGAGAGCTTCCCGCCCTTTGGCAAAGGCTAAACGCTGAGGCGCCCCTACAATGGCGTCCCGCCAACTGGAGACTACCCAGTTTCCGTTCTCCTTTCCGAGTTCAATTATATTTGGTCCCGCGATGCCTGAATCGCTTTTAGTCCCCATCTTGAAGTCCTCAACTCGATCCACTCCCTCTGTTTCCTTCACTTTTTTGCCTTCTAGAAACAACGCACGGTTCTCGCGGGGATGTGTCTCGATAATATCTGGTCTCCCCCCCTCTCTTTCCCGCAATACTCCTTTCGCAAGAGAAGCCGTTTCCCCCAGCAGACTTCCTTGGTAACTTGGTCCCCTGTCTTCCGAAGTTTAAGAGCGTCACTTCCCTTCTTTTTTCCCAACCCACCAAGACGCGACTTCTTTACTCATCCTTCCAGTTTTTTTGAGTCTCATTATACTCGTTGGTCCCCTTTTTTCTGCCATCCACAAGGCGGAATGCCCCTTCCCAGTGCGGTCTTGCTTGTTTCTTATAGTCTGGTCAGAAAATTGGCTCCTTTTAACAAGTAGCTCCTTTCTGACTCCGAGAAAGGAGTTGGCTAGGCTATCCTCTTGCCCCCAAATAGGCCTTCCGCTGAGATGTTTAGGACCCCCCCCAGCGATTGATAAGTTCATTAAGCCCGCCCCCTGAAAGTTCGTATCGTCTAGAGTCCTTGTCCCCCCTCTAGTCAATTCATCTATGTCTCCCCCAGATCTGTTACCCGCCCAACCGTCATTTAACTCTTCTTCGTCTTTCCTACCCGGTAGGCGCCTTTGGCTCCTGCAATCAGGGAATTTATTACTCCCAGCGATTATATTGCATTTCCCCATTCTTACGTATCGAGTGCAGTCTCCTTGACTTCTTCCTCCCTCCGGAGCTTTGCCGGTGACCATCTTTCGTGTTTCGATGATCTTTTCTCTGCGACCAGGGTGAGACCCAGAATTTGTCCTCCCCGTGATGCTGTTTCGTTAATTTGTCGGTTTTCTCAATGATGTTCATTCTGACTTTCCATTTTTTCTGGCCTTTTCCTTTGTCACTTTTTTTTGTAACCCATAACCTCCTTTTCGCCCCCCGTTAGGAATTGACTTTTGTTTTTCCCAAATCCCTGATTCAAATCTCCTCGTCACCTGACATCTTTTTTCACGACCCATCACCCGTTTCCCCAAAGTGTCCCGGTCATCTGTTCGATGGGACAATGGAAACGAACCCCACCAGCTGATTTTTTCTTTGTTTTCCCCAGCAGGGAATAATCCCCCTTAACATGAATAGTGCTGCCTTTCCTCCTTCAGATGCAGAGGGTTTATTTAGGGCATTTCTTGTCTCCCGACTGGGTGCAGAGGCTGTTCCTCCTTGTCTCGGATTTATTCCCTTCACCGCGTACGGAATCGCCCGGGGTTCGGGTGTATTTCGCATTACCTCTTCATGACGTTCTCCCTGAGGCCCTTTTTTTTTTTGCAATCCCTTTCTTCCCCCTCAACCCATGTAATAGCCCTAACCCAAGTTTCAAAGATGCCTAATCATACGATTTCCCCCTGTATCCGAACGCCGTCCAGGGTCCCAGCAACTACTGACATGAGTTTTCAGGAATTCACCTTACGCCCCCTCCTACCTCACACTGGCATATGTGGTGGTTGTTTCGATTAGAACAGTCGAACCCCCCGTCCGTTTCCTCTATGTATTCGTAACTCTTCTTAAGTGCATTATTGTACCTTGGAACTTCCGAAGACCTTCCTCCGTGGTCACGTTGCATTCCACGGAGATTCTTCCGGCTCCCCTTCCCTAATTGAGGTGAGCCCTGCATTGTATCTCTCTTTTTACTACCATCCTCCTTGAGAGCTCCCGCACCTTCTCCCATTTATTCGGGTCAGTTCCATCCCCCCTCCGTGGTCCTTCCATTTTACCACTCGGTACTAATTCGTTCCTTCCTTTCCCCCATTCTCTTGAAACGCTTGCCTTGATTGTTTCACAGCCATTCGCCCCACACCTCGTTCTTTTTCACCGGACTCAAACCCTCCCCAGCCCCAATGTGGTTTTCTTTCGGCCTAGGAATTATTACAAGGTGCTCCCACCTTTTTTAAGTTTTCATCTGATTGACCCGTGGTACCCCTTTGGGTTCTTCACGTTACCTTTGTAATCCAAGTGTTTATAAGTTTTTCCATTGGTTTTGCGCGTATACATGGTTCTTTTCGTCCTGGCGGTTCCTTTCAAACAAAGTCCCTCTGCAAAGTTTCCATTTGAGCATTTCAATGCGACTCCACCATCACAACGGCGATTTCCCTCCGTGTTCGTCCTTCCCTCGCTCATAAATTGCAACTGCCCTTTCCCCCAAGGAGTGCCTCTGACACTGGAGTGACACCCTTCGGCATCTGAGGAGTTGCTATTTTACACCTCTTGGGCTTCCCTGCTTTCCACAAATGAAATCAGCTGTTTTTTTTCTCTGTTTGCCCGGACCCCTCCCTTTCCAGTCTTGTTTAAGAACGTTGATGTTCTCGTGACCCCCTCTTTGCCTGAACAGGTATGCTATTTTTTCTTGATCTGCTATTCCGGTTACCAGTCTCTCCCCATTTAGGGAATTTCCGTGTTTACCCTGTGGCCAGATCTTATAGACCTAAGTATCCTGGGGGCTCATCTCCCTGAACCTCCCAGTGAGCCGAGTCCCCCCAAGTCGGGGGTAGCCCGGTTCGACAGACCCCCCTTACAAATCCAGGGCAAGACCAAGGTCCCCCCCTGTCTTTCAAAAGGCGCCTTATTTATCCGGACGCGATTCTGCTTCTATCTGGTAACTCGCTCCGTGCTCTTGAATGCAATTGGCAAGGAACTCTCACCTTCTTCCATACACTTCCGATTCTCCACGGAGAAAGACCAAGTTTCCGCTTCCTATAAGAGGTAACTTCTTTTTTTCTTCTTGCCTTCTAGATCGAGTGCAGCCACTCCTTCCTGGCCCCCCATTACTATCCAATTTCTCCCAGAACTTTCTCTCGTTTCTTTCCTTCCATTGATATATTGCAAAAAACAGCCTTCCTTTTTCCTATGTGGCCTCGCCGGTTCGAGACCCCTGAGCCTACACTTTTTTTTTTTCCTCTCTACGCTTCTCCGAGCCCTAGCCCTTTTACTACGAAGTCATCTCACGTCTCCATTTACCTTTCGCGTCCGCCGTTGTTCCTCCTTTTCCCAGCTTTTCCAACCGCGGAGCATTCTATCTGTCCCTCCTTTTTTTTTTTTTTTTTTTTTTTTTTTTTTTTTTGGTGGAGATCCGACACTTTCTCCCCTGTTTTCACAAAGATGATTGCCCTTCCCCGCCGGCGGCCTGCCCCCGCTTTGCCCTCTCCTGTTTGATTGTTTGACGTTTAAAATTGGCGCCCGACGTCCGCGTCTCTTTCTTTCTCTCTCTGCTTTTTGATAGGCTCCCCTACCGCTCTGCACATACGGCCCCTCTAGCCGGGCTGGTTTTCGTCCTCTCTCCTCAGGTTCCAAGCAGTCTGAGCACGCTTTTTGCCTAGAGTTCTTCTTGTCCACTGGATGGCCTTCACGTCTCCCCTCCTCTCTCTTAAACCAAAAATACTCAATCTTCGCTCGTCTTCGTCTCCCCCTGTCAAAGTCCGGTTTTGGATCCGACATCTGTCTTATTGCCCCAGATCCCTCTTGCCCCCCGCCAACTTATGGGACTATTGAGCGATTTTGACTATCCCTTCTCCGTGAAGTAGTTCTCCCTCCTTGCGGTTGCAAGCGCTTTTCCCTTCATCAGTGTTTTCTTTGCCCTGAGAGGATCCGCGTGGGAATGGGATCACCCCCCCATCCCCCCCCCCCCCCCCCCCCCTCTCCCCCTTTTCCTCGCTACCTCCCCCTCCCCCTTCCCCGACTTTCCACACTTCTCCCCCCCCCCCTCTTCTCCCCCCTTCCCCCCCCCGCTTTCCGACCCTTCCTTTCCTCCCCCCCCTCCCCCCCCCCTTCCCCCCCCCATGCTTTTCCTTCCCTCCCTCCGCCCCCCCCCCCCCCCTCTCTCCTTCTCCCCTTTTCTCTTCCCCTCACCCCCCCCCCTCTCCCCCCCTCTATCCCCTCCCCATCCCCCCTACCCGCCCCTTCCTTCCCTCCCATCTCCCCGCCTCCCCCTCCCCTCAACTTCCTCCCCCACCCCCCCCTCTCTATCCCACCCTACTCCCCTCCTCCCCACTCCTCTTCTCCCCCCATTCCCCCTCCTCCCCCCCTCTTCCCCACTCTTTCTCCCCTCCCTACTCCTCTTCCTCCCCTAGCCCCACCCCTCTCCTTCTCCTCCCCCCCCCTCACCCCCCCCCCCCCTCCCCCCCCCCCTCCCCCCCCCCCCACACCCCCGCCTCATTCTTTCCCCCCCCCCCCCCTCCCCTCTCTCCTTTTCCTTCTCCCCTCCCCCCCCCCCCCCACCTTACCTCCTCCCCCCCTTCCCCTCTCCCCCCCCCTCCTACCCCCCCCCCCCCCTCCCACCCTCCCCCCTTCCCCCCCCCCCTACCCTCCCCTTTCCCCCCTCCCCCCCCCCCCTCCTTTCCACCTCCTCCCACCCCCCCCTCCCCCTCCTCCCCCCTCCCCCCCTCTCCCCCCCCCCCCCTCCCCTCCCCCACCTCTCCCTCTCTTTTTCCCCACTCCTTCCTCCCCCCCCTTTTTCCCCCCCCCCCCCCTTCCATCCCCCACTTTACTCTCCCCCCTCCCCCCCCCCCCACCACCCATCCCCCCAACCCTCGCCCCCCCCTCTTCCCCGCCCCCCACCCCCTCTCCCCCTCCCTCTCTCCCTCTCCTCCTTTTTTCCCACCCCGCCCTCCACCCTTCCCCCCTCCCACCCCCTTACTCCACCCGGGGTGGCCCACAAGATTTTATCCCGGATCTTCACTCGTTCATTTTTAGCCTGATTTGGCCGAGTTACCTTCCTCTGGGCAAAAGTTCAGTAACAGGCCATGCTCAATGGTTTTTTCTCCCGTCAGAGATCACCCGTCGAATCCTCCCGTTTCATCCCTCCTGGGTGTTTCCTCCCCATCCCGATCCGGCCTTGTTTTACCCCGGATACTCGGCCGGCAACCTTTCCTTCCACCCCAACAACTTCGGATGGAAGTTGGGGCCCCAGCATCCGCACAAAGAGGGTTTGCTTGCTGACTTCCTTGTGCGTCCTCATACCCCCCTCCCTCCTATTGCAGCGGGTGTCCGTGTTCTCTTTTTTCCCCTTCTTGGTTCCTCCGTTTCTATGATTTTCCTTCGCCATCTCCATATTTACATCGCCGTTGAGTTTTTTGTCGCGGTACTGCTTTCCCTTCTTTCTTGTTCCCTTGAGGCCTTGTTTTTTTCCCCTCGGGGTTCTAACCCCATTACTCGCCCCGAACGTGAAACGCTATCCCATATTCCGTTGGGCCCACCTTGACTTTTCCGCTCCTGGTCCCCAGGCAAATTCTCTTCATAACAGTGGCGCAACTGGTAATTTCCACAGTACCGCACTTTTCCCCCCTTAAAAAATGGTCTCCTTCTTTGGGTTTATTTTGTGTTTCGTACGCGAAGCTGTTGCCTTATGTCTTTTGTCCGATATAGTTATGTTTTTTTCCCACGTTTGTCCCTTTTCGGACTTAATTCCTTTCCCGTCTTGGTCTTTTGAAATTCAAAGTATTTTTAACAGGACCTTCCAATCAAACCCAGTCTTGTCCCGGAAACGTTCCT
>Ga0179593_1726958_pt1 | contig 10850 bp, 12 predicted proteins | sample CZODoug2_1_08_16_FD_185931 | JGI IMG/M metagenome (GOLD analysis project Ga0179593, IMG submission 185931) | Vadose zone soil fungal communities from Angelo Coast Range Reserve, California, USA - CZODoug2_1_08_16fungal (PacBio error correction) | ecosystem: Environmental > Terrestrial > Soil >... | reverse complement strand
CGAGGCCCACTGACTCCTTCTTTCTTCAACCTTGCCGAGATCTTGAGAGACCCGTATTCCCAGGAATTTTCTTGACGGAAGGTGTCTAGTTAGAGTCCCCCTCCCCCTCCTGACATTGCGTCCCTCTGTTTTAGGTAGAATTCGGCCCCTCTCTTAAGGCCTTTTTCACCCCCTTCTCCCTTATTTCTGAACGGGGTTTTCCCCGCCTGTCCTTGTGCTCTCCTCGAGAATCTTCCCCTTCCCTTGCTACACGAGGATTCTCTTCCCCACTTGACCTGAAGCTTGGGTCCCTCCCTAATGACCTCGTTGCCCCGTTCTCCCCCAGTTTGTTCTAACTAGTCTCTCTTGCACCTCTCTCAGTTCCTCGTGTTGTGTTGGTCTTTCCTATTGATCTATTTTATCGTCATTTTCTCTTTGGCCCTACTTTCCTCATTATCGGTCGCACACAATGTTAGTTCCAACGGGCGATATCGCATTCATTTTTTTCTTAGGGGGCTTTAGCCGTGTATTCCCCCCCAAAGACGTCCTGCTGGTACCCGTGCCGGAAATTCCTTTTTCCGGTTTGCCCTCCACCGCTCCTCGTGACGTACCTGACTCCTAGCAATTGTTCCTTTGATCGCTTCGCGGTGCCCCTTCCCATGCCGCGAAGAAAAGTCCCTACCCCCCCTCCTTGGCCGACCGGCGTCTTTCCCTCTCGAGAAGCTTATCACCGGTTCATCTCCCTTTCTTTTCCCCAGAGTTTCGGATCTTTAGGCGATGTAACCGGTTAAGTTTTTCCTTTTCCCCCCGTATAGTTAGGTTTGTTTTTTTTCCTAGAAGGTGCTGGACCGCGCTTTTCCCCCCCCCGCGGAACTCCCCGACACCGCACTTTAGCCCTTTGCCCGATAGGCCCACCCCTTCGCGTTTCTTTTAATTTTGAACCCCCTCGAACAGCCGATTTGGCCTTCGCAAGTTTTAATTTACCTTTTGTCTCTCCCCCCACGCTCTGTCCTTATGCGTTAAGAGAGGGTTAGCCCGGTTTAATTATAATCCACTTCTCGATTTTTTCATTTCCAGATGTCCTTTTTTTCTCGCGATAAAGATGAGGTCAGGTTCCTTGGTGCCTGTATGGCGTGCGCTTGGTGCGTTCGCTCGCTTCTTTTCTTTCAGGGGTTTTTTCGTATTCCTTTTTAGTTCTTTGTGGACGATGGCACCCCTTCAATAATCAGGCACAGACCCCTTCAACCAAAATTTTCCCTTCCCTCGCTTGCTGACCTAAATGGAAGTAAACCCCCCAGGCTTATTGCCCCGTATAAAAATCCTTCGTTTTATTTGCCTCTCCTGACTTTACCGGTAGATCCCCCCCCCTTCCCTTTTTAGGAGCTTTTTCGCTTTTGTCTGGTTTTTTTTCTTGCATGTGGAAAACATGAGTTTTTTGGTGAGCACTTACCTTTTTCCCATCCTCATAGGACTGATCAATGTGCATTACCATTGAAAGGGAGGGTCGATTTGAGTTCCTGCCTTCCATTTGGTTACCCCATCCCCGATGCACTCTGCAAGAAGCAAGCAGAATTTCCCCCCAGGAGAGGGTTTCTTCTCTTTCGGATTTTTTCCCCCCCGTGATCCCTGGTTTCGGGTTTCTCTCTCCCCTTCCAATATTTTTCTCCTCTCGCTATGTACCGAAAGAGCTTTTGTACGCGCCTGAAGCTGACCCAGTCTCCTTTCTCGGTCCCAATACTTATGTCTATTAACGGGTAAAAGCATCCCTCTACGACCACTCTCTATCTGCTCGGCCCATCAAGAGGTCATTTTTCCCCCCCAGATTTTTTTTCCTCACGTTCCTCTTTCTGTTGCGCCCGTAATTCCCTGCCAGGTGTTCAATCACAGTCTTCCCTCCCCTCGCTTCACGATGTCTTTACTTTTCTCCCGCAAAACTCCTCCCCAGCTTTTGAAAGCTTGTACATATGCCGGAGTCTCCCCAAGCAGAAACGGAGGTCCCGTCCCTCTCTATGTGCAACTTGTATGTCCCCGGTTCCCGTCTTGGTCTCTCCTTACGATAGGATTCCTTCTCTCGCAGGAAATACGCACCCTGTTTTTGCCTATTCTCTGCTTCAGAGATTGTTCTTCCTTTCCTGACGCATTCTCTGTTTTTTTTTCACAGATTGGGTCCAGCAATGGATTTCCATTTTCTTGATCACGCGGCTTCCATCCCCCCCTCCCCCGACGTCCCTCTTTGTCCCCCCCTCAGGGACTTTAGGGTCCAAGTTATTTTTTCTCTGAGGTGCGCAAGTGATCTTAGCAGGTGGTTTAATTCCGTGACTTCACTCGTAGGCTTACCTTGTCCTCTTTCCCGACATGGCATCACCATCTTTTTTTCCCCCATGACAGGTCAGGGTGGCTTTCCCTTGGTTCACTGAGGATTTTGCGCTCCCGTTAATATTTGACGCGACTGATTGCCTCCCATACGGTACTTACTTCTTTCCTCCTCCTCTTTCTTTTTTCTCTTTTTGTCCAAGCTTTTCTGGTCTCCCGCGGCCCCCCCTTCCACGGTTTACCTCCCCCTCCCCCCCAGTCTTTCCCCCAGATTTAACCCCCCCCAACTCTCCCCTTACCCTCCGCAGCATGGGATGCCGCCTTCTCCCCTTCCCAGGGCCAGGTGGAGTTTATATCTCCTTCTCTACCACCCTGTGCGCTTACTTTCTTCTACCCCCTCTCAAAAGCCTCTTTTCTTTTTCTTTCCCTTTACAAGGATGGCGGCTCTTTGGGGCTATGTGTGCACTGTCCCCCCTAATTAAGACACAGCTTTGCCATCCCCCTTGCGTTTTCCTCCTCACTCTTGTAAAAGCTCCACGAACTTTCAAGCCTACCATCGCTGGAGCCAGCCCCACGACAAGGAGTAGAGTTCTCCTTCGTCTAGGGACTGAGTCTTAGATCTACTTTTTCCTATCCCGCTTTTTCCCCCGGTCAAAAAAACATTTCACCCCCCCTCTTTCGGTGACTCCTTTCTGCTGAGATGCTGAAGAGAAACTTTTTCTTCGGCCCTTCCTCCTTTTCCCCCCACGCTTGTTTTTCCGATCCAAGGCACCCCCTCCTTATTTCCATGTGCCCATTTTTTTTTTTTTTCCGAATGGTCACCTCCATACCGACTTTCCCGACCCCCATAACCATCGGACAAATTTCAATGTTCCCCCCATTCAGTGAGATCCCCCGCTTTCTTTTCCTGACGTGACTCTCCTCCTAAAACAGCGCGTGATCGATCTAGAACTTTTACCCCCCCTTTCATTCTCTGGGCCTTTTTCCTCTTCGGTTCCCCTTCCGGATGAAGAAACTCCTCTGATAAGAGGAAGGCTTCCTTGAACGCTAACTTGAGTTACCCCTCAACCTGGCGTTCCTAGTATCCTTGGCCCCTTCATACCAACTCTCTTTTTTCTGGAGTTTCCACTGAGCGATTTTTGGCCCTTTCACCGGACCTCACGTCCTGGTTTCCTTCCCCTCCCTTTTCCCTCCCCGGTTGGATCGTCCCCTTTCCCCCTCGACACCACTCTTTGGTGCCCCCTCTACTACCCGCCCTAAAACGCTCCCGGTCTTCTTCTTTCTCGTCCCAGGGTCCACATCTTGTACGTCGCACAGACGTTCTTTGACGTTCCTTCTTCTATTTATTTTTTCGGGTGTCCTTTTCTGTTCAGCGATCCCTCTTTTCTTCGATTAAATGCCGGTGAATGGGTCTGACTTCCTTCGTTTTCTTGTTTTTTCCCTCGGCTACATCCCCTTCCCATATACGAACCATACCAATAACTGATCTCCCTGCACCTTCTCCCCCGCGACTGAAACTCCCTTCTCCCGGTATTTTATCATCGGTTTTCCCCTTAATACGGCACGGCCTTTTTTTTACAGCATAGCCCCTATTGCGGTTCTAGAAGTTTCCCACGGAGACTCCTCCCTGACCAATGAAATTACTTTCTTTCGCCCCTTTAGGCCAGTTTATAAACCGTATCTACAATCATTGGTCCATCGTTTTCTTTTTTAACCTTTCAGCGCGAAATGGAATGCCTATCCGGCAGCTGTCGAGTGAGGTGTAGGCGCCTGGGCTACCCTCCCTTATAGTATTTGTTTCCTTGCTCTCAGAAATTCTCCAGGACAGCCACCTCCCAGACGAGCGCGAGGTTCCTTCTGACAAGTTCCTCATATAGCCTGATCGGTGTCGGCGGCCAACTGCTCAGAATCCGAATTGAGCTTACCCTTTCTCTCTCTGAGAGATTCCCCTCCTCCGTCCTTTCCCCCGAAAATTGTTCGGGATTCAGTCCCTCCTGGTCTTTTGCTTCTCGATTTCCCCCTTCACCCCCCTTTGTGACCGATTTCGGTCTAATTGCCCTGCCCCTCGCCGTGTTCTAAGTGTGCAACCGCGCATTGCCGGCCTTTGTTCTCAAGCCTGGTGTTTTCTTTCAGGCCTAAAGCTTCCCTTGACATGCGCAATGCCCGGACCGGCCAAAATCCCCTGCGATTGTGGGCTGACATAGCTTTCTTGACGAATTATTTTGCCCCTTTTCGCCCTGAGGATGACCCTATTAGTTCTTCCTATATTTCTACTCCTTTTTGAGGAGATTCATGGTCTTTACCTCTAAACTGGGCTCCCCCTTTTTTCCCCAGCTAATCTGTTCAGTCCTGTAGCCACCACCCCAACTCGTCTTTTCCCCCCCACTGCCGACCCCCCGTTTTCTCCTATTTTTTCATTCCTCCCCCCTGCAGTCCCTCCAGGCTTGAGTGTGCCCCTGCGGCAATCATTTCTTCGCGTTTTCCCCCTTGACTCCGTCGACTCTTCTCCTGATTCGACACGACCGTCCTCCCTTTTTCTTTTCGATGTTCCTCCGAATTCTGCCATCCAGTCCCCTCCCAAAGGGAATTGACTTGAACCGCCTTTCTTTCCCTGAGATCCCCCTGTGGATTTCTCTCCTTGTTATCACACCTTTGGCTCCGGACTTTCTTTCGTTGCTCGACCTGGTCAGGTGCTATGATTACCCAAGAGATCTTCGACGGCGGGGCGTCCCTAGAAGGGTTCTTCCCTTTTCAGGACAGCGGATTGTATCCGATAAAACGACACCCGACCCTAGACATCTCCCTTTTCCATTCAAGGTTTTGGTAATGTCCCCCCCCCTTTGTTTCACCTCCTACAGGAGGTATATGGTATTCATTTCTCCCCCTTTTTAGTAGTAGCCAGTGGCGACGCAGTTTACGTTCGGGATCTCTAGGTCTTCCCCCTTTTTTTCATTTATCCCCCTCCTTCGATGGAAGTTCTCCTTTTGACCTCCATGTCCTTCCGTTCTTACGACTCCCTTATGAGTTCCCTTCAGAGACTGTGGCGTCGTTTCTTTTGCAAGCTTCTCTTCACTTCCGTGGGGGGATGGGCGGAGCGGAGCTGGATGTAGTGATTTTTGGGAGGCTCGACCATAAGACCTCCTCTTTTCTTTTCCCACCATGCACCGTCCTTTCAAATCCTCCCCCTTAGTTGACTGCCTTCCGTCCAACCCTCTGATGCCGTGTACCCTCTTCCCTTAGGTTCGGTTTTTTCCGGAGCGAGGCAAACTTTAACTCCGTCGTAGCGTTTTTTCTCTTTTTTTTCTGGATACCAAACCAGTTGTGGCTCAAGGTGCGCCTTAATCCTTCCATTACCTACTTGAATTAGAAGAGTCCTCACCCCCCTTATTTCCTCAAGTCCACTTTCTTCTTCCGACTTCCACTTTCATAGGAAGTCTGAAACCTATGTTGCGTACTTATTTTTCCTCTCCTTCATAGGCCGAAATACGTGACTCTTTCACCCCATTATGATGGTCCTTCCTCGGACCTCTCTTCGCTCTTTTCCATCGCGTGGTTATTCTGATCTTCCTTCAGTGTCCCCCCTCTTTCTTTTTCCCTTTGGTAAATTGCCTGACTAACGCGAGTTTTTTTCCTCATTTTTCGAGGTCCAGCGCGGTCCCTCTTTTCCCCTTCAGGTCCAAATTTCCCCGGGTTCTTGTTGCGTCCCCGATGTACTGCGCGTTTCGAAATCAGCCCATACCTCTTTTCTTTTAGTTTTTTCGATCCCGTCCTCCTTTCCCCCCCCAAAAGAGTGTACCTGTGGGCCGCCGTACTTCCCCCTTGGAATCCTCCTTTCCCAATCAAGGTTTTTCCCCTACTCGATGTCTGTTTCCAGGTTTTTTTGTTCCCGTTTTTCCTATTTTTCTCATGTATATCAGTGCTACTAGGAAGTTACAGCACCTTAGATTTAGATGGATCAGCTTTACGTTACTCTTCCCCCTGGTTTTATTCCCTTTCTCCCCAGAGTGATGGTCCAGTCCTTCTTGAAATAGGTATCTCTTCGGCCTCCCCCTTTTAATGAGAAAAGTACAGAGGTCAGTAGGGGATTTTCAGCAACCCATGTAGTTTTATCTCGGTTACCCTCCTTTTGACGAAGCGGTTGGGATGCCGCCCCTTAGGAAGAACTCGCTTTCCTCCTGTTTTCTCCTGATTGATCCCATGTTGTCTTACATTTGGTCAGGTTTCTGCCTCTGGTTAATGTCTTTTTCTGCATTTCCTCTAACTTCTCTCTTTGCCCTCGATCATACTTCCCTTTCCTTTCCCTCTTTCCTGACTCCCCTTTTTTGTTTTTTGCGTACAGGCTCTGTCCCTTCTGACTTTCGCCCCCCTATAAAGGGAGTCTCCTCTTTGCACTCGTCTTTTTTCCGATTTTCCTCCCTACCCCTTTCATGGCACACATTGTCCCCCAATGTCGAGGATCCCTCGTGACCTTTTTTTCCCTGGGTGCCGGCCCCTGTCGACGCCGGCAGCCAACTTTCGATTAAACCTTCTCCTCCCAAGCATAATTTAAATACAGACTTTCTTCCCCTTTCCTTCCCAGCGTCGGTGGCTGTTCCCTTAGCATGTCCGCGGGACGATCAGTGCAATCCATTGGATGGTAACCCCTCCGCACTTTTTCAATCTTCCCTCTATCTGGTTTTTGGATATAACTCTCGGCAACAAGAGAACCTCTCCAACCGGTTTCGTCCCTTTCCCCCCCCCTGAACGTAGTCCTCTCGTCTCGTGTCCATTCAGAACAAGTAACCGGTAAAACCCCACGTTCCCCCCGACCCTCTCGATTCTTTGGCAACATTCGGCCTTTTCCCTCTGGGCTCTGGGAATTTTTTTTCCTTCTTGAGTTTCCACCTTTTCTGACGTGCGGAGACCTGGCAGTCATATTTCCTAATTTCTGTTTTTTGAACCCCACCGCCGAAATTAACCTTACGTCTTTTCCCCCCTTGGACCATGGCACCGTTCTTAAGTCCTTTTCCATCAGCTGGTGGTCTTGGAACTTTTCATCCTCGAGAAACTTTCAAACTTTTCTGATATCGAGCTCGGCCGTCTCCTTTAATCTCCTCTTCCTAGACGAGTCTTAGCCCCGAAGTACTTCCCTGCGCTTTCCTTTGAAAAGAGCTCCTCCGCCTTAGAGAGATTGACCGGATCTTTTTTTTTTTCAGAGTCCACCATTACTTTCTTTTCCCTTTTTGAAATGAGTTTTCCTATTGTTCTGCGGCTCCAGCTTGTTCGGAGCCTCTTTTTGGCCTCGCAAAGTTTTTCCTGGGAAAGTTTTCCTCGTTTTGCTTCCCCTTCCCCCGGTATGGCCGAGTTACGGAGCTTGCGTCCCCTTCCTCCATGAGAAAAAGCCCCCCGATTCCTGTGTTGAGCGAGGTACCCTCTAAGAGTCACTAACCCCCTGGTACTTCTTCTTGTTCTAGACGCACTGATTCTTGGTTTTTGGAAGGGTGACCCCGTATTTCTTACGGCAAGCGCTGGCCTTTCCTTCTTTTAGTTCTTGCCTTCTTTGATGTAGGATTTGCATCACGGCCGTCCCCCCCCTCCACCCCCGTAAACTCCACGCCTCTCCTCCCTTCCTTTCTCATCTGATCCCAAGCGTGAACCCCTCAATCTTTCCTAAGTTTTTCCCACCAGGTTTCTTCATCGTGCTATCCGTAACGGAATGCTTTCTCCCCGCCCTCTGCGGATGAATCCTTTGATTTTTCATGGACACGGCTCCTTCTCACTGGTATCTCTGCCTCCCTACGGAAACTTGGATCCCGTATTATAGAATATCGCTAACCTCCCTCTTGTCGGAGGTCTTTTCTGTTTAAAATACCTTCCCCATGCGCCGACCTGGTTGCCGATTTCTTCCCGTAGATAGGTTTTTTTGGTAAGCCTTCGTTTGTGGGCTTTTTTGGTGGTTTCCCCCCCCTGAGTAAGCTTTAAAGACACACCTTTCTTTTCCCATGAAGTAAGAGGTTTTTCCACCCTTTTTCCAAAGGTGTATCCAGATCGACGGTCCGAGGCCCCGTCCTTTTTCCCGAGTCTAGATAATGCGCCTGAGAGCTTTTCTTTCCTTTCGGCCCCCCCCCTTAAACTTCGGTTTTCTAGTGCGAGTCGTTTTTTGGCACCCCTCCTCGCGCCTTCCCCCAGGGCTGAACCGTATGTTTCTGAATCTTGCTCTCCCTGCCGGCTCATTGTTCCCCCCCCTCGAGCGCTTTTTCGTCGGTGCAATGGCTGGTTGAAGATAAGAGTCGCCTCAAGCCCTTTCCAAGGTCCTTCTCCAACTACGGCTCTTTTCCGTGGACCGCGTTTTTTTTTACTATTCTGACAGGTAGACCCGATGCCCCCCCCGCTTCCCCAAAGTTTTCCACCTACCTAGGTTCAGCTTCACTTTTCATAACATAATTTGGTTTCTTCTTTTGCGTTCGCCTTCTGCGCATTTGGTTTTAGCACCAACGTGGTCCCCTTATTTTAACCCTATCGGTATTCCGCCACAAAATCGTCATTGAAAATGCGGTTAAGAGATCGACGCATTTTTCGATTTCATTTAAAGGCTCCTTTCGGATATCTTCCAGGCCACACATGCCTTCCCCTCAGTGAGGAATCCCTGGGGGTGTTCTTCCCCCCAGCTCCTTCGGCCCGCTGAATTATCTCCCGTTCTTCCAAGCACTGTGCCGGTTCTTTTCCGGTTACCCCGCAAGCCGTTCAACTCCGTAATTTACCCCTGCTGGACGAAAGGATTGATCTTTCATATATCGCCCGTTCTCTAGCCTCGGAGTTTCTTCCTTTGACTGACGACGGAACTCGTGCTCGAACCTTTTTCCGTGGAGATTGCAACCCGTATGTGCGTTTTTTTTTTCGAGTGTGCATGTCAATCCCCTGCGAAGGTAACCCAGTCGGGACGATCCCCGGTCGTTCCCCCCGATCCCTCCCCGCCCTTCCTTTGATTGCCGATTTCTTCCATTTCTCTTTTTCAGTTTTGTTCACATTGCCATATTTTTTTTTTCGAGGATCCGTCTTATACGTTCTTCCCATATGGGCCTTACGTAAGGTTCCGCACCTCTTTACTCCCTTTTGAGGAAGTTGGATCCTCTTTTCTCTTCCCCATTTTTTCTCTCACCTCACCCTCTGGCATTGCGGTTTTTGCGCACCCTCCGTTTAACGTGTTAGACGATCGGATGATTTTCCAGAGGACCTGTTTGTAAGGCCTGGGTTTCCGTTTTTTTTTCTTCTCGAGGTCCCTTGCTTTTGGTTTCTAGGGGACGGAGGACTTTATTTTTTTTACTGAGAGCACAGCCTACTACTTCTTTTTCCCAGCCCCCCCTTCCCACGGCATGGTCACCTTCTCTCTTGCCAGTGACTTCCCTCGTTTTTCAACGTCAAACCCCTAGTCTTCTGATTTTAATCTACACCTCCCTTTCCTGGCTCTTCCGAGCTCCTTGAGCCGCTTTAAACACTACCGGTCCTCGTCGTCTAGGGTGTATCGTTCCTTTTTTGTTTTCTTTTTTTTTCGTTCCCAACCGTGTTTGTGTTTCTTTTTTTTCGTACGCGGGCCCCGAATGTTATGTAGACACTCGTTTCCTCCCCCTTGGAACGGGAGTTGCGTCCATGGGCCCCTGTAACCTTGTTCCGGTACCACTCCCCCCTTTCCCACAGAATCCCAATTTTGCCACCCTCTTTCTAGTCCTAAGTTTGCTTCCTCAGCTACTCCTCATTTTTTTTGGAAACTTGGCATCCCTTATTTTACCCATCTCTCTCCTTCCTCTCAAATTCGAGTTCTTTTTTCCGGACGTCATTTTCCCTGCCCCCCCCCTTTGTCTGTATAGTGTACCTTCTTTCAGTAACGCTTTTATTGATGAGTTTTTGTTTGCATTTCTCGAAGGTCCCCCCTTCCCTTTGGCCTCCCCCCCCCATGAAGGTATAACCCTCCTGGTTCGTTTGCGCTTACCGTACAGCCTGCGCCTTTTTTTGTCCCCAGAAAAAGTCTACCCCCTGCAAGAACTTAAGTTTCTACTAATCCCCCCGTTATTTATATGACCACTTCCCCACACCTGTTCCGAGCTTCCGCCAGTTTTTCTTCTTTCACCAGGACACCGTTCTTTTCACAGATGCGATTCCACTTTTTTTAATCCTCTTCCTCTTCCTTCCCTCGCGAGGCCTATAAGTAATTCAGTTTTTTCTCTTGGCTACTTTTTCTCGGGTTACGCCTACATCCGGACGGTCGCATCTTCGGTATCTTTTTTCCAGAGTGGTCTCCCTCCACGTCTGCAGTTTCCTCTCAACCGGCAGTGCACGCCCAGTCCCCCAGGAGGCCAGTCGGCTTTCCGCATAGGATGCCTTTGACTGATGTCGTCCCTATTTTTTTTCTTTTTTTTAGGGTTGGTTTCTTCCTTCTTCCCATCGTCAGCAACCCGCTGTTCCATACCTTGTACGAGTGACTACCTTCCCGATGGCTTCAATGCCGTCGGGAGTCGTTTAAATTGTTTCCCCTGCTGATGTCTTTTTATTTTGGGCGATAACGTTAGTTTTCCCCTATGGAA